>Ga0335071_10000728_pt1 | contig 35688 bp, 29 predicted proteins | sample Lox_Sample_15_FD_206724 | JGI IMG/M metagenome (GOLD analysis project Ga0335071, IMG submission 206724) | Soil microbial communities from Loxahatchee National Wildlife Refuge, Florida, United States - Lox_Sample_1.5 | ecosystem: Environmental > Terrestrial > Soil > Wetlands | place: USA...
TTTCGAGCGGGCGCTCCGGGGGATGTGGCGCCACTGGTGCAGGGCAGAGCAGCCGTGACCGGGGGAGAGTTCGACCAGGCCGTGGCGCTTCACCGCAACGGGCGCAGCGCCGAGGCCGAGGCGCTCTGCCAAGCGATCCTCGCGCGCAGCCCAGAGGATGCGCGTGCCCTGCATCTTCTGGGGGCGATCCGCTTCGCCGGCGGGCGCGCTGAAGAGGCGATCGGGCTCGTGACGCGCGCGGTTGCCGCGAAGCCCGACTATGCCGAGGCGGAGTTCAATCTCGGCGCGATGCTGGCGGCGAACGGCCAGACCGCGGAGGCCGCGGACCACTACCGCCGGGCGGCCGCCCTGCGACCCGAGCATGTCGAGGCGCAAGGCCGGCTGGCCGCCACGCTCATGAACCTCCGCCGTTACGCGGAGTCCGAGGAGGCGTATCGGCGGGTGCTGGCGCTGCAGCCCGAACATGTGGCCGCCCATAGCGACCTCGCCGCCCTGGCGCTCATCCGCGGCGATCTCGATGCGGCGGAGTGCCGTGGCCGACGGGCGGTTGCGCTGGCACCGCGGGATTCAACGGCCGCGTTGCGGCTGGGCCGGGCGCTCGACGAGTCGGGGCAGCACGGCGAAGCAATCCGGCAATATCGGCGGGCGATTGAACTGGATCCGCAAGACGTTGCCGTCCGGCGCAATCTCATCCGGACTATGCTGTACGCTTCCGAGCTCAGCGACGCCGACCGGAAGGCTGAGCATCTTTCGTTCGCAGTGGCGATGGCGACGCGGGTGGAACAGAAGCTGCCGCCGCCCGCGAACGATCGCGACCCGGAGCGGCGCTTGCGCGTCGGCTGGCTGTCCTCCGATCTCTATCAGCATCCGGTGGGGCGAAACCTCGAGCCGCTGTTCGCCGCTCGTGACACCACGCAGTTCGAGTTCATCTGCTATGCCGAAGTCGAGAACGCCGACGAGATGACCGACTGGTTTCGCAAGCGCGCCGATGCGTGGCGGTCGACCATCGGGTCGAGCGATGCGGAGGTCGCGGCACAGATCCGGGCCGATGCCATCGATGTGATGATCTATGTCGGCGGGCGGTTCGACAATAATCGGCCGCAGGTGGCGGCCTGGCGGCCGGCGCCCGTGCAGGTCAGCCTGTTCGACGCCGCGACCAGCGGCCTGGCCGACATGGACTATTTCATCGCCAACCGGTTCATGGTCCCACGCTCCGCATCGGAATATTTTTCGGAGCGCCCGCTCTGCCTGCCGAATTTCTACCTCCACCGGCCGATCGCCGGCGGGCCGGAGGTTGGACCGCTGCCCCAAATTTCGGCCGGGCACGTGACCTTTGCGTGCTTCAACAATCCGCTGAAGATCGGCAAGCCGGTTCTGGCACTGTGGCGGCGCATCCTCGAGCGCCTGCCCGAGGCGCGCCTGTTCCTCAAATTCCAGCGCAAATATGCGAGCGAGCGGCTGCGGGCCCGCGTGGTCGAGGCGCTCGGGCCGGCGGCGCAGCGCGTCGAGTTCGATCCGGTTCAGCGGGTGTTCGGTGATCATTTGAGCCTCTACAACGAGACCGATATCGCCCTGGACCCCTTCCCCTTTACCGGGTCGACGACCACGTTCGAGGCGCTGTGGATGGGCGTGCCCGTCGTCTCCCTGGCTGGCTCGACCTTCATGGGCCGGTGGACCGCCTCGATGCTCCACGCGGTGAAGCTGGAGGAGCTGATCGCGCACAGCGCCGATGAGTATGTCGGGATCGCGGCGCGGCTCGCCCGCGATCCCGCCCGCCTATCGGCGCTGCGTGCCGGCTTGCGCGAACGGGTACTGCATTCGTCCATATGCGACGAACAGCGGACGGTGCGCTACTTCGAGCGCGCGCTGCGCGCCGTGTGGCAACGATGGTGCCGCTCCGGCGGTCGCGGCTGAGGTCAGGGCACTGCGACGGTCGCCGGCGGACTGATGACCGGCACCCAGGCCGGTTGCAGCTTGAACGTGATCGTCACGCGAATCAGCGGGCACAGACGGCTGGGGTCGCGGCCGGCATGCGGGATGTCGGAATCGAAGATCACGATGCGGCCGGGTTTGGGCAGCACCGCCCGAATGACGTCCCCGTGATCGGGCGTATAGAAGAGTGTCTCGCCGTGCCAGTTGGGCTGCCACACGCGATTGCAATAGAAGACGACCGTCTTGCGGCCCGGCTCGTTGGTGTCGGTGTGGATCTCGCCGGATTGCCCGTAGGTCTGGCCGTTGGCGTAGGCGAGCTCGATCCGGTGCTCGCCCTTCAGCAACCGCTTGGCGCATAGCCACAACGCAAACAGCTCGGGCGAAAACTTCTCCAGGGCCGGCTCGCTGTCGGCGAACGGAGCGAACCAGAAGCTCAGCGGATCGTCGGGCGAGGATTTGACGCCGTGCTTCCAGATCGGCATGCGCACGATCTCATCCAGCGTTTCGACCAGCTGCGGCGGCACGGCGTTATCGAAGACTTCGATGTCGCCCGGCATGGTCTTGCGTTCCTATGGTTCCGTCTAGCCTGGTGCCGGCGGCGCGCAACTGCGCGCGCGGCCCGGGCCGCGACTGTGCGGGTGGAGCCGCGTGGATTGCCCGAAGCGTTACTGCGGCCGCTCGTTGTCGATGCGCAGCTGACGGGCGCGCGTCAAGATCACGTTCTCCAGATCGACCGCGGTCTTGGTCTCCACCGCGGCGTCGATCCACGCGCCGGTATCGTCCCGCCGTTGCCGGAACACCGCTGCCTTCACTCCATCGGCCCGCAGCTGCCGGCCCAGGATGTAGATGTTGAGCTTGAACCGCTCGTTGGGCGTCTCGGGCGGCGTGTACCAGTCGGTAATGATCACTCCGCCGAACGGGTCGGCGGACGCGAGAGGCATGAACGCGATGGAATCGAGCGAGGCCCGCCAGAGATAGCTGTTGACCCCGATGCCACCGCCGCCCGGATCCTCCTTCTTGCCGCTGCCGAACAGGTTGAGACCGTCGGCGCCGAACACGCTGTCGTTTTTCTGTCCCGTCGGGCTGTAGGTGCTGGCCCCTCCGCTTTTGCCGGTCTTCTCGGGATACGTGTACTGCGTGTTGTCGCTGCTGCACGCGGTCGCCGCCACGAGCGCCGCAGCCGCCAACAGCCGAACTATCGCCCGGCCCATAGAAGAGGCCCGAATTTCGCTCATCTCGCTTCCCCAAAGTCGCCGGCGATTCAGGCCGGCAGGCCCTTAGTCTCTGTAGTCTCTGTCTCTCTGTAACTGATCGCGCCGCGACCCGCTGAACCCGCGGCCCGATCCGCTAAATCACTATAACTTTTTCGTATTCGGGCCGGCAAGCGTGGCGCCGAATGGCCCGTTCCGGCGCGCCCGAGCCTAACGAAATTTAATTACTAACCCAAAAAGCGCAGCTTTATCGTAACGAATATCATGCGATAACAAATAGTTATAAGCCACATGTAATCCTGATCTGCGGCTTGGCGGGGTGTGTCTTTGCCGCCACAGATTACCATTTTCAACACAGTTTTACGGAAAACCGTTTGACGCCCAACAAAGCTGCATGAAATAAACGCACCGGTCTAGCCAAGCAGGCGGGGGACCAGCCGTAAGGCTAGAAAGATTCAGCCGCGAGGCTGCGCAAAACAAACTGGAGAGGGCACCTTATGAAGAAACAACTACTGTCCACGAGCGCGCTCGTCGCGGCCGGCTTGGTGGCCACGGCGGGAGCAGCGAGCGCTCAGACGGCCCCGGCGTCGTCGCCGATTCAGATCACGGTCGGCGGCTACATGTATCAATTCCTGTCGTACACCGACCAGAAGGACCGCACGATGGGTTCTGGGTCGACGGGCGTTACCGCCAAGCCGACCCCGGTGCAGGTCAATAACGACTCTGAAATCTGGTTCCAGGGCAAGACGACGCTGGCGAACGGCATCTCGGTCGCCCTGCGCGTCGAACTCGAAGCCAACACCGAGAGCGACCAGATCGACGAATCGTTCGGCATCATCGAAGGCGCGTTTGGCCGAATCGAAATCGGTTCGACTGACAACTCGGCCTACAAGATGAGCATCCATGCTCCGGACGCGGCCCTGGGCATCGCGACCGCTGGTGTGCAGTCGTTCACCAGCAACCTCGTCGCCAACCCGTCGGGCTCGAGCATCCTCGATACTCCAATCAACACGACCCTGCCGCGTATGGGCGACAACGACTCGGAGAAGATCTCGTACTTCACTCCGCGTTTCGAGGGCTTCCAGATCGGTCTGTCGTACGTTCCTGAGATCACTCAGGACCGTGGCGGCATCGGTGGCGTTCGCTACAACTCGAACACCTACCACAGCGGCTTCACCGCGGGCTTGAACTTCACCCGGGCGTTCGGCGCGATCGACATCGCGGCGTCGGCCGGTTATGCCCGCTTCTCGAAGCCGGACAGCACCGGTGCGATCAGCAACGGTACGCTGAGCGATCCGCAGGGCTATCTGGCTGGCGCGCAGGTCGGCTACGCCGGCTTCCGGGTCGGTGGCTCGTACCTGAAGCAGAAGGACTACGCGGCGGTCAGTGCCGGTCAGACCGGTGCTGCGACGGCGATGTCGGGCGCGGGCTGGACGGGTGCCACGGGTCAGCTGCTCAACGGCTCGTCGTACGATCTCGGCCTGACCTACACCTTCGGTCCGGCTGTCGTCGGCATCGACTACTTCAATGGCCACAACAAAGGTCTGACCACCGCCGGAAACAACAACGGCTCCGACCGAGTCGAGGGCGGTGCCGTCACGGGTCGGTATCAGCTCGGGCCGGGCGTGAACGTGGAGGCCTCGGTGTTCCACTTCAACGTCAGGGGCAACGCCAGCACCAGCGGTGTGGACAAGAACAACGCAACCGGCCTGATGACCGGTCTGCTCTTGAACTTCTGATCTCCGTATCAGAGGCGACTACCCGAAAGGGGCGGCTTCGGCCGCCCCTTTTTTCTTGTGCATCCTCTTGTGGCCGGCCCGGCCGCTGCCGATGATGGGGCATGGCCGCGATTGCCGATAATCTTGCCGCCGTCCGCGCCCGGATCACCGCCGCTGCGCTGGCCGCCGGACGGGATCCAGCCGGGATCGAGCTCGTCGCGGTGTCTAAGACGCACGACGCCGACGCCGTCCGGGACGCGCTATTGGCCGGCCAGGCGGTGTTCGGCGAAAACCGCGTCCAGGAGGCCGAGCGCAAGTTTCCCTCGCTCCGCGGCCAATTTCCGGGCCTGCGGCTGCATCTGATCGGCCCCCTGCAGACCAACAAGGCGAGCGACGCGGTCCGACTGTTCGACCTGATCGAAACGGTCGACCGGCCGAAGCTCGCCGCCGCCTTGGCCGCCGCTATGGAGAGGCTCGCGCGGCCCCTCCCGTGCTTCGTCCAGGTCAATACCGGCGAGGAGCCGCAGAAGGCCGGCGTGCTCCCGCAGCAGGCTCTCGAATTCGTGGACGAGTGCCGGAGCCGCTACCGCCTGCGGATCGAAGGGCTGATGTGCATCCCGCCGGTCGACGCACCGCCTGCCCCGCATTTTGCGATGCTGCGCCAACTGGCGCAGCGGGCGGGCCTGCAGCGCCTCAGCATGGGGATGAGCGGCGACTTCGAGATCGCGATCGCAGAGGGCGCCACGAGCGTGCGCGTCGGAACGGCGATCTTCGGGGCGCGGGCCGCCGCTCCGCGCTAGCTGCGCCCGGCGCGCCAGGCCGCGATCATCGCCTCCCACTCCGCGGCCCGCACCCGCCAGGTATGCCCGGCGTTCATCGTCTGGGCCTGCGCGTACGAGCGCTCGGCGGCATGTTGTGGATCTGCATCGATCGCATCGAGTGCCGACTGGAGCCGCAGCAAGTAACGCCGACGGAACTCCTGGAGCCCGACGGCCTGGTGATTGGGAACGAGCTCGGCCAGCCCCATCGTCGTCTCGGGCAGAGCGCCCAAGTCGCTGGTCACCACCAGAGCGCCCGCGGCGAGCGCCTCCATCACGGCGATACAGCTGGTTTCGGGATAGGTGTTCGGATAACTGAGGATCGAAACCTCGGTCAGCACCCTCGCCAGCTCCGGCTGAGGCACCGAGCCCACGTAAGACACCCTCGGCGTCTGGCGCGCCTGGTCGTAAAGCGCGGCAAACCTCGCATCCTCGCGCTCGAGGCCATAGATGCGCATGCTGGAGTAGATCGCGAGGCCGCAGTCACCGGAGAGCTGCGGAAAGACGTCCAGCAGCACGTCCAAGCCCCGGAACGGCGTACTGGTATAGGCCAGTCGCCACGGCCGCAGCTTGCGCCGGCGCAGATCCGCGGCATCAGCGAACAACGACTCGAACCGGGGGCCGATCGCATTGCGCCGCACCTCGACCTGCTTCGGATCCGCGCGGAATACGTCGAGATAGCGCCGGCGGTGCCACTCCGAAACGCAAACGATCTTTTGCCACCCGCGGCAGATCTCCGGCCTCGCCAGATCGGCGATCGCCGCGATGTCGCAGTCATGCCCGGTCCACATGGCAAGCACGGTGCGCGACGGCAATTCATCACGCAGCACGCAGGCCTCCGCCGGACCATTCAACACCACAAGCGCATCGAATCCCGTTTGGCGGAGATAATCGTCCGGGATCGACTTGCGGGGCAGCATCTCCACGCCCGACACGATGCGATGGGCTGGCGCGTTGTTGAGGATCACGACCCGGTGTCCGCGCCGCGCGAGCTCGACCGCCAGATAGCACAGCGCCGATTCGGACCCGGCGATCGGCCGCGCCAGGGGCGTCTCCACGTCGTACGGAAGCGATCCGAAGTCGGCGAAGGCGATAGACAGCGCGTTCATGGCCGTCTCTTCCCAGCGATGTCAGCCGGCGACACGGATCAACCAGTTCTCGAGTGCCCGAATCGAGGCTTTATCCTCAAACAGCACAGCGCTTTTGTCGGCAATTGATTGAGCGAGCTCGGTCCGCCGCCCGGGAGCTGCCGCGATCTCCACCGCCGTCTCGGCATAAGCGGCCTGATCGGGCACCACGCAGTCTTCGATGCCCATCAGGCGATAGAACCCGAAGGTATGGCGGCCCCGCATGAATTCACCGGGCCAGGTCACGATCGGCGTCCCCACCGACAGGGCTTCGAGGCTGGTATTCCCGCCGCTGAAGTGGAACGGATCGAGCATCACGTCGGCGGCGCGCATCAGCCCGATGAACTCGGCGCGCGGCAGCGCCGGCAGGTACCTGATCCGTCCGATGACATCGTCGCCGCCCGACGCCGAAAGCCGCCGCTGCAGTCTCTCGCGATATCTTGGTCGGTGCTGATCCACCAGGATCAGCCACCCGTCGCGGTCGCGATGCAAGATGTCGATCAGAGCAGCGTCGAAATCGGGATGAAATTTGAACAGGCTTTGCGGACACACATAAAGCCTCCCCGCCGGCAGACCCAGGCGCTCGCGGGTGATGGCCGATGGCGCCTCGGGCCGGTGATAGAACAGCGTGGTGCCCGGCAGGCGTGCCAGGCGTTCGGAATAATGACGCTCGCCGCCGGCCGGCTCCATGGCGCCGCAGGATGCGAAATAGTCCAGGGTCGGGATGCCGGTCGTATCCGGATGGCCCCACGCGACGCATTGCACCCGAGCTAGGCGCGAGAACGCCAGGTAGTAGGTGAAGGCCGCCATCCCGACATCCGTGTAATAGAGAACGTCCAGCTCCGCCGCTGCGATTATCTCGCGCGCCTGGGGCAGGTCGAAGGGCAGGGCGATCGCGTGCTCCGGGCTTGCGAGGAACGCGTCGCGTACCGGATCCTGCGCCGGCCGCGGCGACAGAAAGGGCGTATAGAACACGAACAGCTCGATCCGCGTGCGGTCGATCGTCTCGACCAGACCGCGATTGAGCTGGCCAATCGTATGGCCGTGAAAGTACGTGGACACGAGGCCGACCCGCAGCCGCCGGCTTGCGCGCCTCGCGCCGCCCCGGCAATGCGGTGCCACGTACGCCAGCGACAGGCACGACTTGAGATAGAGCTGCGCGATCGCCTCGTTCAACGGCCGATCGTCCATCCCGTGATAGGCAAGGAAAAACGACGTGAGGTTGACCTGGCCCAAAGGATCTTCGATGACCGGCGGCCTCGCCAGGAGCGCCTGGAGCCTGCCCATCATCTCGTCGCGGGTGGCGCGGATTTCGGCGTTCGAGGCCGGCAGCGGCGACACCGTGACGGCCCGGCGCAGCTCGACCGCGGGCTCCGGCCGGACGCGCAGCGCTGCGCTGTAGGTCGCCATCGCCTGGTCCCGGTCGCCATCGTTCGCGTACTCGCTCGCCAGATTGAGGTAGGAGAGGTAGTACTGCGGCGAGCGCTCGATGAGCGCCTTCCAGACGGCGACCGCTTCGTCGTACCGTTCGAGCGCCTGCAGACTCACGGCCAGGTCGTTGGCCAGCTGCGGGTATTCCGGATATCGATCGATGATCGGCGACAGCAGCTCGGCCGCCTCCGCATGGCGTCCGAGCTCGCGCAGAACTCCCCCGAGGGCGGACACGACCTCCGCGTCGCCGGGCGATTCGCGCAAAGCCGCCTGATACAGTGCGACGGCGTCGTTCGGCCGGCCGGCGCGCGCCAGCACGTCTCCGAGCCGCAGCAGCGCCACGCGATAGCCGGGTGCCAGCTCGAGCGCCCGGCGCAGGCTCGCAACCGCTCCGTCGAAGTTCCCCGTCTCCGCAAGAGCCTTGCCCAGGTTGCCGTGGAAGGCGGGAGCGTCCGGCCGGAGCGCCACCGCCTGCCGAAGCGTGTCGACCGCAGCCGCGGGATCGCCGCGCTGGGCGAAAACGACGCCCAGGAAATGCAGCGCGTCGGCGTTGTCCGGCTGCTCCCGCAGGACCTGCCGGTAGAGCGCTTCGGCATCGGCAAGCCGGCCGGCCCGCTGGTGCGCGAGCCCAAGCTCGAGGCTTTTCTGCACATCCGCCATGGTCGCTCAGGACGGCCGCGCCGCCGCTTGCGCAGCACACCATCGGCGCCAGACCGCCCGCATCGCCCGGCCGAAGTACCGCGCCGCGCGCGGTCCGTCACATAACGAAGACTGCCGCACCCGCTCGCGCAGGGCAGCGCTGGTCCGCGCGAGGTAAGCCGGATCGGAGGCCAGCCGTGCTGCGAGCGCCACGTAGTCGTCGAGCGAGCGGGCGACGAGATCGCCGTACCCGGCATGGCGGAGCAGCGATGCGGCCCAGCGCGACATGACGCTCGATCCTTCGAGGGTCACGACCGGGACGCCCATCCACAGCGCTTCGAATGTGGCGGTCGATCCATTGAATGGAAACGGGTCGAGTGCCACGTCGACCTCGGCATAAGCTGCCAGGTGGCTGGTGCGACGCTCGTCGCGCCCGGCGATGTGCAGCCGCTCACGACCGATGGATTCGGCGGCCAGCAGCCCTTCGAGGCGCGGCCGAATAGGCAAAACATCATTGGAGTATTTTAGCAGCAGCCGGGAGTTCGGGACCGCCCGCAGGATGCGGGCCCACAGCTGGAGCACGCGGTCGTTGAGCTTGCTCGGATTATTGAAGCTCGCAAACGTGACTTCGCCGCGGGGTGAAATCGGCCGCGGGACCACATCCGGCGCGTCCTCGATCTGCGGGTGGACGTAGAAGCTTGGCAAGTGAAGCACCCGCTCGGTGAAGCGCTCCCGAGGCTTGGCCGGCACCATGTCCCAGTCGGAGATCAGGTAATCGACAGTTGTCATGCCGCTGGTGGCGGCATCGAACAGACTCACCTGGACGGGTGCCGGCCGGAAGGCCGCGACGAGCGGCCGGTTGCGATCGAAGCGGCCTCCCAGGATCACCAGCACATCAATGACATCGTCTCGAACAAGGGCCGCCACGCTGCGATCGGTGATGCCTTTGATGTCGTGCCAGCCGTCGGCGCGCTCGCGGAACCACGCCGTCGTTTCGTCCGGCGAGATCAGGTCCGCGTAGCAGGTCATGGCGAAGCGGCCCCGATCGAGGCCGCCGAAGATCGGCATGAGATTCCAAGCGAGCGGATGATCGCGGAAATCCGACGACAGCCAGCCGATGCGGATCCTGCGCCCCGGATCGGGGCTGTTCCGAAACGGCTCGGCCACGCCGTAATGCGGTGAGGCGCATGCGGCTTCGAAGCGCCGATGCACGGCGAACTTGGCGTCTTCGTCCAGCTCGGGGTCGTACAGGATGGCCGTGATGAACGTGCGGTAAAGCTCCACATCGGCCGGAGGTTCGGCCGCCAGGCCGTCGAGCAGACCCACGCCCTCATGGCAGCGGCCTTGCCGCATCAGCGTGGCAGCGAGGTTGCGGCGCGCGCCCCGGTGCTGCGGTTCGATCGCGAGCACGTGCCGCAGCGACTCCTCGGCCCCTTTGACGTCGCCGCGCGCCATGAGGGCGGTGCCGAGATTGAACGATGCGCCAGCATAGGCAGGAGCCAGCTCCACGGCGCGGCGATAGCTTCGAACGGCGCCCGTCAGGTCGCCGGCGCTTTCCAGCGCCTTGCCGAGGTTGTTGTGGAAGGCGGGCGCGTTGGGCCGGAGCTCGACCGCCCGCCGGATGCTGTCGATCGCGGCGGCCGTTTCGCCGCGCTGCCCCAGAATGACCCCGAGGAAGTGCAGCGCATCCGCATTCGACGGCTCCTCTCGAAGCACGTCGCGGAACAGGGCCTCCGCTTCGCCGAGCTGCCCGGCCCCGATCTGCGACACCGCGCGTGCCAGCCTGTCCTGCAGATCCGACATACGGGGCTAGGTCCTTTCGCTCGACGACGTGCGGTTGCGGCACCAAAGCCCGATCATGCCTGAAAAAAGGGTTGGGTTGTCGACCTCGAATTGATCCCACAGTCGCAGGTCCAGTCCCGCCGGATCCCCGGAAAAACGGGCGCGATATCTGGCCAAGGTGGCCGCCGGCACGTCGACGCTCACGAGCTCGAGGCCGAGCTCGGCTAGCATCGAGTGGACGGCCAGCGGCGTGAACCGGTGCTCCAGCACGTTGAACAGAAGGTCGCGGCAGCCACTCAGGGTGAAGAAGTCCGTAAAGCGCCGGACGGTTGTCCGCCAGTCCTGTGCGTCGGCGGGCGCATCGAGAACGAGCCGCCGGAGCCGCCGTATCCCCTCGGGCGTGGGCTCGATGGCAAGCGCTGCGATGGCGCGCCGCGCGGCCACGACGTCCTGCCGGCCGCGTTCGCTGTAGAGTGCCACATTCATCAGCCCGCCGGGCTTCAGGCGCCGGGCCAAGGCGCGCCAGCCGGCCATGGGATCGGCCAGGTGATGGAGGACCCCGATCGCCTCGATGACGTCGAAGTCGCGGTCCAGCCGGTCGGCGTCCAGCAGATCGAGCTGCACGAACTCTATGGGCACGGTGCCATAGCGGCGCGCCATGCGCGCGGCGTAGGCGAGACTGGCGGCACTCAAGTCGACCGCGGTGAGGCGGAGCGGCTGGCCGTAACCCAAGGCGGCGGTGATCGCCTGGCGGCCGGTGCCGCAGCCCGCGATCAGGACATCGATCGGGCCCTCGAACCGCGCGCGATCGGCGGGCAGACAGCGCGCCAGTAGCCGCGCGCGCCGCTCTCCCGCCAGCGGCGGGTTGAGGGCGAGCCATCGCGGATAAGGGCTTTCTTCGTACTGCGTCTGCACGCGCTGCGATCCGCTGCCCTGCGCACGACCCAGCTTGCGGATGGACTGGCTGGGGGTTCCGCTGTCTCCCTCCGTCGCGGCAAGGACAGCGCGCACCGCGGGACTGGTCAGGCGAGACCGCCAAAGAGGGAATCCGGGGAGGGTCGCGGGCGCGCGATACATGGCCGCCCGCAGGACGTCCGAATCGTCGGGCGAAGCAGCACCGGCGATCCGCTCGACCAGCCGCTCGACCGCATGCTCCTCCGCCGGCTCGGCCGGCCAGGCATATTCGTTGTTCGCGGCCTGACAGGCCAACCCGTGCGCCACGTCCTGCCAGCCGGAGGGAAGCGTCTCGGGCGCGCGGCTCGCGAGGCTGGCCCGGAGTGCCAGCAGGATGCGCTCGAGCGGCACATCGTGGCAGACCCCGCGCACCAGGATCTTTCGCAGGAGAGGATCGTCGAACGGTGCGATCCCTCCCGCGTCCAGGCACGTGGCGATGCGCCGGCGGAGATCGTCATCGCTCGCCGCTGTCAACGGCTTCCATTGCGGCTTCGCCAGCAAACAATCGACCACCGAGCGCACCAGCGGCTGCAGGTCGACCTCCTCGAACTCGCTGGCCACCCGGATCGCGGCCTCGACTGTGGGCGACGGTTCGAGCCGATAAGCCCCCAGCAGTCGCGCCAGCCACCGCGCGGCATCGGCCCCGCCGCGCCGCTCTGCGAGCCCGCCGACCAGGGCGCCGATGGCCTCGGTCCGCCGGCCGGCCGCGATCAGGCGCTGCGCCTGCTGGACGACCTGGTCCATCAGCCGCGGCACCAGCGCCGCCACGCGGCGCGCAGGAAACGGCCGATCTGGCGGGCGCGACCGGCTCCATCGCACAGCGGCGATGCTTCGACGCGGGCGCGCAAGCTCGAACGCAGCCGCTCCAGCGAAGAGGAGTCGCCGGCCATCCGCGCGGCCAGGCCGATATACTCATCGGGGCTGTGCGCCACCAGTTCGTCGAGATCGAGCGCGTGCAGCATGGCCGCCGTCCATCGCGCGGCCATGACCTCTCCGGCGAGAGTGACGACCGGCACCCCCATCCACAGCGCCTCGAAGCTCGTCGTCGAGCCCGTGAACGGAAACGGGTCCAGGGCGACGTCGATGGCGTTGTAGGACCGCAAATGGCGCGCGAAGCTTTCGCTCTCGCCTTGCATCAGGACGCGCCCCAGGTCGACGCCGGCCGCGCGCATCGCCGCCATGACGCGCTCCCGGACCGCCGGCGATACGAACTGATTCCGGTATTTGAGGAGCAGTCGCGAGTCCGGAACCCGGCGCAGCAGCTCCGCCCAAATCCGCAAGACTTCGTCATTGAGCTTGGACGGCTTGTTGCAGGAGCCGAACGTCACATATCCGTTCCTGCGAAACGCCGGCGCCTCGGCGGGCGGCGCCGACGTGAGCGGGGGATGCACGTAAAAATGCGGCAGGCAGAACACCCGTTCGACGAACTGCTCGGTCGTGTCCCGCGGCGTCAGAAAACGGTCGCTCAGCAGATAATCGATCGAATCGAGGCCGCTCGTCGCGGGATCGTGGAAGCTCACCTGAACGGGAGCCGGCCGATAGGTGGCAATCAGCGGCCGGTTGCGGTCAAAGCGGCCGGCCAGCAAAACCAGGATGTCTATGCCGTCGGCCCGGATGCGGGCGGCGGCGGCCTCGTCGGGCTCGCCGGCGATCTGTCGCCACCCATCGGCCATGGAGCGGATCTGGGCGGTGAGGGCGTCGCTCGCGGGATTCGCCGAATAGAGAAAGACCTCGAATGCCGACCGGTCCAGGTGATGCAAGACGGGCATCAGGTTGCGGGCCACCGGATGGTCGTGGAAATCGGACGACACGAAGCCTACGCGCAGCCGCCGCTCCGGATCACGCGAGATACTCCAGCCGGTCTCGTGGCGTGGGCGCGAAAACAGCGCTCCGAAGCGCCGATGCTCCGCGAACAGCGCCGCGGGCGAGGTCTCCGGGTCGAACAGCATGGCGGAAAGAAGATTGCGGTAGGCGTTCGCCGAGTTCGGGCGCAGGTGCAGCGCGTGCCGGAAACTGACGATGGCGCCCGGGATGTCGCCGAGCTTCTGCAGGACGATTCCGAGATTGCTGTGCAGCTCGGCCGACTTCGGGGCAAGCTCGACGGCGCGTCGGTAGCTCGCGATCGCCTCATCCAGTCGCCCGAGATCCTTGTACGCGTTGCCGAGGTTGTTCTGAGCGGGCGCGGAGGTCGGCTTCAACGTCGCGGCCGCCTGCAAATAGGCGAGTGCGTCGTCAGCGTTGCCCTGCTCGCGCAGGAGATTGCCAAGATTCGTCAGCGCCCCTTCGTAATCGGGGTCGATTGCGAGCGCGCGCCGGAAGCACTCCGCCGCGTCTTCGGCGCGTCCCATCTGGACCAGCGCATAACCGAGATTGTTGTGCGCCTCCAGATACAAGGGGGCACAGTCGATCGCGGCCCTGTAGCAGCGCTCGGCGTCTGCCGTTTGCCCGCAGGCGCGATACAGATTCCCGAGATGGAAATGCGCTTCCGCCAGACGCGGCTGCAGGTCGAGAGCGCGCTTCAGCAGCGCCTCTGCCGCATCGAGTGATCGGTGGGCCTGTGCGATCAGACCGAGATGGACGAGTGCCGGCGCGTGGCCGGCGTCGATCGCGAGAGTCTGGCGATACAGGCGCTCGGCGTCATCGAGGCGGCCGGCGCGGTGCGCCTCGATGCCCTGCTGAAATAGCGCCTCCGCGGCGGTTGCGGTCGGCGAGGCGGGGTGCGGCATGGAAGGGGCGGCGATTTGCGAGCCTCACTCGGGGCGATTCGCCGAGTTATAGCAGATGAGAGACGCCGCGACCCGCCGGCAAGACCCGCTGCGCCCCCACCTGCTGCAAGGCCGTGACGCGGCCTACGTTCCTGGCTGCTGCTGTTCCTGCTGCCGCATCATCTCCCGATAGCGGTCGAGACCGTGCATCATAGCTTGGGAGACCCAGGTATCCTGAGGCTGGACCGCGGGCGTTGCGGCGGGGGCGGGTGCGACGTTGCTGGGAGTCTGCACGGCGACGGGTACCACGGGCGTCCGCGAGACGTCGCTTGGCAGCGGGATCGTCGTCTGAAGCGGGACCAGGGCCGTGCGCTGGACGTTGCCGTTCGGCGGCGGCGGCATTCCGCTTCCGGCAAAATTCCGGTAATCGGCGAGCGTGTAGCCCGCACCGGCCGGCTTCGCGGGGCCGGGTGCTGCCGTGCCGATCGCGGCCGCTGCCGGGGGCGACATCGCGGGCGGCGCCGCGGCGAGTGTGCCCGCCGGTGCTGCTGCCGGCTGCGGTTGGGCCGGTGATGAGGCCACGTCGGGCGCCGTTGCGACGCCGGCGGAAGCGGGGGCTGGGGTTGCGTCCGCGGTGCGGTGCGCGGGCGCCGTGTCAGCCGGTGCGGCGGCGACAGGCGTCGACGCTGCAGACGTGTCCGCTGCATAGCGCTGGTTTTGCGGGGTCGCCGGCGGCGCATCGCCTTGCGGCAAGAGCATGGCGATGACGTGCTGGCCGGCGTCCTTGCCGGTCGATTGCTCGACGATGGCGCTGGCCGCCGATGCGATCAGCCCCAGCGGGCCGCCCAGCAGGGCACCCCCCAGGACCTGTGCGGCCTGCGGTGCCGCATCGCCTGTGATCGCCCGGTAGACGCTCCCGATGATCGGGATGTACTGCAGCGGATTGAGCGTAGACAAAACGTCCGAAAACGACACGCTGTGATCCGGCATCTTGGTCGGATCACCGATGTCGATTATGCCAGCCGACGCCGGCGCGGCTGTGCTCACGGCCGCGGGTCCGGGTGCGGCAATGCTTGTGACGCTTGCCATTTGCTCCTCAATAAGCAAACGGCAGACCACGATTTTCCATTGAAAATCAGCGGCTTGATTCGGAATTTTTGGCCGCCCCGGCAAGATTTTCCGACCTGCCCTGCCCTTTGCCGACTTGGGACGGCTGCCGGCGGCATGGTAAAAGCGCCAGATGGCAGCCCAAAAACGGATCTTGCTGGTCGATGACGACGCCACCTTGCGCCAGTCGTTGGCCGAACAGCTGACGCCGGAGTTCGAGACCGTACAGGTCGGCTCGGGTACAGCCGCGCTCGAGGTGGTACGCTCCGGCCGCTTTGACGCCGTTCTCCTCGACGTGGGGCTGCCCGATATCGACGGCCGCGACATCTGCCGGCAGATGCGCGAGCACGGCGCGAGCATGCCCATCATCATGCTGACCGCCGCCGCCGGCGAGACCGACACCATCACAGGCCTCGATGCCGGCGCCAACGATTACGTGACCAAGCCGTTCCGCCTCGGCGTCCTAGTGGCCCGTCTGCATGCGCAGCTGCGCAGCCACGAGGCGTCGACCGATGCGGTGTTCACCATCGGGCCTTTCAGCTTCCATCCGACCGCCAAGGTTCTGGTCGAAAACGGGTCGCGAAAGAAGGTGCGGCTCACCGAAAAGGAAGTGGCCATCCTGCGGTTCCTCTATCGCGCTGGCGACAAACCGGTGTCGCGCGAGACCCTGCTCGGCGAGGTTTGGGGATACAACGCCGGCGTCAACACGCATACTCTCGAGACCCACGTCTATCGCCTGCGGCAGAAGATCGAACGGGATCCGGCGCGCGCCGAGATCCTCATCACGGCGCCAGGGGGCTATCGTCTTAACCTTTCGTAATCCGGGTCGTCTTGCGCCCTGTGACGGCCGTCACACCCCGCCCTCCACCTGCAGCCGGTACGCTGGGGGCGGTTCGGGGGGATGGGCCCATGCCCTTGAATGGACTAGGGTGAGCCCCTCGGAGGATTAGGGTGGAGACGGCAAGCAATTTCTTCGTCCGGTTTTGGGGAGTGCGCGGCTCGATCCCGACGCCCGGCGCCACGACGGCCCGCTATGGCGGCAACACGTCGTGCCTCGAGGTTCGGTGCGGTGACCGTCTCCTGATTTTCGACGCCGGCACGGGCATACGGCCGCTCGGCGCACATCTCGACCGGCTCGGGACCGTGGATGCCGACGTCTACTTTACCCATACGCATGTCGACCACATCCAGGGGCTGCCGTTTTTCAGCTCGGCCTACAAGCGCACCAACAAGCTGCGCTTCTGGGCGGGCCACCTGAAACCCGACTACACGCTGAAGCAGGTCCTGTCCGAGATGATGATGGAGCCGCTCTTTCCCGTGCCCATCAGCATTTTCGGCGCGGAGATTTCGTTCAACGACTTCGATTGCGGCCAGACCCTGGTTCCGGTGCCGGGAATCCAGCTGCGCACGGCACCGCTCAACCATCCGAACCGCGCCACGGCCTATCGCATCGAGTACGCGGGCAAGTCCATCTGCTATGTCACCGACACCGAACACAAGCCGGACCAGCCCGACACGAGCATCCTGGCGCTGATCGACGGCGCCGACCTCGTGATCTACGACTCCACCTACACCGACCAGGAGTTTCCCAACTTCATCGGCTGGGGCCATTCGAGCTGGCAGGAAGGCGTGCGCCTGTGCACGCGGGCGAAAGTCGGACGGCTTGTCATATTCCACCACGATCCCTCGCATGACGACGCATTCATGGACAAGGTGGCTGCCGAAGCCGACAAGGCCCGGCCCGGTACCATCGTGGCGCGCGAGGGATTGATACTCTCGCCGTAGCCGCCGTGACCTCCGCACGCGGCGTGTGGCGCCGCTGGCTGCTGGGTGCCGCGACGCTCCTCGGGCAGCGGCGCGGCTATTTCATCCCGCAGCGTTACGCCGGCACACAGGGGCCGGCGCACTATCCCGCGTTCGAAGCGATGTTCGGCGGCGCGGTGCCGGAATTTCGCGACCTTCTGGCCGCAATGGCCCGCCATGCGGAGCTTCTCGCCGGTCTGCGCGGCCCGGCGCCGGAGCCGCGAATCGATCAGGACTGGTTCCCGCGGCTCGATGCCGCCATGGCGTACGCGTTCGTCCGCGAGCGCCGGCCGTCCGCGATCATCGAGATCGGATCGGGGCATTCGACCCGGTTCATGGCGCGCGCGATCCGCGATGGCGGGCTATCGACCCGGCTGGTGGCGATCGACCCCGCGCCGCGCGCTCCGATCGCGGGATTGAACCTCGAATGGCTGCAGGCGCCGTTGCAGGCGGTCGATCTCGACCGGTTCGGCACCTTGGGCCCAGGCGACCTTCTGTTCGTCGACTCGAGCCACGTGCTGATGCCCGGAACCGATGTCGACACCATCCTCAACCGCATCCTGCCGCGCCTCGCGGCGGGCGTGATCGTCCATTTCCACGATGTCTTCCTGCCCGATGCGTATCCGGACGAATGGGCATGGCGCGGCTACAACGAGCAGAACGCGGTCGCAGTTCTTCTCGGTGCCGGGCGTTGGCGCCCGGTGTGGTCCTCGCGATGGGTGGCGACGCGCATGCGCGACGCCGTCACTGCCAGCGGGCTTGTGCGCCTGCCGCTGGCGGCGGGCGCGTTCGAGTCCAGCCTGTGGATGGAGCGGCTGTAGCGCCTACTTGTACGGATCGGCCGCGTCGCGCAGGCCGTCGCCCAGGAAGTTGAACGCGAGCACCGTGATGATGACCGGGATGACCGGCAGCATCAGCCACGGATAGAGCGCCACCACGTTGATGTTCTGGGCTTCGGTGAGCAGCACGCCCCAGGAGGTGATCGGAGGTCTGAGGCCGAGACCGAGGAACGAGAGGGCGGTCTCGCCCAGGATCATCTGCGGGATGTGCAGGGTCGCCGACGCGATGAGGTGGCTCATGAAGCTGGGCAGCAGATGGCGGCCGATGATGCGCTTCGGCTTCGCACCCATGAGGATCGCCGCCGTGCAGAAATCTTCTTCGCGCAGCGACAGGAGCTTCGAGCGCACCGCGCGCGCCAGGCCCGTCCAGGTCAGGAGCCCGAGGATGATCGTGATGCCGAAATAGACGTAAAGCGGGCTCCACGACACCGGCAGCGCCGCCGACAGCGCCATCCACAGCGGCAGCTTGGGAAACGACTGCAGGACCTCGATCGAACGCTGGACGAGATGGTCGGGCCAGCCGCCGTAATAGCCGGCGATTCCACCCAAGGTGATGCCGACGACGAAGCTCAAGGAAATACCGATCAAGCCGATCGTCAGCGAAATCCTGGCGCCGTAGGCGAGGCGCGAGAACATGTCGCGGCCCAGCCGGTCGGTTCCGAGCAGGAAGACCGTGCCGCCCTCGGCCGGGCAGAACAGATGGAACCGGCCGGGCACGAGGCCCCACCAGTTGTACGCATCGCCCAGGCAGAAGAACCGCAAGGGTTCGACCTTCGCGGGGTCGGGCGTATACACGCGCTTCAGGTTGTCCATGTCCAGCCGGTAGTCGAGCCCATAGACGAACGGACCGACGAAGCGGCCGTTGTCGAACAGGTGCACCATCTGCGGCGGCGCGTAGATGAAATCGGTGTTGCGGGTGTAGAGGCTGTAGGGAGCGATCATTTCGCTGACGAAGATCGAGGCGTACATCACCAGCAGGACGATGCCGCACGCGACGGCCACGCGGTGCCGTTTCAGCTTCCACCACATCATCCGCCACTGCGAGGCGCGATAATACTTCTCGAGCTCGGGCGACAGGCGCTCCGCGGCGCGCCGGTCGAACGGAGCGTCGCTGACATAATGCGGCAGGCGGTCCGGGGACGCGGCCATCGAGGTGGCGTGGTCGTTCATCGCGTGGCTCCGCCCTGCAGGCGGATCCGCGGGTCGAGTGCGGCCAGCGCCAGATCTGAGACGAATACGCCGACCACGACCAGCACGGCCTCGAGCATGACGAACGAGCCCGCCAGATACATGTCCTGGCTTTGCAGCGCCCGCAGCAGCATCGGGCCGTTGGTCGGCAGCGACAGGACGACCGACACGATCGCCGAGCCGGAGATGAGGTGCGGCAGGATAGAGCCGATATCGGCGATGAACGGGTTGAGCGCCATGCGCAGCGGGTATTTGACCAGCAGGCGCCCAGCGGGCAGGCCTTTGGCGCGGCCGGTCACCACGTACTGCTTCTGCAGCTCGTCCAGCAGGTTCGCCCGCAGCAGCCGGATCATTTCCGCGGTGCTGGAGGTCCCGAGCACAACCACCGGAATCCACAGGTGCTCGAGCACGGATACGAACTTCCCCCACGACATCGGCTGGCCCAGATAATGGTCGTCCATCAGGCCGCCGATCGACAGGCCGAAATACACATTCGCGAAGTACAGAAGGACCAGGGCGAGAAGGAAGCTGGGTGTCGCGATGCCGATGAATCCCACAAACGTGAGGGAGTAGTCACCCCACGAGTACTGGTGGGTCGCGGAATAAACACCGATCGGGAACGCCACGACGTAGGTGAACAGCAGCGTGGTGAAGGCCACCAGGAACGAAAGGAACAGGCGCTGCCCGATCAGCGTCGATACCGGCACGTTGTATTCGAACGACCAGCCCATGTCGCCTTGCAGCAGGCCCAGCACCCAGCGGAAGTACTGGATGATCGGCGGCTGGTCGAGTCCGTATTGCTGGCGCAGGAATTCGATCTTCGCCGGGTCGACGTGCTCGCCCTGGCTCTGCATCTCGTTCATCATCGTGCTGAGATAGTCGCCCGGCGGCAGCTGGATGATGATGAAGACGATGGCGCTGATCGCGATCAGCGTCGGCACCATGATCAGAACGCGGCGGGCGATGTAGCTCAGCATGCGCGGGTCACTGTGCGGCGGCTGTGGTGCCGGGCTGGTCGAACCAGAACGTGTCCGGGTGATAGATCCCGAAAAAGGCGCCGGGCTCGAAATTGTAGATCCCGTGCTCGGGCACGTTGCGCAAGCGCCGGGAAACGACCACCGGCTGCTTCACGTCGGCGACGGTGCCGATCGAGTACACCTGTTCGGCGTTGATCTCGATCATCTTGCGCCAGATCTCCCGCCGCTCGTCGAGCGAGTCCGCCTTCCGCCACTCGGTGTGCAGCTGCAGCAGCTCTTCGGCCTTGGGATCGTCGGGCTTCTCGCCGCTCTTGCCGCTGGTCTCGAAGTACTCGCCCCATTTCGGCCACTGGAGCTGATCCTGCGCCGTGGGCGCAAACTCGTCCGGCGCCATGTTGGCCGTCACCAGCGCGTTCTCCAGGCCCGGCCAGATCGACATCGTGGCATCGCCGGAGAAGACGCGGTCGCGGAACACTTCGCGCTGCGACGGCTTGATGAACAGCTTGATGCCGGCCTGCAGCCAGCTGTCGTGGATCAGTTGTAGAACATCGGTCTGCTCGGTGTCCTCGCCGGCGGTTTCGATGACGATCTCCACGGGCCGTCCGTCGGGCAGGAGCCGGACGCCGTCGCTGTCGCGCTTGGTGAGCCCGATGTCGTCGAGCAGCTCGTTCGCTTGTTTGAGATCGAACTGCGACCACGCCTCCCGGTATTGGGGCCGGTAGAGCGGGCTTTGCGGCAGAACGGTGTTGCCGCCTTCCACCGCAAGGCCGAAATAGGTCACCTGGTTGATCTCGTGCCGGTTGACCGCCAGTGACAAGGCCCGCCGGAACCGCACGTCGCGGTTCAGTTTCCGCCAGACCGGGTCGCTCACGTTGAGGTTGGGGTAGAGCGCCAGCTGCGAACCGCGCGTGGTGCTCCACAGGTCGACATCGAAATTGTTGCGCTTGCTCGCTTGGCGCAGGAACGTGTAGTTCGCGAAGCTGAGGCCGCGCGCCTGCAGGTCGCTGTCGCCGGCGCCGGTTTTCGCCGGCAGGATCCGCGAATCGACGATGCCGGCGATCACGCGGTCAATATAGGGAAGCTGGCGGCCCTCGGCGTCGATGCGGTGGAAATAGGGGTTGCGGACGAAGACGAACCGGTCCGCCGGCGGCTTGTTCTTCAGGACCCAGGGCTCGAGCGTCGGCAGGTCCGGATTGTCGTTCTTGGCCATGTGGCCAAGCATCGTGTGGAGCTGTGCCCAGTTTCTGGCGCCGGCGGCCTTGATCTCGGCCGTCAGCGTCTTGGGGTCGGTGTAGCGCTCGTGAAAGCGTCTCAAATAATGCGCCGGCATGTAGATGTAGAGCGGATCGGCGCCGGCAAGCGCGGGCAGGAAGTACGGGTTCGGTTCATCCCAGATGTAGCGGACGGTCAGCGGATCGAGCACCTCGAACTTGGGCGCCTTGCCGTCGACCGTCAGGACCTTCGGGATGCCGAAGGGCGCGAGGCGCTTGTTGTTGGCGACGTCCTCCCACCAGTAACGGAAGTCTTCCGCCGTGAAGGGCGCGCCATCCGACCAGCGATGGCCCTCCCGCAGGTGGAGGGTGAACACGCGGTCATGGTCGTTGTCGACCGATTGCAGGATGTCGGGGCGAAGGTCGAAATTCGTGTCGTACCCCACCAGACGCGAATAGCCGTAGACGACCAGCATCCGGACGTCCTGCGGACGGGCCATCAGGATATGCAGATCGCCGCCGTGCCGCCCGATGACCGCCCCTGGGACAGCGAACGTGCTGACCAGCGGGTCTTTCGGTAGCCGGTCGCTGACCCGCGGCAGCTTGCCCGCATCCACCTCCGCCGCGAGCATCGGCGTCTCGCGCAGCGGCGGCCGCTGTGCCAGGGCCGGCGTGGCGAGCAGGACCAGCACGCAGGCCCAGAGGGAGGCGGCGCGTATCATGCCGGTACCCTCTCGGTGATGCGCATCAGGTCGTGTTTCGATGCGCCCTCCGCGGCGCGGACGAAGTGGCCGTCGCCCATGTCGATGAACGCCGCCTTGCCGATCCCATCGAGCGTGAAGGGTTGCGGCCAGGCTGCGGGGATCGAGGCGCGGCCTTCCATGAGCATCGTGAGGTCGAGGCGCCGGTCCGGATCGGGCTCCGGAACCGCGGCCAGCAGCGCCCGCGTATAGGGATGGATCGGCTGCCGGAACAGGATCTCGCGCGGCGCCATCTCGACCAGGCGTCCCGCACACATGACGGCGATGCGGTCGGCGATGTAGTCGACGACGGCCAGGTTATGAGAAACGAAGATGTAGGTCAGGCCGAGCTGCTTTTTCAGATCCTTGAGGAAATTGAGGATCTGCGCCTGGATCGAGACGTCGAGGGCTGACACCGGCTCATCGAGCAGCAGCAGCTCCGGCTGCAGCGCCAGCGCACGCGCGATGCCGATCCGCTGCCGCTGCCCCCCGGAGAAGCTGTGCGGATAGCGGTTGAGAAAACGCACGTCGAGGCCCACCAGGCGCATCATCTCCCGCACCGTCTCGGCCCGGCTTTCCGCGGTGCCGATGCGGTGAATGACCAGCGGCTCGCTGATGATGTCGAACACCGTCATGCGCGGATTCAGCGAGCTGAACGGGTCCTGGAACACGAACTGTACCTTGCGGCGGAAGGCGATCAGCTCATCCGACGAAAGATCGAACACGTTGCGCATGCGGCCGCGGTCGTTGAACAGCACTTCGCCCGTATCGGCCGTGATCGCACGCATCATGAGCTTCGAGAGCGTCGTTTTGCCGCAGCCGGATTCGCCGACCAGGCCGACGCATTCGCCGCGCCGGACATCGAAGCTCACGTCGTCGACCGCGAGCACCGTGGTCGAGGATTTGCCCTTGAGCCAGCCCGATTTCCGGATCGAGAAGCGCTTGCTCACGTGACGGATCGACAGCAGCGGCCCCGCGGCATCGCCGCCCTCCGGCCAGGGGACGCGCAAATGCGACAGCGCCTCCGGCGCATATTTGATCTCGCGCAAGGGCACCAGGCGCTCGCCGGGCGCCATGTTGAAGCGCGGGACGGCATGCAGGAGCGCCTTGAGATACGGGTGATGCGGGTCGCGGAACACGTCGTCGCGCGTCCCGGCTTCCATGATCTTGCCGTGGTACATGACCACGACCTCTTCGGCCATGTTGGCGACCACGCCGAGGTCATGGGTGATCATCAGGATCGCCATCCCGAGCTCCTGCTGGAGATCGGACAGGAGCTTCAAGATCTGCGCCTGGATGGTGACGTCGAGGGCCGTCGTCGGTTCATCGGCGATGAGCAACGCCGGCCGGCAGACCAGCGCCATGGCGATCATCGCGCGCTGCCGCAGGCCGCCCGACAGCTCGAAGGGATAGGTCGACAGGGCCTTCGTCGGATCCTTGAAGCCGACACGGTTCAGCATGTCGGCGGCGATGTCCCGCCCCTCATTCCTGTCCACCGGGCGGTGAAGGTGCAGTGCCTCGCAGATCTGGTCGCCGATCGTGTGCAGCGGCGACAGCGAGGTCATCGGTTCCTGGAAGATGATCGAGATCCGCCCGCCGCGGATCTTGCGCATCCGCTCGCCGTCCGGGTCGAGTGCCGCGATATCGGTGACCGCCGCCTGCTTGGGGTCGGCAAACAGGATCTCGCCGCTGGCGATGTGACCCGCGCGCGGAAGGATGCCCATGATCGCCTGGCTGATGACGGATTTACCGGAGCCCGACTCGCCGACCAGCGCCACGGTCGATCCCGGGCGGATGCGGAAGCTCACGCCGTTCACCGCGCGCACCACCGTATCGTGGATGCGGAACTCGATCGCGAGATTGCGGACGGAGAGCAGATCGGTCATCTGGTCTCCTGCGCGACCACCGTGGCATGCGCCACCTCGGTGGTCGGATCGGCGGCAGCGTCCGACATGTCGATGCCGAGTGCTTCGAAATTGGCGCGGGTCGCGGCGCTGACCGCGACATCGTTCATCCGGGCCGCGGCCGCGGCGCAACGCGCCACCTGCTCGAACCCGTCCAGCGAGGAATCGATGCGAATCTTGCGCAGAGCCCGGCTCCGCTGTGGGTCTTCTCCCGTCAGCGTCAGCTGCATCCATCCCTCCCTACGATCGGCGCGCGTCGAAAAATAGCTCAAACGGACCGCGCGGATGCTCCGCCAGGGGAAGCTAACCTGCCCCGTCCGAAAAAGCGATATGCCTTGCCGATCAATGACTACGCGCGACTGCTGGCGCTGCCAGGTGCGCAGGCCGAAGATCAGGAACAAGGCAGCCGCGGGGAGCAGCAGGTAGTCCACCGGCGAGGCCAGGGGGACCGCCAGGGCCGGGGTCAGGGACAAGGTCGCACCCAGGGCGGCCCGGAAATAGTCGCCGCGAAGCGCAGCGAGGGGATAGCGCAGATCGCTCATGATCTGGCGGCCATCTTAGGACGAAAAAGGTCGACCGGGTGGCGCCATCGCACCGCCGGGTGGGCCTTCGTCGCGGTGATGAAGCGCTCGATAAAGGGCCACGCCAGCTCGTCGTGGGCCAGGTGATGGGTCAACAGACCCGTGGGCTCTTCCGGGTCGGCCCGGCCCGCGCGCTTCGCCGCCAGATGCGCCAGCGCCTGGTCAAGGCAGGGTCCGTCGCCGAGAAACGCGCGCGCGGTCCAGTCCATGATGTCGATATGGACGTTGACCTGAATTGTCCCATGAACCGTGGCCGCCGGGCGTGGCCGGTCGGCCGACAGGCCCTCGTACCCGGCTCCGGCGAGCCCACTGATGACCCCTTTCGCGATGCGGTTGTACGGAGGCACCAGGACCTTGAGCCACGCGGGTCCGAACAGGCCGCTGAGGCGGATCTGGCCGCGCGCCAGTTCGCCGAGGACGAACGAGGGCGGCCGGTCCGGGCCTAGCTCGGCCTTGGAGCGTCCCGGCCGGGCATGGTTGAGATGGGCCCAGCCATGTTGGACCACGACGACATCAGGCTCGCCGGCCAGCCGTCGCACGAGACTTTCGGTGGCCTTGGCGGGAATCACGGCAAGCATCAGCGGCACGCCGCCGCCGCGCTGTGCGGCCAGAAGCTGCTCCAGCGCCGGGGCGGGGGCGGCGGCGTCATCGTCGCGCCACCACAATTCCGCCACGCGGCCGGTTGCGGCCCATGTGTCCAGTTCGCGGTCGAGGTCGTCCCAGGTGCTCACGCGTGCACTCGCGCATCGAGCAGCCGCTTGAGGCAGCGGGCGGTCTCGCGCGCGCCATCGCAGTCGAGGCGGCGCTGCGGGGGCGCTTGCGTCAGCGCTCGCTCGATCGCGGCGGCGAGATGCCGAGGTTCGAGGCGCTCCTCGGGAACCACCTCGACCCAGCCCCTCGCCGCAAGCGCGTGGGCCCGCTGCGCCTGCTCGGTCTCGCCCCCGCCGGCAAACGGAATGACCACGGCGCGTGTCCCTGCGGCCACGAGATCCATCACGGTGTTGTATCCGGCCTGCGAAACAGAAATGTTGCAGCGCCGCAGCAGGGCTTGGAAATCGGCGCGAGCCGGCTCGACGATCATGCCGGCACCGGTTTGCGACAGGAACCGCTGGCGTGCGTCGTGGGGCAGGTCGGACCCCAGCAGGAAGCGCCATGTGAGTCCCGGTGCAGCCCCGGCCGCGCGCGCGGCGGCGGCGGCTTCGAACACGCGCGTGCCGACGCGGGCTCCGCCCGCCGACACGATGACCTCGCCCTCGCCGTGCCCGGCGGGTGCGTCGGGGCCGGGGTCGGAGGCGATGTAGCCGGTATAGACGAGGCGCTCGCCAACCTCGCGCGCCGCGGGATAGCTGGCCGGAAGATCGATCAGCGACGGATCGCCGTGCACCAGGATGCGGTCGTACCAGCTGCGTGCGCGAGCGATTGCCCTGGCCGATTTTGCCGGATCGGAAGGTGCGACGAGCACGTCGCGCAGCGAACACACGATCAACGGGCGTGGCCTTGCGGCGGTTGCCGTCTCGAGCAGCGGCAGCAGCTCGAACTCCAGCGCCCGCCGGCCGAACGGAAACAGCTCGGTGATCAGGACATCGGGCCGGAACGCAGCCAGGCGCTGCAGCAGCATGTCGCGGCGTGCGGCTCGCCACGTGTCATCGACGGGCCGGCCGTGTTCGTCGATCAGGTTCTGGAACGAAAGATCGGCGGTGCGCAGCGGCGGCAGCTGCAGGAGCCGCGCGCGCCCGGTGCCGAGATTGCTGATCGGCGGCCCGCCCGAGGCGATCTCCACCTCGAAGCCGGACTCGGCCAGGGCGGCACCGATCGCGGCAGCGCGGCGCAAATGACCCGTGCCGAGCAGGTGCTGCACATGGATCAGGATCCGGCCGGTCACTGCAGCTCCAGCGGCAGGTTCATCTGCTCGAGGCTCGGAGCACCGCCGGGTGCCAGCCGGAAGATGTGCAGCGCATAGAGGTCGAGCTCGTGCGGAGGGTCGCTTTTCATGTCCCAGCCGACCGCGCGCGCGTAGACGGCGCGAATGACGCCGCGGTGCGTCACGGCCAGGGTCGGACGCCGGGCGGCCGCCAACTCGGCCAGGAGAGGATCGATGCGGTTCTGAACGTCGCGTGGGCTCTCGCCGTCCGGAGGCCGGAAGTCGAGGCCGCGCGCCTCGTTCGCGAGCAGGTCGAAGCTGAATGTGCGCTGCAGATCGGCGAGCGTGTGGCCCTCATAGGCGCCCCAGTCCATCTCGGTGAGACGCGGCTCGACCTCGGGGATGAGGCGCAGCAGCGAGGCGGTCTCGAGGCAGCGCGTGAGCGGTGACGACAAGACATGAAAGCCCGAGACCATCCGGGGAAGCCGGCGCCGCTGCAACTCGCTGCGGCTCCCGGCCGAAATCGGGATATCGGCGCGCCCCTGCAGCCGGCGTGCGGCGTTCCATTCGGTGGGCGCGTGACGCAGGAGGGCGAGCGTGGTCACGCGCGGACCATGGCGTGCGGCAGCTGCGACAGCACGTGGGTCAAGGCGCGCGCGGCGACCGCGCGGTCGTGCTCGACCGCGACCTTGGCGAGGGCGTTTTGCGACCAGCGCTGCCGCAGCCCCGGATCGGCGAGGAGCGGCTCGATCGCCGCCGCGAGGGCTGCGCTGTCGCGCGGCTGGACCAAAGCGCCGGTCCGCCCGTGCGCCACGATTTCGCCCACGCCGCCGAAGTCCCCGGCCACGACCGGCAGCCCGGCGGCCTGCGCTTCAAGGATCGCCATGCCGAAGGCCTCGTTGACCGCCGGCCATACGTAGATGTCGGCCGCTGCGTAGGTGGGCTGCAGCTCCGTATCGGTCAGCGGCCCGGCGAATACCACTCGCTCGCCGAGCGGCGCCAGAGCCGCGCGCACCTCCGCGCGGGCCGGCCCGTCGCCCACGACGAGCAGCGACCAGGGATGCGCCGTCAGCCGGCCCAGGCTTTCGCCCAGGACCTTGTAGGATTCGAGCTTGTCCCCGGGCCGCATCATGGCGACAGCCAGGAACCATGGCCGGTCCGGATCGAGCCCGTACCGCCTGGCAATCCCCGCGCGGTGGATGCTGCGCGCACGCGCCGCGGCGGCATAGGGCCGGGTGTCGAGGAACGGTTTCACCCGGTGCAGGCGGGTCGGGGCGCTCACGTGTGGCGCGATCCCAGGCTCGTCGGCGGGATTGAGCGAGATGACGGCCGCGGCACGGGTGAGGGCCGCGATCGTGGCCTGATGCCCGAGACTCCAAGGGCCGCCGGCGCGTTTGTCGGCGACCGATGCTTCGATCACGACATAAGGGATGTCGAGCGTGGCCGTCACGCGCGGGCCGATCCAGTCCGGGGCCTTGTAGTACAGGTGGTAGGTGATCCAGGCCTCGGGCCGTTGCGCATACGGACGGCCGTAGATGCGATGCACGTAGCGGCCGGCGAGCCGTGCGGCGAGGCCGGCCAGCTTGGTCTGGCGCGAGAGATCGCCGCTGCCGTCGAAGCTGCGCAGCCGTCCGGCGATCTCCACGTCGTGGCCCGAATCGGCGAGGGCGGCCACGATCTGCTGGGCGACGCGCCGATCGCCGGACGGCACCGGGTGGTCCGGCGGCTTCAGCGGGGCATAGAAGGCGAGGCGCATCCGATCGTGTCCGCGAGCAGGCCGGCGATGCGATCAAAGCCGCGCTCGGCGAGAAATTCCTCTCTGATCTGCGCCGCACCCGCGGCACCCAGCGTCTGACGCCGCCGCGGATCGCGGATCAACTGCGCCAGTGCCTGCGCCAGGGCCTCGGGATCGCCGGGCGGCACGAGCAGACCCGTGCGCCCGTGCGCCACGAGTTCGGGAATGGATCCCGCGGTCGTGGCGACGACCGGCAGGCTTTGACTCATTGCCTCGGCCACCACGTTGGGGATCCCGTCGCGGTCGCCATCCGGCATCACCCGGCTCGCAAGCGTGAACAGGTCCGCCGCGCGATAGGCGCGGCGCACGTCGTCCTCGCTCCGCGCCCCTTGCCATTCGACACGCGCGGCGAGGCCCAGCTTCACGGCCAGCGATTTGAGATCGCCCAGCAAAGGCCCGCCCCCCACATGGACGAACCGCCAGTGGAGATCCCGCGGCAGCCGGGCGAGGGCGGCGAGGAGATCGGCGAAGCCTTTCTTAGGAACCGCGCGGCCGACCGACAGCAGCACGACGGGTTGCGCCGGGTCCTGCCCCGTGCGCTCCGTTCGCGCCGGCGCCGGCGGAAATCGCGTACCATCGACGCCGTGATGGACGAGATCGATCCGCCGGCCGGCGGCGAGTGCCGCGAGATGATCGCGGCCCGCAGCACTGCAGGTGACCGCCCAGCTCGCTTCCGCGAGCTTTTCCGCTTTTTCCCAGTCCGGTGTCGTCCAGATGTCCTTGGCGTGCGCCGAGACGCTCCAGCGCAATCCGCGCAGGAGCGCGGTGTAGCGGGCGACCGACGCGGGCGTGTGCACGAAATGCGCGTGCAGATGGCCGACATCGGACGGCAGCTCTGCGGCCAGGACCAGAGCCTGGCCGAAGCGCCGGATGCGGTTGGGCGTGCGGTCGCGCCTCAGGTCGCGCCACCAGGTGCGGAGGGCTGCGGGATAGCCGGGCAGGCGGCGTGCGGCGCGCCAGCCGCGCCAGACGCGCCGAGGTTCCTGATAGAGATATTCCGGCAGGTACATGACCGGTGCTCGGACCGCCCGGCTCACCGCGTGGGTCGAGCGGTCGGTGGGGTGGCGCAGCGAATACAGACGTAGGCGAAACCCGCGCTGTTCAAGCGCATGCAGCTCTTGCGCGATAAAGGTTTCGGAGAGCCGCGGCCAGCCCTTCAGGATGACGCCGATGGTCGGCAGGCCAGCCGGGTCAGGATCGGGCGGGTCGCGGTAGGGAAGGCTGTCGGCCATGATCGGCCTTTATAGCCTATGGCCGGCAAGGTCCAGCCGCATTCAGGCCGGGAAAGGTGGGGCGGCGATCAGCGCCCGCCAGCGGCCCGCTGGCCGGACACGACGGTCAGCCGCCGGGCGGCCGCGGGCTTCCGCTCGGCCTCGGGGCGGTCGAGCCAGCGGCGGGCCAGACGATTCACGTTGTCCATTCCGTCCAGCAACCCAGGGACGACGACCTCCGAGGGCCGGCGCTGGTTGGGCAGGTGGCGCAGGGCCGCCGCCATCTGTGCCGCATCGCGCGTGCCGTCGTCGACCAGCATGCCGCACAGCCCGAATTCCTGCGCCTGGCGCGCCCGGATGAACTGCTCGAGGCGGGGGGCGGTGCGCGGCACGATGATGGCGCGCTGATCGAAGGATAGGATCTCGCAAAACGTGTTGTAGCCGCCCATCGCCACCACGCCGGCGGCCCGGGCCATCAGCTGTTCGAGATGGGCATCGAAGGTGATCGCCTCGACGTTCGGCAGGCTGGCGGCCCGGCGCAGGAATTCCGACTGCAGGTCGGGCTGCATGAACGGTCCGAGCACCAGGAGCGCCCGGCACGGCAAGTCGCGGTCGTATTCATAGCCGCGCAGGACCCAGTCGATCAGCGCCTCGCCGTCGCCGCCGCCGCCGGTGGTCACCAGGACGTAGGGCGTCGCGGGCATCGCGGGGAACGAGCTGCGCGCCACGCTCGGCGGCTCGAACCGCCGCAGATAACCGGTGAAGCTGATCTTGCGCTGCACGTGGCGGGGCAGCGACAGGCCGGCCAGCGGATCGCACATCTGCGGCAGCCCGTAGACCCAGATATCGTCGTAATAGTCGCGCAGGGCCGGCAGCGCTTTCTTGCGCCGCCATTCGGGCTCGAGCAGGACCGGGTCGTCCATGACGTCGCGCAAACCCAGCACCAGCGGGACGCCCCTCGCTTTGAGGAAATGCAGCGTGTCGGCGACCTCGCCGCGCAGGCCGAGCGGCTCCTTGTCGACGAGGAACAGGTCGGGCTTAAACGCCTCGGCGGTGTGGCGGATGATCGAGGCGCGGATCTTCAGCGTCTCGGTGATGTCGATGTGCAGATTGAGCGAGGTGTACTCGCCGTTCCGGAGCTTGATCACGCCCGGCATGCGCACGAAATCGACGCGCGCCTTGAAATCGAAGCTGCCGATGATCGGCGACCCGGACAGGATCAGGACGGACAGATCCTTGTCGCGCTCGACGAGCGCGTGCGCAATGGCGCGGCAGCGGCGCAAATGGCCGAGCCCCATCGTGTCGTGGCTGTAGATCAGTACGCGCGGGCCGCCCCCCGACCGACTTCCTCGCGCCTCGTGATGGTTAGCCAAGGGTTGTCTCCCTCGGTTGCCGGCTTTCGCCCCTGTTGCGGTGGCGGACTATGACACACCTGGAAAAGTGGTCAAAAGGCAAGATTTCTTGACATCCGGCCGGGCTCTTGCTTGGCGCTCGGGCCACTGTTGCAACCTGCTGAGCCGCTATCGTTTTCAGGCAAATTCCGACCCCGGTGAGCGTTTTATGACGCCGCATATTTGCAGGTCGCCGGGCGGTACCTATATAATCTGTAACAGTCTTTCGGAATTTGCGGGCAGACACGGCGGGAGAACCCGAATCGCCAGCTGCCGGAAGGACATGGAGGACGCGCCATGGAGCTCAGCCGCCGGCAGGTGGTGCAGTCGGCGCTACTCGCGGCAGGTGCTGCGGTCACCGCATCACCGGCATACGCGCGCTCGTTTTATTGGGGAACACTGTCCGTGACCGACGCGTGGACCCCGCCGACGGCGCCGGGCACCAGCGTCGCCAAGGTCTACATGATCATCGAGAACAAAGGCTTCGACAGCGAGCGCCTGCTCGGCGTGCGAACGCCGCTCGCCCGCTCTGCGAATTTCGTCGAAGAGGACCAGCGCGAAGGCGTGGTCGAGCAGGTATCCTATATCGAGGTGCGGCCGCGTCGGCCGGTGACGATGCGTCCCGGCCGCGTCCACGTCGAGCTGCACGGGCTGACGCAGCCGCTGGTCAAAGGAACCTCGTTTCCGTTGACCTTGGTGTTTGCGTTCGCAGGACCGGTGGACGTGCCGATCGACGTCGGCGATCGCTGAGATACGCCCCCGCCATAGGCAGCCGGAGCGGGCTTCGTTAGACTTCTGACGTGAGCCGGCTGGACAGCTTCATCCGACGCCTGCAGGCGCAGCGCGCATGTCTTGACTGGGCGATCCAGGCGATCCGCTCTCTGCCGGGGCCGGTGCTCGAGATCGGTCTCGGCAACGGCCGCACCTACGACCATCTGCGCAGCAGGCTCGGACAAGGCCGCGCGATCTTTGCCTTCGACCGGCAGCTCGCCGCGCATCCGGCGTGCGCTCCGGATCGTGACCACCTGGTGCTGGGCGATTTCCGCGACACCCTTCCGGGATTCGCGCGCCGGCTCGGACACACGGCCGCCCTGGTGCACGCCGACACGGGATCGGGTGATGAGGCGGCCTCGCAGGCGCAGGCACAATGGCTGGCAGACGTCGTGACCGACGTGCTCGCTCCCGGAGGGGTGGTGGTGTCGGATCAAAACATGTCGCAGCGAGACCGGCTGCCGCCGGGCTGGCAGGCCGCACCATTGCCGCCCGAGGTGCAGCCCGGCCGCTACTTCATTTATCGCAAAGCGCCTACAGCTTGAGGTCGATGACCACGGGCACGTGATCGGACGGCTGCCGCCAGTCGCGGGCGCCCTTCAGGATGTGTACCGCGGCCAGCGCCGGCTTGAGCGTCGGCGTCACCCAGATGTGATCCAGCCGCCGCCCCCGATCCGAAGCCTTCCAGTCGCGGTTGCGGTAGCTCCACCACGTGTACATGCGCGTCGGCTCGGGCACCATGTGGCGCGCGACGTCCACCCAGTCGTGGGCCGCCAGCATCTGGCCGAGCAGCTCGGTTTCCGCGGGCGTATGGCTGACCACGTCGAGCAGCTGCCGGTGCGACCATACGTCGGTCTCGAACGGGGCCACGTTCAGATCGCCGACGAGGATCCGCGGCAGGCCGGTCCTGGACTGCGTCTCCCACCAGGCTGTCTGCTCGCGGAGGAAGCGCAGCTTGTGGGCGAATTTCGGATTCGTCTTGGGGTCGGGCACGTCGCCGCCTGCCGGGACGTACACGTTGTGGAGCTCGATGCGGCCGCGGCCGGCGATTTCGATCTCGGCGACAAGGTGCCGGCAATCGGTGCGGTCGCACCATTGCCGCGGCACCGCGGCGTGCAGAGGATGCCGCGAGAGGATCGCAACGCCGTTGTACCCTTTCATGCCGCAGGCCGCCTGATGGACGTAGCCCAACGCTGCCAGCGCCTCGCGCGGGAAATGCTCGTCGGGCGTCTTGGTCTCTTGCAGGCAGATGACATCCGGCGAGGCGCGCCGCGCGAGTTTCTTGACCAGGCCCAGCCGCAGCCGCACGGAATTGATGTTCCATGTGGCGATGCGCAAGGCGCCGGCCGCGACAGGCGGCAGGATCTTGGAGGTGTACGGCGCCGGCGGTGCGCCGTCCGCTGTGCGCTTCAAGCGCACTTTGATCTTGGCCGGCGGCGGTACGGCGCTGCGCGAAGGCTTCATCGGGATTGACAGCGTGGCTGCGAGTGCGGGGATGTCAAAATTCCCCGTCGCCCGACATCCGTCAAGCCGGCAGCGCGATCGCGTCGCGCTGAATAGAAGAGGGCCAAATAAAAAGCGCCCGGTCGGGGGGGAGGACCGGGCGCTCGAAGCTCTCTCGTCAAGAGCTCAAGGGTGTCAGGGGAGCCACCCTCGAACGGCCGGAAGAAACCACGGCCGCTTCTGAATGGCATATGGGAACCGGGCAGGGGCAAAGCAAGGTTTACCCAAAGGCGCCGCTTCAAATGAAATTGACTACCGATTCCAGCGGTTTGATGGAAAACGGCGAAGCTGCCAGCGTGTCATTTCCGAGTCTTTCCCAAGCACGACATGGCCGCGTCTGGAAGCTGACGTTCAGCGCCTTTTGCCCGCGCGGTCGCGCGCCGCGGCGGCGAACCGGGCGAAGATCGCGGCCGAGAAACGGTTCGTGGCGATGCTCCATTCGGGATGCCACTGCACGCCCAGCACCAGCGACGGGGCGCCGGGAAGACGCACGGCTTCGACGACGCCGTCGTCACAGGACACGGCTTCGATCACCAGGCCGGGTGCCGGACGGTCGATCGCCTGGGCGTGCAGCGAATTGACCGTGACCTCGGGTTCGCCGGCGAGCTCGTGCAGCAGGCCGCCGGCGGCAAGGCGAATCTTGTGCACCGGCGCGTAGCGGATCTCGTTGGGCTGGTCGCGCGGCGCCCGGTGGTCGCGGTTGCCGGCAAGCTCGTGGACGTTCTGATGCAACGTGCCGCCGAGGGCGACGTTGAGCTCTTGATGACCGCGGCAGAGGCCGAGAACCGGCACACCTTCCTTCACTGCAAGCCGGATCAGCGGCAGGGTCGTGGCGTCGCGCTGCGGATCATGCAGGGTGCCGGGCCGCGACGGCTCGCCGTCGTAATGATGCGGCTCGACGTTCGAAGGGCTGCCCGTCAACAAAAGGCCGTCCAGCCGCGGAATGAGCGAGGCGGCTTCGCCCGCGTCCCCGAGGGCGGGCACGATCATCGGAATTCCCCCCACGCCCTCGGTCACCGCCTGGATGTATTTGTCGCTGACGGAATGGAAGGGACCACGGGGTGCGATCGTGCGGATGCACGCGGTGACACCGATCAGCGGGGCTGGGGTCGCGGACATCAACCCTCAGCGCGTGCCGCTGTCGCCGAACGTCGCGGGGTCCCGGAATTGGAACAGCGAAGGATCGAGCGAGATGCCGCTCTCTTCGTTATAGAGGCTCACACGCGTTTCGGCACCCTGTGCGTCCGTCACCTGCCAGCTGTTGAGCACGAACGGCTTTTCCCCGAAGACGAAGGTCACCTGGCCGGCCCGCGGATCGGAGGTCTGCGCCACCGTGACGCGCAGCGCCTCGGCTCCCCGTTTCACCCCCAGCACCGTCACGTCGCCCGACAGCGACAAATGGTCACGCACCAGGAGGCCGGCCGGCGTCGAGTTCAGCGGCAGATAGGCCGGCGCCTTGAGCGCGCGGTCATAATGGATGAGGAGGCCGTTGTTGGCGATCAGCAGGTTCGGATTGGGTGGATCGTAATCGACCCGCAACTTTCCGGGCCGTGAGATGTAGAGCGTGCCCTCGGCCGTTCCGCCCTGGCTATCGACCTGCAGGAAGCGCGCCTTCAGCGTCTTGATGCCGTTGAGATAGTCCTCGACCCGCCGCACCTCGCCTTGATCGGCCGGTGTTAACGCGGCACGGGCACGGCCGGGCCACACAGCCGCTGCGAGGGCTGCGGACACCAACAGGAAATTGCGGCGGTTGAAGGGGGGCGGGGACATGGCGGGGCTGCGCCAGATATAGGCATTCCGCTCCCCCCGGACAAGCGAGTGGGGGAACGGGCAAATACGTCCCGCGGCCGCGACTCAGGCGGCGTAATCGCCCTTTGGCGCCAGGACCTCGCGCTTGCCGACGTGGTTGGCGGCACTCACCACCCCTTCGGTCTCCATGCGCTCGACGATCCGCGCCGCGCGGTTGTAGCCGATCTGCAGGTGCCGCTGGATGAAGCTGGTCGAGCATTTCCGCTCGCGTGCCACGAGCGCCACGGCCTGGTCGTAGAGCGCATCGCCCGAGCCGCCGCCTTCGCCGTCACCGGCGGCCCCGAACGCGGCCGGCTCTTCCTCTTCTGCCGTCACGTCCTCGACATAGTCGGGCGTGCCCTGGTCCTTGATGAACTTGACCACACCTTCGACCTCGCGGTCGGAGACGAACGGCCCGTGCACGCGGGTGATACGGCCGCCGCCGGCCATGTAGAGCATGTCGCCCTGGCCGAGCAGCTGTTCGGCGCCCTGCTCGCCCAGGATGGTGCGGCTGTCGATCTTGGAGGTGACCTGGAAGGAGATGCGGGTCGGGAAATTCGCCTTGATGGTGCCGGTGATGACGTCGACCGAGGGGCGCTGCGTCGCCATCAGGAGATGGATGCCGGCGGCGCGCGCCATCTGGGCGAGCCGCTGGATCGCCCATTCGACGTCCTTGCCGGCCACGAGCATGAGGTCGGCCA
>Ga0335071_10000729_pt1 | contig 35664 bp, 20 predicted proteins | sample Lox_Sample_15_FD_206724 | JGI IMG/M metagenome (GOLD analysis project Ga0335071, IMG submission 206724) | Soil microbial communities from Loxahatchee National Wildlife Refuge, Florida, United States - Lox_Sample_1.5 | ecosystem: Environmental > Terrestrial > Soil > Wetlands | place: USA...
CCGCACAGCCTCAAGCAGAGAGCCGCAGGCAACGCCGTCTGCGGCCAGTGCCATGCCACGGGCGGATACGACAGCGAGCGCCACACTCATCACGCGGCGGGCTCCCCCGGGAGCGCCTGTGCGGCCTGCCACATGCCGGTGCGGACCTACATGGTCGTGCACCCGCGGCACGACCACAGCTTTCGCATCCCGCGCCCCGATCTGTCCGCCGCGCTCGGCACGTCCGACGCCTGCACCGACTGCCACCGGGACAAGCCGGCCAAGTGGGCCGCATCAGCCATCGGGCAGTGGTTCGGGCCCGTGCGCGAGGGCTTCCAGACGTTCGGCCCGGCGCTTCGGGCCGCACGCACCGCACAGCGCAGCGCCCCGCGCCTCCTGCAGGAGGTCGCCGACAGCCCGGCACAGCCTGCGATCGCGCGCGCCACGGCGCTCGCGGAACTTGCTCCCTACCTGACGCCGGCGCTCGTTCCGACGCTGAGCCGGGGCCTGCGCGACCCCGACCCCTTGGTCCGGATCGGAGCGCTCGAGGGGCTCGCGTCCCTGCCGGCGGAGCGGCGCTGGGAAACGGCGGGCCCCCTGCTCGACGACCCGGTGCGTTCGGTGCGCATGGAGGCAGTGCCGTTCCTGCTCGCCGCGCCACCTGACGAAGCCCGGCGCGCGCAGCTGTCGCGCGCCATCGATGAATACGTCGCCATTCAGCGCACCAACGCCGACCGAGCCGATTCGCACGTCAACGCCGGGCTGGTCTGGCAGCAGCAGGGGGACGGCGTGCGTGCGGAGGCGGAATACCGCGTCGCGATCCGGCTCGATCCCGCGTTTACGCCGGCGCGCGTGAACCTCGCGGACCTGTACCGCGCCCTCGGCCGGGAGTCCGATGCCGAAACGGTGCTGCGTGGCGGAATCGCCGAGTTCCCCGCCGATGCGGCGCTGCACCACGCGCTCGGCCTCGCGCTGGTGCGCGCCAAGCAGCTCCCCGCGGCGACCGCGGAACTCAAGCGCGCCGCCGAGCTCGCACCCGCATCCGCCCGGTACACGTACGTGTACGCGATTGCGCTCAATTCGACGGGGCAACGTGCGGCGGCACTGCGCCTGCTGCGGGACAACGAGCGCCGTCACTCGGCAGACCGGGACACGCTGCTCGCCCTCGTGAACCTGCTCAGCGAGCAGGGTGACCGCCGCGGCGCCCTCGGCTATGCGGACGGGCTCGCCGAGCTCATGCCGGGCGACCCGTCGGTTGCGGCGCTCGTCGAATCGCTGCAGCGCTCCAGGTGACCGCCCGGCGATGACACGGCGGCGAGGACTGCGGGCGCATTGGATTGCCGGCAGCGGACGGCTGCGAGCGGCTGCTCCGCGTCAACAGCGAAAGTACGTGGAAACTGCCCTCGCCCGCTCGTCACTGAATGTGAATCACACGCGGATTTCTGGCCGGCGGCTGCGCGTGTCGCTGCGTGAGATTGCTGGGGAAGTCTGTGGCAACGACAGGCAACGACTGTCGCCGAAGATCGGTGCTGATTCCCGAAAACTTCCCAAACTGTAAGGAGTTTGGGCCGGCCCTGATTGCCGAACGTCGTCTGGCATTGCCTGAGGATGGAGCGGGCGATGGGAATCGAGCCCAAACGGCGCCAAGTGAAGTTATCTGATACGTATGGTACCGACGGCGCGAAGGATGGGCTGCGTGTGATTGGACTGTGAGCAGACACGACTGACGGAAGGCACGAGTTCCTTGCGCCACACGCACTATCGGCGAGCGGCCGGAGTTGACCCATATTGGCCATACGGCGGCTGAGATTGCTCGCCCGACAGCCGCCGATCCCAGCATCAGCGCGACAGCGCTGCAACGTAAGCACTCGATCGACGCCAGTCAGCGGCCATTCGCCCTGAATCCATGGGCTGAACGCGCCTGAGACGCCTTGCGCGGGCGGGGATGTCCGGCAAAATGGCCGGCAAGCACGATGCAGCAGACCGCAGGACTACGTTGGCGAGGCTGCCAGGTGGGGCCGCCATAGCACATCGTCTCCAATGCCCAACTGGGCCACGGACACGTTGGCGAGGGCTTGCCCCGCTCTGGAATGGGTGGCCGAGGACGCCGCTAGACGCTTTCGAGGGGGTCTCATGGCTGAGAGCGACAAGGTCTTCGCGGGCTCGATCCCGAAGATCTACGACACGCTGATGGTCCCCCTGATCTTCGAGGCCTATGCGGCCGACCTGGCGGAGCTAGTCGCTGGCTCCTCGCCCGGCTCGGTGCTTGAAACGGCGGCCGGCAGCGGCGTGGTCACGCGGGCGCTTGCGCCAAGACTCAGCGCCGACGCGTGCTACGTGGTGACCGACCTCAACCAGCCCATGCTCGACTATGCCGCCGCCCGGCAGGGGTCCGATAGCCGTATCGAATGGCGGCAGGCGGACGCGCTCGACCTGCCGTTCAAGGACGCCTCGTTCGACGTCGTTTGCTGCCAGTTCGGCGCGATGTTCTTTCCCGACCGGGTCGCCGGCTACGCCGAGGCGCGTCGCGTGCTGAGGCCAGGCGGGCGCTTTGTCTTCAGTGTCTGGGACCGCATCGAAGAGAACGCTTTTGCCGACGACGTCACCAACGCCGTGGCCGCGCTATTTCCGCACGACCCTCCGCGATTCCTCGCTCGCACGCCGCACGGCTATCACAATATCGCACTGATCCGCGAGGAATTGAGCCGCGCAGGGTTCGCCGGCATCGAGATCGAGACGCGCGAAGCGGTGAGTCGCGCGCCCTCGGCACGCGACGCCGCCATTGCCTATTGCCAGGGAACGCCGCTGCGCAACGAAATCGAGGCGCGCGACGCCAGCTTGCTTCAGCACGCTACGGACCGCGCGGCGGAGGCGATCGCCAGCCGCCATGGCGAAGGCCCGGTGGCCGGCAAGATTCAGGCGCATGTGATTGTGGCGGCGGCATAGCGGCGTCCCAGCGCGAGTCTGTGGCGAGCCCGATCGGCAGCTGCGATGAGCGCGGCATCCGAAGCGCGGTGGGCCTTTGCCCTTGCGCACCAGGAAGCAGCCCGCCAAGGCGAACTTCCCCGAGCCTGTGTTCTCGGGAATGCAGCCGACGCACGCGCTTCATCGCGGCAACTGTGGCCTAGCAGATGCTCGGCAGCCGCCTGTGGCCAGCGACTGGAACTGGCCGTCAGCGCTGATTCGCGCCACTTGCGCAGTTCAGGGTAGTGCGCGCTGTAGCGCCCGTGAGTCGCGGTCACGTGTGAAGCGGTAGCCAGCCCAGGCCAGCCTCCGCGCGCATCTCAACGCGGCTGCGAGCACGGACCGTGTTGGCCGTCGTTGGCCAGCGCTGGCTGAGATCGGAGCGGGCGATGGGAATCGGACCCAAGTCGCGACGGCCGCAGCTGCCTGATCCCTAAGGTACCGGCGGCGTGATCATGGGGCTGCGTGTGATTGGCGTGCGAACCGACAGGACCGACGAGAGCACAAATACCTTCCACGACGCGCGCGTTCGAGGCGTGGCCGGAGTCGACCCCGAGCGGGCGCTCGGCTCTCCCCATGAGGGTCGCGGAAGGTGGTGGCAGCGGACAGTCCGGCAGCTACGTTGCCTCAGAGGGTCCGTCAGGGCATTCTCGCTCAGCTCGTACAGGTTCGAGAGGCGCGGATGGGGGGAGAGTCGCTCAAGCCGGCGAACACATTGACTGGAGCGGTGTTCCTTGACGTCTTCCAACTCGCTGACGCAATTGATCCGAGCCTGCTGGTGGGCGGTAGAAAAGCCGGCGGGAAATCCATCCCGGCCGAGCGCTGCTTGGCCCGGATTGAGAAACACGGCATCGTCCGCCATCCAGCTGAGCAAGCACACAAGATCGCCTGCGTTGACGGCACCGATCCAGGTTGAGTGCACGTCGCGGATTGCTCGCTCATCAGATCCCATCTGCAGCTTCTGCCGTCTGCGGGATATTCAACGAATACATAGGATGAGCATAACAAGGATCGGGCTCACTATTGAGTGGGCGCAAGCTGCCGCCGAAATCATTATCGCTCTATCGCCAAGTCGCGTTGCCGTGGTACTCCAAGTCGCCGAAGCGGCGATGCCGAACTGACGCTCACAGTTCGGAGCCCGCAAGCTGGCTGGCGTGGGCGCACGCGCTTGCGCCGCTTGCCGAATGCGCATAGGATGCGCATGAAGGAGTATTCCCATGCCGCCCACCTACGACCGCGATGCACGCAAGCGCCCCGTGAACCTGACGCTCAACGAGGATCTGGTGAGCCGGGCGAAGGACATCGCCGACAACCTGTCCGGGGTCGTCGAGTCGCTGCTCGCGGACTACGTAGCCCGCGAGCAAGGCGAGCGACTCGCGAAATCGAAGGCCGTTGCGGCGACCGTGGCCACCTGGAACGAGTTCGCCGATGAGCACGGTTCGTTCGCCGACGAGCACTCCACGCTCTGATGGCGCAATTCGACGTTCACCGCAACGGCGGACGGAACAAGGACGCGATCCCGTTCGTTGTCGTCGTGCAATCTTCGCAATTCGACGGCTACCGACGTCGGGTCGTCGTGCCCCTCGTGCGCACTGGCACCGTCGGAAAGATGGAGCTTCCGCACTTCAATCCGACGTTCAAGATCCGCGGCACGTCGGTCGTTCTGCACCCGCTCGAGATCGTGTCCGTGCCAGTCGGCCAGCTTGGGCACAAGGTTGGCTCGCTGAGCGCGGAGGGCCAGCAGATCATTGCCGCGCTGGATGAGCTGCTAAGCCGCGCGTGGAAATGATCGGCGGCTAGATCAACTCTCGCTGGAACTCAACACCAACGCATAGTCTTGGGCCGACCGTGGTCGCCATGTAACGTCTGGCGTGGCCTGAAGATGGAGCGGGCGATGGGAATCGAACCCAAGCGGCACTGTGCGCAGTTCCCTGATATGTAAGGCATTGGTGGCAAGACGAATCGTTTGCGTGTGATTGGCGTGTGAGCAGGCAGAGCGAGCGAAAAGCACACGTTCCTTTCACCAAACGCACCCTTTGGGAGCGGCACGGTTTGGCCGCTAGTGCCTATTTGCGTTATCAACGCGAGGTCGGCTGCTGGGCGCCTGCGATCTCGGTGCAGCGCCGCCGATTGGACCGACTCGTTGCATGTAACAGCAACGCCTGGTAGGATGTTACATGTAACAACGCGCGGAGTGAGCAGCATGGCTGGGCGAACACGGGTTGCCGATCGCGTGGCCAAGTATCGGGTGTCGATGCGTGCCGCGGGGCTGCGGCCGGTGCAGATCTGGGTCCCGGACACGCGACGGACAGGTTTCGCCGCGGAGTGTCGGCGTCAGTGCCTGGCGCTGCGCGGCGACCGTCATGAGGCCAGGACCCTGAAGTGGCTTGATGCGGTTGCGGATCGGGCTGGCTGGAAGTGACGCACGGTGACCTCGTGACGATCGCGCTGCCGGGCAACTACGGCAAGCCACGTCCCGCGCTCGTGATTCAGTCGGATCTATTCGACGCGCATCCGTCGGTAACCGTGTTGCCGGTGACCAGCGAACTGCGCGACGCACCGCTGTTCCGCATAGCTGTTACGCCGAGCGCTATTAACGGCCTGCACAAACCCTCGCAGGTCATGGTCGACAAGCCGCAGACAGTGGCCCGGACTAAGATCGGCAAGACCATCGGCCGACTGGATGACGAGGTGATGCTCGGCGTCAATAGAGCGCTCGCCGTCTTCCTCGGATTCGCTTAACGCGCACTCGGCTCGGCGCCGCAAATTGAATGGCGAGCGAGGGAGCGGCCACGGACAGAATCAGATTGCTGTAGCGCCTTCCCCTGCTGATTTCGGTCGTTGCTGTTGCATCGCAAGGGTCGACTGTCCAGTGGGCAAGCATCTTCCGACCGCCTCCGGCGAACCGCGATAAGGTTGCCAGTTGAACGGCTGCGGCCTGTTGGGGGCAGATGAGCGACGATTTGGCCCCTAGGACCGGTGCTGACCCACTGCGGTCGTCTGTGAACGGCAGCTATCGGGAAGACTTGTGAAGTTCCGCGAAGTGTCGTTATCGCGAGCTGCGGCGTAGGCATTGCCATTCCTCGCCAGCCATCGCCGGTAGTAGGCGGCGCGGAATGAGAAATGCCGTTGAAGCCAGAATGTGATGACGCGGCCGCTGCCGGGTCGCGGACGTTCGGCGGACGTCGATGTCCGGGCTCCGAGAGACCGATACCATGTCCGGCACTTCCGCCGACAGCCCTGGCGACGTAGATTACAGAGCCGATGAAGTGGAGGGACCGATGAGCGAGCGCCCTCTTTTTGTGACTGCTGCTTGTTTCAATTGGGTGGTCGGACTCTCACTCCTTGTAAGCTACCCGCTGACCGCGCGTTTGCTCGAGCTCCCTGGGCCGCCGACGGTTTGGCTGCATCTCGTGGCAGCTATCGTCGTCCTCTTCGGCTTCGCCTACTGGCTGGTCGCGAAGCATCCTGAACGATATCGGCCATTCATAGGTCTTGGCGCCGCGGGCAAGCTGGCGTTCGCGGCAATCATCTACTTTCACTGGCTCTTCGGCGATGCCCCGACGCGCCTCGCAATGCTCGTGAATGTTGATTTGGTATTCGCGCTGCTGTTTCTCCGAAATCTCGCCTCCTCCCGCGCACGGACGCCATAAGAAATGGCTTCCCCGGCGAGGAGATGTCGACCTACGAAAGATCATCTCAGCTCGGAAGTAGTGAGCGACGAGTCCTCAGGCTTTCCAACCCTTCGCGAATTCTCTGTGGCTATACGCAACCCCCCAACCCGATCCAGAAATGATCATTAGGATCCGTCGCTGGATGTTGCCGGTGATCCTCGTCGTCGCAACTGAATCTCGGCGTCGCGACTGCTCGCACCGGTAGCTTCCGGGGACGATTCAAAGTATCGAGCGTCCGCGGTTGGCCGGTCCGCGACAGTTAGGTCACTCCACCGGCAACGGCCATCTATCCGCCCGCGTCGAATCGGGGAAGGGTCGCTTCTGACCCGAACTTGCCTCTTGCGAGCGACCGTTTTCGGGCCGTCCCCGCCTTTCGCTCCAAAGTGACGCGATCACAGTCCGCACTATCGCCGCTAGGCCGCGGTCGCAAGCTCTGTCATGGGGCGGAAGGCCTTCATCTGGCGCAATCCGACCGAGACAACGGCGCCGAGGAGCGACAGACACGCGAGTGCGTAGAAGCCGGCTGCGTCGTTACCACCGACGGTCCTGAAGAACCCGATGATGCTTGGCCCGAAGAAGCCGCCGCTCGATCCGACGGCATTGATCAGGGCTATGCCGGCGGCGGCGGACGGCCCATGCAGGAAGCGGGTCGGAAGACACCAGATCGACGGCATGACGAATGGGCCCGCAAGCGCGATCGAAATTAGCGCCACGAAGCGCAGCGGCGAGTGCTCGAGCAGGGCGAGACCTATGCAGCCCGCGGCGCCAAATGCAAGCCCAAGCGCGACAACCCAACACCGCTCGCCCGAGCGGTCGGACAAGATGGCGGCGATCGGATAGGTGATCGCGCCGACGAGCGCGATACCGCCCACGACCATGCCGGTCACGCTGTCGCCCGTGTGCAGCGACTCGCGCACGATCGTTGGTGTCCAGAAGACGCCGGCGAGGGCCACAGTGTAGTAAGCGAAATACGGGACCGCCAATGCCCACGCAAGCGGGTTGGCGAGCGCGCGCACCGGAGAGACGGCCGTGCCGCGGATCCGGCTGCGCTCGCCGGCGATGCGCTCGATCAGCCAAGCGCGTTGCACGGGGGACAGCCAGTGGGCGTCTTCGGGGCGCTCGGTCAGGTAGACGAGTGCGAACGCGCCTAACATCACCGGCGGCAGGCCCTCGATCAGGAACAGCCACTGCCAACCCGAAAGGCCGAGCGCTCCGCGCAGCCCAAGCAGCGCGCCGCCGAGCGGACCTCCTATGACTTGAGCGAGCGGCAACGCAATTATAAATCCCGAGAGCGCGCGCGCACGGTGGCTCTCCGGAAACCAGTGGCTCAGGTAGTAGACGACGCCAGGAAAGAGTCCCGCCTCGGCGACGCCCAGCAACAGGCGCGCGCTATAGAACTGCAGTGGCGTGCGCACGAACATCATGGCGCATGTCAACAGTCCCCAGGTGATTGCAATCCGCGCAAGCCAACGGCGCGCGCCGACGCGCGCAAGGATTAGATTGCTGGGCACCTCGCAGAGCGCGTAGCCGAGGAAAAAGATGCCCGCGCCGAATCCGAACGTAGCTGCGCTGAATTTCAAGTCCGCGTTCATCTGCAGGGCCGCGATACCGACATTTACGCGGTCCAGATACGCGAGCAGGTACAGGCCAAGAAGAACCGGCAGCAGGCGCAAGCTGACGCGCCTAACCGTCGCGGATTCTTCGTTGCGATTCGCCATTATGTCCCCAGCGATTCTTAGTTCTTGGCGCTCGATCCCGAGCGCATGCCGCCATCTATAGTCCTACCGCGTGAGCGAAGCAAATCACTACCATTTGGCGCTGTGTCGATCAGCCGTGATCCCCGCCGTAGCACACCTTGCTGCCTGGCGCCTGGCTACTGCGCCGGATGCCGTGCACTGCGGCAGAGAATTGGTTCAGCCAACGGGAGCAATTTTTCGCCGCCGCGTGACAATTCGGTCTAGCGCGAATGACCCGTATCGGGCGCCGATTCTGACGACGTAGACGACCGGTTTTGTCTGATTGCGGCCGGTCGCGCGGGCGGCCGGCCGCGAACAGCTGCTTTGGAGCAGCCATTGCCAAGACCTGCTCGTGCGCACTTTGCCGTCTGTACTCACTGGCGCCACCGGCGCAGTCCAGGGCAGTGCACGCGGCGGCAACTTTGACTCGCAAGCGGTGGCCGACGCAGGCCAACCCGCGCGAGCAGCGCAGCGCGCATGCGAGCACGGACTGTCTTGGCGGTTCTTGGCCAGCGTTGGCTGGGATTGGAGCGGGCGATGGGAATCGAACACACGTACGTGGCCGTCGTCACCCAGTCAATTCATGCCCTTGGGAAAGCCGCGACGGCCGCGCGTGATTCGCGTGTGAATTTGAACGGTACCCGGGGCAATGTCAGGCAACCTGAGGCAACAGACCGCGCGGGCCGATGTCCGTAGTCAGCCAAGACGGCCGTTCAGTAAATTGAAATGTCTGCCCGGAAGCTGCCGTTCGGCAAGGGCAGCCCGAGACTCGACATTCCTCCGCCCAATACCGAACGTGCGTGCCGTGCCGCGGGACGCTTGCCCGCGTTCTTCCGCCCGGCTGAACCTTCGCTGGCCCGTGCGACCGGTATTGTCGTGCCAGGTCAAATACCTCCTCGACCGCCCATACAACTGCTCGATATACCTACGTCGCCGAGGATCAGCGCCGGATAGGATACCGAGGCCGAGCAACGTGCTCGCCGGCCCGGGGCATTAGCTAGCGTCTTGCCGTCATATTGGCAGGGCCGCGTTGTCGTAGCACAAGGCCGTCCGCCTGCCAGTAATGCCACTTTCCACAAGATCGGGGAACACAGCCATGAGTGAGAGGAGCCAATACGCGCTGCGAATGGCCATCTGCGCGTCCAGTTGCGTGATGATCATGGGCAACTTGGGTGCCGCCCGCGCGCAGACAGGCCCGGATCGCACAACTCTTCCAGTCCACGAACCCGAGTATCCGAAAAGCACCGTGGTTGATGTTCGCAATGCCACGCCGCCCGCGCGGTTTGAGGTCAAAGCGCCGGCTGGCGCGCCGAACGTGCTAATCGTCCTGATCGATGACATGGGGTTCGGGCAGTCGAGCGCATTCGGCGGGCCCATTCACACTCCGACTGTGGAAAGCCTCGCTAATCAGGGTCTTCGCTTCAACGAATTCCACACGACGGCTCTGTGTTCTCCGAGTCGGTCAGCGCTCCTCACGGGACGCAATCACCACACGAACAACACCGGCTCGATCATGGAGACCGCGACGGCGTTCCCGGGAAACACGGGGCAGCGTCCCGATAGCGTGGCTCCGCTGGCGATGATGCTGCGCTACAACGGCTACACCACCGCCGCGTTCGGCAAGAACCACGAGACAGCCGCTTGGGAAGTAAGCCCCTCCGGTCCGACCGACCGCTGGCCGACCCGCAATGGCTTCGACAAGTTCTACGGCTTCATGGGCGGAGAGACGAACCAGTGGGCACCGGCCATCTATGACGGAATGGTGAAGGTCGAAGTCCCCAGCGACCCGAATTACCACTTCATGAGTGACATGACGACTCAGGCGATCAAGTGGATGCAATCGGTCAAGTCCCTGACACCGGACAAACCGTTCTTCATCTATTTCGCGCCGGGAGCGACCCACGCGCCGCACCACGTGCCGAAGGAATGGATCGCCAAGTACAAAGGCAAGTTCGACCAGGGCTGGGACAGGTTGCGCGACGAGACCTTGGCGCGCCAGATCAAGCTAGGCGTGGTGCCTCCTGGGACGAAGCTGGCGCCGAAGCCGGAGGCGATCAAGGACTGGGACAAATTGACCGCGGACGAGAAGAAGCTCTTTACCCGCCAGATGGAAGTGTTCGCGGGCTTCGGCGAGTACGCCGATACCGAGGTTGGCCGACTCGTCGATGCCATCAGAGACATCGGCCAGCTTGACAACACGCTGATCTTCTACATCGTCGGCGACAACGGTGCGAGCGCCGAAGGCGGCATGAACGGCATGTTCAACGAGATGACCTACTTCAACGGAGTGTCGGAATCAGTCCAGGACGTCCTGAAGCACTATGACGAACTGGGCGGCCCGAATACCTACTCCCACTATGCGGCGGGCTGGGCCGTCGCCGGCGACACGCCATTTACCTGGACCAAGCAGGTCGCATCGAGTTACGGCGGCACACGCAACGGCATGGTGGTCCATTGGCCGAAGGCCATTCGCGCCAGGGGCGAGATCCGTAGCCAATGGCATCATTTGATCGACATTGCGCCGACGATCCTGGAAGCCGCGGGCCTGCCGGAGCCGAAGACCGTGAACGGCGTTCCCCAGACCCCGATGGAAGGGGTGAGCATGCTGTACAGCTTCAACGACGCCAAGGCTCCGGATCGCCACGTGACTCAGTACTTCGAGATCTTCGGCAACCGTGCCATTTACGACAAAGGCTGGCTCGCCGGTACCGTCCACCGGGCGCCTTGGGAAATGAAACCGCGGGCGACCTTGAACGACGATACCTGGGAGCTTTACGACGCCAGAACCGATTTCAGCCTGGTCAACAACCTTGCGAAGCAGAACCCGGGCAAACTTAAGGAGCTGCAGGACGTGTTCATCACTGAGGCGGTGAAGTACAGCGTTCTGCCCATTGATGATCGCGTTCTAGAGCGCGTGAACCCGGCGCTGGCCGGCCGGCCGGATCTAATGCAAGGTCGCACCTCGTTGACCGTGTACGAGGGCATGATCGGCATGTCCGAGAACGTGTTCATCAACACGAAGAACATGTCCCACACGATCACCGCGAAAGTCGATGTTCCCAAGGGCGGTGCCAAGGGCGTGATCCTCGCGCAGGCCGGGCGCTTTGGCGGCTGGAGCCTGTACCTGAAGGATGGCAAGCCGACGTATACCTATAACTTCCTGGGACTGCAGCGGTTCACCATTGCGGCCACCCAGCCTGTCCCGGCGGGCAAGGCAACCATTCGCTACGAGTTCGCCTACGACGGCGGCGGCCTAGGCAAGGGCGGCAAGGGAACAATTTTGGTCAATGGCAAGAAGGTTGCCGAAGGTCGGATTGAGCGCACCCAAGCCATGATCTTCTCGGCCGACGAGGGGGCCGATGTGGGTGAGGATGGCGAGACTCCGGTCGTCGAGGACTACGGGATTCCGGCGCCGTACAAGTTCACCGGCAAGATCGACCGAGTCACGGTCGACGTCAGCGCGATGACGGTCGCGGACCTGGCCGAGGCAAACCAGGCCAGAACCGCCGCGGCAGTGAAGAAGGGGCTGTCGGACTGAGTGAATGCACTGGAGACATTAATAGGTCTCGGCATTCGCGATAGCGTCGTCAGCAAGTGCCTCGGCTGCGTTGGAAAGGTGGTATCCGACGTCTGCCATCCGCGGGCCCGTCGGGCCACAAGGTGTCCGAGCGCACCGCAGCGCTTCGAATGACAGCGGCGGGATTCCTTCGCAGCACGAGCTGGTCCTGCTGCCCTTAGGCGGACTTTCGCGACGGGCAGCAAATGGCCAATAGCGGAAGTACGTGGCAACCGCCGTCGCCTGCTCTTTCCTTCTTTGTGAATCACACGCGAACTCTTCGCCGGTTCTGCGTGTGACGCTGCGTGTGAATACTGGGGAAACCTATGGCAACGACAGGCAACCGTTGTTGCCGCAAATCAACGCTGATTCCCAAGAATTTCCCAAACTGTCATGGGTTTCGGCCGACGTTGATTGCCGTACGGGGTCTGGAGTTGCCTGAGGATGGAGCGGGCGATGGGAATCGAACCCACGTTAGTAGCTTGGGAAGCTACAGTTCTACCATTGAACTACGCCCGCCGAGAGCTGTGATTCTATTAGGGTTTCCTTCCCGCCGGCAACTGCCGGCCGGCGCCGCCCGCGAGGCCACGTCGCGTCCCGAGTCCGGATGCCGGCAATGGCGTCCCGATCCGCGTGCGACGCGACCGGGGACGACCGGTTCGCCGGCCTTACAATTCCAGGCACCCAACGGAGTGCCCGCATGCCCGTGCTTCATCAGATGCAGATGTCCGGCAACTGCTACAAGGTGAGGCTGGCGGCCCGGCAGCTCGGTGTCGCGCTCACACTCAGGGACTACGGCCTTCACGACGGGACGACCCGCAAGCCGGAGTTCCTCGCCAAGAACCCGAACGGCCGCGTGCCACTGCTGGAGCTCGAGGACGGGCGCACGCTGCCGGAGTCGGGCGCGATCCTCTGGTATCTGAGCGAAGGCACCCCGCTGCTGCCCGCCGAGCGCTGGAGCCGCGCCGAAGTGCTGCAGTGGATGTTCTTCGAGCAGTACAGCCACGAGCCGTACGTCGCCGTGGCCCGCTTCTGGCTGGCATTCGCACCGCGGGCGGAACTCGAGAAGAAGCGGCATCTGGTCCCCGAGTGGCATGCGAAGGGCAACGCCGCCCTCGGCGTGATGAACACGCATCTTGCGCGGCGCGACTGGTTCGCGGGCGCGCGTTACTCGATCGCCGACATCGCGCTCTATGGCTACACGCACTGCGCAGCGGACGGCGGCTTCGACCTCGGCGCCTACCCGGCGGTCCGCGCCTGGCTCGGGCGCGTCGCGAACGAGCCCGGCCACGTGCCGCTCGCAGCGACCGGGTAGCGAAGCGCGCAGCGCCGCCGTCGCGGTCGACGACGCCGGAGCTCCGGGCTGGCGATCGCCGGCGCGCACTCGCGCAGGCGCGCTCGCACTCCCGGGCGCGTCCGCCGGGTGCAGCATCGGTGCGGGTCCGGAACGTGCGATCGGACGGGCGTCGTCGGCAGGGATGGGCACGGCCGACGCACCGGCGCAGCGCCACGCGCCGTCGTAATGACTGCCGGTGCAGTCGCACCAGCGTGCTTGACAGGGCTGCCGGCACGCGATTACGGTGACTTCAAAACGGGGACGCGAAGGATGTCGGAAGACATCCGGAACTGCGGACGATGGGCGTGGAACGGACGCTGCGCCGCACAAGACCAACTCAAAGCATGAACGGCGCGTGCACGCCGGTGGCTCTGCCGACGGGGCGGCCAGGGAAAGGGGACATCGATGCAGCGTGAATCCGGTCCGCCGACGACCGTGCGGTGCCTGCTGTTCTGCTGTCTGAGCCTGGGCGGGGCGCTCAGCGCCGTCGCGCAGAGCCAATCGTCGGGCAGTCTCAACGACCCGGTCATCCTCGCGCAGCTCAACGCCCTCGAGCAGCGCGCCGCGATCGCCAACCAGGCGGTCTACGACGTGCTGGCGCCGCTGTGCGCGCCGCCAGCGGGCGGCCCGCCGACCGGCGCGTGCACGAGCTCGCAGGTGCAGTCGGTGTTCGCGAACGTCCAGCAGCTGGTGCAGACCGCGAACGAGATTCTCGGCCGCGGGCCGATCAGCGAAAGCCTCGGACTCGACGTCCAGGGCCTCGGCCGGGCGCTGCAGTGGACCGCCGCCGAGGAGCTGCTCGCGCAGGGCTCGATCGCGACACGCTTCGCGGGCAACCAGCAGGCGACGCTGTCGAGCCGGCTCGCCGCGCTGCGGGTCGTGTCGCGTGCGCTGCGCATCGCCGACGGCCGCGAGACGCCAACCGGCGACGACGAATCCGTGCTCGCCGCGGCCTCGCCGGCGCTGCTGCTCGGAGGCGGCGCGAGCGCAGACGGCAGCGGCTACTCGCGCCTCAACATCTTCTTCGACGGATCGTCCGGCTGGGGCACCAAGGATCCGACCGACCTCGAGGACGCGTTCGCGTTCCGCGCGCGCGAGTACTCGATCGGGGTCGACTACCGGCTGTCGGCGAGCGTCGTCGCCGGACTGATCGCCGGCTACAGCGACCGTCGCGTCGACTTCGACTCCAGCCAGTCGGTGGTCGACGGCAACATGACCGGCAAGGGCTGGAATGCGCTGCTGTTCATGCAGTGGGACTCCGAGCATGCCTACGTCGCGGGCTCGCTCGGCTACCAGCGACTCGCGTACGCCGAGCTGCGCGGGATCCACTACCCGTCGCTCAACCCGGCCGTGCCGAGCGTCGACACCGCCGTCAACGGCGACACCCACAGCCACGCCTTCCTCGCGAGCCTCAACGCCGGCCTGCCCTGGCACGCGCGCAATTTCGGCGCCGAGCTGTACCTCAAGGGCGACTACCTCAACGTCAGCGTCGACGGCTTCACCGAGACCCTGGCGAGCGGTGCCGACGACCGGCAGTTCCAGTTCCAGGTCGATTCCCAGTCGATCAAGTCGTTCGACTCGGCCGTCGGCCTCAAGCTCGACGGCACCTTCTCGGCCAAGTCAATGGTGTTCGTGCCGTACGCGCGCGCCGAGTACCACCGCGAGCTCGAGCCGCAGCCGCACGTCGTCTCGAGCTTCTACGCCGCGCTGCCGGCCGACATCGTTTCGCAGATCGAGGCCAAGGCCGCCTTCACGGTCAGCTCGAACCAGCCGGGGCGCGACTACCAGACCTACACGTTCGGCGTGGCCGCGGTGCTGCGCGGCTCGACCAAGGTCGATGCGGCCGGGCGCGCCGGCGGCGCGCTGCAGGGTTACTTCGAGTACACGACGGTGCAGCGGCTGCAGTACTACCACGAGCGCGTCTGGGCCGGCGGCCTGCGCTACGAGTTCTGAGCACGTGCTGCACGGCGACCCGGCCACGGCGCCGCGCAGCGACGGATCGCTCGCCGAGAGGACGGTGCGATGATGCGAACCGACAACCTGCCCGCGCGCGCGCGGGCGCTGCTGGCGACCCTGGCGCTCGCGGCGCTTGCCGCCTGCGGGCCGAGCAACCCCGGCACCAAGGGCGGAGACCAGCCGCACACGCCGCCGACCGCGGCGATCACGCCGATCGGCTACGCGCCGGCGGCCGACGGCTCGATCACGGTGCGCTCCGGTGCGCTGGTCGTGCTGTCCGGCAAGGACAGCATCACGACCGACGACCCGATCCTCGGCTACCAGTGGACCGGCCCGGTGGACCCGGCGACGCAGCAGGCCGTGCCGTTCCTCACCAACACCAGCAACAGCATCACGTTCTTCGCGCCGAACGTGCCGAACGGCACGCTCGGCACGGGCTACGCCGAGTCCACGATGCAGGTCGGGCTGAAGATCACGACGGCGTCCGGGCTGACGTCATCGGCGACGTACACCGTCCACGTCGTGCGCGCCTCGGATGACGACGACTTCCTGCTCAGCAACGTCGGAGCCACCCACGACAAGGTCCAGCTCAAGATCGTCGCGGCCGCCGCGACCGGCACCGCCCTCGCGGCCGACGTGCCGTTCACGATCCACGTCAACCGGCACGTTCTCTACCGGCTGCGCAGCGACGCCGCCGGCGGCCCGCCGAGCGGCGACCAGATCGTCGAGAGCCGCGACCTGCCCGGCCAGTGGCTCAGCGACTACGGAATCGGCGGCGGCGTCGATCCGTCGGACCCGGCGGGTTCGCTGGCCGCGGCCAAGGCTGCCGCCAACCCCCGTTTCGTGCTGCGCCCGCCGGTGCTGTCCGACGTCGACGTGAACCTGGCCGTGGCCACGGCCAGCGGTGCCGTCCCGGCGTCCGCCGCGTTCGACATCAGCGCCGTCAACGACGCCGAGGCGGAGTACGAGGTCACGCTCAGCCTGGCGCCGGGCGCGGCAACGCCGAACGTGCCGCTCGCGCTCGTCGCGCTGACCCGCAAGGGTGCCGACGAGCAGTTCCTGAGCGCGGCCGTCGCGGCCGCGCCCGGTGCGACGGTCACGCTGATCCTGCGGCGCAGCGACATCCTGCAGGCGACGACGCTCGCCGGCGCCGGCATCGCCAAGGTCAGCATCGTCGAAACGGCCGCGACGGCGCAGGCCTACGTGCAGGCGATCGATCCGAACGGCGTCAAGGACACGCTCGACAAGTGGCTGCGCGACAACTGCTTCGACCCGAATGCCGCCGATTTCGCTGGCGACATCCGCGCCGCCTACACGAACAACTTCGACCTCGGCTTCGGCCGCGACATGCACTTCAAGACCAGCTGCAGCGCCGCGCAGAGGAGCGCGCTCGGCGCCACGATCAACACCGACGGCGGCGAGCGCGCCGCGGTCGTCGTCAACTACCCGTCCCTCGAGAGCCTCGCCAAGCACGTCGGCGGCTTCCTCGCGGTCGGGATGGAGTACCGGCTGCCGCCGTGCCTCCCGACCCAGACCGTGTGCTCGACGACGCCGATCGTGAGCTTCTGGGCGTTCGCGCAGGATCCGGTGAGCGGCGTGTGGCAGCGGGTGATCAGCGCCAACTTCGACGGCCGCGGCCAGCGCTACACGCCGGGCAACTGCACCGTCTGCCACGGCGGCCGGCCGAAGTCCGCCGACGACTACGCGACCAAGAACGCGGACCTCGGCGCGGTATTCCTGCCGTGGGACTCGAAGGCGCTGCTGTACTCCGACACCGACCCCTCGTTCCACGACGACACGGTGCGGCCGCCCTACGTGAAGTCCGCGCAGCTGCCCAACATCCGCGCGCTCAACCTCGCGATGGCGGGCACGGTCGCGACCGACCTGACCAACTGCGTGCCGGCGGACTGCGCCACCATCAACGCCAATCGCAAGATCCTGCACGACCTGGCCACCGGCTGGGGCAACGGCACGATCGACGAAGGCTACGTGCCGGACGCCTGGAAGAACCAGGTCCTGAGCCCGCCGCTCGTGACCTGCGGCGGAAGCGGCCAGCCGCCGTGCGTGAGCTCGGACAAGATCTACAGCGACGTGATCGCGCAGCACTGCCGCTCGTGCCACCTGCAGCGCATCGCCGAGCCCGCGGTCGACGGCACGCTGGCGCGGGCCGACGCGCCGAATTTCGCCGACTACAGCTACTTCACCCGGCTCAACCTGCCGGTGCTGCTCGACCGCGTGTTCGGCCACGGCGTCATGCCCGGCTCGCGCCTCACCGCGGACCGGTTCTGGCTGGGCGGCGCGGACTCGCCGGCCACGGAACTCGCCAATCACCTCGGGCTGCTCGACACGACGGCGCAGCTCGGCCCGGTCGCCAGCGCCACCGCGGTCAACGCCAACGGCGTGCCGCTGCAGCTGGTCAGCGACCCGGCCGGGGGGCCGGCGGTCGCCGTCATCGAGCCCGGCGCCACCGTGCGGCTCACCGGCCGCGACAGCGCCTTCGCAGCCAGCTACCTCTGGGGCCTCTCGGGACCCGCGGACCCCGCGAGCGGTGCCGCGCCGCGGCTCGTCGGCGCGCTCGACATGGAGCCGGGTTTCGTGCCCGCGACCTTCGGCCGGTATGTCGCGACGCTCGCGGTCTCGGACGCGACCGGGCTCGCCTCCCCGCCCGCCACGGTGACGCTCGCCGCCAATTCCGCGCCGCGCGTCCCGGGGACGGTGACGGTGCCGCTCGTGCTGGTCAACGGCGCGTACGAGGCGACCGTCGACCTGCTGCACCCGACGGGAAGCAACGGCGCGGTCACCCTCGGCGACGGCGTCAACATCATCGCGCTGACGGCGGCGCTGCCCGCCTACGCCACGGTCGCAGGCACGGCCGGGCAGAGTCGCGCCTGCCCGACTGCCTCGCAGGCCTACTACGACCCGAACTGCATCGCGATGTGCCTGCAGTCCGACGCCCAGTGCGCGCTGACCGTCCGCTCGCCGGTCAACGTGACCGTGCACTACCAGATCACCGACGAGAGCCCGGCGCCGCTGCCGCGCGATTCTTCCACCGGCGACACCACCCTCCAGGCGAACAGCCCGGTGACCTTCCAGGCGGGCTCGGGCTCGGTGTCGGTCAGCGCCTGGCGACCGGGTGCCACCGGACAGGCCCTCGATCTCGATGCCATCCCGGGACTGACCGGGCCCACGCAGGCGATGCACGACGCCTTCGGCAGCATCGCCGACGGCTTCACCTACACGCTGTCCATCACCGTGGCGCCCTCGGCGCAGGGGCGCAGCGGCGCATTTGATGCGAACGCCCTCCTCTGCGGCGGCGGCCCGACCGGGTCGGCCGTCGCGGCGGCGAGCGGCGGCGTCGTCACCTACGCGCCCCCGCCTTACTTCGTCAGCAACCAGGGCAACGCCACGGCCGCGACCGGCGGCTGCGGGGGCACACAGGCCACGGACTCGTTCCACTACACGATCACGGCCCTGGACGGGACCCTGCCGGTCGCGACCTCGAACGAGGGCACGATCACGATCACGGTCAAGACCACCGCAAGTTTCAGCGCCGTGAACTTGCAGGTGCTGACTGGCGCCGGCTGCACCGGCTGTCACGGCGCGAACCTGCTGCAGGGCGCCAACTGGGCGGCGCTGGGCACGCACGCGCCGTTCCTCGATCCCACCAGCCCGCCAGGGACGCCGCCGTACGGCCTCGCGTCGGCCGGCTGCCCGAACCAGAGCGCGAGCACCGTGAGCACCGGCGGCATCAAGGACCAGCCGCCACCGCCGTACTGCATCCAGCTCGGGGCGCCGAGCGGGCCGAGCCCGGTCGATTCCAGCCTGTTCTACACGAAGCCGCAGAGCATGCTGAACCACGGCGGCGGCCAGCAGCTGAATCCGCAGACCGACGCCACCCTGCTGCAGCTGATCAAGGACTGGCTGCTCGACGGCGCCTACAACAACTGACTCCGGACGCGACGGCGGCGGTGCGACGAGCGCCGCCGCCCGCGAGGACCGCGCCCATGCCCCGGTTCCTGGTCTGTGGCGGCACGCTCGAGCTGCCGGCGGCCTTCGTGCTGCCGCGCGCGCCCTCGAGCGCGCCGGAGGCCTGGACCGGCGGACAGTGGCTCACGGTGCGGATCTGCGAGGCGACGCCGGCACTGCGCGTGCACACCGCTGGGCGCGCCTTCCCGGGCCGGCCGGCCTCGCACGCGGCCGGTGCGTGGGTCGCGATCGGCGACGTCATCTGGACGGCCGCCGAGCTGGCATCGAGTCGCGCGCTGCCGGGGGCGTTCACCCACACGAGCGACGCCGAGATCGCGGCCGGCACGGTCGTCAACGTCGGCTTCGCCAGCGCGCTGTTCGGCGGCGCCGGCGGCGGCGAGCAGGCCGAGTACGTCAGCGGGCCGGCGTTCCGCTTCCGATCGCTCGAGGGCAAGCGCTGGCACGGGCGCGCCGGTACCGCCGGCTGAGTGCCATCCGGCGGCCGACGCTGATCGACCGCGTCGCGGCCGCGCTCGCCCGCCCGGGCCCGCTGCGATACGCTCGACACCCCCGACTCGCGCGTCCAGCGCCGGAGCTGCCGATGCCAAAGATCAATCGCCGCGACTGCCTCGGGCTCGGCGCCCTGCTCGCCGCGCCCGCGCTCGGCCTCGCGGGCCCGGGCGCGAGGAACCGCGCCACGATCGACCCGGACCTCGTGCTCGTCAACGGCCGCGTGCTCACCATCGATCCGGCGCTGCCGGCGGCGGAGGCGTTCGCGGTCAAGGACGGTCGCTTCGTCGCGCTCGGCAGCTCCGCCGACATGCGCAGTCTCGCGGGCCGCAACACCGCGATCATCGACGCCGGCCAGCTGACCGTGACGCCGGGCTTCATCGACGCGCACTGCCACCCCGGCGAGGTGGAGGAGCTCTACGACGTCAGTGCCGACCTGCGCAGCATCCGCGAGATCCAGGACGCGCTGCGCCGGCGCGCGCAGGACACGCCGCCGGGCCACTGGGTGCGCGCCTTCAAGTTCGACGACACCAAGCTCGCGGACGGCAGGGCGCTGTCGCGCAAGGATCTCGACGAGGCGGTGCCGGACCGCCCGGCGCGCGTCGACCACCGCGGCGGCCACACCTCGTGGTTCAACAGCAGGGCCTTCGAGCTCGCCGGCATCACGCGCGCGACCCCCGATCCGCCGGACGGGCGCTTCTACCGGGACGACAACGGCGAGCTGCAGGGCCAGGTCGCGGAGAACGCCCGCGAGGTCTTCGAGCACGTCGGGCTGCGCGCGCAGTTCACGCCCGCCGAGCAGCGCCAGCGCCACCAGGCGGCGATGGCCCACATGTCGAAGCGCCTGACGGCGGCCGGGCTCACCACCGTGCACGACGCCTTTGCCTCGAGCGACAAGATCCGCGCCTACCAGGACGCCTACGACGCGGGCGAGCTCCTGCACCGGGCGTACATCCTGGCCGGCGGCATGGGCGCCGACGCGCCCTTCCCGAAGCTGCGCGACGCGGGCGTCCACACCGGCCTCGGCAACGAGTTCGTGCGCATCGGCCCGGTCAAGTTCGTCGCCGACGGCTCCGCCTCGGAGCGGACCATGCGCATGAGCACGCCGTTCGTCGGCAGGCCCGGCGACTACGGCATCCTGACGATGGACCAGAAGGAGATCCACGCGGCGGTCGAGGATGCGCACCGCCACGGCTGGCAGGTCGGCATCCACGCCAACGGCGACGTGACCATCGACATGGTGCTGAACGCCTACGAGCGCGTGCTGCGCGAGTGGCCGCACCCGGACCGCCGGCATCGCATCGAGCACTGCTCGCTGATCAACCCCGGCCTCGTGCAGCGCATCAAGGCGACCGGCTCGATCCCGACGCCGTTCTGGACCTACGTCTACTACCACGGCGAGAAGTGGAAGGCCTACGGCGAGGAGAAGATGCGCTCGATGTTCGCGCATCGCTCGTTCCTCGATGCCGGCATCCCGGTGCCCGGCGCGTCCGACTACTCGCCGGGACCGTTCGAGCCGATGATGGCGCTGCAGAGCCTCGTGACCCGCAAGGACTACGCCGGCCGGGTCTGGGGTGCGGAGCAGCGCGTCATGCTCGACGAGGCGCTCAGGATCGGCACCATCAACGGCGCCCACGCCTCCTACGAGGAGCACGCCAAGGGCTCGATCACGGTCGGCAAGTACGCCGACTTCGTGATCCTCGAGAAGGACCCGCACGCGGTGGACCCCGACCAGCTGAAGGACATCCGCATCATGCGCACCGTGGTCGGCGGCAGGACGGCGTACCTGCGCGCCTGACGGCGCGACGCGGCGGCGTCGCCGGCGGCGCGCTACCTCGCCGCCTCGCGGGCCGGCGACCCGCAGTCCTTCTGCCGCGTCCCGGTCTGCTGCCAGTGCCCGGGGTTCACGACCACGGTCGACGGGCCGTCGAAGCGCAGCGACAGCGGGTAGCGGCCCGGCACGCGGAACTGCGTGCCGCCCGCAGGCTCCAGCGCCGTCGGCGCGCCGCCGCCGATCGCGTACACGGCGAGCGGCCCGGCCGCGATCGCGGTCAGGCGCGGGCCGTCGGCGGCGATCCTGAGGCAGACGCCGCGGCCGAAGCCGTAGTCGCCCGCGTAGCGGCGCAGCTCCTCGGCGCGCGGCGCGGGCGCCGCGCCCGCCGGCGCGGTCACCGCCGGCTGCGGCGGGATCGCGGCCAGCACCGCGTCCCACATGACCTCGGAGGCGAGCACGTCGATCTGGAACGCCTCGAGGGGGTTCGCGGGCGTCTCGAGCTCGCCGGTCGACACCGCGTACAGCACGTCGCCGTCGAACTCGGTCGCGAAGGGCTGGACGGCGCGCGCCATCGAGGTGTGAACCAGGGCGGCGAGGCGCTGCAGCTGCGCCGGCTGCAGCTGGCGGTTGGTCACGACCAGGCTGATCGTCGTGTTGCCGTGCGGCTCGGCGGCCACCGCCGGCCACTCGCCGCGGCTGGTCGCCGGGAAGCGCGCGAACAGGTCCGCGGTGCGCAGGTCCGCCGGCCATTTCGGGTCGCGATAGCAGGCCGCGACCCGGCCGTCGCGCGCCGTCACGACGCCGACCGCGTTGACGACCGTGAACGCCGCGATCTTGAGGTCGCCGATCTGGCGGAAGGCGCCGCCCTCGCCCGAGTAGACGTTGCAGCCGAAGATCCGGCCGTTCATCGCGAACCGGCCGGCACCCTGGGCGCCGAGCGGGAACAGGCCCGGGCGCGCCGCCCGGTAGGCCGCCTGCGCGAGGCGCTTGTCCGGGTAGACCTCGTTCAGCCGGCGGTCGCCGAGGTCGTAGATGATGGCGCCGGCCGCGAAGGCGATGTTGTCCCACGCCCCGCCGCGCAGGCCGTCGTCCTTCATCGCGCTCATGACCGCCGTCGTCGCCTCGAGCCCGTACGCCGAGCCGCCGGCGAACACCACGGCGTCGAGCACCGGCACCGGGTAGCCCTGTCGCAGGTAGTCGGTGTTGACGGTCCCCGGGCTGCCACCGCGCACGTCGACGGCCGCGCTCGCGCGCTTCGCGAACTGGAACACCGTCAGCCCGGTCGGGCCCTCCTCGTACTCGCCGGTGCCGATGCGCAGCGCCGGCCAGTCGAAGCGCAGCAGCCGCTCGCCGGCGTTGATGACCGGCACCAGCGCCGCCTGGCCGCTGGCCGCGGCCGGCGGCGCGGCCGGGGGCGCAGCGCCGAGGACGCCGCCGGCGAGGCCGGTGAGCGTCGCGCCGAGGAACACGCGGGCCAGGGTCGGGGTTGTCATCACGGCTGCACCTTCGCGGATCGCGGCGCGCGGCCCCACGCCGCCCGCCGGGGCCGATCGTATGCGGGATCCGGGCCCGCCGCCAACCGCGGCCGGCGCCGGCTCATTCGTTCGCGACGGTCTCGAGGCCGGGCTCGCCGAGGTGGCAGGACTCCGGGAACGTGTGGATGCCCGGCACCTGCCCGTCGCGCAGCGAGCGCTGCAGCGCCTCCCAGTAGGCCACCGTCAGGAGTTCACCGTGCGCGGCGCGAAATGCGCGCCTGAGCGCCCGGTTCGCGACCCGCAGCCCCGCCTCGATCTCCTCGGGCAGGAACACGATGCCGTCCTCGAAGAACCAGCCGGGCACGTCCTCCTCGCCGTCGCAGCGTTCCGCGTTGGTGCGCACCTTGACGTCGGTCAGCGGCTCGACGGCGTCGTAGTCGTAGAGGTAGACCTTGAGGTAGCGGCTGACGCCGTAGTTGCGCGCGTCGAAGTCGCGGTTGAACACGTTCGCCGCGGCGTTGTTGCGGATGCAGTAGCCGAGGTTGACGATCGCGCGCGCCGCGCGCGCCTCGGGCTCGCGCTCGAGGAACAGGTTGAGCGGCGTCAGCTTGCGCTGCACGACGAGGTAGCGGAACAAGAGCGCATCGTCGCGCACCTGCACGGCGTTGCCGGCCGCGCCGACCAGCTCCTCCGTCAGCTCCGGGGCGAACCACGCGCGGTCGAGCTTGAGGTTGTAGTACAGGATGTTGTCGAGCATGCTGCCGGTGCGGTTGATCTCGTGCACCCGCCGGTACTTCTCGAGCACGGCGTCGACGCCGCCGAAGCTGTCCCACTTGTAGTCGGCGGTCGGCCGGTCGCGGATCACCTTCAGGACGTAGTCCGAGTTCGGTGCGGTGAACGCGATCGCGACGGTGCCGCGATGGCCCGGTGCCACGGCCAGCCGCTCGCGGTCGCGCACCAGCTGCCGGCGCACGTCGTCCATCACCGCGACCTTGGTCACGTGGAAGTAGCCGATGGTCGAGTAGTGCAGGCCGAGCGGCCGGCGCGGCATGATGCTGTGCAGGAAGTCGCTGAGCTCGTGGTAGTGGCGGTTCGTGACCTGGAACGGCGCCTCGGTGGAGCTGAACAGGTTGTGGATGTGCGGCGCGGTGTGCAGCAACGCCTCGGCGCGCAGGCCGCCGGACTCGTGCAGCAGCGCGACGACGCAGGGTCGGAACTCGCCGCCCTGCAGCACCAGCCGGCCGACGAGGTAGGCGCCGCGGTTGCGGAAGAAGCCACCGCGGATCATCTCGATCGCGCGCAGCCCGCCCCCGGCGCGGTCCGCGAGCAGCTCGTTGAGGCGCCGCGCGACGCGCTCGGCGTCGGCGGCGAGATCCCGGAACGGCACGGCGAGCCCGCCGACCTCGAGCAGCCGCTGCACGACGCGCCGGTCGACCGGCCAGTCGCAGGCGAAGGTCGCGTAGACCTCGTCCCAGGCCGGCGCCACGGTGCGCTGCTCGCCGAAGTCGTACTCCACCGGCTTCCACTCGCCGTGATAGAGGCGCCGCCGCGCCGAGTGGATGTAGGCGAGCGCGAGGTCCGCCTCGTAGCGGCCCTCGACCGCGCGCAGGTACGCGGCCTCGACCTGCGCCCACAGCGCCTCCTGCCGCACGAGCGCGGGGAAGGCGGCGCGCAGCTCCTCGGCGAGCGCGTAGACTGTGGCGTTGTAGAGGCCGAGGCGCCGCTTCGCCGCGCTGACCGTGGCCGGGTGATCGCGCGCCTCGAACGAGCCCTTGGCGAGCCAGGTCAGGCGCAGGAACTCGGCGTAGAAGCCCTCGAACACGCTGCGGATCCAGCCGGCCGCGAGCGCCACGCGCGCGGGGTCCGCCGTCGCCGCCGCGAGCCGCGCCGGGTAGTCCGTGGCCGCCGCGTCCTGCCGTCGCCCTGCCACCGCTGCGAGCTGCCGAGGTCGCCGGGCCGGGAGTCGCCGCGCCGCCGCTCAGCGCGCGGCCGCGAGCCGCGTCGCGTCGGCGGCCAGCGCGCGCAGCAGCGCGACGTTGCGCCGCAGCGCAGCCTCGAGCGTCGCCGCCTGGGCGCGCGCCGTCCGCCAGTCGCCGGCCTCGGCCGCCTCGGTCACGCCCGGCAGCTGCAGCGGGTCGTAGTTGAAGCGCTTGGCGTAGATCACGTGCTGGTACCACGGCCGGTGCGGGATGCCGGCCGGATCGCGCCAGTTGCCCTCCACCTGCAGCAGCGCCGCGTTGAGGCGGCGCTCGCCGTCCGCGCCGAGGCGCCCCGAGTCGAGCGCCGCGCGGATCGCGCCGCGCGCCTCGGCCCCGGCGCGCTCGAGGTCCGCGGCCGCCCGGCGCAGCCGCGCGAACGGCAGCTGGCTCGCGGCCGCGGTGCGCTGCGACAGCTCGTCGAGGAAGCCCGCGATGCTGCGGCCATAGAGCTCGAAGTCGAGCGGCACGACGTCGGCGTTCGCGAGCCTGAGCGCCGTAACGCCCCAGAACTGCGACATCAGCACGTGGTAGCGGAAGCCCGGGTCGCCAAAGTGCTCCATCCAGTAGAAGTCGTCGTACACCGAGTGGTAGACGCTCGGGTAGTAGTCGCCGCCCTCGAAGCCCGCCGTCATCGTCGGCCGCACCAGGAAGCTGAGGAACACCGTGTCGTCCGAGCTGCCCGGGATCTTGGTCTCGACCAGGTTCGCGTCGGTCACCGGCAGCTCGACGTGCGCCTCGGCGCGCTTGCGCCGGACCGACTCGCGCCAAGCCGCGTAGAGCGGCCGGCCGGACGGGTCCTCGACGCTGCGGCTGACGTCGACCAGCAGCGGCGCGAGCGAGGGCACGGCGCTGACCGCGAAGTCCGGCCCCGACACGCCCTCGTCGACGTTGAGGTAGGCCACCAGCTTCCGCCTGAGCTCGCCGGCGAACTCCTCGCCCCATTCGGTCGAGCCGGTCAGGGCGACCTCCTCGGCGTCCCAGCTGCACAGGATCAGCGTGCGGCGCGGGCGCCGGCCGGCGCGCAGCAGGTCGCCGAGCGCGTGCGAGACGCCGAGCAGCGCGGTGGTGCCGCTCGAGGGGTCGACGGCGCCGAACTCCCAGGCGTCGCGGTGGTTGCCGAGCACGATCCACTCGTCCGGGACCTCGGCGCCGGTGATGCGCGCCTCGACCACCTCGATCGGCTGCACGCGGGTGTCCATGTCGACGCGAAAGTGCACCACCGCCTCGCCGCCGAGGCGGTAGGTGAGCGGCAGGCCGCCCTGCCACGCCGCCGGCGCCGGCGGCCCGCCCATGTGCTCGAGCAGCGGTCGTGCGTCCTGCCAGGAGATCACCGTCGCCATGATCTTCGGCAGCGAGGTCGCCTCCGCGGGGCTGAGGCGCCGCGCGCCGGGCAGCGACGGCCAGCCGGGCGTCAGCGGGTCGCCGGGCGTGATGAAGTCGTAGGTGATCGCGCCGCGCTGGATGTGGCTCGCCGGACCGCGCGGCCCGTTCGGCAGCGCGGTCTCGGGGCGGTAGCCGTCCTCGGCCGGGTCGGAGTAGATCAAGAGCGCCGCCGCGCCGTGGCGCTCCGCGGTCAGCGCCTTGTAGCCGCGGTAGCTGTAGGGGTTGGAGTAGCGGACCAGCACCACCTTGCCGCGCACGTCGATGCCGCTCGCCGCCAGCACCGCGTAGTCCTCGGGGTTGCCGCCGTGCGCGTAGACGATCGGCGCCGTGACCTCGCCGGAGGCCGACATCGACACCCAGCCGCCGCGCACGCGCGGGTTGCGGGTGTCGGGGTCGGCGTCGAAGCCCTCCTCGCGCAGCGCCGCCGTGTAGCGCACCGGGCTCAGCATCTCGAGCGCGATCGAGCGCGGCAGCGAATTGAGGACGTCGTAGCGGCGGATGACAACGTTCTCGAGCCCCTGGCGGCGCCACGTGTCGGCGACGTACTCGGCGAGCTCGTGGTTGCGCGCCGATCCCGCCGGGTGCGGCTCGGCGGTGAGCTCGCGGAGCACCGCGCGCGCCTCGGCGGCGCTCGGCACCGCCGTCAGCCGCGTCTCGAGAGCGAGCTCTGCGACCGCATGCTCCGGCGTGAACCCGCTGAGCCCGGTGGCCGGCGCCGCGACCGAGGCCGGCGCCGCGGCGGCGAGCAGCAGCGGGGCGATCAGCGCCGGGGCGGCGCGCGGGCGATGGCGCATCATGAGTGGCGGGACCCGTCGGCAGGGGCGACGCGCCGCCGGCCCGGCGCCGCGTTCGCGCAGCCTACCACGGAGCGCGCACCGGCCAGCGCCGGCCGGCCCGGCACAGCCGCGGCCGGACGCCGCCGGCGGCGGGCCGGTTCCGGTCGGGGCGCATTGATGGCACCCTTGCGGCTTCGTCCGTGCCGGCGACCGTGCCGGCACGCCCTGACACCGCATCCGAGGGGGAGTTCATGCGCCAGTTCTGGGTCCTGTCCACCGTCGTGCTCGCGCTCGCCGCCGCCGTTCCGGCCGCGCTCGCCGCCGACCCGGCCGCCGATGCCAAGGCGACGCCCAAGCCGGAGCCGAAGCCGGAGCAGTCGGTCACGCAGCACGTGCTGCACGCCGGCGCGATCAACCTCGAGTACACGGCCACCGCCGGCACCGCGATCGTGCGCGACAAGGACGAGAAGCCCGTCGCCAGCATCGGCTACGTCGCCTACACGCGGCGCGACGTCAAGGACGCCTCGCGACGCCCGGTGACGTTCGCCTTCAACGGCGGGCCCGGCTCCTCTTCGCTGTGGCTGCACATGGGGTTTCTCGGCCCGAAGCGCGTCGCGACGCCGGACGCCAAGGCCGCGCCGCCGGCGCCGTTCAGCGTCGTCGACAACGCCTACACGCCGCTCGACAAGACCGACGTCGTGCTCATCGACCCGGTCGGCACGGGACTCAGCAAGGCGGTCGGCGACAAGAAGGACGAGGACTTCTGGTCCGTCGACAGCGACATCGAGTGCATCAGCCGCTTCATCACGCAGTACCTGGACGACAACCACCGCTGGGGCTCGCCGAAGTACCTGCTCGGCGAGAGCTATGGCACGACGCGCGGCGCCGGCATCGTGCGTTACCTGCAGGAGCGCAGCAACCTCGCGTTCAACGGCGTGATCCTGGTGTCGGTCGCGACCGACATCGAGGCGATCTTCGCCGAGCTGCCCGGCAATGACCGGCCGTACCCGCTGTACCTGCCGGCCTTCGCCGCGACCGCGTGGTACCTGAAGGCTCTGCCGGGGTCGCACCCGGACCTGCAGGCCCTGCTGCGCGAGGTCCGCGACTACGCGCGCGGCCCCTTCGCCGCCGCCATCGACCGCGGCGACAGCCTGACGGCCGCCGAGCGGCTCGCGGTCGCGCAGAAGGTGCACGAGTACACCGGGCTGTCGGTCGACTACCTCGTGGCGGCCAACCTGCGGGTCACCGAGGTCGCGTTCGACCACGAGCTGCTGCGCTCGCGCGGCCAGACGGTGGGGCGGATCGACTCGCGCTTCGTCGGCGCGACCTTCGACCCGCTCGCCAAGGAGGCGGAGTACGACCCGCAGATCAACGCGGTGCGCTTCGCGTACTCCGGCGCGTTCCTCGACTACTACCACCGCGACCTGAACTTCGGCGCCGGCAAGACCTACCTGACGACCAACTTCGCGATCGGCGGCAAGTGGAAGTGGGAGCACCACGCGCCGGGCGGCGGTCTGCAGATGGCCGTCAACACCGGCTACGACCTGGCGCGCGCGCTGACCGAGGACCCGCACCTGAAGGTGCTGGTGCTGAACGGCTACTACGACCTGGCGACGCCGTTCTCCGCCACCGAGTACATGATGGACCACCTCGGCGTCGGGCCCGACGCGCACGCGCGCATCAGCATGAAGTACTACGAGGCCGGCCACATGATGTACATCCACGGGCCGTCGCTCGAGCGGATGCACGCCGACGTCGACGCGTTCATCGGCGAGACCAGCGGCCCCTGAGCGAGGCGTCGGGGGCGCGGCGCGCGCCAGCGCGCCGGGCCCGTCGCCGGTCGCGCGCTCAGGGCGCCGTGAAGCCGCCGATCGCCGGCACGCCGTGGCCGTGCAGCAGCGCGTTCAGCGCCGGCAGGTCGCCGGCGACGAGCGCGCGCCACTTGCCGAGCTCGGCGCTGAGCTCGCCGTGCAGGTACGCGTACACCTGCCGCTCCGGCTCGGTCGGCGCCCAGTCCGTGTCCATGACCGAGATGAAGGTGTCGTACTGCTCGTTGAGCATGTTCGGGTAGCGCAGGTTGTCCTCCGAGGCCGCCATCTGCACCTGCACCAGCCGGCCCTCGATCGGCGCCATCTTCGCGAGCAGCGCCTCGACGGCCTCGACCACCGGCTTCGCGGCGGCGCTGTCCGCGCTCCACTTTTGGATGGTCTGCAGCCGGGCGCGGGTGTCGCGGATCTGGTTGACGGCGCGGTGCAGCGCGTCGATGTCGGCGGCGACCTTGAGCGTCAGGTCGTCGAGCTCGTCGAGGTCGCGCGGCGTCACCTGGCCGGCCAGCCGCGGGTCGAGGATGACCTCGAGCGGCACGGTCTGGCTCCGGCCGCGCACCGTCAGCCGCACCTGGTAGCGGCCCGGCTTGACGATCGGCCCGCGCGGGCCGTTGTCGGAGTAGAAGGCGCCCGGGATGGCGACCGGATCCTCGCGGCGGAAGTTCCAGGCGAAGCGGTTCGCGCCGGCGGTGGCGGGGATCACGTCCGCCGGCGCCTCGCGGTCGACCCACTCCGGCGGCTGCTCGACCGTGTCGGCGGCCTTGAGGTTCGAGAAGCGCTTCAGCAGCTTGCCGTCCTTGTCGAGGAACTCGAGCGTGACCTCCTCCTTCGCGGCGGGCGCGCTCTTCAGGTAGTAGTCGACGATCGCGCCGGGTGGCGGGTTGTCGCCGGTCGGCAGGCGCCGCGCCACGTCCTCGGGGATGTGCAGCCGCACGGCCGTGGCCGGCGCGAACAGGTGGAAGTCTTCGTCGGCGCGCACCGCCGCCGCCTGCCGAAGCGGCGACAGGTCGTCGAGGATCCAGAACGAGCGCCCGTGCGTCGCGGCGACGAGGTCGGCGTCCTTGACGGCGAGGTCGTGCACCGGCACCGTCGGCAGGTTGAGCTGCAGCGGCTGCCAGTGCGCGCCGTCGTCGACCGACACGTACACGCCGAGCTCGGTGCCGGCGTACAGCAGGCCGGCCCGCGTCGGGTCCTCGCGCACGGCGCGCACGTAGGCGCCGTCCGGGATGCCGCTCGCGATGCGGGTCCAGGTCTTGCCGTAGTCGTGGGTGCGGTAGATCAGCGGCTTCTTGTCGTCGAGCTTGTGGCGGTCGATCGCCGCGTAGGCGGTGCCGCTGTCGTGCGCCGAGGCCTCGATCAGGCTGACCATGCTCCACGGCGGCAGGTCCTTCGGCGTCACGTTCTGCCAGCTGCCGCCGTCGTCGCGCGTCAGGTGGATCAGGCCGTCGTCGGTGCCGGCCCACAGGAGGCCGCGCTCGCGCGGCGACTCGGCGACCGTGAACACCGTGTCGTAGTACTCGACGCTCGTGATGTCGAGCGTGATCGGGCCGCCCGACGGCTTCTGCTTGCTCTTGTCGTTGCGCGTCAGGTCCGGGCTGATGGCGCGCCAGCTGCGCCCCTGGTCGGTGCTCTTGAGCACGAACTGGGCGGCGGTGTACAGCACGTTGGAGTCGTAGCGCGACACCAGCACGGGCTCGGTCCACTGCGTGCGGTACTGCAGGTTCTCGGCGCCGTTGCCGGACACGTCGAGCGGATAGACCGAGGCGTCGCGCAGGTTGTTGGTGCGGTGGTCGTAGCGGGTGATGAAGCCGCTGTCGGAGCCGGCGTAGACGATCTCCGGGTCGCGCGGATCCGGCGCGATGTAGCCGCTCTCGCCGCCGCCGACCGGATACCAGTCCTGCCGGCCGATCACGCCGTCGTCGTCGCGGCTCGCGATCGCGATCGTGGAGTTGTCCTGCTGCGCGCCGTAGACGCGATACGGCCAGTGGTTGTCGACCGCCACGTGATAGAACTGCGCGGTCGGCTGGTTGTAGGGCTGCGTCCAGGTCCGGCCGCCGTCGACCGACACGCTGGCGCCGCCGTCGCTGCCCTCGATCAGGTGGCGCGGGTCCTTCGGGTCGATCCACAGCCCGTGGTGATCGCCGTGCGGTGCCGGCACCAGCTCGAAGCTCTTGCCGCCGTCGCCGGAGCGGAACAGGCCGGTGTTCGAGATGTACAGCACGTCGGGCGTGACCGGATCCGCATAGACGTGCGAGTAGTACCAGGCCCGCTGGCGGAAGCGATGGTCCGAGTTCACGCGCGTCCAGCTGCCGCCGCCGTCGTCGGAGCGGAACAGCCCGCCCTCCTTGGCCTCGATCAGCGCGTAGACGCGCCCGGAGCCGCCGCCGGCGACCGACACGCCGATGCGGCCGAGGATGCCGTCCGGCAGGCCGTTGCCCTCGAGCCGCTTCCACGTCACGCCGCCGTCGCTCGACCGGTAGAGGCCGGAGCCCGGCCCGCCGCTCGACAGCGACCACGGCGTGCGCTGCACCTGCCAGAGCGAGGCGTACACGACGCTGGCGTTGTCCGGGTCGAACACCACGTCGATCGCGCCCGTCTGCGCGTCGCGGAACAGGACCTTCTGCCAGCTGCGACCGCCGTCCGCGGTGCGGAACACGCCGCGCTCCTCGTTCGGCCCGTAGGCGTGGCCGAGCGCCGCGACCAGCACGATGTCCGGGTTCTTCGGGTGCACCGCCACCGCGCCGATGTGCTGCGTGTCGCGAAGGCCCATGTTCTTCCACGTGCGGCCGGCGTCGACGGACTTGTAGACGCCGTCGCCGTAGGTGATGTTGCCGCGCGGGCAGGCCTCGCCGCTGCCGACGTAGACGACGTTGTGGTCGGCCTCGGCCACCGCGAGCGCGCCGATCGAGGCGATCTTCTGCTCGTCGAACACCGGCTGCCACGTCGCCGCGGCGTTGGTGCTCTTCCACACCCCGCCCGCGACGGCGCCGAAGTACCAGGTGGTCGGGTCGCCGGGCACGCCGCTGACCGCGAGCACGCGGCCGCCGCGAAACGGCCCGATCTGGCGCCACTTCATGCCGGCGAGCAGAGTCGGGTTCACCTGCGCGACCGCGGCCGTCGCGGCGAGCGTCAGGGCCAGGCACAGGATCAGTCGCTTGGTGCGACGCAGCATGAGGGGCTCCGAGATGTTCGGCGCAAGAAGCGGGCTATCCTACGGCAAAAGCCGTCGGCGCGGCCCGCCGGCGCTCAGCGCCGTCCGCTGTTGCCGGGCGAGACGACGCGTCCGTACTCGGACGCGCGCGCGAGCCGGTCGAAGGTCGCGAACGCGGCCGCCGAGATCGCGCTGATCGCCTGCTCGCCCGCGCGCTCGCTCGCAAGATACGTCGTCATCACGCAGATCACGTACGGGCGATCCTTCAGGAACACGACCCCCGAGTCGTTCCTCACGCCCTCGAGCGCTCCCGGCTTGTTGGCGACCTGCAGCTCCTCCGGCAGCTCGCGCGGCAGCCAGCTGTCCTTGTGCGTCGCGAGCACCCGGAAGAAGTCGGCGAGCAGCGGTTCGCCGACGATCTTGCCGTGGTACAGGCGCTCGAGCAGCGTCATCATCTCGCGCGGCGTCGAGACGTTCTCGCGCCCCTCGGCGGCGGCCCTGAGGTCCATCATCTTGCGCCTGAGCCGCGTCTGGCGCAGACCCTGGCCGTCGAGCAGCGCAGCCACATTGTCCATGCCGACGCGGTCGATCAGCACGTTGGTGGCGGCGTTGTCGCTGACCGCGACCATCAGCGTCGCGAGGTCGCGGTTCGTCAGCTGCGTGACCCCCGCCGTCAGCCCGCCCATGATGTCGCTGTCCGGCACGAGGTCCGCGGCGCGCACCACGTAGCGGTCCGAGAGGTCGGCCTTGCCGGCGGCGCCGCGCCGCGCCTGCTCGGCCTGGTGGTAGAGCTCGGCCAGCACCGCGATCTTGATCGAGCTCGCCTGCGGGAACACCTCCTCGCCGTGCAGCGTCAGCTCCTGGCCGGTGCTCAGGTCGAGGATCGCGACGCCGAGCACGCCGTCGAGGTGTCGCTCGACCTCGCCGATCGTCGCGCGCAGGTGCTCCCACAGCAGCTGTTGCTTCTCGGCCGGTGGCGGCGCGGCGCAGGCCGCGCCGCTCGCCAGCAGCAGCACGATTGAGAGCAGCTTGGTCATGCGCGTTCCCCGGGGCGTCGGCGCGGCCGGCGGCGCCGCGGCCCGGCGATTCTAGCCGGTCCCGGTGCGCGGACAACCGCGCGCGCCGCGCCCGCGGTCAGGTCGAGGTCCGCGCCCGCGCGACCCACCACGACAGGGCGCCGACCACCGCCAGCCACAGCGCCGCCCACGCGCCGATCCGCGGATCGTCGACGAAGGCGAGCACGAGGTACGCCGCGGACCCGCCGAGCACCAGCAGCGTGGTCCACGGGTAGGCCGGCACGCGAAACGGCCGCGGCGCGTCGGGCTCGCGCCGCCGCAGCACGATGACGGCCGCGTAGGCCGTCAGGTAGTTGAGCACGAACAACAGCGCCGAGACGTCGATGATCTGCTCGAACGTGCCGCTCAGGATCGCGAGCGCGGCGACCGCACTCGTCAGCGCGAGCGCGACGCCGGGCGTGCCGCCGGCGCTCACCCAGGTGGTCGGCCGCGGCAGCAGGCGGTCGCGGCCGAGCGCGTAGACGATCCGCGGCGCCATCAGCATCACCGAGTTGAGCAGCGACAGCACGACGCACAGCGAAATCAGCGCAACCAGCTCGGCGGCACCGCCCGGCAGCAGCACGCGCGCCGCCTCGACGACCGGCAGCTTGGCCGCCGCGAGTCCCGGCAGCGACAGCGCGTGCAGCAGCCCCGCGTTGATCAGCAGGTACAGGGTCATCGTCAGGAGCGCCGCGCCGATCATGGCTCGCGGCACCGCGCGCACCGCATCGACGGTCTCCTCCGCGAAGTAGATCGAGCTGTACCAGCCGTCGTAGGCGACCAGCACGAGGCGCAGCGCGCCGAACACGGCCGCCGCGAGCGCGAGCGCCGAGTGTCGCGGGCCGGCGGCGGCCGCCACCGCCGGCGGCGGCGTGACCACGAAGCACGCCAGCACCAGGCCGACCAGCGAGATGGCGACCAGCACGCTGATCGCGTTCTGCGTGCGGCTACCGACGCGCAGCCCGAGGCAGTGCACGCCGGTCACGAGCGCCACCACGCCGAGCGCCACTGCCTGGCCGTGGCCCGCGAGCGCCGGCACCAGCGCGCCGATGAAGTCGGCGGCGGCGAACGCCGCGTAGGCGATGCTGAGCACCTGCACCATCCAGTCGTTGACGCCGACCAGCAGCGCGTAGCCGGTGCCGAAGGCGCGCCGCGCGTAGACGTAGAAGCCGCCGGCCGCCGGCATCATCGTCACGAGCTCGGCGACCGACATCGCGCCGAGCGTCGCGTACAGGCCGCCCGCGAGCCAGACGAGCGCGATCAGCGGCACGTTGCCGAGCAGCGCCGCGACGTCGCCCGGGAGGCGCAGAATGCCGACGCCGATCGTGCCGCCGAAGGCGACCGCGACCGCGAAGCCCAGCCCGAGGATGCGCTTGAGCGGCGTCGCCCGTGTCTCGACCTGGCTCAAGCGGCTGCTCCTCGCCTCGCGCGTGGCCGCGCGCCGCGGCCTCCCGCGGCGGGCCGGCCGCCGGCGCCCGGCGGGCGGGGCGCCGCGCCGGGGCCGGTCCGGCTGCGGACCGGCGCCCGCCGGGGGTAGCGCGTCAGAACGCGTACTTGATGCGCAGGTTCCAGAACGCGCCGGGCAGGTCGTAGGTGCCCGCGTCGTAGCCGTTCAGCGTGCAGGTGTAGCAGATCGGCGGGTTGACGCCGAAGATGTTGTTGACGCCGAGCGAGAGCTGCAGTCCCTTGGCGTGCATCGCATCGTTCCACTGCACCTGCACGTCGTTGTACAGCACCGACTCGAGCGTGTGATAGGTCTCGTGGTTGGAGCAGCCCGGCACGTTGGTGATCGACGCGTTCGAGCAGATCTCCTTGACGGAGTCGATGTAGCGCAGGATCCAGCTGACCTCGACGTCGTGCATGTTCCAGCCGAGCTGGGCGTTGGTGCGGATCTGCGGGATCGCGCTGTTGTTGACCTCGATGCCGACCGTGCGCTGCGCGACGTTGCCGTTCTGGTCGACGGCCTTGTAGTCGTTGACGTAGGTCAGCTGCAGCGCCGCCGTGAAGCGCCCGGCGCTCGAGTTGTGCGACAGCCAGTTGATCTTCAGGTCCTCGCCGCTGGTCGTGATCTCGCCGAGGTTCTCCAGGAAGTTGTGCGGCGGCAGCAGGTTGCCGCCCGGCGCGCGCGTGAAGCCCGAGCACAGCGTCGGATCGGTACCGCCCGCCGCGATGCAGGCGTCCAGCAGCGCCTGGATGTCGGCGGCCTGGATCGCACCCTTGACCTTGTGGTTGTAGTAGGTGGCCTCGAAGCTCAGCCGGTCGGTCACGCTGCCCTGGGCCCAGTCGGCGTTGTGCACGAGCCCGATTGTGTAGCTGTCGGACTTCTCGGGCTGCAGCTTCGGGTTGCCGCCGGTGAAGGTCGTGATCTGCGTGTTGGCCTGCACGAAGCCGGGCGGCACGCCCTGCGCCACGCAGCCCGCCGGCAGCGGGACCACCGGGCCACTGGGCGGACCGCAGGGATCGGTGAGCGTCGCGCCGAACTGCGTCAGGCCATAGAGCTCGCCGATGTTCGGCGCCCTGAAGCCGGTCGAGTAGGTGCCGCGCAGCGCCAGCTCCTTGATCGGCTGC
>Ga0335071_10000730_pt1 | contig 35620 bp, 33 predicted proteins | sample Lox_Sample_15_FD_206724 | JGI IMG/M metagenome (GOLD analysis project Ga0335071, IMG submission 206724) | Soil microbial communities from Loxahatchee National Wildlife Refuge, Florida, United States - Lox_Sample_1.5 | ecosystem: Environmental > Terrestrial > Soil > Wetlands | place: USA...
GCATTGGGACAAGGTCCTGTTCGATGCCGGCCTGTCGGTGATCACCTGGCCGAAGAAGTACGGCGGCCGCGACGCGCCGCTGCTGCACTGGGTGGTGTTCGAGGAGGAGTACTTCCGGGCCGGGGCGCCGGGACGGGCCAGCGCCAACGGAACCTCCATGCTGGCCCCGACGCTGTTCGCGCACGGCACCCAGGAACAGCTGGACCGGATCCTGCCGAAAATGGCCAGCGGCGAACAGATCTGGGCTCAGGCCTGGTCGGAACCGGAATCCGGCAGCGACCTGGCATCGCTGCGGTCCACCGCCACCAGAACCGACGGCGGCTGGCTGCTCAACGGCCAGAAGATCTGGAGCTCGCGCGCGCCGTTCGCCGAAATGGGATTCGGGCTGTTCCGCTCCGACCCGTCGGCCGAGCGGCACAACGGCCTGACCTACCTCATGTTCGACCTCAGCGCCGAGGGCATCACCGTGCGGCCCATTGTCCAACTCGGCGGCGACACCGGCTTCGGCGAGATCTTCCTCGACGACGTCTTCGTCCCCGACGACGACGTCATCGGCACCCCGAACGACGGCTGGCGGGCGGCGATGAGCACGTCGAGCAACGAGCGCGGCATGTCGCTGCGCAGCCCGGCCCGCTTCCTCGCGGCGGCGGAACGACTGGTGCGCCTGTGGAAAGACCGCGGCAGCCCCCCGGGATTCGCCGACCGGGTCGCCGACGCGTGGATCAAGGCGCAGGCCTACCGCCTGCAGACCTTCGGCACGGTGACCAGGCTGGCCGCCGGCGGCGAACTCGGCGCCGAATCGTCGGTGACCAAGGTGTTCTGGTCGGACCTCGACGTACAGCTGCATCAGACGGCGATCGACCTGCTCGGCGCCGACGGGGAGCTGGCCGGCCCGTGGACCGACGGGCTGCTGTTCGCCCTGGGCGGCCCAATCTACGCCGGCACCAACGAGATCCAGCGCAACATCATCTCCGAACGGCTGTTGGGCCTGCCCCGGGAGAAGAGGTAATGCATTTCGATCTAGACGAACAGCAGCGCGACTTCGCGGCCAGCATCGACGCGGCGCTGGGCGCGGCGGACCTGCCGGGCGCCATCCGCGCGTGGTCGGCGGGTGATACTGCGCCCGGCCGCAAGGTGTGGGAGCAGCTGGCCAACCTGGGCGTCACCGCGCTGGCCGTGCCGGAGAAGTTCGACGGCATCGGCGCCGATCCCGTCGACCTGGTTGTGGCCCTCGAACGCCTCGGCCGCTGGTGCGTGCCCGGCCCGGTCGCCGAATCCATCGCTGTGGCGCCGGTTTTGCTCGCCGAGGATGACCGCAGCGCCGAGCTGGCGTCCGGCGAGCTCATCGCGACCGTCGCGTGCCCGCCGCACGCACCGCGCGCGGTGGACGCCGACGTGGCCGGGCTGGTGCTGCTGGCCACGAACGACGGTGTCAGCGAAGCCGAGCCAGGCGAGCGCCACGAGTCCGTCGACCCCAGCCGCCGCCTCTACGACGTGACAGCCGGCGGCAGAAGCTGGCAAGCCCCGAAGGAACAAGTCGAGCGCGCCTACGAGTTCGGGGCGCTGGCCACCGCGGCGCAACTGGTCGGCGCGGCCGGGGCGCTGCTGGACGGCGCCGTCGACTATGCCAGGCAACGCAGCCAGTTCGGCAGGGTGATCGGTTCCTATCAGGCGATCAAGCACAAGCTGGCCGACGTGCACATTGCGATCGAGCTCGCCCGCCCGCTGGTATACGGCGCGGCGCTCTCGTTGCAGCCGCGCGACGTCAGCGCGGCGAAAGCCGCGGCATCCGAGGCGGCGCTGGTGGCGGCGCGCGCTTCGCTGCAAACCCACGGCGCGATCGGCTTCACCCAGGAGCACGACCTGTCGCTGTGGCTGCTGCGGGTGCAGGCATTACGCTCGGCCTGGGGTGGTCCCGAGGCGCATCGGCGCCGAGTGCTGGAGGCGCTATGAGTGAGGAACGGCAGCTGCTACGCGAGACGGTTGCCGCCCTGGTGGCAAAGCACGCGGACCCGGCGGCCGTGCGCGCGGCGATGGAGTCCGAGCGCGGCTACGACGAGTCGCTGTGGCGGCTGCTGTGTGAGCAGGTCGGCGCCGCCGCACTGGTGATCCCCGAGGAGCTGGGCGGCGCGGGTGGCGAATTGGCCGACGCGGCAACGGTTTTGCAGGAGCTGGGCCGGGCCCTGGTGCCATCCCCGCTGCTGGGTACCACGCTGGCAGAGTTGGCGTTGCTCGCCGCGGCCGAGCCGGACGCCGAGACCTTGGCCGGCCTTGCCGAGGGCGGCTCGATCGGTGCGCTGGTGCTCGACGCCGACTACGTGGTCAACGGGGACATCGCCGACGTGGTGATCGTCGCCCCGGACGGCCAGGGCGGCGACCTGAGCAGGTGGACACGCTTCAGCGCGCAGCCCGTGACCACCATGGATCCCACCCGGCGCCTGGCCCGGCTGCGGCCCGACGAGGGCTCTGAAATCACCGCGATCGGCCCGGACCCGGGCATCGCCGACATCGCGGCCATACTGCTGGCGGCCGAGCAGATCGGCGCCGCCGAGCGGTGCCTGGAGCTGACCGTCGAATACACCAAGAACCGTGTCCAATTCGGCCGCCCGATCGGCAGCTTCCAGGCGCTCAAGCATCGCATGGCCGACCTGTATGTCACGGTCGCCGCGGCGAAGGCCGTGGTGTCCGACGCGTGCGACGACCCCACTCCCACCAACGCCGCCACCGCGCGACTAGCCGCAACCGAGGCCCTGAACGCCGTTGCCGCCGAGGGGATTCAGCTGCACGGCGGCATCGCGATCACCTGGGAGCACGACATGCACCTGTACTTCAAACGCGCGCACGGCAGCGCGCAACTGCTCGGCTCGCCGCGAGAGTTGTTGCGGCAACTCGAATCACAGGTGCTTCTGGCGCCGTGACCGAGCATGTCGCAGCGCGCGCCGGCATCCCGCCGTTCTATGTGATGGATGTGTGGCTGGCCGCCGCGGAGCGCCAGCGCACCCACGGCGACCTGGTGAACCTGTCGGCGGGCCAGCCCAGCGTCGGTGCGCCCGAGCCGGTGCGCGCGGCCGCGGCGTCCGCGCTGCACCTCAACCAGCTGGGTTACACGGTAGCGCTGGGCATTCCTGAGCTACGCGCGGCGATAGCGGCGGATTACCGGCGCAAGCACGGGATCGACTTGGAGCCCGACGCGGTCGTCGTGACGACGGGATCATCGGGCGGGTTCCTGCTCGCCTTTCTGGCGTGCTTCGACGTGGGCGACCGCGTGGCACTGGCCAGCCCCGGCTATCCGTGCTATCGAAACATCCTGTCGGCGCTGGGATGTGAGGTGGTCGACATCGCCTGCGGGCCGGAGACCCGGTTCCAGCCCACCGCCCGGATGCTCGCCGAGCTGGACCCGCCGGTGCGGGGCGTGATCGTCGCCAGCCCTGCGAATCCCACCGGGACGGTCATCCCGCCGGCCGAGCTGGCCGCAATCGCCTCGTGGTGCGAGACCTCCGGAGTGCGGCTGATCAGCGACGAGGTCTACCACGGACTGGTCTACGAAGGCGCGCCGCAGACCAGCTGCGCCTGGCAGACGTCACGAGATGCCGTGGTGGTCAACAGCTTCTCGAAGTATTACGCGATGACGGGCTGGCGGCTGGGCTGGCTGCTCGTGCCGAGCGAGCTGCGCCGGGCGGTGGATTGCCTGACCGGCAACTTCACCATCTGCCCGCCGGTGCTGTCGCAGCTCGCCGCGGTGGCGGCCTTCACCCCGGAGGCCACCGCGGAGGCCGATGGCAACCTGCGGCACTACAGCATCAACCGCTCGCTGCTGCTCGACGGGCTGCGCGCGATCGGCATCGACCGCCTGGCGCCCACCGACGGCGCGTTCTACGTGTACGCCGACGTCTCGGACTTCACCGGCGACTCGCTTGGGTTCTGCTCAAAGTTGCTGTCCGACACCGGCGTTGCCATCGCGCCCGGCATCGACTTCGACACCGCGCGCGGCCATTCGTTCGTCCGGCTGTCGTTCGCCGGGCCGACCGGCGACATCGAGGAGGCCCTGCGCCGGATCGGGCCCTGGCTGCCCGTCAGCGGTTGTTGAACCGCCCGGCGAGGTACTCGGCCCGGCAGGCGCTGCGCGCGAGTTTGCCGCTCGTCGTGCGGGGGATGGTCCCGGCGGCCACCAGCCGCACGTCGGCGACGCGGATCTGGTGGTGCCGCGAGATCGCCGCCCGCACGGTCTCTGCGATCGGTCCCAGTTCTGCACGGCCCGCGCCGGCGGCGCGCTCGGCGACGACGACCACCTGCTCGCCAGAGCCGCTGCCGGACGAAATCGCCTCGGCCGGAACGGAAAACGCGGCGACGTAGCCGGTGCGGATCGCTGGCGAAGCTTCGCTGACGGTGGTTTCGATGTCGTGCGGGTAGTGGTTGCGGCCGTCGATGATGATGAGGTCCTTGATCCGGCCCGTCAGGTACAGCTCGCCGTCGACGTAGACACCGAGATCGCCGGTCGCCAGCCAGGACCCGTTGTCGGGAGCGCCCTCGGCGTGGCTACCGACCTCCAGCCGGGACTGCAGCTTGTTGCCGAACACCCGTCGCGTCTCGTCCTCACGGCCGAAATACCCACGGCCGACGTTGTTGCCGTGCAACCAGATTTCCCCCACGGTGCCGTCGGGCACCTCCGTGCCGTCCGGGTCGGCGATCACCGCCCACTGCTCGAGGATCGGCTGGCCGCACGAGACAAGGGAGACCGCACCCGGCGACGTCGGGTCGACGACCACCGCGCGGCCGGCGCCGAGCTGCTCCCGGTCGAGGAAGATCGCGCTGGCCGCCGCGTCCGAGGCGATGCTGGCGACCGACAGCGTCGCCTCCGCCATCCCGTAGGACGGCTTGACCACCGTCGCCGGCAGACCATACGGGGCGAACGCCTTCGTGAACTGCTCGATCGCCGACATGCTCACCGGCTCCGACCCGTTGAGCAGGCATACCACGTTGCTGAGGTCGAGATTCTCGCCGGCCGGAGGGAGCCCCCGCTGGGCCGTCAACTCGAAGGCGAAGTTCGGGGCCGCCGCCATTGTCCGGCCCCGGGTCGCCGCGATACCCAACTGTTTGATCCATCGATAGGGCCGGCGAAGGAAAGCCATGGGATCCATCAGCGTGACGTGCGCGCCGAAAAAGGCCGTGAACACGATCATCATCAATCCCATGTCGTGATATAGCGGCAGCCAGCTCACGCATTGGACGTCGGTGTTCAGCCCGCCGTGCAGGATCATCTGCATCGCGTTGGTGTAGACGGCGCGATGGGTGATCTCGACCCCGGCCGGCGTGCGCGTCGAGCCCGACGTGTACTGCAGATAGGCGAGATCGTCGGTAGCGCGGACGGGTTCGGCAAAGGTCGCGCCGAGCGACGCGGGTACCGCGTCCACCGCGATCATCCGCGGCCGCTCGTGCGCGGGCAAGGTCCTGATGAACGCCCGAACCGACTCGGCCGCCGCGGTCGTGGTCAAGACCGCCGCGGGCCGGCCGTCGGCAAGCACCGCCGCCAACCGCTCGCCGTGCCCCGACAGAGTCGGCGCAAAGAGCGGGATCGCGACGTTGCCCGCGTGGACGGCGGCGAAGAAACCCGCCACATAGTCGAGGCCCTGCGGCGCCAGGATGGCTACCCGGTCGCCGGGCTGGGTGACCTGCTGCAGCCGGGCGCCGATCGCGCAGACCCGCGACCACAGCTCGTTCCAGCTGAGCTCGATGACCCGGCCGTCTTGTTCCTGCGAGTAATCAAGGAAGCGGTACGCCGGGCTGTCACCGAGCTGAGCGCGGTTGCGGTCGAAATTCGAGGTCAACGTCACGCCCTTGGGCACCACGATCCTGGCTGCAGGGGCGGCGTCGGCGCCTACGCTCCGCGAGGCGGCCCCGACAATATTGGTTGACCCGTGATCCCGACTCACGTCGGGACAGATTAATAGACGTCCTTATAATTCGCCGCATTTACCCCGGTATGGCGGTCATCACCATTGTGGCGGTGGGCTGAGGAGGATCACACGAGGATCGGATGACGTGCGGGATCAAGCCCCGAGGACCTTGTCGAGGCGGGCTTCCAGCGCACCACGCTCGCCGACATCGGCCACGTTGACCCCGAACCGTTCGGCAAGGGTATCCACGACGGCGGCCGCGTCCGCCAGGCGGATTTTCTCGCTGCCGTCCGCGCGGTGGATGGTCAGGTCGCGCCCGGCCAGGTTCAACCGGGCGTCCTCGGCGACACGTGCGGCCATCAGGCCGCCGGTCACAAAGTGCGACGAGGGGTGGGTCGAGACGAACCAGCTGCCCACCTTCAGATCGATGTCCGGCTGGGTGCGCGTCGTGAACTCGCAGAGCGGCACCCACTGGTCGCGGATGAGTGCCTGCACAACCAGCCCGTCGCGGCGGTCCTCGAGCCCGTACGGCCCGTGGGTGGTCTGTTGGACGCTGCCGGTTTGGATGCGGAGCGGAGAGGTCGGTGTCTGGCCGCCGAAGCCGACGTCGACGAGATACACCCCTGCGACCCGGGAAATGTCACCGCCAACACCGTGTGCGTCTGTGCGGGGAACGGCGCGTCGGGCGGGAGCATCCAGATCACCCTGCCGGCCAATCGCCGCACCCGAAAGCCAAATTCAGCGAGCACGTAACCCATCAACCCGTTCTGTTCGTAGCAATAGCCGCCCCGGCGCCGGTGAACCAGCTTGTCGGTCAAGGCCTCTGGGCTCAGGTCGTCGACCGGCACTCCGGTCAGCGGATCGAGGTTCTCGAACGGAATCGCTTGCGTGTGAGCGGTCACCAGACCCTGCAGGGCGTCAAGGCTCGGCTCGGCGGCGCCGCGGAAGCCGATCCGGTCGAGGTACCCGTTCAGGTCCAGGGTCATATGGCCATTCTGGCCCGAGTCCGCCCCGACCGCTTGCGCCAGCCAAGCCTCACGCACGCCCGGGCGGCGCCGGGGGCGGCCGTGGCCGGTGACAGGCTCGTCGTCGCCGGGCAGCCCGACAAGCAGCTCGTCGCGCAGGCCGAGGCGCTCGATTTCAGGTAGCGGCGCAGCGGGTTGGATCTTCGCTGTTTTATATCTGTCGAATATGGGGAAACCGCTACGGACGGGCTGCAGCACACCACCCACGACACGTACGGAGCCCCCTATGAGCAGCACTGTTTGGATTGTGATCGCCGTGATCGCGGCGGTCCTCGTGATAGCCGCCGTGATCTTCGCGGCGAACAAAGCGGCGCGCCGACGCCGCCAACGGCAGGCCGAGGAGATTCGCGAACAGGCCAAGGTGGAGTCGTCCCGGGTCGAACGGCGGCAAGCGCTCGCCGACGAAACGGCCGCCAGGGCACGCGCCGCGCAGGCCGAGGCCGAAGCCAAGGCCGCCGAGGCCGCCCGGCTGCAGGAACGGGCGGCGAGCCATCAAAGCGACTTGGCGGCATCGCGTCAGCAACTCGAGGACCACTGGAAGCGCGCCGACAGCCTCGACCCGAACGTCGCGGAAACGGGCGAGGAGCCCGCCAACGGTCGCGGCGACGCGGCCCGCGGGACGCCGCAACAGCCGGTGGCCGACGCGGAGCCCATCCGGCATCGCCGGCCGTCGTCAGGCTGATCGGCCCGCGCACACCCGATGGCCCGCCCCCCTCAAGCGGGCCATCGGGTGTGCCCCTCACAGGAGCTGTAAGGCGCCGTCCCGGCATTGGCGGGCGATCTGTTGCTCGCGGGCATACAACATGCCGTAGCTGAAGCCGTTCTCCCCGACCGTTGTTCCCGCGGTCACCGCCATCTGCCGAAGCGCTTCCGTGGCGACGACGGTGTCCTGATGGTCCCCGAGCAGACTTTGAATCCGCTTGTAGTGCTTGATGGTTCGCTTGGCCCGCTTGTGCAGGGGTTGGTGTAGCTCGGCGGCGTAGCGGGCGCGCTTGGCGGCCTTACGCGCCTTGTGCAGCATCACGTCTTCGCCGGACTCCAGCGCCGCGACCAGCCTCCGGTCCGCCTTGCGTTGCGCCCGCCGGGCCCGCTTGCGCAGCGCCTCGGCGGAGATCTGTTGATCGACGGGTGGTTCGTCGCGCCAGCGGCGCAACGCCGCCATCAACGCGTGATAGCGGTCGGAGCCCATCGCCTCGCCCAGCCGCGCACGGGCGGGAAGCTCGACGGCTTGGAGATCATTGCGGATACGTGAGCGGACGGGGCCCAGGATCAGCTCGTCGGGCATCGCGTCCAGCGCCTCGCTGAACCGGCGCTGCTGAACCTGGCAATCGCGGACATCGCCGAGCAGCGCGGCGAACCACTTCAGTTCGCCGTCCAGGTCGCCGACCGCCCCGTCGAGGACCTGGGCGAAGACGCGCAGGGTGCTGCGGAATCGCCGGGTGGCGACGCGGGTGTCGTGAATGGTCTCCGGGGTTTCCCCGTCGCGCAGCTCCGCGTCGCCGCTTTCGATCTGCTCGATCTGAGCGTTGAGGTAGTCGACCAACGCGCGGTTGGCTGGTGAGGGCATGAGATCACGCATTCCCGAAAGCCTGTGGCCGTCAAACATGGGCCGGACGCCGGGCGCGTCGCCGCGCGAGACCCTAGAGCCAGGTGTCCTGGGTGGTCGTGGTGAGAAACGCCTCCAGGTCATCGCGCCACCGGGCCGGCGTGGTCTTGTCCGGTTCGATCCCGGTGTAGTCACCGCGATAGAACAGCAGCGGCCGCGGCTTGATCTTGGGGGCCTCCGACAGCGATCGGACCGCGCCGAACACCACGAAGTGATCGCCCCCCTCGTGCACCGAGGCGACCGTGCAGTCAATGTAGGCCAGCGACCCGTCGATGATCGGCGAACCCAATTCCGAAGGGTGCCAGTCGATACCGGCGAACTTGTCGGGTTCCTTCGACCCGAACCGCGCAGACACGTCCTTCTGCTTCTCTCTCAGCACATTGACGCAGAACCGGCCGGTGGCCTCGATGGCCTTCCAGGACCGCGACACCTTGGTGGGGCAGAACAGCACCAGCGGCGGGTCCAGCGACAGCGCCGCAAACGACTGGCAGGCGAAGCCGATCGGCACCTCGTCGTGAACGGTGGTGATGACGGTGATCCCGGTGCAGAACTGACCCAGCACCTGCCGGAAGGCCCGCGGATCGATCTGCCCTGACATGACTTCAGGTTAGGCGAAGCCGACCGTGAAGTCGTGACCCCACAGGCTCACCGCGGTGCTCTCCCGGGCGATCCAGTCGTGGTCATCGACTTTCCTGCCCTCGCAACCGAACTCGACGTCGAAGCCGCCGGGCGTCTTCATGTAGAACGACAGCATCAGGTCGTTGACGTGGCGGCCCAGCGTGGCCGACATCGGCACCTTGCGGCGCAACGCCCGGTCCAGGCACAGGCCGACGTCGTCGGCTTCTTCGACCTCGACCATCAGGTGCACGATGCCGCTGGGGGTCTGCCCGGGCATGAAGGCGAGGCTGTGATGGCGCGGGTTGCAGCCCAAGAACCGCAGCCAGACCGGCGCCCCGTCGGCGGGCCGGCCCACCACCTGCGGCGGCAGCCGCATCGAGTCGCGCAGCCTGAAGCCCAGCACGTCCCGGTAGAAGTGCAGCGTCTCTTCGTCGTCGCGGGTGGTCAGGACCACGTGCCCCAGGCCCTGCTCACCGGTGACGAACTTGTGCCCGTACGGGCTGACCACCCTTCGGTGTTCCAGGGCGGCGCCGTGGAAGACCTCCAGGCAGTTGCCCGACGGGTCGGAGAAGCGGATCATCTCGTCCACCCGGCGGTCCGCCAGCTCGGCCGCGGTGGCCTCCTTGTAGGGCGTGCCCTCCACGTCGAGCCGGTTTCGGATCTCTTGCAGGCCTTCGGCATTCGCGCATTCCCAGCCGGCCTCACTCAGCTGGTCGCGCTCGCCGGGCACGATGACCAGCCGGGCCGGGAAGTCGTCCATCCGCAAATAGAGCGCACCCTCGGTGCTGCCCTTACCCTCGACCATGCCGAGCACCTTCAGGCCGTACTCGCGCCAGGCCGCCATGTCGGTGGCCTCGATGCGCAGGTAGCCCAGAGAGCGGATACTCATCGCGCGCCTCCCAGGAAATCGATGGTCAGCTTGTTGAATTCGTCGAACTTCTCCACCTGCGCCCAGTGCCCACATTGCCCGAAAACGTGCAGCTGCGCACGCGGAATGGTCTTCAGCGCCACCAGCGCGCCGTCCAGCGGGTTGACCCGGTCTTCTCGGCCCCAGATCAACAGCACCGGCTGGCGCAGCCGATACACCTCGCGCCACATCATGCCAAGCTCAAAGTCGGCCCCCGCGAACGACATTCCCATCGCCCGCGTCGCCGTCAGCGATTCCGGCGTGCCGGCCAACGCGAAACGCTGATCCACCAATTCGGGGGTGATCAGGTCCTTGTCGTAGACCATCACCCGCAGGAACGCCTCGAGGTTCTCCCGGGTCGGCTCGACGGAGAACTTCCCCAGCCGTTTGACCCCCTCTGTCGGATCGGGCGAGAACAGGTTGACGCTCAGCCCGCCAGGCCCCATCAACACCAGGCGCCCGGCCCGGTCGGGGTAGTCCAAAGCGAACCGGACGGCAGTGCCGCCGCCCAGCGAATTGCCCACCAGCGGAACGCGTCCCAGGCCCAGTTGGTCGAAAAGCCCGTTGAGGGCCCGGGCGGCGTAGCGATTGAACTGCCCGTGCTCCGCCCGTTTGTCGGAATGCCCGTACCCGGGCTGATCGACGGCCAGCACGTGAAAGTGCTCGGCCAGCACCGCGATGTTTCGCGAGAAGTTGGTCCAGCTCGATGCGCCCGGACCGCCGCCGTGCAGCAGCACGACGGTCCGATCGTTGCCCGCGCCGGCCTCGTGGTAGTGCAGCTTCAGCGGGCCGTCCACGTCCACTTCGACGAGGCGCGAAGTGGACTCGAACGTGAGTTCCTCGATCGCCGTCATCACACCATGGTGTCGCCGGGCGGCAACCCGAATTCGTTGTTCCCGAAGATCACGTAGGCGCGCTCGGGGTCGTTGGCGGCGTGCACACGGCCGGCGTGCGCGTCACGCCAGAACCGTTGCACCGGTTGGTCGTTGGCCAACGCGGTGGCGCCGGACGCCTCGAACAACCGGTCGATCGCAGAAATCGACCGGCCGGTGGCGCGCACCTGGTCGCGGCGGGCCCGGGCGCGCAGCTCGAACGGGATCTCCTTGCCGGCGGACAGCAGCGCGTACTCGTCGGCGACGTTGCCGCTCAGTTGCCGCCAGGCGGCGTCGATGTCGCTGGCCGCCTCGGCGATGCGAACCTTGGCGAACGGGTCGTCCTTGGCCTTCTCACCGGCGAACGCCGCCCGCACCCGCTTGCCCTGATGCTCCACGTGCGCGTCGTACGCGCCGTAGGCCATGCCGACGATGGGCGCCGAGATGGTGGTGGGATGCATGGTGCCCCAGGGCATTTTGTACACCGGGGCGGTGTTGGTCCGGTATCCGCCGGCGGTGCCGTCGTTCATCGCCTTGTAGGACAGGAACCGGTGCCGGGGCACGAAGACGTCTTTGACGACCAGCGTGTTGCTGCCGGTGCCGCGCAGGCCGACGACGTGCCACACGTCGTCGATGCGGTACTCGCTGCGCGGGATGAGGAAGCTGCCGAAGTCCACCGGGCGGCCGTCCTTGATGACCGGGCCGCCCACGAAGGTCCACGTGGCGTGGTCGCAGCCCGACGACCAGTTCCACGAGCCGTTGACCAGGTAGCCGCCGTCGGTCACGACGCCGGCGCCCATCGGGGCGTAGGACGAGGAGATGCGGGTCTTGGGGTCCTCGCTCCAGACGTCCTCCTGGGCCTGCTGGTCGAACAGCGCCAGATGCCAGTTGTGCACGCCGATGATCGAGCTCACCCACCCCGTGGAGCCGCAGGCGCTGGCCAGCCGGCGGACGGCCTCGTAGAACAGCGCGGGGTCGCACTGCAGCCCGCCCCACTGCTCGGGCTGCAAAAGGGTGAAGAACCCGATGTCCTCGAGCTCCTGAACGGTCTGGTCGGGCAGCCTGCGCAGATCCTCCGTCGCCTGGGCGCGCTCCCGGATCTGCGGCAGCAGATCGTCGATCCCAGCCAACACCGACTGCGCATCACGCTGTTGAATGGACGTCACGTAAGTTGGCCTCCCCGGGAGTGCGGACTTACCCAGAAGACTAGAACACGTTCCGATTTGTGTCGAGCAGGGTATTCCTGCGGCTGGTAGCGATACCAATCCGGTTTTCTATAACATGTTCTAGTTGACGGAAAGGGAAGGACGGGTCTTGACGGAAGCGATTCCCGACGAGCCGCTCGGCGACCACGTCCTTGAACTGCAGATCGCCGAAGTCGTCGCCGAAACCGACGAGGCGCGGTCGCTGGTGTTCGCCGTGCCCGATGCGCCCTGTGATCCGGAAATCCCGCCGGAACGACTCCGGTACGCCCCCGGACAGTTCCTCACGTTGCGCGTTCCCAGCGAGCGCACCGGCTCGGTGGCGCGCTGCTACTCGCTGTGCAGCTCGCCGTTCACCGACGACGCGCTGACGGTCACGGTCAAGCGCACCGCGGACGGCTACGCGTCCAACTGGCTGTGCGAGCACGCCCACAAAGGCATGCGCATCCACGTGCTGGCGCCATCGGGCAACTTCGTGCCCAAGACGCTCGACGACGACTTTCTGCTGATGGCGGCCGGCAGCGGGATCACCCCGATCATGTCGATCTGCAAGTCGGCGCTCGCCGAGGGCGGCGGGCAGGTGACGCTGCTCTACGCCAACCGCGACGACCGCTCGGTGATCTTCGCCGACGCGCTGCGCGAGCTGTCGGCGAAGCATCCCGACCGGCTCACGGTGCTGCACTGGCTGGAATCGCTGCAGGGGTTGCCCAGCCCGACCGCGCTGGCGAAGCTTGCCGCCCCGTTCACCGATCGGCCCGTGTTCATCTGCGGCCCGGGGCCGTTCATGGAGGCGGCGCGGGTGGCGCTGGAAGGGCTGAAAGTGCCTGCCGCACAAGTGCATATCGAGGTGTTCAAGTCGCTGGAGTCCGACCCGTTCGCGGCGGTGAAGGTCCAGGACACCGCCGAGGGGGACGAGCCGCCGGCCACCGCGGTGGTGGAACTGGACGGCGAGACGCACACCGTGTCGTGGCCGCGCAACGCCAAGCTGCTCGACGTGCTGCTCGCGAAAGGTCTGGATGCGCCCTTCTCGTGCCGGGAGGGCCACTGCGGCGCCTGCGCCTGCACCCTGCGCAGCGGCAAGGTGAACATGGAGGTCAACGACGTCCTGGAGCAGCAGGACCTGGACGACGGCCTGATTTTGGCCTGTCAATCTCGCCCGGAATCTGATTCGGTAGAAGTCACCTACGACGAGTAGTGGCGTAGCGAACCGGAAGGGGCCCCGATGAAGCGGCTGTTGCCGGGGTTTGCGGTCGTCGGAGCGATGCTGGCGGTCCTGCCGAGCCCAATCGCTGGCGCGGCGAGCAACACCGCCACGACCCTGTTCCCGCTGGACGGCCCCAACCAGCTCGAGACGCACATGACCCTCGAATGCTTCAAGTCCGGCGGCTTCTGCAACTTCACCGCCGGCGCCGACATGCAGACCCCCGACGGGGTCACCGGATTCCCGAACGACCTGTGGGCCCGGCAGACCACCGAGATCCGGTCGTCGAACCGGCTGGCCTACCTGGACGCGCACGCCAACGGCCAGTACGAGCGGGTGCACAAGGCGATGGGCAACGACGAGGTCACCACCGTGTACTTCGGCGGCGGCCCACCGGACAAGTACCAGACGAGCGGCCGCATCGACTCGACCGACTGGCAGACTGGCCAGCCCAAGACCGACATCAACGTCGTCACCTGCACCCACATCCAGGTGGTCTACGGCGGGGTCAACATCACCTCGCCCAGCACCTGCGCGCAGACGACTTTTTCCTGACCGCTACCGGCCGAGCCGAAATCGCGCCGCAGTAACCCCGCATGCGTCGGTGAGAAAATGAGCCACCACGACGGAACGCAGCCCGCGCGACCGCCGGGCCACAATGGTGGAGGCTGTACCGACCACCGCAGCACCCGCCACAAATCGACACCTGCCCGCGGCCGACGGCAGGATCAGCTGCGGCGCCAGATGCCAGACGGAAAAGCCGACGAGCGACCAGAGCATCGCCGGCCGGCTTCGCCCCGCGAATTCTCTGATGAACAGTCCTCGCCAGAGCAGTTCCTCCCCGACGGCGTTGACTGCCGCGCTCGCCACCATCACGGCGGCCGTGGCCGCATCGATCTCGCGACGATGCGGAATGAGTTGCGTGCCAACGGCGCCCATAACCGGCAGGGCCAGCAACGCTGCGTCACCCACGGACGGCCGCCGACCCGTGGTCAGTAACCGCGCCGCCGTGCGCGGTCCCATGACCCAGAGCGGTAGCGCACCGCACCAGTCGGCCCAGTAGACGGCGAAGCCCGCGTTGTAGGCGGTAGGACCCGCCGAGCGCCGGCGAAGCGCCAAAAAGGCGACGGACATGCTCACCGGTACGGCCACCGGAACACACGCCACCACCGCACGACGAGCCGCTGTGTTCGATCCGGACATGTGCGAATCCTGTCCTCGTTTGACGACAACGACCAGAATGCATCTGTGAGAACACGGCTTGATCAAGCGCGGGCCGATCTGCGCCGGGCGGACCCGATTCTGGCACGCCTGATCGACGCCGATCCCGATTTCGACCCGCGGGCCTGGCTGGCGGAGCTGCCGCCGATGGATGCCTTTGGCGCCTTGATATTTCAGGTGATCGGTCAGCAACTCTCGGTCCGCGCGACCAGGCGCATTCTCGATCGGCTGATAGAACGCTCCGGTGGCGCACTACCCACCCCGGAAGCCATTTTGGCCATGGCGCCCGAAGCACTGGCCGAGGTGGGACTGTCGCGGCGCAAGGTCGCGACCTTGCATGAGGCCGCTCGGCGCTTCGCCGATGGCCGATGGCGTGACGATGAACTTCGGCGCCTGTCTGACCGCGAAATCGAAGATCTCCTCACGACGGTCCCGGGAATCGGCCCGTGGACCGTACACGGCATCTTGATCATCGCCTTCGATCGAGAGGACGTCATGCTGCCGGGCGACCTCGCCCTGCGCAAGGCGATCCAACGCATCTACGCCATCGATCACCTGCCCTCCGAGACGGAAGTCGTTGCGCTGGCGGAGCGCTGGCGCCCGTGGCGTAGCTTGGCCGCCGCATATCTTTTCCAGGCCGCGTTCGACGGCAGCCGAAAATAGTTCATGGACAACAAGATAAAGGTCGGGCTCACCGGGACGCGGCAGATCGCCGGTTCGGGGTCAGACGGCGGCGGCCTGTGAGGCCCCGTTTGGCGCGGGCGTCTTTGAGGCCTGCGCCTCCCGGGTCAGGAAGCTGGTGAGCTCCCCGATCGCGTTCATCAGCGGGGCGGGGAACACGATGGTGGTGTTCTTCTCCACCCCGAGCTCCAGCAGGGTCTGCAGGTTTCGCAGTTGCAGGGCCAGCGGGTGGCGCATCATGGTGTCTGATGCCTCACCCAGCGCGGCGGCGGCGCGCGCTTCCCCTTCCGCGGCAATGATTTTGGCGCGCTTCTCCCGCTCGGCCTCGGCCTCGCGCGCCATCGCGCGCTTCATGCTGTCGGGCAGCTGGATGTCCTTGAGCTCGACCAGGGTGACCTCCACGCCCCATTCCACGGTGGTGGTGTCGAGGATCTGGCGGATGCTGCCGTTGATCTTCTCCGTCTGGGCCAGCACCTCGTCGAGGGAATGTTGTCCGACGACGTTGCGCAGGGTGGTCTGGGCGATCTGGTTGATGGCGGCGTTGACGTTCTCGATGACGACGACGGACTTGCGGGCGTCGATCACGCGGAAGTAGGCGACCGCGGCGATGTCGACGCTGACGTTGTCGCGGGTGATGATCCCCTGCGACTGGATGGGCATGGTCACGATGCGCATCGATACCCGCCACAGCCGATCGATGATCGGAATGATGAACCGGAGCCCGGGTTCGCGGACACCGATCACCCGGCCCAGGCGGAAGTGCACTCCGCGCTGATACTGCTGGACTATCCGTATCGAGGCGGCCAAAAACAGCGCGGCCACGAAGGCGGCGACGACGAGCGCAATGACGGCGTTTGAACTCACCTGGCCAACGCTACGAGCACCGCCGGGGCTCGGTCAGCAGCCAGAAGTCACGGCCTGCACGGCCAAAGACACTTCCCGCGTGGGCGCCGTCGCCGAAATTGCCGTTGACCGCGCTAACGCGGCAGGCCGAGCAGCCGCTCCGCGGCCACCGTGAGCAGGATCTGCTCGGTGCCGCCGGCGATGGTGAGGCAGCGGGTGTTGAGAAAGTCGAAGACCGCCTTGTTGTGGACGAGCCCGCCGCCCTCGGAGACGTCCATCATGTACTCGGCCAGCGCCTGCCGGTAGCGGACTCCGATCAGCTTGCGCACGCTGGACTGCGCGCCGGGGTCCTGGCCGCCCACGGCGAGTTGGGCGATGCGCTGATCCAGCAGCGCGCCCGTCTGGGCGATGGCGATCAGCCGTCCCAGCCGGTCTTGCTGCGAGGCGTCGAGGTCCATCTCCGCCAGCACCCGCAGCAGCTCCTCCATCGGGTTGCCCAGCGCGGTGCCGGTGGCCATCGCGACGCGCTCGTTGGCCAGCGTGGTCCGGGCCAGCCGCCAGCCGTCGTTCACCGTGCCGACCACCATCTCGTCGGGGACGAACACGTTGTCCAGGAAGACCTCGTTGAACAGCGAGTCGCCAGTGATCTCGCGCAGCGGCCGGATCTCGATGCCCGGTGACTTCATGTCCACCAGGAAGTAGGTGATGCCCTTGTGTTTCGGCGCGTCGGGGTCGGTGCGCGCGAGGCACACGCCCCACCGCGCCTTGTGCGCGGCGGACGTCCACACCTTCTGGCCGGTGAGCAGCCAGCCGCCGTCACCCCGCACCGCCTTGGTGCGCAGCGACGCCAGGTCGGATCCGGCGCCGGGCTCGGAAAACAGTTGGCACCAAAGGAATTCGCCGCGGAGCGTGGCCGGCACGAACTGTTCGATCTGTTCCGGCGTGCCGTGCTCGAGGATGGTCGGCGCCGCCCACCAGCCGATCACCAGGTCCGGCCGCACGACGCCGGCCGCCGCCATCTCCTGATCGATCAGCAACTGCTCGGCCGCCGACGCGCCGCGCCCGTACGGCGGCGGCCAGTGCGGCGCCTGCAGCCCGGCCTCGGCCAGGGCAGCCTGGCGCTGGGCCTCGGGCAGCGCGGCGACGCCGGCGACGGACGCGGCGATCTCGGGTCGCAGGCCCTCCACCTCCGAGAGGTCGATACTCAGGCGGCGCCGCACTCCCGCCTGAGTCAGGGCGGTGATGCGGCGCAACCAGCGTTCGGCCCCGCCGAGAAAGCGGCCGATGGCGTGGGCCCGGCGCAGGTAGAGGTGCGCGTCGTGCTCCCAGGTGCAGCCGGTGCCGCCGAGCACCTGAATGCAGTCCTTGACGTTGGCCTTGGCGGCGACGATGCCGATGCTCGCGGCCAGGGCCGCCGCGATCGAAAACTGGTCGGCGTCGCGATCCGCGGCGGCGCGGGCGGCGTCGGCGGCGGCCACCTCGGCCTGCTCGGCGCGGCACAACATCTCCGCGCACAGGTGCTTGACCGCCTGGAAGCTGCCGATCGGCTTGCCGAACTGCTCGCGCACCTTCGCGTAGGCGACGGCGGTCTCCAGCGACCACCGGGTGATGCCGGCGGCCTCGGCCGCCAGCACGGTCGCGGCCAGTTCCTCGACCCGACGCCCCGACTCCCCGATCACGGTGGCCGGCGCCGACGTCAGCACCACCTTGGCCAACGGCCGCGAAAAATCGGCGGCCTGTAGCGGCTCGACCCGCACGCCGTCGCCGCCGGTGTCGACGAAGAACCACTTCCCGCCGGCGGGCAGGATTACTATGGCGCCCTCGGCCGCGCCCAGCACCCACGGCAGCGTGCCCGACGCTCGTGCCGTCTCGCCGTCGAACTCGACCGAGACGTCGGGGCCTTCCAGCGCCACCCCGGCGAAGCGTTCCCCGGATGCCAGCGCGGCCAGCAATCCGGGGTCATCGACGACGAGCGTCGCCAGAGCCGTGGTCGCGACCGGCCCCGCGAGCAGCGCCTTGGCCGCTTCCTCGACCATCGCGCACAGGTCCTCGATGCTGCCGCCCGCCCCGCCGCGATCCTCGGGGATCGCCACACCGAACAGCCCCAAGTCGGCCAGGCCGGCGAAGACCGGCCGCCAGGCGTCGGGGTTGCCCCGCTCGACGTCGCGGATCGCGGCGGTCCCACCCGGCCCCGACGTCGGATTGCGCGCCCAATCGCGCACCAGCGCACGTGCGGCCAACTGCTCGTCGGTGACGGTCACTACCACCCTTTGGTCCTCCACGCGCCTGGTTCGGGATGAAGGGGCGCTCGTTCTTACTCGAAGCCCACTAGAACGTGTTCTAATAGTGCCAGCGATCGAGCGTCAAGTCGAACGCCATTACAGCAGTACACGTCGTTGTCCCTGCTGCGGGGAGGTGGGAAATTCACGCACAGCATGCGTATCGTTTGCGAACGGACCACCTGAAAAAGGAGCGCTTCCCCAGATGTCGTCAGACAACCCGAGTTCGGCACGCGTCGGTGACGCGCAGCCGCGCGAGGTCATGAACGTGGCGGTACTGGCGGAGTCCGAGCTCGGCTCGGAGGCGCAGCGGGAGCGCCGCAAGCGCATCCTGGACGCCACCATGGCCATCGCGTCCAAGGGCGGCTACGAGGCGGTGCAGATGCGGGCCGTGGCCGATCGCGCCGATGTGGCGGTCGGGACGCTGTACCGGTATTTCCCCTCCAAGGTGCATCTCCTGGTGTCGGCCCTCGGCCGGGAGTTCAGCCGCATCGACGCCAAGACCGACCGCTCCGCGGTGGCCGGCGGCACCCCGTTTCAGCGGCTGAATTTCATGGTCGGCAAGCTCAACCGGGCGATGCAGCGCAACCCGCTGCTCACCGAGGCGATGACGCGCGCCTACGTCTTCGCCGACGCGTCGGCGGCCAGTGAGGTCGACCAGGTCGAGAAGCTCATCGACAGCATGTTCGCGCGGGCGATGGCCGACGGCGAACCAACCGAGGACCAGTACCACATCGCCCGGGTGATCTCGGACGTGTGGCTGTCGAACCTGCTCGCCTGGCTCACCCGGCGGGCCTCGGCGACCGACGTGAGCAAGCGGCTGGACCTGGCCGTGCGGTTGCTGATCGGCGATCAGGAGTCCGCCGGAACCTAGGCGGGTCGCCGCCATCCAACTAGGCGGGCGGGCCGGTGGTGCGCCCCCGGATCAGCTCGGTCTCCAGCAGTTCGACGACCGGCAGGCCCGATCGCGGGGGCTTCAGCAGCAGTTCACCCGCGCGGCGGCCCTTCTGCAGGTTCGGCTGCGCCAGCGTGGTCAACCCGCGGCCGATCGCCTCGGGCACGCCGTCGAACCCGGTGACGCTCATCTGACCCGGCACGTAAATACCTTGTGCGCGAAGGTAATCCATGGTGGACAGGGCCAAGATGTCGGCGGTGCACATCAGCGCGGTGATCCGCGGATTGGCCTCCAGCGCCGCCTTGGCGGCGGTGCCACCCGACTCGGGCAGATGCTCGTAGCTCTCCACCACGGTCAGCGAATCCGGGTCCACACCGGCGGCCGTCATCGCCTCCCACACGCCGGTGATGCGCTCGCGCTGGACGTCGAACGCCGGCGACCGCAGCCGGTCGGCGTCCACCAGCCCCTGCCGGCGTTCCCGGCCCAGCCGCATGGTCAGCAAACCGATCTGGCGGTGCCCCAGACCCAGCACGTAGTCGGACAGCGCCCGCATCGCCGCCCGGTCGTCGATCCCGACCCGCGACACGCCCACCAGGCCCTTGGGCTGGTCGACCACCACGACCGGCAGGCGGCGCTGCAACACCACCTGCAGGTAGGGATCGTCGTCGCAGACCGAATACACCACGAACCCGTCCACGCCCGCGCCGAGCACGGCGGCCGTTCCGTCGTCGAGGCTGCGGCTGGCCCCGACGGCGACCAGGAGCAGTCCCTGCCCCAGCTCCTCGCAGGATTGCGCCACCCCCGCGACGAAGTCCCGCGCCGCCGGGTCGTTGAAGAAGTAGGTGAGCGGCTCGGCCATCACCAATCCCACCGCGCCGGCCTTGCGGGTCCGCAACGACCGCGCCACCGGGTCGGGTCCCGGGTAGCCCAGCCGCCTCGCCGTCGCGAGCACCCGTTCGCGTAGGTCGGCCGAGAGCTGGTCCGGCCGGTTGAAGGCATTCGAGATCGTCGTGCGCGAAACCTTCAGTTCGTCGGCCAACGACGCCAGAGTCGCACGCCGGCGCGGGGTGGGACTCACGTCCGCTGACGCTACCGCGGGTCCCGGTCGGCACACACGAGGCTTCGTGGCCCCACTTTCTAATGGAAACGATTTTCATTAGTATTATGGGTCGGCCGGCGGGCCGGCGGGAGGAATCACAAGGTGCATGCAGGGCGTTGGCCCACGGCCGTCCTGGTCGTCGGGGCCGTCTTGGTCGTCGGCGCCGGCATGGCGGCGCTCGCGGGGTGCGGTGGCGCGACGCGTCCGCGTGCGGCCACCGTGGTGGCCTCCACCGACGTGTGGGGCAGCGTGGCCACCGCCGTCACCGGCCGCCACGTCGCCGTCAGGTCCATCCTCAGCGGCGCCGACACCGACCCGCACTCGTACATGGCAAGTCCCTCGGACGCCGCCGCGCTCACCGACGCCGCCCTGGTCGTCTACAACGGCGGTGGTTACGACCCCTGGGTGGACCAGGTGCTGGCCAGGCATCCGCGCATCAAATCGGTCGATGCCTACTCGTTCGTCCACGCGGACGGGCAGCCGCCCAACGAGCACGTCTTCTACGACCTGGGCGTCGCCGAGTCGGTGGCCTCCTCGATCGCCGACCGGATGGCGGCCATCGACCCGGCCAACGCGGCCGATTACCGGGCCAACGCGGCGGCGTTCTGCCGCGGCGCCGACTCGATCGCCCTCTCCGAGCACGCCATCGCCAGCGCCTACCCCGAGGCCGGGGTGATCGCGACCGAGCCCGACGCCTACTACCTGCTGGCCGCGTCGGGCCTGGTGAACCGGACCCCGGCCGCATTCGCCGCGGCCGGCGAGAACGAAACGGATCCCTCGCCATCCGACATGGCCGCCGTGCTCGACATGATCGACCACCGGCAAGTCTCGGCGCTGCTGGTCAACCCGCAGACGTCCACCACCGCGGTGGGCGGCCTCGAGGACGCGGCGCGGCGCGCCGGGGTGCCGGTCACCGAGGTGACCGAGACGCTGCCCGACGGCAGCGACTACCTCACCTGGCAGCGCAACACCGTCAACCAGCTGCTCGCCGCGTTGCGCGCGGGCGCCAAGCCATGAGCGTCGAAGCAGTCCGGGCCGTCGACAGCCACGCCCACTCCGTCTCGCTGCGCGGCGCCCGGCTGGCGTTCGGCAACCGGGTGCTGTGGGACCACCTCGACCTGTCGGTGTCGCCGGGTGAGTTCATCGCCGTGCTCGGCCCCAACGGCAGCGGGAAGACGTCGTTGCTCAAGGTCCTGCTGGGGCAGTTGCCGCTGAGCGCCGGTGTCGCGCTGGTGGACGGAAAACCGATCACGTCGGGCAGCGGAAGCATCGGCTACGTGCCGCAGCACCGCCCGCTCGACCGGGACGTGATGCTGCGCGGGCGCGACCTGGTTCGGCTGGGCATCGACGGGCGGCGCTGGGGCGGCGGGCCACTGCGATCGGCCGACCGGGCCCGCCGGCGGGCGGCCCTGTCCGAGGCGCTGCGCCAGGTCAACGGCGAGCAGCTGGCCGACGTCCGGGTGGGCGTGATGTCGGGCGGCGAGCTGCAGCGGGTGCGCATCGCCCAGGCCCTGGCCAGCGACCCGAGGCTGCTGCTGTGCGACGAACCGCTGCTGACCCTCGACCCGGCCAGCGCGAAGCTGGTGTCCGCGCTCATCGACCGCCGCCGCCGCGACGCCGGAACCACCGTCATCGTCGTCACGCACGAGATCAACACGATCCTGCCGTACGTGGACCGGCTGCTGTACCTCGTCGACGGCAGATTCGAGATCGGCACCGTCGAACAGGTGATGACCAGCCAGACGCTGTCGTCGTTGTATCGGGCCGACATTCAGGTGGTCAAGGTCAGGGGCGGCTACGTGGTGGTGGGGGAGCCGGATGACGGGTGCGGCGGATGAATCACCGGCTCGCCGAGATGCTGGGCCACCTGTTCTCCTTCGACATCACCGCCGACTTGCTCCGCCACGATTTCGTCCAGCAGGCGCTGGTCGCGGGCGCGCTGCTGGGACTGGTGGCCGGGCTGATCGGGCCGTTCATCGTGATGCGCCAGATGTCGTTCGCCGTGCACGGATCCAGCGAATTGTCGCTGACCGGAGCCGCTTTCGCGCTGCTGGTCGGGTTCGAGGTGGGCGCGGGGGCGTTGATCGGCAGCGCCCTGGCGGCGGCGCTGTTCGGGATCCTCGGTCAGCGGGCCCGGGAGCGCGACTCGGTGATCGGCGTGGTGCTGGCGTTCGGGCTGGGCCTGGCGGTGCTGTTCATTCACCTGTACCCGGGACGAACCGGGACCAGTTTCGCCCTGCTGACGGGCCAGATCGTCGGCGTCGGCTACACGGGCCTGACCATGCTGGCGCTGGTCTGCCTGCTGGTGATCGCCGTGCTCGGGACGTGCTATCGGCCGCTGCTGTTCGCCACCGTCGACCCGGACGTCGCCGCCGCGCGCGGAGTCCCGGTTCGCGCCCTGGGCATCGTGTTCGCCGCGCTGGTCGGTGTGGTGGCCGCGCAGGCCGTGCAGATCGTCGGGGCGCTGTTGGTGATGTCGTTGCTGATCACGCCGGCCGCCGCGGCGGCCCGGGTGGTCGCCTCACCGGCGGCGGCGGTCGTGGCCTCGGTGGTCTTCGCGGAAGTCGCCGCCGTCGGCGGCATCCTGTTGTCGCTGGCGCCCGGCGTTCCGGTGTCGGTGTTCGTCGCGGCCATCTCGTTTGCCACCTACCTGTTTTGCTGGCTCGTCGGGCGACGTCGCGAGGTCGGCACTTAAGCTGGTCGCACGGAGTGGGGAGGGGGCCGGCAGTGCGCCAGCGACTCACGGTGCTTGTGCTGGCAGGGGTGTCCGGGCTCGCCGTCGGCTGTAGCACCGTCGTGGGCGGCAAGGCCGTCCCCGCCGACCATTCCGGCCCCCTGCCGCAGAATCCGGTTGCGGTGGCGGCCCTCGACGGGCTGCTGCTCGACGCGGGCCAGATCAACACCGCGCTGAACGCGGCATCGATGAAGGTGGGGTTCAGCGCCAAGGGGATGTGGGACTGGAGCTCGAGCATCAGCGACAAGGACTGCCTGCCGCTCGACGGGCCCGCACAGGACAACGTCTATGCCGGCAGCGGATGGACGGCCATCCGGGGCCAGCGGCTCGACGACAGCGTCGACGACTCGAAGACCCGCAACCACTACGCCATCCAGGCCGTGGTCGCCTACCCCTCCGCGCGCGACGCCAACGCGTTCTACGACTCCTCGGCGCAAAGCTGGTCCGCCTGCGCCAATCGCCGCTTTTCGGATTTGCCCGAGGGCAAGCCTCCAGTCGTGTGGACGGTGGCCGGCATCAACAAAGTCAGCGGCACGCTCAGCACGTCCGAGGTTCAGGAAGGCGGCGACGGGTGGTCCTGCCAACGGGCTTTGACGGTGCGCAACAACGTCGCCATCGACGTCTTGGCGTGCGCCGCCCCGTTGGCCGCTGGGCCGGCGGTCGACATCGCCGAACAGATCGCGGCCAAGGTGGCCCGGCAATAGCGCTTGGCAATAGGGTAAGCGGCGGCTTTCGCGCGGCCCATAAGCTAGGCGGGTGGCCGGTATCGACCTCAACGCCGACTTGGGTGAGGGCTTTGGCGTCTGGCGCCTCGGTGATGACGACGCCATGCTCGGGATCGTCACCAGCGCCAACGTGGCGTGCGGGTTCCACGCCGGAGATCCGGTGGGTCTGCTGCGGGTGTGCCGGTCGGCTGCCGAGCGCGGCGTGCGCATCGGAGCGCAGGTGAGCTACCGCGATCTGGCCGGATTCGGCAGACGCTACATCGATGTCGACGCCGATGAACTTGTTGCCGATGTCGTGTACCAGCTGGGCGCCCTGCAGGCGATCGCGGAGGCGTCCGGCTCGACGGTGTGCTACGTCAAACCCCATGGGGCGCTGTACAACGCGATCGTGACCGATCGCGAACAGGGCGCCGCCGTCGCGGAGGCGGTGCGCATGGTGGATCCCGCCCTGCCCGTGCTGGGCATGGCGGGCTCGGCGTTTTTCGACGAGGCCGCCCGCCTTGGCCTGCGCACGGTGGCCGAAGCGTTCGCCGATCGCGCCTACCGACCGAGCGGCCAGCTGGTATCCCGTCGCGAACCCGGCGCGGTGCTGCACGATCCGGCGGAGATAGCCGACCGCGTGGTGACGATGGTGACCTCCGGGCAGGTCACCGCGATCGACGGCACGCAGATCGCTGTCACCGTGGAATCGGTTTGCGTGCATGGCGATTCGCCGGGTGCCGTGCAGATCGCGGCGGCGGTGCGCGATCGGCTTGCCGCGGCCGGCGCCGACATCAGGGCATTTTGCTGATGCGACTGAAACCCGCCCGGCCCGACCTCGCGCGGTATTCGGACCGGTTCGACGTGCCCGCCGCCGGACCCGATTCGCCGCTTTCGGCGACGTGGATGGGTGTGGCGACGCTGCTGCTCGACGACGGGGCGTCGGCGCTGCTGACCGACGGCTACTTCTCGCGACCGAGCCTGGCGCGGGTGGCCGCGGGCAAGGTGTCGCCGGCACCCGCGCGCGTGGACGGCTGCCTGGCCCGCGCCGGGGTGTCCCGGCTGGAGGCCGTCATCCCGGTGCACACCCACATCGACCACGCGCTGGACTCCGCGCTGGTCGCCGACCGCACCGGCGCGCGCCTGGTCGGCGGTGAGTCGGCGGCCAACGTCGGGCGCGGGTATGGGCTGCCCGAGGACCGCCTCGTCGTCGCGACCGCGGGCGAGCCAATTCGGTTGGGCGCCTACGACGTAACGCTGGTGGAGTCGCATCATTGCCCGCCGGACCGCTTCCCCGGCGTGATCGACGCACCGCTGAGGCCGCCGGTGCGGGCGTCGGCGTACCGCTGCGGTGAGGCGTGGTCGACGCTGGTGCACCACCTGCCTTCGGGTCGGCGGTTACTGATCCAGGGCAGCGCCGGCTTCGTCAAGGGCGCGCTGGCCGGCCGGCGCGCCGACGCCGTCTATCTCAGCGTCGGCCAGCTGGGCCTGCGGCCGCGGTCCTACCTGCTCGACTACTGGGCCGAGACCGTGCGCGCGGTGGGCGCGCGCCGAGTGATCCTCATCCACTGGGACGACTTCTTCAGCCCGTTGTCAAAGCCCTTGCGGGCCTTGCCCTATGCGGGTGACGACCTGGACGCGTCCATCCGTGTCCTCGATGAGCTGGCTGCGCACGACGGTGTCGCGCTGCACATGCCGACGGTGTGGCGACGCGAAAACCCCTGGATGTAGCGCGCATGCCCTTGGCCGTTGCGCTGTTGCTGCTGGCTGCCGTGCTCGTGTTCGCCGTCGCCCGCCCGCGAGGCTGGCCGGAGGCGGTGGCGGCGGTTCCGGCAGCGCTCATCCTGGTGGCCGTCGGCGCCGTCTCGGTGCATCAGGCGACCGAGGAGGTGGCCGGGCTCTCGGGGGTGGTCGCGTTTTTGGGCGCGGTGCTGGTGCTGGCCAAGCTGTGCGACGACGAGGGCCTGTTCGAGGCGGCGGGCGCGGCGATAGCTCGGGGCCGGGTGAACTCGGCCGGCCTGCTGCGGCGCGTGTTCGTCATCGCCTCGTTGATCACCGCCGTGCTGAGCCTGGACGCCGCGGTGGTGTTGTTGACCCCGGTGGTGCTGGCCGCCGTCCGCCGGCTGCGCACCCCGGTGCGGCCATACGCCTACGCCACGGCCCACCTGGCCAACGGAGCCTCGCTGCTGCTGCCGGTGTCGAACCTGACCAACCTGCTGGCGTTTCACACCGCCAACGTCTCGTTCACCAAGTTCACCGCGCTGATGGCGCTGCCGTGGCTGGGCGCGGTGGCCACCCTGTACGTGGTCTTCCGGTGGTTCTTCGCCACCGACCTGCGCGTCCAGCCCGACCCTGAGGAATTGGGGCCGGCGCCGCGGCCACCGCTGTTCGTGCTGGTGGTCGTCGGGCTGACGCTCGCGGGGTTCGCGGTCGGCCAGTCCGTGGGGGTGGCCCCGGCCTGGGCGGCGCTCGCCGGCGCGTCGGTGCTGGCGGTGCGCAGCCTGAGCCGTCGGCACACCTCGGTGGCCGACATCGTGCGCTCGGCGCACGTGTCGTTTTTGGTGTTCGTGCTGGCGCTGGGCGTAGTGGTGCGCGCGGTCATGGTCAACGGGATGGACAGGGCGATGTCGTCCGTGCTGCCGTCCGGCTCGGCACTGCCCGCGCTGCTCGTGATCGCCGCGATCGCCGCCGTCCTGGCGAATGTCGTCAACAACCTGCCGGCCACCCTGGTGCTGCTGCCGCTGGTCGCGCCCGGCGGTGCGGCGGCGATCCTGGCGGTCCTGATCGGGGTCAACATCGGCCCCAACCTGACCTATGTGGGTTCGCTGTCGAACCTGTTGTGGCGGCGCGTGCTGCGCCGCCACGACGTCGACGCCGGGGTCGGCGAGTACACCCGGCTCGGGTTGTGCACCGTGCCGGTGGCGCTGGTGGTGGCCGTGCTGGCGCTGTGGGCGTCGATGCGGCTGCTTGGTGTCTAGGCGGAAGGGCAGGCCCGCACCCGGGCGCGGATGGGTCGCGCGGCGACCACCGTGAACGGCGTGTCAAGCGGGAAGTCCGACTCCAGTGATTCGATGTCGGCCGCGCGCACGATCGTCGCCAGCGCGAGCGTGGCCTCCAGCATCGCGAAGTGATCGCCGATGCAGGAGCGCGGTCCGCCGCCGAATGGCAGGTACTGCCAACGGCTTCGACCCTGCGACCGTTCCGGTAGGAAGCGGTCCGGATCGAAACGCAGCGGGTCTTCCCAGAGTGCGGGGTCACGGTGCAACGCATAGAAACTCACCATGGCCATGGTTCCGGCCTCGACCCGGTGGCCGTCCACCACGATGTCGCGCGTGGGCGCGCGCATCGTCCCGGCCGCGGGCGGGCACAACCGGAGCGCCTCGTGCAGGACCCGCACGGTGAGGCCGAGGCCGGGAACGTCCTCCGGGGTCAGCGCCCGCTCACCCAGTGCGGCGACCTCCGCCCGCACCCGATCCTGGATGTCGCGGTGGTGCCCCAACGACCACAAGGCGTAAGTCAGCGTGGTCGAGGTGGTGTCGTGGCCGGCGAGCATGAACAGCACCAGCTCATGGCCGATTTCGTCGTCGGTCAGCGGCCGGTCGGTCTCGGGATCGATCGCCTCCATGAGGGCGCGCACCAACGGGGCGTCGCGGTGGGGGTCATCGCGGACCGCGTGCAGGATTTCGGCCGCCAGGCGGTGCAGGGAGTCGTTGGCCCGGCGCGCGGCGCGCTGGCCGCGCGTGGGCAGCCATCGCGGCGGGTTCACCGGCCGTGCCGCGCGGTCGGCCACCCAGATCAATGCGGCTCGCAGGGCGTGGCCGACCTCGTCGGCGCGCTCATCGAGGTCCAGGCCGAGGACCGAGCGTCCCAGTGCCCGCAGGGTCAGCTTGCGGCACTCGGTGTCGAGGTCCACGACGGTGCCCTCATCCCAACCGTCGGCGACGGATTGCGCCGCCGCTGCCATGTGCCCCGAATAGTCGGCCACCTGACGCTTGGTGAACATCGGTTGCAGCGTGCGCCGCCGCGGTAGCCAGCGCTCGTGCGGAAGGTCGAGCAGGTTGCCGCCCATCAGCGCGTGCATCTCGACCATGGTGCGGGTACGGCCGCGGTCGGCGACCTCGTCGGTGCGGCCCAACAGATCACGGGCGCCCTGCGGGCTGGCGATCAACACGACGTTCGGTATCAGCCACTTCGGTCCGAGCACGAGCCGGGTGATGGGGCCGCCGGCATCCACCAGCGTCCGCATGCCGTCGATGTAGGACCGCACCGCCTTGACCTGTCGCCAATACGGCAGCGGATTCTTCGGCGCCAGTGAGCGAACTTCGGATTTCTCCAGCATCTCGACCATGCAAACTCCTTTGTCGCATGGCACGGTATGGCCGAAATCGGGGCATCCGCACGCGTAGTCGTCTACTCGACTTAGCGAGTATTCGGGCTCACCCCGCGTCGCCCGGCCCGGATCTGACGATCGACGCCAGTTCCTCGCGGGACTGGGCCCCGACCCGCTGGCAGGCCCGGTAAACGTGGCCCTCCACCGTCCGCACCGACATCACCAGCTTCTCGGCGATCTGGCGGTTGGACAAGCCGGCCACGACCAGTTCAACGACATCGCGCTGGCGACCGGCCAGCTTGATACCCGCCGGAGTCCGCAGCGCCGGAGTGCATAAACCGCCACATTGATCGGCCAGTTCCTTGGCCAACGCCGCGGCATACAGTCCGCGCCGATGCCGCTGGCTTTCGTCGAACGCGACGGAGGCCTGCGCCGCCGCGTCCGCGGCCGTGGCCCGGTCGCCGATCCGTCGGTACGCCGCCGACGCGGCCAGCAGACCCTCCCCGTCCCCGGCGAGCAGGCTCTCCGCATGCAGTGCGACGGCGTCGGCCAGCGGCAGGGACAACGCGTCGGCGAGCTCTCGTGCCCGCGCCGACTGCGAGGCGTCGCCCCATTGAGCCGCGGCCTGGATGCAGGCCAGCTCGTGGGTGGGCTGGCCGCGGTCGCGGGCAAGTTGCGCCGCCTGCCGGGCGCTCGTCACAGCCTCGCTCAACCGACCGCTTGCCGCCATCGCCCACCCGCCGGCCAGCGAGAGCGCGGTGTGCATGAACAGGAAGTCGGGCGGCACACACGACCGCGCCCCGGTGACGGCGTCGTTCGCCTCGGCGACGTGTCCGAGCTTGGCGTGCGCCTCGGCCAGCGCGAAGTAGCTCGCCGCCCGCAAACCCGTTGTGACGGCGTGCCTTTCGGCCCCGGCAAGCGCCTCGTGCACCAACCGGGCGGCGGCGGCAGCAGCGCCGCGAACCAGCTCGGCGTTGCCCAACAGGAGGGCCAGGTTCGCATAGGCGAGGCCGGGAATGTCGCGGCCCGAATCGGCCAGTTGCTTTGCCGTGCCGACGAATTCGTCGATGCGCCCGGTCAGCCGGCAGGCACGGCCGTACACGGCCCCGAACCAGAACCGCATGTGGGACGCCTGGAACGACGTCGTCGCACGCCGCAGCGCCTCCTCGGCCGCGCCCGCGAGCTCGTCGGCCTCACCCAACGCCCCCATCGCCATGATCAGCGCAAGCGACGCCATCATCGCGTGAAAACCGGGGAGAGCATCGAACTCCAGTGCCGCCCTGGCCCTTTCGGCGGCGAGCCCGCAGCGCGCCGATACCGCGTCCAGGCAGGCCTGCACGGCGAGACGCTCCGCCGTCTGCGTCGGGGTCTCGGGAGCTGCGGCAAGGTTGTCGAGGATCACCGACGCGTCTTTGGGCTTGCCGAGGATCCAAATCAGGTTGGCCGCGCGCACCGTCGCCCAGTGATGGCCGTCAGGCAGGGCGGTGTCGGCCATGTCGCGCAGCGCCGTCTCGGCCTCCTCGCCGCGTCCGAGCAGCACCAGGTTCATTGCCCGCACCCCTGCGGCTCCGGGCGCCCCGGCCTGCGCGGCAGCCGCTGCGAACCGGTCGGCCAAATCCAGATCCAGCAGCGTCATGGCGTGTCGCGCCGACTCCAGATACAGCTCGGGCTCGGGATCGAGGTCCGACTCGAGCCTCAGCAGCGCCCGGCGCACGGTGGCCTGCATGTCGACGTCGCCGTCTCCTGCCAGCCGCGTCGCCAGCCTGCCCCGGATTCCCGACAGGTACATCTCGCCGGCGCTCGCGCGGCGCAGCTCACCGAACAGCGGGTGCGCCAGCCTCGCCATCAGGACGCCGCCGGCGCGCTCGACGTTCACCAGGCCCATGGTCTCGGCGACCGCCAGGTCGCGGCGGCGCACCAAGTCACTCAGCACATCAACGGCCAACGGCTCACACTGCGACAGCGTGTCGACCACCAACGCCACACCCGGGCTGAGCCGACCCATCTGGCGTGCGACCGTGTCGGACAGGCTCGCCGAGACCGCGACGTCGCCGTCCCACATCCACACCCCGGCCAATTTCCGCATCCGCCCGGCCGCGATCTGATCGCCCAGCAACTGCCGCAGGAACAGTGTGTTCCCTCCGGTCAGCTTTCGGAACCGAGCCGCGCTGCGGGCATCGACCGGGCCGCCGAGCGTGCTTTCGATCAGTTCGCGCGTTGCCACGGCCGACAGCGGTTCGAGATCCAGGCGGGCCAGCAACCCGTCCTTCCACAACGCCGTCACGGCGTCGGGCTCCTCACCGCCGGTGCGCACCGTGACCACCAGGCGGACCCCACCTGACTGCGCAAGCTGGTGAACGACCAGGGCGGACAACCCGTCCAGCAGGTGCGCGTCGTCGACCCCGAGCACCACGCGAGCCCGCCGCTGCTTCGCGACGAACGAATCGATCACTCGGCGCACGTTGGCCAGCGGATCCGACATCGCCTCGCCGAGCGTGCCGATAAACGCCCCCAGCGGCAGGGCACAGGCCGACTCGGTGCCGACGATCCACTTTGTTCGCTCGCCGGACTCCTCGGCGCGGCGCAAGACTTCGCGGGCCAGCCGGGTCTTGCCCACACCTGCGGCTCCGGCGATCACCACGCCGGAGTGCTTGCCAGCACCGCTGAGGGCGCGGTGAATGATCCCTAGCTCACTCTCGCGCCCGGTCAACGGCTCGCCGCTGATCACGCGGCGACTATAACGGTACGCCGGCATTCGGCGGAATGATTTATCGGCGTTTCGGTACGCAGATCTGCACCCGCTACCCGCTTTGCTGCGATCGGCCGACGTCGAGGCCAAGCAGGCGCTGCTCGAAGAGGTCCGCGCCGCGACGCGTACCGCCGGTGGCCTTGAAGCCGGCTGCCACCCGTTCCGCCCCGTCGGTCATCGTCATCGCTTCCCGCACTTTCGTGCGCAGCCGCGCCGGTGACAGCTTTTTTACAGGGAGGCGGGTACCGCACCCGGCCACCTCGACGCGCCGGGCGACCTCGAGCTGGTCGCGCCCGTATGGGACAGCCACCGGGGCACCGAACAGCGCCATCAAGCCGTCACCGGTGAACTTGTCGACGGTCCCGTGATAGCGCTGCACCACCGCGGCCGCACGGTTGAACATCTCGTTCATGATCTCTTGAAGCCGTTCCGCGTCGAGCGCCGCCGCCAGCTTCATCGAGCCGACGACGTCAGCGAACAGGACCGTCACTTGTTTGTGTTCGCCGCTGGCCGTTCTGGGCGTGACGGGGGAGCCGCAGGCATCGCAGAAACGAGCCTTGGCGCGCAGGTCGTTGCCGCACAGCTCACACCGGCCGGTGGCGTCGCTGCCCGGGCTAACCATCCACCGATCTCCTGCGCCGTCAAAATTTCCCCTCATAATCACCCATGCCGCCGCCCGGCGGCACTTATCCGCAAAACCCGTTTTCACTGGTGCCTGAATCCGCAGGCCGGACCGCACTCACACCTGCGGCGCCGGCGGTGCCGGCGGTTGGTTGTTCGAGCGCCGGCGGTTCGGGTGGCGGTAGCAATCCAGCTAGTTCTGGTGGCGGCGCCGGTGGTGCCGACTCCGCCGGCGACTGGTGGCTGTATCGGTTGGGCAGCCCATGGCCGTTCGCGAATGAGTCGACTAACCCCGGTGGTAGGCCGGCGGCAGTGGCATGCCGAGTTCGGCCAGCACCCGACGCAGCTGCGTCGGGAAGTCGGTGATGAGCCCGTCGACGCCGTAACCGATCTGCTCGCGCATGGCGTTAGCGTCATCGACGGTCCACGGGATGACTTTGAGCCCCAATGCATGCGCGCGATCGACGTAGGGTTGTCCGGTGACCAGCGCGTAACTGGGCGAGACGCTGTTTGCACCCACCAGGAGCGCCCCGATCATCGGATCGCCGACCACGCCGGCGTTGACACCGGCCAGCCACGGCGAGTCCGGCTCCCACGTCTGCTCGTCGTATAACGCCACCAACGGGATTGACGGCTCCGCCCGGCGAACCATGGGCAGGGTCCGCCAGTCGAAGCTCTGAATTTCCACCCGATCGACCTTGCCCGCCGCCCTGACGGCGGCCAGTATCACGTCGACGAACTCCTGGGGCCCGGCCGATGCGCCCGGCTTGTCGGCCTCAACCTTCGTCTCGACGTTGAAGCGCACCAGGGCGTGATACGAGTCGGCGAGCGCGAACACGTCGGGCAGCGTCGCTATCTTGTTGCCGCGCACCACTTCAGCGTTGGGAAACTCGGCAAGGCGCTTGCCGCAGTCGAGTGTGCGGATCTGGACGAGCGTGAGGTCGTGCACAAGCTTGCCGACGTAGGGATACGCCGGGTCGCCCGCGAACGCGGGCGCCGTGTCGGTGCACTTGTCCGCGTCGATCGTCGGGTCATGCCACACCAGCGGCTGCCCGTCTTTTGTGATGCCGATGTCGAGTTCGAGTGTGGTGACACCCAATTCGATCGACTTGGCGAACGCCCGCAGGGATTCCTCGGTGGTTTCCCCGCGGCCCCCCCGGTGGGCCTGCAGGTCGAACTCGGGCGCTTGCGCCGAAGCCGGTGGTGCGAGAAGCATCGCCAGCGCCAGCAGCGCGGCCAAACACCGCGAGCAGACGCGAAAGCCCCCAAATCCTCGGCGTGTCGGGGGCTTTTGCGACTGCTCGGCCAAAGAAGTCAGCCCCGCCGCTGGCGGGCGATCTCGGCGAGCACCACCCCCGCGGCCACCGAGGCGTTCAGCGATTCGGTGCGACCCGCCATCGGAATCGACACCACCTCGTCGCAGGTCTGCCGCACCAACCGCGACAGGCCCTTGCCCTCCGAGCCGACGACAACCACCAGTGGGTCGGCGCCGTCCAGGTCGTCGAGGGTGGTGTCACCGCCGGCGTCCAACCCGACGACGCGCAACCCGGCATCGGCCCAACTCTTCAGCGCCCTGGTGAGATTGGGGGCCCGCGCCACCGGGACGCGCGCCGCGGCCCCGGCGCTGGTGCGCCACGCCACCGCCGTCACCGAGGCCGACCGCCGCTGCGGGATGAGCACGCCGTGGCCGCCGAACGCGGCTACCGAGCGCACGATGGCGCCGAGGTTGCGGGGATCGGAGATGTTGTCCAGCGCGGCCAGCAGCGCGGGCGGGCTGTCAAGAGCCGCGGCGAGCAGGTCGTCGGGGTGCGCGTACTGGTACGGCGGCACCTGCAGCGCGATGCCCTGGTGCAGGTGATTGGCGGTCATCCGGTCCAGGTCGGTGCGCGGTACCTCCAGGATCGCGATGCCCAGATCGGCGGCGCGGGCGACCGATTCGGTGAGCCGCTCGTCGGCTTCGGTGCCGAGTGCAACATACAGCGCGGTCGCCGGGACACCGGCGCGCAGGCACTCCAGCACCGGATTGCGGCCCAGCACCGTTTCGGCCTCGTCGGTGCGCTTGGCGGGCCGCCGCGATTGCGACTGGGCCCGCTTGGCGGCCGGGTGGTGGGGGCGCAGGTGTGCCGGCGGGGTGGGGCCGCGGCCCTCCAGCCCGCGGCGGCGCTGGCCCCCTGAGCCGACGGTGGGGCCCTTCTTGGTGCCGGATTTGCGTACCGCCCCGCGGCGCCGCGAGTTACCGGCCATCTACTTGCCGTCACCGCCCAACGTCCACTGCGGCCCGTCGGCGGTGTCGGTGACCTCGATGCCGGCGTTCTTGAGCCGATCCCGGATCTCGTCGGCGAGCGCCCAATTGCGTTGCTGGCGCGCCTTTTCCCGGTTTTCGATTTCGGCCTGCACCAGCACGTCGACGGCGGCCAGCGCGGCCGACGTCTCGTCTCGGGACTCCCAGCGTTCGTCGAGGGGGTCGCAGCCCAGGATGCCCATCATCGCGCGGATGGCGACGGCGTTCTTCAGCGCGCCCTCGTGGTCACCGGCGTCGAGCGCCCGGTTACCTTCGGCGCGGGCGTGGTGGATTTCGGCCAGCGCGGCCGGGACGGCCAGGTCGTCGTCGAGCGCCTCGGCGAACTTCGGCGTCCACTCCCCGGGCTCGACGGCCCCGACCCGGCTGCGGACGCGGTGCAGGAATTCCTCCACCCCCACGTAGGCTTTGACGGCGTCCTGCAGGGCCGTCTCGGAGAATTCCAGCATCGACCGGTAATGGGCGCTGCCCAGGTAGTAGCGCAGTTCGGCCGGGCGCACCCGCTGCAGCATCGCCGGGATGGCCAGCACGTTGCCGAGCGATTTGCTCATCTTCTCGCCGCCCATGGTCACCCAGCCGTTGTGCAGCCAGTAGCGGGCGAATCCGTCCCCAGCGGCGCGGCTCTGCGCGATCTCGTTCTCGTGATGCGGAAAGACCAGGTCCATCCCACCGCAGTGGATGTCGAATTCCGGGCCGAGGTAGGTGCGGGCCATCGCCGAGCATTCCAAATGCCAGCCCGGACGTCCGCGGCCCCACGGCGTGGGCCACGACGGCTCGCCGGGCTTGGCGGCTTTCCACAGGGTGAAGTCGCGCTGATCGCGCTTGCAGGTGGCCACGCCCTCGCCCTGATGCACGTCGTCGATCTTGTGCCCGGACAACTGGCCGTACTCCGGATAGCTGAGCACGTCGAAGTACACGTCGCCGCCCGCGGCGTACGCGTGGCCGGTTTCGATCAGGCGGTCCATCAATTCGACCATCTGGGTGATGTGGCCGGTGGCGCGTGGCTCCGCCGACGGCGGCATGACGTCCAGGGCGTCGTAGGCGGCGGAGAAGGCGCGCTCGTAGGTGGCCGCCCACTCCCACCACGGGCGCCCCGCCGCGGCGGCCTTGTTGAGGATCTTGTCGTCGATGTCGGTCACGTTGCGGATGAACGCGACGTCGTAGCCGCGCGCGATCAACCAGCGGCGCAGGATGTCGAACGCCACCCCGCTGCGGACGTGCCCGATGTGTGGCTGGCCCTGAACCGTGGCGCCGCACAGGTAGATGGAAACGTGCCCGTCGCGCAGCGGAACGAAATCACGCACGGCACCGGCTGCCGTGTCGTGTAGCCGCAAGTGGGCACGATCGGTCACGACGTGCCAGCTTACCTGCCCAATTGCCGCGACCTGCGACGGCGAGCGTCACGTTGGAGTGACCGTCGGCACCGAGCGCCACACCAGCGTGACGTTCGGGCCGCTCGGCTCAGCCGGTGGGGAACACCAGCGCGGTAGCGATAGCCGCCAATCCCTCGCCCCGCCCAGTCAGGCCCAGGCCGTCGGTGGTCGTCGCCGACACAGACACCGGCGCCCCCAGCAGATCGGACAGGACCCCCTGCGCCTCAGCGCGGCGCGGACCCACCTTCGGCCGGTTGCCGATCACCTGGACGGCGGCGTTGCCGACGCGGTAGCCGTGCCCCGAGATCAGGTCGACGACGTGGCGCAGCATCTCGGCGCCGCTGACGCCCTCCCACCGGGGGTCGTCGACCCCGAAGATGGCGCCGATATCGCCCAGCCCGGCGGCCGACAGCAGGGCGTCGCACAGCGCGTGCGCCCCCACGTCGCCGTCGGAGTGGCCCGCGCAG
>Ga0335071_10000731_pt1 | contig 35589 bp, 35 predicted proteins | sample Lox_Sample_15_FD_206724 | JGI IMG/M metagenome (GOLD analysis project Ga0335071, IMG submission 206724) | Soil microbial communities from Loxahatchee National Wildlife Refuge, Florida, United States - Lox_Sample_1.5 | ecosystem: Environmental > Terrestrial > Soil > Wetlands | place: USA...
TGATTGTATTTGTCCTAGTTATGGAAAACCAGGAACAAAGAAAGGAGAATATTGTTCAGAACATGCGCCAGCTGGATATGTTAATGTAACGAGTAAAAGATGTTCGGCTAAAAATTGCGATAGTGTTAGTCGTAATTATGGAAAACCAGGAACAAAGAAAGGAGAATATTGCCAGCAACATGCTCCAGCTGGATATGTTAATGTAACGAGTAAAAGATGTTTAGAGGAAAATTGCGATAGCATTAATCCTAGTTATGGGAAGCTGGGAACAAAGAAAGGAGAATATTGTTCAGAACATGCACCAGCTGGATATGTTAACGTGGTACATAAACGATGTTCAGCTGAAAATTGTGATAGTGTTAGTCGTAATTATGGAAAACCAGGAACAAAGAAAGGAGAATATTGTTCAGAACATGCACCAGCTGGATATGTTAATGTAACGAGTAAAAGATGTTTAGCCGAAAATTGCGATAATGTTAGTCGTTGTTATGGAAAACCAGGAACAAAAAAAGGAGAATATTGTCATAAACATGCTCCAGCCGGATATATTAACGTAAAACATAAACGATGTTTAGCTGAAAATTGTGATGGTACTAGTCCTAGTTATGGAAAACCAGGAACAAAGAAAGGAGAATATTGCCAGCAACATGCTCCAGCCGGATATATTAACGTAAAACATAAACGATGTTTAGCTGAAAATTGTGATGGTATTTGTCCTAGTTATGGAAAACCAGGAACAAAGAAAGGAGAATATTGTCAGAAACATGCTCCCGCTGGATATGTTAATGTAAAACATAAACGATGTTTAGCTGAAAATTGTGATGGTACTAGTCCTAGTTATGGAAAACCAGGAACAAAGAAAGGAGAATATTGTTCAGAACATGCTCCAGCCGGATATATTAATGTAACGAGTAAAAGATGTTTAGCCGAAAATTGTGATAATGTTAGCCGTTGTTATGGAAAACCAGGAACAAAGAAAGGAGAATATTGTTCAGAACATGCTCCAGCCGGATACGTCGACGTAAAACATAAAAGATGTTTGGTCGAAAACTGCAAGACCATTCCTAGTTATGGCTTTTCCGGATATTCTGAAGAATATTGTTCCAGACACAAGCTACCTAGAATGATAAGATATCCTAAAAACAAATTAAAAGAGGAGGATATTATATGCCAATTTTGTTCGCAATCCATCCATTACAATGAAGTTTATTGTTCCGGATGCAAACGATATTTGGAGCTAAAAACAACAGTAAAATCAAAAGAAAAAGAAATGAGAGTCACGACCTTACTTGATGATCATAAAATTGAATATATCAATGACCAGCGGGTAACTGACGGCTGTTCTTCACGTAGGCCAGATTTTCAGATTTGTTCTAATAATGGCATGATTATTCTGGAGGTGGACGAAAATCAACATAGATCAAAAACCTATTCTTGCGAATGTGAAATTACTCGTATGAAACAAATCTACTACGACTGTGGAGTTTCCCATCTATTATTTATTCGATACAATCCTGATAAATATAAAGCATTAAATGGAGTATTATTTAATCAGGCTAAAAGAGAGGATCTACTCGTCAAATTAATTCGGAAATACATCGATGATAAATTTTCATTCAATTTAAGTGTTCTATATCTGTTTTATGATGGATTTACCATGAATTTAGAGCCGGAAGAGATCGTTGTAATTTAAACTGTTACAATTAGTCAGTCACATTAATTTGGCATCATGATTGATGCCAAATCATGCTCGAAAATTATCCTAGTCTGAGAATGGAAAGAGTTGGACTTGCCGCAATTGATACGGTTGCCGCGATTGAAGAGGTCACGACCACAAAAACGTATGTTCCGGATGTTAACCGAACGACTCCGCTTCCACTTACAGGATAGCTGACTCCCGTATTGATAATCGCCACTGACTGACCTCCCACGACAAAGCCATCTGCGCTGTTCTGTATGCTAACATTGAAAACTCCGGTAGACGTAGAGGATGCGGAAATACTGTATGCAACAGAGACATAAATCGTCTGTCCGGTATTGTTTAGAAATTGTGTGCTAGTTGCCTGTGGAGTAATGAATGATTGTGAAACAGTGTAATAATTCGTGGGGAAAGAAAGAGTTAAATTTGACGATGCAGATACCGATTGAGTTCCACCATTATCGTAAGTGACGAGTTGGATGGCGGGATATCCCGCCCCGAAAATTTCATTTGTTGTGGTATTTAGGAATAAACTTGCACCTGTTTGACCGGATAGGAGTCTGATTGGATTAATAAACGTTCCAGTAGTCGAGGCGTTTAGAGCGTTTCCGGAAGCGTTAAGCACGATGGAACCCTGGGATTGATTACTGTTCCCCGCTGCCTTTCCGATGGCGATGGAATTCAGCCCTTGATTAGTTGCTCCAGCACTTGACCCGATGGCGATGGCCCCAGCCGCTTGATTTTGAAACCCGCTCGTGGGTCCGATGGCGACCGATCCTCCTCCACCTGTTCCCTGTGTCGTGTTGCCAGACTGCGTTCCAATGGCGATGGAATTGGTAAATTGATTCGACATTCCTGCCTGAAAACCGATTCCTATTCCGAACCCGGCCTGAGAAGTTTGTCCCGCGTCAGTTCCAATGCCGATTGCGCTAGTTCCCTGATTGGACGCTCCTGCAGCGTTGCCGATTGCCACCGATGAATCTCCTCCAGTAGCCTGAGCCGACTGACCCGCATTTGGTCCAATTGCGACGGACAACGTTCCCTGAGAAACCTGACCTGCATTAATTCCGATTGCTACAGCATTCGTAGACTGGGATGTTTGGCCTGCCGCATTCCCGATGGCAAGAGAATTGGCTCCTTGCGATGTCTGTGCTGCCGCATTTCCGATGGCAATTGACGAACTACCCTGAGACGTCTGCCCACAACCTGGTCCCACGGCAACTGCTGTAACTCCCTGGCTAGTATTCCCGGCATTAGAACCGATGGAAACAGAATTTTGCCCCTGATTTACATTTCCGGCATTGAAACCGAGAGCTACGGCCGTAGGTCCCTGGGAATTTTGACCTGCCTGACTGCCGATTGCGATGCTTCCGACGGGCTGATTACTGTTTCCTGCAAAAAAGCCGATGGCCACGGATAATCCGCCACCTGTTCCTTGAGCCGTTCCTCCAGCCGATTGTCCGATTGCAATAGACGCGTTTGTTTGTGTATTAAATCCCGCCTGATCTCCGATTGCGATACAGTTGCTATCTTGATTAGAAAATGCTGACTGATACCCCACGGCAACTGCAAACTGTCCCTGACTCGTTTGTCCCGCTCCTCTTCCCACGGCTGTAGCGCCTGTTGCTTGATTACTATTTCCGGAATTCTGGCCCACGGCCGTTGCGAAAGCCTGCTGATTAGTTTGCCCGGAAGCAGAGCCGATGGCAACGGCCACCAAACCCTGATTTGAGTTCCCGGAATTGGGGCCCACGGCAACGCAGTTGGTATTCTGATTTGTTTGGCCAGAATTTGAGCCAACGGCCACCGAGCCAGATCCCTGCAGAGTGCCTCCAGAATTGGGTCCGATGGCAACGGATAATCCGCCTCCAGTTCCTTGGTAATTCTGCCCTGCCTGATAACCAATGGCGACCGATCGAGTTGACTGCCAATTCAGAGCTGCGTTAGAACCGATTCCGATGGCATCACTGCCTCCCGTTCCTTGCCCCATCTGTCCGGCATTATTTCCGATTGCAATGGACAGTGGTTTTTGATCTACTTGTCCTGCTTGAGCTCCCATAGACGTGCAGTTATTTCCCTGATTAGAATTGCCGCAAAAATATCCCAACGCAAGACTAGAACCTCCCTGATTCGTACCTCCGCAGGCATATCCAATGGCAACGGATAATCCGCCACCTGTTCCCTGTGTATTCTGTCCCGCAAAATGACCGATGGCGACGCAGTTGTTATTCTGATTATTCTGCCCTGCCACGTTACCGATGCCCACGGAATTGGACCCCTGCGTATTTGAACCGGCAGAGGGGCCAATGGCAACAGAATTTTGCCCCTGATTGGTTTGCCCGGAACTTGTTCCGATTGCTACGGCGCCGCTAGAACTACCTCCTGTTAATCCAGCATTCGATCCAATGGTTACCGAGTTACTTCCCACCTGAAAACTATTCGTAAAAGTATTCCAATAAATATAATTTCCGTATGTAGTTCCGACTAATGAAAGGGCTCCAGAAGGCCCGGTATTTCCGATAGGTCCCGTGTATCCCGTGTACCCTGTAAATCCCGTGTATCCGGTATATCCTGTGCTTCCCGTAGGGCCAGTTATCGATGGACCTGTGTATCCTGTGTATCCTGTAAATCCCGTGTATCCGGTATATCCTGTGAATCCTGTGAATCCTGTGCTTCCCGTAGGGCCAGTTATTGACGGACCGGTGTATCCAGTACTTCCTGTGAATCCTGTAAATCCTGTATACCCCGTAAATCCCGTGTATCCTGTAAATCCTGTGAAACCAGTATATCCTGTGCTTCCCGTAGGGCCTGTTATCGACGGACCGGTATATCCTGTAAATCCCGTGTATCCTGTGCTTCCTGTAACTGATGGCCCGGTATAGCCGGTGTATCCCGTGCTTCCCGTGCTTCCTGTTCCAGATGCTATTCCAGCTGGCCCTTGCGGACCAGTGTATCCGGTATATCCCGTGCTTCCTGTAGATCCAAATCCGCCACTAAAAAGAAGATTTAATACCGCTTCCAAAGTTCCGGCAAAACCGAATATTCCCACTCTTCCCGCATTCAGCGGTTCGTATCGAGATCTCAATGTAACGGCATTAGATACAGTATCCATTCACTATTATTAAGAGTTTTGATAACTGTAAACAAAACTCACGTTTTAAATTTTGAATCGGAATCATTATTCAAAATTAAATCAGATGTAAAATTTTAGCAATAAAGAATGGTAACAGAAACGGAATAACTACTCCCAATATCGTTCTTGGAATAATCGGTTCCTTGTAATAATTATTCAAACTTGGCATAACATGCGCATAATTCCAGAACAAATCCAGCAACAACGCCACAACTAAAATAACCTCCCAACGAAGCGGAAGATTAAAAGCGATCCAAATGCTGTAAAACATGCCCAATATTCCCGCGGCGATTAGAGCAGATGCAACAGTCCCGTGTTCCTGAAAGTACGATTTCAACCCCCAATTGAGACCTCCAATTTTCACAAGAAACTGAATTGAAAGATCTCCAAAAAATCCAACCAAAACGGCTATAATCGGTAGCCAACAACTCATGCTTTATAAGTTGATGACGAAATTGTAATTCGACAAATTACAATTCTTTTTACACCATACACAAACGCGCCCAGGTTCAGGTTCCACATCTTTTTCCGTGATCAGTAGTTTAACTTCCTGAAAAATAGGTAGTTGGTGCACCGTGGTTAATGTTTCGAATTTATCGACTAAAGAAAAGTTCTATAATTTCCTTGATCAATGACACGTCAATATCGTATGGTTGATGAGAATCATGAGACTGCATATTCAAGGTCATAAGCGGAAAATATGTTAGAGGGATGCCATTTGCCAGATGTTCGCAATTGATAAAATTGTATGCTCCAAACAGTTCGATCATGGGAGTGTTTGGACGACAAGCCAATACGTGATAAACTGCACCTCCATGCGGAGCAATTACCATACTTGCATTGTAAAACAATTTGAATCGATCCCAAAATGGAACATCTTGCTCTTGTAAATTGAAGACACGAATTCGGGAATCAAGATTGCGGATTTCTTCATCTTGACTAACAGTTCGGGAAGAATTCTTTCTGCTCAGATAGAGGATATATGGGGCCACTTTTTCATCTACCTCGGGAAATCGCCGACGTATAGATTCCCTGATGATTGTATTTGCCTGAGAATAATATTCAATCTTCCGAATATTGCTGACCACGTTAGCAGGTTGAGAACTCTGTATCGGAACAAACGTTATTAGATTGTGGCTGAGAGTTCGATGAGAACTTCCCAACTCTACCTCTGTTATCGGGTTAACAATTCCCAACAAATCGCGAATCCATTGCACGTTTACACCCCGCAAAACAATCAGACGATAAGTTGGATTTTTATCAAGATACGCTTTCGCGCTGACCAAGACCGGAACTAAATCTTGCATAAAATGCTGCCATAGATCGGTCCACATAAAAACAAACAAAATACACGGTTCCGGAAATTCCCATTGCTGCGCAGCAGGATTCATCGTCTCTTCCGGAAGAATCAGAGTCCACAATGCACAATTGAAATGTTCAAAATTAAAGGCAAGAGATCGGGCAAATCGAACATAGAAATTCTTATGCTCGACTGGAACGTACTCTGAGCGGCATGGTTCATGAATTGGTTTCCGTCTTGGATCCACCGTGCTGAATCTGTCCTTGTACAAATTTAGTTGAGATTCGTCCAAAAAGAAGGTATTTTTGTAATATTCCGCATATGGCATATCAGGGACGGCACTTGCCCGTACAAAAATTCTATCACTCTTCTCCTCGATTTTACTCTTCTTAAAGGAAACTAACATGTTCGAGTCCAATTGTGCAGGTTTTGGTTGTAGAAAATCCAATAGAATGTTATCCAGTTGGGAATGTAGCTGTTCCACCGATCCATTGTTGATAACATCCAGATCGCATCGGAAATTAATTTTTTCACTTGCATGCTGATCAGTTGATCCGGTATTTCTATGAATTCGAATCGATCGCGTTCTTTCTAGCAATTTAAAGAAATTATGTTCGTCAGACAACCTTCCATCTTCAATAATGAGCAATGGGGGATTTTTCTCTTCCGCATCTTGCAGACGCCAATACATGTTTTGAGTAAAAATCAATCCCCGATCAAGTTTCAGTTCCGGAAGAACAAGTGGCAAACCATGACGCAACAGATCTCCCACTCTTTGAAGTAGTTGACGAGGTGATACTCCCCATCGTGGATCTTTTCTTTCTTTTTCATGTTCGTCATACACCTGAAAATCGCTGAGTAAGAACAGCGCCTTGCACGCGTCCTTTAAAGGTTTGGCAAATGCTAGACTAACTGTTCCGGGAATTTTCTGCTGTATATATTTGGTGGACATGGTTTTGCCCGTTCCTTTACCTCCCGCAAAAAATAGTTTCGGAATTACTGCAGATTGTTGGTTACTCATTCGAATTTTTCAAGATAGTTTATTAACAGTATGAATCTCATTTAATATGGTTTATCATAAACCATATTTTCATTTATTGAGTTGTTACGCTCTATCCAATTTTTCCGCTAGACAAAATGGAAGGCAAAAGAGCAACACGTATTGTACAACTATATCACGCGAATGGACAGCTTCGCTTGCAGGAATTTTATCAAAATGAAAAACTAGAAGGAAGTCGAAAGCACTGGCATGATAATGGGCAGCTTTTATTGCAGGAATTTTATCGGAACGGAAAACTTGAAGGAGAACGCAAAATTTGGCATGAAAATGGGCAGCTCTGGACACAGGAATCTTATCACGATGACAAACTGCACGGAATACGAGAACAATGGACATCGAGCGGACAAATTTGTGATCGCCTGTATTACCATGAAGGAATTGCAGAGGGCAAACATACGGCCTGGCATACAAATGGGCAGATTGCCGCGGAAGAATTTTATCTACATGGAAAATGGGAAGGGGAACGCAGATTTTGGTATATAAACGGGCGATTCTCATCGAGGGGGTTTTATCGGAATGGAAAAAGAGAAGGGGATATTAAAGTTTGGAATCTGTTTGGTCAGCTGTTCTTTCAACACCTCTATCAAAACGATCACACTATCGATGACAATTTTTATCTTTCCAAAAAGATGGTATTTATTCGAATCATTAAACAATTTCGAAAACGTGTTATTAATTCAGTAAATATCGTGCTTATTTCCGATCTAGTAAACATAGTGGCCAAATTTGGCCAATTTTGAATGATTAAGAATGTCGAGGCATTCTTAACGCGTTTAATCTTTAGAGATTGTTGCTTCGATTCTAGAAACGAGACATCGGCATATAAAATGAGGACGAATACCTTGATAAACGTGAAGCGGAAATTACTTCGATTTGAAAAGAAGAGCAGACGCTAAACTAACGCGCTTGTCGGGGTGATTCCTTAACAGTCTGAGGAAGTGCATTCTGACATCTTTATAATACGTATCCTGGTCACATGAGAATTTCCCGATCTTGTTAATGAGAACATCACTACACTTGACAGGGTCGCAGCTCTCAGCATCCTCAATTCCGTAATAGGCATAGAACTCCTCTAGAGATTTGGCATTCTCACAAAGATCATCAAATGCCGCATCGTTTGCTTCTTCAAGTTTCCTCGAGTTCTGAATATCCATCTCATATTTGTCGCTCAATCTTTTCATTTCTTCTTCACATCTTGCATTCGCCTCTTCATATCTCTTGATACTCTCCTCTTCAAGTCGTTTACGTTTCTCCGTGAAATGTGCATTAATTGTCGACACGACATGCCCATACTTCTCTTTAAATTCCTGAGCGTCTTTTTCTTCCAGACACCACCACAGTTTTGCCATGTCGACGAGTGCAATACTCAGAGGATCCTGATCGGCATACTTTCTAGATAAGGAAAACATTGGACTCTCCCTCACTTCTGACAGGACATTCCCGTATTTCGCGTCAAATTCCACAATATCCGTATCTGTCAGGGAAGTTCTTAATTCCGGAAGCATGAGAATTGCGGTGTTAAGTGGGTTGGTAGACATCAAAGAAGGAAGTACCATTTATTCCAACCAACGAAAAAAAGTCATTTTCGGGGAACGGGGAGCTTGCCGCCCTTATGTTCGTGCATTTTAGGTAACGTAAACAGTTCGGAAGAAAATGAATCTATAGTAAGAAACCGTAAGATTTACCCAGTTAAATATTTATCTGTGCTGTTCGCTAATAAGATGAGCAAAAACCTAATCGAACAGTTCGCTTCTTCCTATCCGAGAACCAGGCCAGCAAGCGGAAAGGAATTTGACAATTTCTCCGGGAATATGCCTCCCAGACAGGCAGTTTCTGACTTTTCCAAGCCTCAGCCTCATGTTCCAAATCAAATAAGAACCAAATTAAGCGAAGTCATGGAACCATTTCAGCCTCCATATCAGCAACCAAAAACTTTGAAGTTGGGAACAGATAAAGGAGGGAACTCTGCTCGGAAATTCTTGACTGTTCTATTGATCGTGTTTTTGGCAGCTTTCTTATATTCCGGATTTGCCTATACCATTTCTGACACGATTCTATCCAAGTTCGGATTGCTGCTGTTTAGCGAAGAAGGCTCCCCCACGTTTACCATTATTGTAATTCACAGCATTATTCTTCTGAGTTTAGTATATCTCATACTCAGCACCATAAACTATTGTTAAGACGGAAATATGATGTATGATTGGTTATTAGCAATAATCAATCAAATGTAAATTTAGTCTGTTGTTTTCTTGAAAGCCTCGTCGTTCTGATAGAACACGTCCCTTATCAGCTGTCCATCCTCGTTCCAACATTTGTACGGCCCTTCCAGCTTTCCATTCTTGTAGAATTCAATTTCTCGAAACTTTCCATTTCCATACCATGACACGTGCTTCCCTTCCCATTTTCCGTTTTTCAGAATTCCCTGCTCGCCCAACTGTCCGTTTGCGTGCCAGGTTTTTCGCTCTCCTTCGCGCCTTCCCTCATGATAAAATTCCTGCACAGCAAGTTGTCCATTCTCGTACCAATATTTGTACTCTCCCTCCAATTTTCCGTTCTGATAGACTTCGTGCAGTTTGGGCTGGCCATTTTCATACCAAAATTTACACTCTTTGAGCTGCCCATTCCGATATGATTTATGCTCCCAAAGCTGACCATTTCCATACAAGACTTTGCATTCAGACTCTTCTGTACCATCCTGATAAGTTGTCTGCTCGGAAAAATGGACGGACATTGAATAATTCTGAAATACCCCAGAATTGTACGATTAAAAGTCAATTTACGGGGGCATTCGCTTCGCTCATTCCCCCGGACCCCCTTCACCGTTTTTGTTAGCTTCCTCAGACCCCTCACATGTTTCCATTTGTCTATTTCTTTTCTGTTCTGGGGGGCACGGGGGACTTGGCGCCCCCGAAATGATGATTGGTCATCCTCGATGATCGATCATTTATTCTTTTGTGAAGTTGCAGATTTAGACGGCAGCGGTGAAGATGCTCGAACCGAGAATTGGCATTCCGCGTTCCCAACCGTTCATCGTGTTAAATTCTGCGGCAACTTGAAAAATCTTTATCGGCTGATTGGCAAGAGCCAGAATCAGTTGCATCTCATCGTCCGATTCCAAGAACTGTTCTGCAGGGGGAGATTGAGACAGACTGTAGTTGCACACGACGGCGTCGACATCAATCTGAAGTGAAAACGGTTTGGGACTCGGAGTTTTGGGCTGAGATTCAATCCACGCGGCAGCCGCCTGCTCTAGCAGCTTTTCCTCATCCCAGAAACTTTTCACCTCTTGTGCCAAGGTGACATTTCTGGCTGCCTCTGGTGTGATATCCTCAGAGTGATCGAAGCGGCAGGGATTGGTCTTAGAATAGCGAGTTCTGCAGGCGGTTCCAAATGCGCATTTTCTAACTTTCAATTCACTCTGACTGTGAGCAAAGGAACATCTATCTCCGAATCTACAGGGAGTTCCGGATGCGACAGAGCGGCACATTTGTGTTTTGGTTTTCGCGGCAAGAGATGAAGTCTTGTCGTAGAGATTGGCAAAGGCCGTTGTTCGGCGAGCATTTTCAACTCCCTTGACTTCATCATACTTGTTTCCCTGATAGTAACCGAGGCGAGAAGTGGAGAAATTTTGAGAGGCCATTGTTGAAATGGATAACCCTGATCCTAATGGAAGAAAGAAAAGTCAATTTATCGGGGGCATTCGCTTCGCTCATTCCCCCGGACCCCCTTCGTGTTTTCAAAGATATTCGCTTCGCTCATTCTCTGGGATCCATGCTTATGACATACCTACAGAACATAAGATCACGGCGATATCATAATAGGCTGAATCGATCCCTAACGCTGATAATAGATGCCAAACGCAGTGTCCATAGGGAATCGGAATAAGTCGTAAAGTGTGATCAATTATCAGTGATGAGAATGCTAGTAACAATTTGAAATAACTCACGTATGATATGTAACTAAACCAATGATAATTGAATAAGAAATAAATTGAGGTTATAACAATTGGAATATAATCAATAATGATAGACTTCTTATGGATGATGGAATGATGAATTCCACTGCAAACTCCGAAAAATATGTAAAGAGTATAGAGAATGGTCATCTCATAAGAATTCCAAACATCATCTTGACATAGACGCAAAATTCCGATAATGATAAATGGCAGATTTGTTATGGTGTTGTAAAATTCTGCAATGTAAGGAGAATGAGAATAGGGCGTTTCACGAACTCTCATAAAACGATGCATTGTAAGATGATTACTATCAGTGGAATTGAATTTTGATCAAATTCAATTTGTGACACATTTTTCCGAATCTACTTTTCGCTCCCGTGAACTTTGACGCATGAAGGCAATTGTCCAGGATGGTACTTGGTAAAGAATTCTTCAAATCCAGCACCATAAAAATTCGTAACGACATCCTGATCAAGAATAAAATGAAGCGTTCCTTTAACGTTGAATTTTCCTACATTCATATTTCTCCTCATGTTGACATATAGGTCTCCAAAAACTGTAATATCCGGTAAATTCGAACCGTCAAAATAAACATTTCCATCTATCTGAGTTTCAATTGCTGAAGATGGATTTTCATCTTCCAGAATAATACGGTCAAGTTTAACATCCGCATTGTCCAGTCTCCAATCAGAAAATCTCTCTCGACAAGTGCTCATGATTGAAGACAATCAAGTGTCCGAATAATAAAACTCGATTTAGGCCGTAGTTGTCATCAATTGATTTTTACCTCCATATTGAAATTGATAATTTCCGCAAATTATCAATCTTTAAGATCTGAGAACTTTCACGCCATATATTGGGCGTTTTTCAGAATTTACACGAGTAGTTTTTGTACATCCACAATCATGATCGCAAATAGTGCATTGTATATCTTTCAATTTGTTCTGATACACGTTCTCCAATTTTACAGTTTCATGTTTCAGTCCCAACTTTTCGGCTTCTTCATGAATTATTTTTAACTCGTAAGTATTTCGGCATTGTAGCGTTAACGGTTGGGTTGTTGAACGCTCCATATATCTCTTCAATAATCGTAAATTGTTATTCAAACGATTTTCACTCTTGGTTTTCATCTTACATTCCAGATAAGAATAATACGAATAGTTGTGACATAATTCATCTAGATATCGGAAATTAGATCGCATAATAAATCCTTCAAAACCTGCTTGGTATGCTTGCGGTCGAGAACCATTTTCATCCATACTCTGTTTCCGTTCAGATTTGATCTTTGTTTGAAGATATGGATAATCGGTCATTCTATTCAAATAAAACTATTTAGATATCAATAAAGATAATTTCTGGTATAAACGTCCCCCATTAAAACTTTTGAATCTAAATACGCTTGTTTCTGTATTTGCTTAACATCCAAAATATCTGGACGAGCCGGAGGGACAGATTTTACAGCCGTCCAAAGTGCTCCATCCATCCACTGAATGCCTTTCGACGTCAACATTCCCAATCTTCCGCCGCCGTACTCGATAGTTCCGTCATTATTCAGTCTTCCGGGAATAACTGTTTGAAATGCTTCATACTCCATGATATCAGGAGTGAAACGGATAATCTGTAATTGTTGAGGACTGACCAGATTAGTCAAGGGTGCATTATCAGAAAGGAATTGTATCTGAAAAACACCCTCATTATTTGCCCAATAGCGAAGTTGTAGGGCTTGCATGATCTGATATAATGCCCGATCTTGGGGAGTAGTCCAATCGGAAATCGCGATAGGAACATTCGATCGTTGCATTGTTCTTTTGAATTATGGTTATTTTTTATATTGAGTTTTAATAATCAACCCCATGCCTTCACGTAAGAAGTCAAAAGAAAGTCGTGGCCGTTCTTCTCCCAAAGGCAAGCGTAAAGCTGGACCTTATGCCAAGTTCGTCAAGGCGCATTTTCATGAGTTCTATCATCCCGGAAAGGATCATCGGGCAGCATTCGCAAAAGCCATTAAGAAGGTAGCAGCTGCTTACAGAAAGAGTCGCTAAATAAATATCATTCATAAGTTGCGACTTATGAATAAAATTCAACAATGGGTCCAACAACTGCAACATCCGTCATCTAATATTGTTTCTGATGTATGCGGTCGACTATCATGTTCTTGAGCGGAAAATCTGTCCCAGAATTGTTTTTTGCACATGATGCATTCTCCGTATTGAACACCATTCCTCGTCAAAATTTTCCAACCAGCTGGCCAATGAACTCCTTCAAATTGAAACTTTGATTCTGTTGGGGATGGGGAAGATGCGTCTACTTTAAGATTTTCCATTTGAAGTTATGTCTTATCTGTTTAACGCGCTTGTTCTATCGCTTTGACAATTTTTCTCAGATCTCGCAATTCATGACAGATATTGATAATATTCGTTGGGGTTAGACGTTTGAATTTGTGATTTTTGATATATTCGAGATAATCATCTCCCGCAAACATCTTTTCCAATAACTCAATAGTCTCCTCATCATTGAATTCCTCAAGTCTAATTTTCACGTCAAATCTTCCCGGACGCAAAAGAGCGGGATCAATCCTATCAATGTAATTCGTAGATGCTACAATCACTCTATTTCGCATTTCACATGGACCATCTAGAACTGTGAGCATAGTTTCGAGATTGAGCATTTCATCAAGTTGTTTCAGCTCCTTTTTCACATTTTCTATTTCTTTTGTAACATTTTGAGTATCCTTTGATTCCGTGTGCTGAATCGCCAACAATGAGAGAAGTCGATCTCTTAATTCTTTTTTGCAGTTCTCGTGATTGTTTTCAAATTCCTCGCCATTCTCCCGATTGATTACTCCTCGAATACAGTCAAATTCGTCAAAGATATAGACTCGTTTGTCCACCTCATGAAACATTCTTTTGAATTGTGAGGTGGTTCTAACTGTTCGCATATCAAAAACATGCCCATCTCGTCCGAGATAGTTGCAGATAGCTTTCATCACACTAGTCTTTCCGGTTCCGGGAAGGCCATAGACCATTATTCCTAAATTATAATTTCCGAACCCGTTAAACATGGTCTTGCCATTATTCGCATCCTGAAATCCTTTCAAATGAGATAGAAGTGTGGGCTTGTATTTCGATACGATCTTATCGAATGATCTATCCGGATAAATTGGATGAAGTCCAGAACGATCGATATTGTCTTTTTGATCAAAATAGTAAAGACCGATTTGTAGACTCGGTTGAGATGTAGGCAAGTTCTTATCGCCATCTTCTTCATTGTAAGAAATTTTGTCCAGAATTTTCATAAACTCATCCAGTGCCCTGCGAGACTCGTAAGAAAAATATAAAAAACTTGCCGATCCTGACAAGACGCCTTTAATGCCAACTGCTCCAAATTTGGAAATGAAGATGGGGCATATTTTTTTATCCAGTAGCTTTCTGACATGCACATATGCGGATCCCTGACCGAGACGAGAAATTGCATATTGCATTGTATCATTATCAATAACTGTTAATTTTCCAAAATCGTCCAAGCATATACGATCATTCTTATACAGATGACAACAATTATCCTTCAAATGCATGATCAGTTTGACGATAATCTCCTTCTTTACCGGGATCAATTCATACGAACATTTTTCTAATTTTGCGGACAGATATTCAGCCACTTCTAAATTTTTCAGATCCTTGTAATAGTAAGCTGTAAATGCCAAATACATATTTTTCATCGAATCGGAAGAGAAAACTACAGCAAATATCGCCATCACGAATAGAACAATCAAGTTGTCATAGGTTTTATCTCCAGTATCAATTGATGCGACAATTTTGAACTTTGCCAAATCCCTGAAAGCTTGAAGAATATTTTCCATGAATGGAATGAATAATCAAGTCCCCGATTTGTGAGATGAAAAATCATTTTATTCCATTGAATAAAATGAGTTGAACATTGTTGCGAATTGTTAGCGATTGTTCTTTTTTTGCGAATGAACAAAGTTGATACCATTTATAACAATGATCATTTCATGGTCTATCATTTTAGCAATTATACTGCTGATAGGGGTGATAGTTTCTATCTCTTTAATCGTTTTGCTGAATCGGAATAATGCTCTAAAAAATACTGATCCTATTTCCGTAAATCCAGTAGAGGCAAATCAAAAAGTTAATTGCGCAGAAATACGAACTCCATGTGATCCTCAAGATCCAAATTCTTGCGCTCACAGCTGTAATGAAACGGAACTAAAATGTCTAAATCTGAATGCAATAACGCCTTCTCCTGCCGGAAAAGCAATCAACGGTGGTGGATATGTCTGTCTTCCCGAAATTCCTCAGCTCACTTGCAACCTACAGAACGGAGGAGTTTATGTATGGACAGGCTGGGGATTTACGGAAGAACAAGGATGGGATTGCTATTGCATGTATCCGGAATTTTTTGGCGGATCCGGGTGTGAGAATCCTAATCCGGATTTGTGCTCTGGCGGAACAATCGATTATTCGCAATTGCAAAATGGAACATCTTCTCCTACTTCCGAAATTTGCAAATGTCCAAGCGGAACCATGATGCTATTGAGAGGAAGCTCAAACACTCCATATTGCGAATCTATTGATCCGAGTAAAGGCGGAGGAGAATTTGGACTTGCCGGAACACTCCATCCAAGTCCAGATTGGCGAAACGTAATTTTCAGACGAGTAATTCCGAATCAGTTTGGAGTCGACTTGGAAAATACCTCCACGTGGGCGGACCGCATTGCGCGACAACTTACAAGCACTTATAAACCAGGAGATCCGGGAACAAAAAATTTGATAAATAATTTAGCCGGAATACTGGATAATACTGAAAAAACTTGTCCTAATTGCACGATTTGGGGATCGGAGTGTACAAATCATTGCGCAGGGTTCGGAGAACAAATCAGACTCGCCCGATTAGATCAAAACATGGCGGATCAGATCTGCCAAACTATTTGTCCGAATGTCTGTTTTGGAATATGTGATTGTGAGAATAACAAGGCTTCTTGGGATTCATCCATTCTGGCAGCCGGACAACGAGCCAGTTATACTTACGATCCCGAAGATCAGATTCCTCCAAAAGCATGCACTGTTTGATCTATAGCAAATGTTGCATGAATGGCAGCGTACTTGTACCGAGCATCCAGGATGGAAAAATATTCAAAACTAGCGGTTGATGAATGTATTGTATATGAACACGAATTATTGATATATAACCGTTCCAATTTATCCGGTGTTGAGTGTTGATTAGCAACACTTGTTAGAACTTCAAACGTGGATGATATTTTTCCACATACAATTATTCGATCAAAATGATCGGATAATTCATCAGATCCGCTACGAATCATCAAACACAACAACCGGCGGTCTCCACAACCATTTTACTTGTTCCATATCACAGGCGAGATTATGACTATCCAACCAAAAACGTATCATATCCGCGTCAATTCGCAGATCCCAAACGGGAACGCTTGTCAATTCCGGATATGACGTGTTAAAAATTTCGGTGCATCGAGCAGCTTTCAAACCGTCTGATTTCGAGGAGTCTTTCAATCTCAATCTTCCCGATTTAAACATGCTGTCAAGATCGGGGAATTGTTGGGCAAGTTTTAAAGCAGTCATAGGGCCGACACTGACTAAATTTTTGGATTGTCGGTTATAATCACAGGATGAAAGAATGCAGAACAATTGAAACTGAGAGGGAGTCAATTGCAGGGCTTGTAATACTTCATCCAAATATAAAATTCGGCACATTCCAGAGTTGTAATCAATTTCATTGATAATTACCGGTGCCAAATGGGCTAAACAATCGGAATCCAAACTAAATACCGCGTCCACTAAATGGGCTCGAGACATGTAGCATGCCAAAGTTTCTGCTTCATCTTTTGCCTGAAAATATGGAATTTTGAAGATGTCAAACAATTCCTTTAGAAGAGATAAATGTTCGGGGGTGACTCGAAATAAATTGCGCTCTTTCTGATATAGATCTGCTTCAATGGCTTCAACGTCTATTTTGATTTCTTCCTCTATTTTTTCCGACTGAGTAACTGATTGTGTTTTTTTAGGACGAAGAAGCGAGACATGCTTATCGGTTTCCTTATCTTCTGCGGATTTTAGCCGTTTCATAAAATCTATCAAAGTTGCATTGCAAATTCCGGAATTTTTATATCTTTGTAATTCAACTCGAATATTGAGACATCTTTCATCATTTGCAGTTTTCCGATCTGATCTATCCGCATGTTCTTCATCTTTTTCCGGTGGAGCGCAGCCATCAAAAATGGGAATAACATTAGCTGCATTTTTTCTAAAAAGTAAAATTAATTGAACAAAAGGTTGAAGCCAATCATTGCCTTCTTGTCCCTGTCTATAAAGAAATTGATAAACCCATGATGAAACGTCCCATGCAATTTTCTGAAAGGCAAACTTGTGAAGCGGAACATGATGATACAATTCCCGATATTTTTCTCGAATGATTTTGTTTAAACCGTCAATACCCATAAATGACGGTTTGTTGATAGCTAGTTATTGTTAAATCAAAATCACTTTGTTATTGGTAAAAACTATAAATGCCGTATTTCCTACTTAACAGGACCCATGATGAAACGTCCCATGCAATTTTCTGAAAGGCAAACTTGTGAAGCGGAACATGATGATACAATTCCCGATATTTTTCCCGAATAATTTTGTTTAGACCATCGATACCGCTCATAAAATTCTGGGAAAATCCGGACTAAACTGCGGTATAGGCTCTAGGCCATCAACTGTCAAATCCTTCTCTTCTGGGAGTTAGTTCGAATTCCCTTCATGTGAAGAAGCACAGTTGTGATGATTATAATTGCGTTTGAAATATCGGAAATGTTCTGTCAGTCTGATAAACACCATGCTTATTTCTGGTTTGGTAAAAATAATATTTTGAGCAGATTGCATCCATTATTTGAAACTTATAATTTTCCGGTACGAGTTGTTTGATTTTTATTATTCCGATAAACTGAATTTACAGCCAAAAATAGACTTATTGTGACATATTTTTATGTCCGATTTGATCGCTTCAAGTCATGACAAGAGATGCAAATATTATGCAGACGGGCAGCTCATGGTACACGAATTTCGTCGAGATGGAAAACTGGAAGGAGAACGCAAAACTTGGCATCCAAATGGACAGCTACAGATGCAATCATTTTATCGAGATGGAAAAGCGGAAGGAGAACGTAAATATTGGTATGAAAATGGGCGGCTCTATGTACAATCGTTTTATCGAAATGGAGAACTGGAAGGGAATCGTAAAGAATGGAATATAAATGGGCAGCTCTGGATACATGAATTTTATCGAAATGGACAACGAGAAAGGGAGCGGAAATATTGGTATGAAAATGGACAGCTCGAAGTACAATCATTTTATCGAAATGGAAAACGGGAAGGAGAATACAAATCCTGGCATGTAAATGGTCAGCTCTGTGAGCACACGTTTTATCGAGATGGAAAACGGGAAGGGGAATTCAAAATTTGGTATACAAATGGAAGATGCGGAATGCGGGAATTGTATCAAAACGGAAAACTGGTTGACGCATGTTTTACATATAGTAAAAAACGAGTATTTCTTCGTCTTGTCAAACAATCTCGGAAACGTTCTGTCAGTCTGATAAATACCATGCTTATCTCTGATTTGGTAAAAAAGATAAATATTTCGGATAATTTTATCCGGAATAGGATTATTCTTTTTGTTATGCTAAACTAAGTGCAACAGGCACAATCATCCGGAACAATGTAAAGTTTTGTACCACTAAATTCGCCACTCAATTCAAGCTGATCTCTAGTATTTTTGATATCGTTCAGCTTTTCAATATCAATCTCGGCAAGTTTTGATTGTCTGATATTATCAACAACAATCTTGCCTACAATGCTGCTATCATCCTCATTGATGTCGTGCGGAATATGAATGATTTGAAGTTTTTTTCCGGATGGCAAAATCCAGTGATAATCTGCAAGACTTATCGCCCAGTCGTTGTACACGTTGAACAATTCGTCGTATTCATCTCCCTTCCATTTTTCCGGATTATTTTCTCCTGGTGCTCCATCTTCAAGAAACTCATAAAATTGGTTGAATACTGCTACGCAATTCTCGTCATCAAATATTTCTTCGATTTCTTTCCGGAACTCTGGACACTTGTCCAGAACATGCTTGAACACCTGACTATTTGGCGTAACTTTTCCGACAGCGAGGCAATAACTTGTGATGGTCATTTCGAGTTATCCTTTGCATTTATGGATTATAAAAAACTCAATTTATGTCCATCATGATTGAATATTTTGATTTTTTTTTTAAAGAAGGTATTTCTTCAACTTGGTAGACATTTTTCGGAAACGTAATATTGATGTCGTACATAACACGATTATTTCCGATTTAGTAAACATTGTTTGCCAACTCCAATAAATACCATACATATTTGTTCTATAGTTATAGAGCAAATATATCCCGACAATAAAAATTCTAAATATGACGGCTTCTTCGAACCATAAAAATCATATATTTTCCGGCTCAAATCCGAAATGCAAACTTATGAAGCGGGAAACAAAATGATTTTTCCGATAGTCCAAAATGATATTTCAGAATAGTTTATGACCGATCAAGATCTAGAAGAATTGAAACATTGGTATGCAAATAAACAGCTCAAAAAACAAGTATTTTATCTGGATGACAAAATAGAAGGAGAATACAAAGAATGGTATAGAAATGGGCAGCTCGAAGTACAAGAATTTTATCGAGATGGGAAACGGGAAGGGAAACGCAAAGGATGGTATGAAAATGGGCAGCTTCATATGCAAGAATTTTATCAAAATGGAAAAAGAGAAGGAGAACGCAAACTTTGGTATGAAAATGGGCAGCTCATGGAACAAACATTTCATCGAGATGGAAAATGGGAAGGAGAATGCAAAACGTGGCATGAAAATGGTCAGCTCGAATTTCATGTATTTTATAGAAATGGCAACTGGGAAGGGGAACGCAAACTTTGGTATGAAAATGGGCAGCTCAACGAACAAACATTTCATCGAGATGGAAAACGGGAAGGAGAATGCAAAATTTGGCATGAAAATGGGCAGCTCCGGGAACGAGGATTTTATCGAGATGGACATGCTATCGATCCATTATTTAATCTCAACAAGAAATGTTCCATTTTGCAGGTAAAGAAATATCTTCATTTTAAATCTCATGTTTCCGTTATCAGAACATACATAATTTCAGATCTAGCAAAAATACTTGGCAATTGATATATTCCCGAAACTTCCATATAATGTTCATAATTCAAACAATAGAATTATGAACTACACTAACTGCTAATTTTCGGGGACCCCCTTCACGTTTTCAAGAATTCTATTCTGGGGGCACGGGGGAGCTTGGCGCCCCCGAATTTAGAAATTGCACCAGTAAATCGCCCTTTTTCTTAATCGGAACATCATTGATTTTTGTGCGGTTTTCATCACTCAATACCGAGCTACAATGAACAGATCCACATTCCTGGTCTGCATCCCAGACATAAATTTTACAATTGTTTGATATATTGAAACGGGGGGTTGCATTACGTAATAGAACCTTTGCTGCATCCATTGGGCTACGCAGATTGGTTTTCAAATACGCTTCCGAAATCTTGCTACAATGTTCTTGCGCATATGAATAGTAATTATAGCTCAAACAATCGGCTACATGTAGTGCTGATTTAAATAACGTCTCAAAATCTAGGGTCTTGGGAATATTCGTTTCTTTCTTGATAATAAAGAGTATTTTTTGCTTCCATTCTTCGATGAATTTCTTGAGGGTGTTTGCATCAGTCGTAAAAGACTCTCTATAACGATTAACCAGTTCGACGGTTTCTCTGACAATGTATAAAAATTCGCTAGACGATTTGACAGCATTCATATCATATATCTTTTGCAATTCTTTAAAGAGAGGATCGAAATGAACTGTAAAACTTTTGTTATCTTCCGTTCCATCTGCTCTATCCGTCCCGTCTGTCCCGTCTGTCCCGTCTGTCCAGGGCAGAACAATTAGACCATTCAGCAAGTCGATAATTTCGATTCCGTATTCAAGAAATAAATCGGAAGATGCTACATCGGGACAGTCATCAATTATCTTTTTGGAGACCAGTTTTAGCAGATCATGGGGGAGTCTTTTCCATCCCCGAGTTGCCATAACGGGAACATGTCTAAATAGATGCAAAAACATTGTGTGTAAATGATCGTAAACATACGCTTTCGGAGCAAGATAAGCCAGAGTGGAAATCAGAAGATGATGAACATCATTCAGTTGATCAAAAACCGTCGGCTGCAGACCCCGATGATAGTTATCAATTGATGTGTTCTGCGGTTGTCCCTCGACGTCCTCAACATAGGAACTTGCCAGATCGATAATTACTGGATAGAATCCAAAAGTGGGAATTAGCCAATTTTCTCCCTTGTGTTTGTAAAGGAACAGACTATCTTCTTCAATCTGACGAACAAGAACATTCTCCAAATGTAAATCGTAAGATGTAAATTTCACCTTGGTTTGTGCAATATCCAGAGCAATCATGATCTGAGATAACGCACTGATAACTACACCTTTCCGATTGAACAGATATTTGCAGAGATGATAGAGGGATACCGGACTAACATACTCCATTAGCATAACTTTCGAGGGAAAGTAATCATCACTGTTTTTGAATAAACTATGTTCTTCCGGTTCGGAAATAAACTCGTTGGATAGGGGAATTTCCAACATGCCAAGATTTCCGACAAAATGAGGACAGAATGGACGCAAACTGTTTAGTTTCTTCATGATCATACTTTCATGCTCAATCGATCTATCCAATTGTAAGGCAACCTTGAAGACGATGTTTTTATTGTTCGACTTGAGATTTAATATTCCGGTTATGCCTTGTCTGCCCCGAATAGAAAAAACTTTGACAAACTGGAGAAATTTAGCAAGCTTCTTAAACGTTCTTTTCCGTTTTACTTCTAGACGCAGGGAAGACGTACATTCTTTTACAGCATCCTCAAGGTTCCGAAAAAGATCCTTATTTAGGAAAGATGAGTTCTCAACAGTATCTATCGGAAAATCTAATGCCATTGTATTAGATTTTGCTAATGCCTTATCTTCAGTTTTAAAGGCAGGTTTAAAAAATGAGTTTCCTATACATACCAAAAACATTACAACTTCAAACATGACTTCTGTTCCGCAAAACGGGGAACACAAATCTTATCATGAAAATGGACAGCTCAATATGCAGGAATTTTATCAAGATGGAAAGCTGAATGAGGAACGCAAAGAATTCTACGATAATGGACAATGCAAAATGCAGGAATTTTATCAGGACGGGAAACGAGAAGGAGAACGCAAATCTTGGTATGATAATGGGCAGCTCTATGAACAAGAATTTTGGCGAGATGGAAAACGGGAAGGAGAACGTAAAATTTGGTATGCGAATGGGCAGCTCTTCGAACAAGAATTTTATCGAGGCGGAAAACTGGAAGGGGAATACAAATATTGGTATGGGAATGGCCACCTAGGAAATTGTTATTACGTGCGAGATGAAGATTACCTCAAATTTGATCTGAACAAGAAATATGCCATGTTACAGGTGAAAAAATGGCTCCATCGCCAATCTCTAATTCCCGCTATTAGTCCCCACATAATTTCCGACTTGATCAACATTATTTATTAAAAAACTATTTCAATTGTAAAGATCAAGTCATAAAATGATTTTTCATTTTATGAACATATTCAGGCATCATTAGAGAATGAGTCGCAAAAGTTTTCTACATGTGCTGATTATCGGTTCCGCCTCAAATGACAAATCTTTGGGACAAATTCCCGATGTGGAAACAACCACAAATTTCATTGCTGCCCATCCGACGTTGACCGTCTACTTATATTTCATCGATCCAAATCATCGTTTACGAGAAGAAGATCTGACGAAATTCTCACAATTGATGGATGCTGGAATTCCTCTCACCACAATTTATCTAAAGTTCGAAGCGGAAAAGCTGTCCAGCAATTATAAGATCTTTCCGGAAGATTACGTTTTGCTAATCGATTATGCCGGTATTGCCACATGTGAACAAGAATGGGTTGACAAGGTGGGAAACAAGAAACAATGGTATTTTTGGACTCCCGGATGTGCCGGAAAATCGCTTGATTTGGCTGAAGCCTGGAGATCGGCTCATTCATGGGCTCCCTATACTATACATTCCAATAAGGCTGTTCCCGACTCGCTATCAAAAGAGCATGGAAAATATTTGCTTACTCAGTTAGATAAGCTTCTTCTCTATTCTCGAGTTCTACCATCCGATGAGAAAGATCCAGAGCCTCCGCTTTGGCTGCAAGAGAGCGATCCCGCAATAACCGGAGGTGATAGACAGACCCTGATATGTATTCGGAAATCTGCAGAATCAGTCCTGTACGATTTTATGATGAGTAATGGTGTGGATATGTGGAAAGAATCTCCGAAACAATGGGCGACTATTGTAAGGCGAATTCTGCGACTAATCTAAAAAGATAATTTTCACCTGTTACAAACAGGTGAAAATAAATTGTTACTATAGCGTGGTATTCAGCAAAATAGTTTCAACAAATCGGAAATAATGTAAATGTTTGTGGTGAGAACATTGCGCTGGGAGAGAAGATGATTCTTCACTCTTAGTATAGCACATTTCTTTTTCGCAGAGAATGCACGATCGACAATATCTCCGTGTCGATAATACATGTGAGATTCTCTTGATCCATCTCTCTTCCATATTCGATGTTCTCCGTTCAAATCTCCATTTCGATAGAATTTCCCTATCATGAAGCGGCCATCATCATACCAAGACTTGTGTTCCCCTTCCAATCTCCCATCCCGATAAAATGAATGAGTCCAGAGCTGCCCATTCTCTCGCCAAAATTTACATTCTCCATTGAGTTTTCCATCTCGAAGAAATGATACCTGCTTCCGTAATTGTCCATTACTATACCAATCTCGTTCAAAATAATTCATTTAGCTGCTCGAAACAATAAATCATACTACAAAGTCATTTTATACAAGGACTATACTCCTCGGTCTTTAAACATCGTGATCGGTAATTTTCATCTGCTTGAACAGATGAAAAATCTTCAATATGATATACAATGCTGAATGGAGCTCGACGCAAAGATTTATTCATCATCCGCATCCGCGCTGTCTACCTCAAAGCGAAACAACTGTAATGCATTACGTTCAATTCCGAGAGCAGTCGAGACGGCGGTAACCGCGATATCAATATTTGCAATCAAAGGATTGTTTTCCACTGTGTTTCCGATCATGTAATAATCGCAATATCTATCGGGAAGAATAGTGGATGTATGATATTTGATCTGCAGATACTCCATTATTTCCGCATGAAGTTCCGAAGCCTGTTCTGCGGCGAAACGGTACATTACTCCATTCTTTGTTTTGCTTTCCTGCTGAGATTGCGGACATTGTTCAGCATTCAACAATAACAAATATGCTTTAAATTCATCACGTGTAAATTGTTCATTATACATATTTTTCAGGACGAGATCGATCCGGTTAACATCCTCTTCAAGATAGTTCCTGAATGCACTGGTCCAATGGAATCGTATGCCGACAAGATTTCGGAAAGACATTTTCTCACGACTGAGTTCCCGTCTCACCGATACCTAAAAAAGTCAGTTTATACTTCTCAGGAACTGAAAACATTTCATATGTTCAACCATAAAGAACATGCCGGGACATGGATCAAAATATCGTCGCAGATTAAAGAAACGCAGTCGATGTCAAGCCGGATTGAATGAGTTTTGTTGTAATGCCATTACGCAAAGCGGGACCAGATGTACACGAAAAGCAGCCGTTTCCTACAATTTATCAAACAGTATGTTTGTCAAAATTCTTCCGCTTCTTAAGCATACCGATTGTTGTTATTTCTGTACACAGCACATGATTATGATCATAAACATTCTAATCGGAAAAGGATTCTTATGGGCATTAAAACGAACTATTCGGAATATCTATGAAGATCCAACTACCGGAAAGATTGTCGTAGGAGATTTCGAATCAATAGAACAATACGCCAAAGAACATGATCTGATCTAAACTATCGAATTCCAATTGAAGCAATTTGGCTGCAATTAATTTATCGGAAGATTTAAGATATCCTCAATGTCAGGTATCAGAAACAGAGAAAGAAGATGTAAATGAGTGGTGGGACTGAATAAACATTTCAAAAATGTTTATTATTCATTGGATGGAATCTGAACGAATTTGATCATCAGAAATACGCAACGTTTCCGCTAGAAGATCGGAAAATTTCTGCCCCTCGGATGTAAGAGTTACTTGATTCCCGGAAAATCGAACATTTTTAATTTCTCTAAACATCGCTCGTAATGAGTCCAATTTTTGGATGTCTTCGTCTGGAAATTTTTCCATATAATCGTCCGCATGAATTTCACATAACCGTACAATAGAACCTGTAAGAGCTTTTATCAGATCTTTTATATTTATTGGCCTAACATTATCTCCTTCTCGTATCCAGAACTCGGAATTAAGAAACGCGACACAAATTTTTCCATTTGATGTTAGGGTTCGTTTTGCCGCTTCTACGAATCCTGGAATTCCTAAAAGAAATTTGTCACTGGAAAACTCTGATTGTATTTTACCGTGAATCTCGCGTCGTACAGTATCATATTCAGATAAATATTTTTTCAGAAAGTCCATTTTCATCTTTTCAGTGACCCTAATTTCTATCTTCATATCGGAACTATCATTCCGATCATTGTACATGCGAACAGCATTTTTGGAAAGATAAAGAGAGTCTGCAAGATCCTTGACACATTTTCTCCTTTCCGAACTCGTTGAACTGGACAGCTTATTTATTGTACGTTTTCGGTCTCTGGCTCTATTCATATCCTCATCAGAATTTGCCTCGTTAAGATCCTTCTTGTGAAACTCCTCAATCTTCGGTTTTAATACTTCGAGAAATTTGTTGAAAAAATCTGAAGCTCGTTGATCTATCTCAATTTGACCAAGTTTCTTTTCGTGAAAATCTTGTTTACTTCCCTCATAACAAACAAGCCATTTTTCCTCTTTATCATGTAAAATGCCGTCTACCAAAGCGGATGTGATTCCATCGATACCTTTTCGATATTTTTCATAGGTTACATATTCCGTCACAAGATCCGGTAATTTTTCCAGTAATTCTTCATATGGGGACAATATTTGCAGACTGTGATTTATCATCGTGTTGAATGTTATATTTGTATTATTGCTGTTCGTATTGTTCGTATTATTACTGTTTATACCAATTGTGTTAGTACTATTGGAAGAATTAAAAGAACAACCAACCATTTCTTTCAATAATTCGAGTTTTGCAGTCTGCATTAATAGCTCATTTTTTACACGAGCTAGTTCTTTCTCGTTAGCACTATTTTTATTTTTTATCTCACATTTAGCAACATGTTTATTCAAGTCTGCCCTGAAATATGCCCCATATTCACAATATGGACATTGAAATTTTTGTTCCACTTTCAGATTTCGAGTTCTAGTACAATATTTTGCGGTAAGCTGATGTCGGGCTAAATTTCCTTTGTTCTTGAAGCTCTTATTGCAGTGCTCACAAACAATGTTATTTTCAGTAGACATGTTTATTTGATAATTCAGCTCTTTAAATGAGTCTATGAAATTTTCTGAATTTTTCTGGATTTATCTGAAACGTGATATAATATTATGGAAATGAATATGCCTTCTCTGAATTTCTACAACTATGCCCTATAAAGAAGGCCTCGTATATAGGACAAAATTCAGAGAAATAATTGCCCTATTTTTTATTGACGATTTGCAAATACCTTGAAAAGTTCAATGTAATTTTATAATTATAATTTTCAATCATGGCAGACATAAATTGATTTTTTCGTAATCCACAAACGCAAAAATTAAGTCGAAATGACCATCACAGTACAAAACTTTACATTATTCCCGACGATTGTGCTTGTTGCACTTAGTTTAGCATAACAAAAAGAATAATCCTATTCCGGATACAAATTATCCGAAATATCTATGAAGATCCAACTACCGGAAAGATTGTCGCAGGTGATTTTGAATCAATGGAACAATATGCCAAAGAGCATGGTCTGATCTAAACTATAATGTTTGAATGAATAGCATTGGAACCTCAATTTCTCGACTGTATTGCTGCCACACCTCAGTTGGGACATCCTGCTTGTTCATTACTCTTTTTCGTTGAACGCGTTTTGTTATCTGTAATGCTCGACTTTTAATTTGGCTTGTGTTAGTAACATCCAGAAGTCGATGAATCAATCTTTTATACCTATCTTCTTTTTGTTGTAGTTCCTTTATTTCCATCTTTGTTTCGTAAAAATTTGTAATAAGATCATCAATGTCCGCGGGTTCTAGACTCAACTTCTCATTCTCATCCCGGTAGATCCGATTAGGAGAACGTTTAGAGGGTGAAAATCTAGGGGCTCGATTGTTAGAAGACATCTTACAACTGATAAAGAATAATTGTAATCAAGTAGATTGCAATTACAAAATAACTATTCAACCATTTTATCTTCATCTTCCAATTCCGGTTCTTGTTCCAACTCCATTTCTAGTTCGTAGTATCTCTGTAGAACATCAAGCTTTTTGAATCGACAATGTATATCATCACAAGAGAACATCTGCCTGTCGAAATCTATCACGTAATTGAAAGCCGAATCATTGTTATCAGAATGAATCAACAAATCCGACTCGATAGTTGCTTCAAATGAACCGGGATATTTGTTCATCAAATCTTCGTCCTCCACGATTGTGATTTCTTTCCACTTTCTAATCCACAGAGCTGTCGGATGAATATATCTCTTCCGTTTAGACATTTCACGGATTGGAATAAATTTTGACTTTTTGATTGAATTTATCATCGGGAAATTTCGACTCCCCACAGTTCACGTTCTAACTTTTGTCCAAGTTGTAATTTGAACAAACTGAATAGATAGCCATATCATATAAAACAAATGAATGGAATACCATTGATATCCAATTTTCTAAATTTGAATATTCAAATTACAATTGTTCGAAAGTTAGAACGTGAATCATTGGGAAGTTGAAATTTCCGATCAATATTTTCAGTCGTTTTGATTGAATTTTAATTAGATTTTTTCAAATCTAATTACAGAGAATTTTTCGGTTAGAATGCGGTTGTCAATCAATGTCGGGCAAGTTAGAAATCGCGCTTGGAAATTCCTAATCACCCGTCTCTCTTTTCCAATTGTTCCATTCAACGGTCTTGTTTAGCCGTTCCACCAAATGTTTGACATCTACAGGTTGAATTCCGTGTTTTTCGGTTCGGATCAATTCGGTTGCGGAATAGTTGTCATCCCCATAACAGAACTGAACAACTGTTCCTTTCGCATTTGTCACCATTTGATTATATCCGATTTTCACATCTTCCATAAGTTTCAGCATTCGTTTTGATAGATAGCCACAAGTAGCAGTCTTAACGCTGGTATCAATCAGTCCTTCTCTTCCACCGGCCGATAGAAAGAAAAATTCTTGAGCTGTTAATCCGGAATAAAAAGAGCTAGAGATAAACCCTCGACTCTGATACCTACGAGTTAGTTTTTCAAATTCGCTCAACTGATCCGATTCACTCTCATGATCATTATCCGGATAACAAGGCAAAGATCTGCCTCCACAATCTTGGGGAACTCTTTTACCACTCAAATTTTGCTGTCCCACTGCAGACACACTATTCACATAATTAAACATCTTGCCTTTTGAACCGCAAGATATCATATGCATGAAATTATTGTCTGGGTCCATACCTTCCCGAACTATTCTTTCTCCCACGTTCGTTGCCTTGTTGAGAATTTCGAGAATACGTGCTTCTTTCTGTTCCGCGTCCAATGGTCCGCGTTCTACCTGCCTCACTTGAAGAAATGCCTTTTCCAACTCCTCCTCGATGATTTTTGTATTTTTCGGAATGCAATCTCCCAAGCCGACACTGAACCCTTCACGTTCCAGTAAGAAATTTGTCAGTCTCTGCCAAAACGTGACAAAATCACATGCAAATTCTTCGCGATAATCCTTGTAGATAAGATGTATAGCTCGATGAAGAGCCGCATCATTAAATGTTCCGCTAATGACAACTCCTCTCGTAATTCGGAGAGGTTGTTTATCTGGACTAAGTTTTGTATCATACTCGAATTCAAAGTTGTTCGGAAACAATAATGAGAACAATGAATTTCCAGCATATAGTAGTCTATCTGATGCTTGTTTTTCTATTTCCGAATTCATTTTGGACATTTGCTCTTTTAATTTCTGAATTCGTTCCTTCTTGATTCTCAGCTGTATTTTAATGGTTGCCGCGCATTCCTCATCCCCAGTCTGTCGAGCTTCATCCAATTGTGACTTGAGTTCCTTAAATTCTCCTCGAAGTGTTGCGAGTAGTTTTTCATTCGGTGATTCTTTATTCATTTCCCGAATTTCCAGTTCAAGTAATCCTTTCCATTTATGAACCTGACGAATGTGTTCCAATTTGGACGTTAATTGGTTCAATGTCATATGCCCGAGTAGTCCGGATAATCCTTTCCTTTCATCTTCTGCTTCATTTACGCTAAGCAAAAGACAGCAGGCGTCCATGAATATTTCGCGGGGAATTACATCTCGACCGCGCGTAGAGCGATACCCACCGAGCATATTATCCTGTTTAATTTTCAGCATTGGATAGGAATCAGCTCCGGATATGAACTGGGCTCCGGTAGACATTAATTCCTGCGCTTCCGCTCTCGAGTTTTCGGAACAATTGGTGAAAATGTTCATTTCATCTCCATCAAAATCAGCTCCATGACCCTGTGTGCTACTCAAATCCATCTGAAGCGTACGATGCGGATGAATACGAACACGTTTCGCGCGAATTGATGGCTCGTGAAGAGTGGGCTGACGATTAAACAATACCCAATCTCCATCTCGTAGTTTTCTCTCGATGATCTGTCCCGGTTCCAGCTGAAAATTCTTTTTCCGGGGAGGTTCAACGTTTTTTATCAGCTTCTTTCTTCTCTGCACGTTTCCGTCTGGCATTTCCACTTCTTCATATCTCAGGACATGGTCCCCGTTTTGTAATTGGAAGGTGTGTCCGTTGGGAAGGGCATCGGGATAAATAATTCGCCCATTCCTAATAACCCCATCTCCATACAATAGCTTGAATCCGCGAGTAAAACATGCAAATCTTCCATCAGTTGATTTATTTCCGGAAATGATGCGTAAAACTTTTCCATCTTCCAGGAGCTTCTGACAATGTGCCAAATTGTGAAGAGTTACTCGTTCCGGATACATGAGTTTATCGGCAAACTCTTGCGGAAGACCAACTTCTCCGACATGAAGATCAGGATCGGGAGAAATAACAGATCGGGCAGATTCCACGGTACGTTTTCCCTGAATGTTGTTACGTACCATTCCTGCCTTTCCGGAAACTCGTTGCTTAATTGCTCTCAGAGAACGCTTTCCATTAACATCTCGTGCCTTGTTCTTGCTGTTATCGAATAAAGTTTTAACATGAAACATTAGATCGTCCATAGCGTCGAGTTTCACCTTCTCTTTTATTCCCGAATCATCTAGTTTGTCAACCTTTTTCTCAATCTCGATATATTTATGTGTTAAATCGTCGTGCATAATTCCGCTTCCTCCCTTCACCCAAGGTCTGGCAGATGGAGGCAAAACGCAAAGGTTGGAAATAATCATATGACGAGGATGAGAAAGAGGGTCCTTGAATCCAAGAAGAACCATCTCTTGGTCTCGAATGTTTAGCAAGATTGAAACGACCTCTTCATAAGTAATCGGAAACTTGACGTCTGTGCGCTTCTTGTAGCATTTCAGAAACTTGTCATCAGAGACGATATATCTCCCGTGAGGTTTCCTGCAATGGGAACAGCGGATTGTTTTCTTGGCTAGAGAGAGAAATGCTCGAAATCTACTTTCTTTGCGATATTCCAAAATTCCCAGCGTTTTCATCTGTTTCCAAGTCATAATGAGACGATGACATGTCTGACAAAAACAGGTGAGAAGATCGGCTAAATGTTTCAGAACTACAGGATGTGGAATGGCATAGGGTAGCTTCATAGAACCCATATGTCCGGGACAATCCTTCCAGGTCTGTGAACAAATTGGGCATTTTTCATGGTTTGCAATAGTTCCGTATCGGGGATCATAAACGCTTCCGACTCCGTTCAACTTGGAACTCTTAATTTCGGCTACTGACATGTTTTCAATTTCCTGAGAAGTTAGCCAGGTAAGACGAATTGCTGTGATTTTTCTAAGCGGAGGTTCGTAGTCGGCTGAACTGGACGATTCGGATAATGAGTATGTGGACAAGTCAAGATCAGTCTTGAGAGTGTAAGTAGCGGAAATAGAAGAGAAAGCAGGATTTAGAGTCGATGTGAGTTTCTTATTAGATTTGGAATTTTTTGGAGATTTCTTGGCAGGTTCTTTCCGCTTGGTTGTTTTGGATGTGGAATTGGCGGCAACCTTTTCGTCATTGTTTTTTCCTTCGGAGAACTGAACGGTCTTCGTTTTTCCTCGGTTCATTAGAATTTGAGGTAGAAGGAATATGACAAATCATTTAAATTCCTCATTATATCATGTTCCGTTACCAATTCTCTTTTGTGCAATTTCTCACAATATCTGGTCGGACAAAATGATAAGAATGCAGCGTCAGAAACTGACTTTTTTCGACATTATCTTGCTCACACTAATTGCGATGTCATCCCATCAGGAAGAGAAAATGGCACACTTTCTGGTAAACATTTCTGAGGAACTGGCTACCTTTACGGGTCTCGAGGCCGATGAATGTGAATACTCCCGAGATGACGTAATTGAGCTTGTTTACGGCTACATTGATATGCGTCGTCTGTATAACAAGTACGATCCGCGCTTTATCGACTGTGATGAGAAACTCGGAAAGTTGCTGAATTATGATCCGAACAATCCTCCGGACGACGAGAATGGAATGCCTGAGCTGCTGAACTACGACACGCTGCAGAAATATTTGAGACCCCATTTCACTCAGCGGAAGCAGAGAATGGAAAAGAAGATGAAATCCTCGTGTGGGCATAAATCTCCTTGTCCGAATCCTCCTCGTCTCCGCCGCTGTTTTGCGATCTGTCCGAATAGTGTGGATCAGGAAATGAAGCTCGCATTTCTGGATCTGGAAAGTAAATCAAATGCTGATATTTGCGCCACGACTAGATGTTTTCGCCGGCAAACTTATCATCATCCCCGAGCAAGACAGCTGGCCGCTGCATGCAGATATGGCTGGGTGATTACTCCCGCCGAGGCTTACATGCCGGAAGAATTCATGTCTCGCCTTTCTGATGCCACCCTACGCTTCGAAGAAAAATGCCGAAACGAAGAACGCGATAAGTAAAAGTACTTATCTTGGCTCTAATAAAGATTACACACATGTCTATGCAAATCTTCGTTAAGACTCTGACGGGAAAGACAATCGTTCTGGATGTAGAACCTTCCGACTCGATCATCACCATAAAACAAAAAATCATGGACAAGGAGGGGATCAAACATTAGGGGGTCCCGAAAAGCATTCTGCCCAATCAATCCAGGATCTTGATTGGGGTAAACAGTTGCGTTCCTGGGATTAGACGATATGTAGTTAAAGAAATGATGATCCAAGTACAATATTATGGATCCGCAATCTGAAAAGTTTGTAATATGGTTTACCGGGTTTTATGAAGGGGAAGGATCCGTTTGCAATGACAAAAGTAATCGTAATCGTCTTCATATTTCCGTGTCACAGAATGACAGAACACCGCTTGATCTGGCCCAGAAACGTTGGGGAGGTTCGGTAAGGAGACGGATAAGAATTTCCCCAGCGAGTACAAAAATTTGTTATGGTCATGAATGGACAATACGTGGAGGGCATGCCGAGATATTTATTAAAGATATCGAACCCTTCATGATTATACCATATAAAATTGGGCAATTAGACAATGCTAAAACCGTCGCTGCACAACCATGGAAAGGGAGTTTCAAATGTCATTTTTGCGATTTAGAGTATTCGGATCCTTCCGGTCGTAGGAGACATGAAATCAAGGAACACATTTCAAAAAATCAGCTTTTCTGTTGTGAATTTTGTTCTCAAAACTACAAAAGCAGAGATAGCATGAACCGACATATTCGTCTTAATCACCAACCAAATGCTAGTTCTCAAATAGTCCTCAACTTTGAAGACTAATGAGGGCGAGACAATCAAATTGCGGGAATCTCCTGAAGTTCAGACTACTTCTCCGAGTTTGGAAACGAATTCGGATACCGAGGGTAATGACCTCCGGAACAGTAAAAACGTTTGAAATTGGACAATCCGCAGCGAAGTCCTACAGAGCAAATGTGACAGCTCAATGGAACGCGTTCAACGACTCGACGGTTGTCGATCTGAGAAGTCCGTCACGGCTTCGATGATGGTTTAAGATAGAGTCTGCCCCTTGAAGAAATTCTTGGGATTTCGACGCCCAGTCGATCAGCAGCGTTTGATCTTTGCGGGAAAATCATTGGAGGATGAAAGAACCCTCGCCGATTACAACGTTCAAAAAGAATCAACTCTGCACTTGGTCCTCCGATTGAGGGGAGGATGTCAAGTTTAATTATTGTAGGATTGCCAATCGATGGTTAGCAATCAAAACGTATTATTCATCTCAAGACAGAAATATGACGTATGGAATGAATAAAATGATTTAAATGCGCATGATCGGGATGATGGCAAACTCATGATTCCTGAAAGTTCTTCCGATCAAAAGTTAGAACTTGTTCGTCAACAAACAGACGAAATTCGGCTAATCATGGTAGAAAATATGAACAAGGCGATCGCCAGAGGAGACAAACTCGATGTACTAAACGATAAAGCCGAAGATCTGAATCACCAGTCCCGTCTTTTTTACGGAGAATCGAGCCGACTGAAGAGAATGATGTGTATGAAGAACGCGAAAAAGACTATTTGTCTGGTAGTGGTTCTCATTGTTATCATTGGTGTTATTGTCGGAATCTCTTACGCCACACAAAAATAGCAACACGACTGTTCATTATTGGAATATATTGTTCCAATAATACAAATGTATAAATTGATTTTTTCATGGAAAGTGAAGCCACTTCATCTCTCAGTCTAACATGTCCGCCACACTTGCCGATTCGCGCATCAATCTCTTCACCATTCTTACCGTAACTGATCTGCTGTGGCATATGCTTGATTTCATTCAGGGGAACGATATTGCCACGGTGTATAACCTCAATGGTGAAATTCGTAAATGCTGTAAAAACTATTTATTGAAATGGAACACAATCAATCCCGATATCGCAAATCTTCCATTCAGAAGTCGAAACATCAAAATCAAGGACATTTCCCGACTTCAAAATATGGTTTGGCCAATTACTGGAATTTCCATCATTGACAGATTTAATCGATCTATTGACGGCGTGTTATTTCCGTCTCAACTTAAAAGTCTGACATTTGGAGACTGGTTCAATCAACCTATTGGAGCGGGAGTTCTTCCTTCACAACTTTCCAATCTGACATTTGGAGACTTTTTCAATAAACCTATTGGAGCGGGAGTTCTACCTGCACAACTTTCCAGTCTGACATTTGGAGTCTATTTCAATAAACCTATTGGAGCGGGAGTTTTACCTGCGCAACTTTCCAGGCTGACATTTGGAAACGATTTCGATCAACCTATTGGAGCTGGAGTTCTGCCTTCACAACTTTCCAGTCTGACATTTGGACGCTTTTTCAATCAACCTATTGGAGCGGGAGTGCTACCTTCACAGCTTTTCAATTTGAAATTTGGAACCTGGTTCAATCAACCCATTGAAGCGGGAGTTTTACCTGCACAACTTTCCAGTCTGACATTTGGATTCTGTTTCGATCAACCTATCGGAACGGGAGTTCTACCTGCACAACTTTCCAGTCTGACATTTGGAACCGATTTCAATCAGTCTATTGAAACTGGAGTTCTACCTGAGCAACTTTCCAGTCTGACATTTGGATACTATTTCAATCGGCCTATTGGAGCGGGAGTTCTACCTTCACAACTTTCCAGTCTGACATTTGGAGACAATTTCGATCAACCTATTGGAGTGGGAGTTCTACCTGCACAACTTTCCAGTCTGACATTTGGAGACAATTTCGATCAACCTATTGGAGTGGGAGTTCTACCTGCACAACTTTCCAGTCTGACATTTGGAGACAATTTCGATCAACCTATTGGAGTGGGAGTTCTACCTGCACAACTTTCCAGTCTGACATTTGGAGTCTGTTTCAATCAGCCGATCGGAACGGGAGTTTTACCTTCACAACTTTCACATCTGACATTCGGACGTTGTTTCAATCAACCAATTGAGGTGGGAGTTTTACCTGCACAACTTTCAGTTTCATATTGGCGTTCTTGA
>Ga0335071_10000732_pt1 | contig 35567 bp, 31 predicted proteins | sample Lox_Sample_15_FD_206724 | JGI IMG/M metagenome (GOLD analysis project Ga0335071, IMG submission 206724) | Soil microbial communities from Loxahatchee National Wildlife Refuge, Florida, United States - Lox_Sample_1.5 | ecosystem: Environmental > Terrestrial > Soil > Wetlands | place: USA...
AATACAAAACAAGTAGAGTACGTGATTGAGACGCTGGCCAAGAGTCCGTCGATCCCGACCCTGGGCGCGGCTGGGTTGAATGTGTTGTCGAAGCGGGAGAACGAAGTGGTGCGTTATCTGGCGCAAGGGCTCACGAATCGCGAAATTGCCGAGCGCATGGATCTGAGCCAGCACACGATTAAGAACTATCTGTTTCGAGTGTTCGACAAACTGGGGGTATCGAGCCGGGTTGAGTTGCTGTTTATGACCCTGAGCCAGAACGAAGAACGAAACCAGTCAAAGAGGGGTGAGAATTAGGAATTGCAGCGGCATGAGAACTGCGTAGGGATCGGTGCGATTTATTTCTGCGAGCGCGCTTCCGCCTCAGCCAGCCATCCTCGGCGCAATTTCTCGGGCGGAATGCTCGACATATAGGGCTTGATATCGAGGATGGGCGTGCCGTCGAGCATGTCGACGCCGCGCACGTGAAGCTTCCCACCTTCGCGGCGCAACAGTTCCACCACGGTCAGCCCGATTGGATTCGGACGGCGCGGAGAACGCGTCGCAAAAACGCCGTGCGGCCGGTTATCCACTGGAGGCGTACCCACCAAATCGAAGCCCTCAGCGCGGTCGAATACCCAAATCACGAAAAAATGGGAAAACCCTTCGACGTCGAGAAGGCCTGGTTCGAATTCAGGCAGAATTTCGAGGACTCCTTCCGCCTCGTGTTTCGCGCCCGGCCCTTTCGGGATTTCCTTGGTGTTGTGGTAAGGCGTGCGAGCGTGCCCAATGGGATTCGGAGAGAACATATTGCATTGTGCTCCGAAAAGAATTGGCGCGGCAAGCGAGTGCCGCGCCATTCAGCAATCGGACGCGATTATTGCCCTTCCTTCTGTTCCACGGGCTTCGGTAACGGCGCTTCGATCGGCTTGCGCGGCAGCATCTGGTCGCGCATCGCCGCGTCATACACGAAGCTGGCTACGATGACTGAGATCTGCTTAAGGTCGTCGGGCTGCAACCGGTCATAGACGTCCATGTTGGAATGGTGGGTTCGCGTCTCGTACTCAATGGGATCCTGGATGAACTGGAATCCCGGAATGCCCACGGCATCGAAGGAGAGATGGTCGGTGCCTCCGGTATTGCGCATCGAGATCGTGGTCATCCCCAGATCTTTGAACGGCTTTATCCACGCATCAAAGATGGGAGCCACGGCTTCATTTTCCTGCAGGTAGATTCCCCGGATCTTTCCAGTTCCGTTGTCGACGTTGAAGTAGGCGGAGACTTTCGCCTGCTCCGGCTTCACCGTAACCGGGCCCGCCTCGCGGCGCAGCAGCGTGGGCATGCCCTTCATATTGGGATCATCCATGGGAGGCCGGGATCCGAAATGTTGCTCGACATATCCCTGCGAGCCAAGGAGTCCTTCCTCTTCCCCACTCCACAATCCAATGCGAATCGTGCGGCGCGGTTTGATGTCGAGTGCCTTCAGGATGCGAACCGCTTCCATCATGACGATGCTGCCGGCGCCGTTATCGGTGGCGCCGGTGCCGGCGTGCCAGGAATCAAGGTGTGCGCCCAGCATCACGACTTCGTCTTTCTTGTCGGTGCCGGGAATTTCGGCAATGGTGTCGTACTGCATGGGATCGTCGTCGTAGAACTTGTTGTCGACGTTGATCTCAAGTGTGACATCTTTCTTCTGCTGCAATAAACGGGCGATGCGGCTCCAATGTTCTGACGCCATCGTCAGTTGGGGAATTGTCGTCGTCTCCCCGACTTTGTAGGAACCACCGGACTGGACGAACACCGTGCCACCTCCCGCAGTTCCGCGGCTGTGGTCGATCACGGCAAGCACCTTTTCTTCAGCGAAAAACTGATTCATGTCTTTGACGAACTGCTGCCGGCGGCGAAACTCGGCCATGCGCGACGGCATGCGATCGGGAGGAATCTCGTATTCGCTGATCTTGGCCAGTTCGTCGTCGGTCAAGCGCTTGTAGGGAGCTTCGGTAATGGGTTTCACGTCGGCATCGGTGCCGAGCATGACGATCATGCCCGCCAGCTTGCCGCGATATTTGTCGAAGTCTTTCTTGTCGTCGATGGTGACGCGAATGCACTTGCCCGTGACCACACCGTTCGTCCCAGGCGTCCAAGCTTTGGCATAGGCGAGGAGTGGCGCGAGATCGGGCGACGTCATGCGGACGTTCACGTATTGGTTTGCCCAGCCGCGGCCGAATGGCCCCCACGATTCAAGGTGTGCATTACTGAGGCCCATCGCCGTAAGTTGATCGCGCGTCCATTCGTTGGCCCGCTTCATATTGGGGGAGCCCGTGAGGCGCTCACCGATGGAATCCATCAGGCCGGAAGCAAGCTCCATCACCTTGGAGTTGCGGAAGCCCTCGTAGCGAATGCGCGTGATGGTTTCGAGGTCGACCTTCTCCGGTTTCTCTTGCGACCAGAGGCTGGGCAAAGAACACAGAATCATGACCGACAGGCAGACGAGTGGCATGGCCTTCGAAGGACGCGTGTGCATGATGGGGAGCTCCTGAGCAGAAATCAATCGGGGGATTATACAGCCGGAGTGCGAGGCTTCCGGCCATCGGAATTGTAAAGTTATTTCAAGACAGAGGGCGCTCGGAAACGTTTCGTATGTGACGCGCGCCACGCCCCGCGGCTAGGAAGGCTTCTTCTTTTCCACTGGTTGCTTCACTTTCTCTTCGGTGTCCGTGGAGTACAGCATGTAGTGGTCGAAGCTGTGCCTCCGATAGTAACGATGCTTGCGGAAATCGAAATATATTTCGGCGCTCTTCGGCAGCCATAAAGAAATGTTCTTCTTCTGAAACGGAATCGGACCATACTCAACGACTTGATGTTCGCTGAGCAGTTGAATCTCCGGCATGGGGCTGACCATCTCGGATTCGATGCGCACGATCTGGAATTTGTCGGAAGTGATCCAGGCACGGCCCTTCATCTTCACCGGGTGCACCGTGTTTCCCACCTTATAGCCGTGCATGCGGTTGGGACGATCATCGCGCTGGCGAAAATGCACCAGCCAACTCGCCTGCCCGCGCCAGTCGCCCAGTCCTTCGCAGATCATGTCGAAGTTGTCGCGCATATCGGGATGGAAGACCAGCGCCAGACTTACGAATCCGGTGCTGGCGATGCTGTCGGGATAGCCGCTCAGCGAAAGTTTGTCGGCACGGTATTCGTCGACTGCAAGAAACCCGGGCTCTGGCTCGGAAATTGAGGCCACATAGTTGAACTTGCGGGTCTCGGTGCGAATGGGGTTTCCGTATTCATCCAAGGCCTGGTGGAACAGGTCTTCGACCGCGGCAAACCGCGCGATATCTTCCACTAAAGCCTGGATCCGCTTTCCCGATTGCTCGATCACCTGCTGCGTGGGACACGCAACGTCGGGAGCAACTGACAACTTGACGTCGTCGATCCCGGCCGGCTGCCAGGCCTTCATCGAAAGTTTCGGAGCAGGCAGCGCTAAGAGAGGATCGACACCGGAAAGTTTTGTGGCCTGAGGTTCTTCGGCGCGGACGAGGCCAGAACCGTTCTCCTCGACTTGCGCAATCAGGCTTCGGACCTGGCCTGACAACGGATGTTGCGGAGATTCCTGCAGGAAGACTTTCAGAGCGTCGACGCCACCCTTTGAGTCGCCAAGATTTAACAGAGCCTCTCCCAGAACGAGTTCGGCGGGGCTGGCCGAAGTCTTCCCTTTCGCGATCGCTGTCCGGGCTTCGTCGCGCGCTTTGGGATAGTCCTTCTCATGCAGGTAGGTATCGGCGAGCAGGTCGTGCGGCATCCAGTTTTCGCTGTCGGCTAGAATGGCCTGCTCCAGCGCAGAACGGGCGACGGGATAATTCTTGGTCTCTAGTCCCGCGCGCCCCAGCAGCGTGAGCGCTTGCGGATTGTGCGGATTGGCGCTGGTTGAAGCAGTCAAATAGTCGACCGAACGGGCAAAGTCATTCTTTTGGAAATATACGTATCCGAGAAGGAAATTGACGCTGGGGTCCGCGGGAGTTGCCCGGTAAGCAATGTCCAGATGCTTTTGCGCGTCCTTGAGATTGCCTGACTTGAGTGAAGAAATGGCACGCTTCGTTTCTTTGCGCGCTAGCGGAGACACGATGGAATCGGCGACATCCAGATTGGCAGCCGAAGGATCACGACGCAGCACGATATCGAACTGCAGAATATTGCGCGTGGAAACCATGTTCAGTTGCTGGTGTGAACTGAGAAACCCCACCGCGCTGATCTCCGCGTCATAGTCGCCGTATGCGATATCGGTAATCTGGCCTTCCGAGTTATCGCCCGTCGCGTGATATGTGGCGCTTTGATTGGCCAGGTTCACCAGCTTGATCACCGCTTGCCGGTTCAAACGGGCACCAACGTGTTCCGCAAAAACATTGAAGGTCACGACCCCAGTATTGGGCGCGGTGCTGATCACTGCGCGGTCTTCAATGGGATGCCCCGAGCTGCCGGCGACTTGAGCGAGTGAGACGGGCAGCAAACACAAGAAGATCGAGATCGCGGCGAAGAACTGGAAACGAGTCAGAATACTCCCGGTGAGCATACGAGCATCCGGGCGCAAGTCTGCCACAGGGATGTTCGGGGGTCAATGCGCATAGATACTCAAGATGCCGATTTTATTTGTCGGATGACTTCTCGGAAACGGGCTTGTCGGGTGCGCCCGTTTTTTCTTCGCCGGCGGACGGCTTTTTTTCGCTTTCTTCATCGGGCTTCGACTTGTCATCGTCGGCATTCTTAACAATATATTGGACGATGACGGAGATGCGGCGATTCGCGGGATCCAAGGGAGAATCGGGCTTGCGCAGGCGCTGGTCAGCGAATCCGCGAACTTGCGTGACTTGGTCGGCGCGGATTCCATTTGCCTGCATGACGCGGCGCGCAGCATTGGCGCGATCCGCGGAGAGTTCCCAGTTGCCGTACGTGGCTGAAGTGGTATAGGGCTGCGAGTCCGTATGGCCCTCGATCGAAAGCTTGTTCGGAAGTCCGCCCAACTCCTGCGCCAGAGTAACCAGGAGATCCCTCCCGTCGTCTTTAAGCTTGGCGCTGCCGCTGTCGAAAAACGTTCCGCTGGCCGACTCGGAAAGCTCGATCCGCAGCCCCTCGGCAGTCACCGTCATCTCGACGTGGCTTTTGAGTTTTTCGAAGTCGGCCATCTGCTTCATGGCAATCTGCAACTGCTCTTTGAGCTTTGGCATGTTATCGCGAGTCAGGACAAAGTTTTCTCCCGCGCCCGCCATGTTGGAGCCGACTTTCTTCGCAGTCCCGCTGGGATCCTTAAAGTAGCCCCCGACCGCCTCCTGTACTTGCTTGCTTGAGTTGAGCAGCCAAAGCACGATGAAAAGGGCCATCATGGCTGTGACAAAATCGGCGTAGGCGACCTTCCAGGCTCCGCCATGGTGGCCGCCATGACCGCCCTTCTTCTTGATGATGATGATGGGCCGGGTCTTTTCCATGACTAAGCGGGAGCACCACCAGCGGCCGCAGCCGCCGCAGCAGCGCCTCCGCCGCGGCACACGGCTTCCAGTTCTTTGAAGGACGGGCGCACATGCCCCGGAATAGCGCGGCGCGCCACTTCGACCGCCATGATAGGAGCGCTGCCTTTCAGAAAAGAAATCATGAGAACACGCATTACATACAGAAACGCGTGCTCTTCCTCCGCAGCCTTCGCCATGTTGGCGGCAATCGGACCGACCAGCCCGTAGCAAAGCAAGATGCCAAGGAAAGTTCCCACCAGCGCCGACGCTACTTTGTGCCCGATTTCTTCCGGCGGACCGCCCAGCGCACCCATGGTGATCACGACTCCCAGCACCGCGGCGACGATGCCCAGCCCCGGTAGCGAGTCTGCCATGGTGCTGAGCGCGGCTGTCGGCTGGCTCGCGTCGTTGTGCCCGACCTCCATGTCGAGATCAAGCATTTGGTCGAGATCGAACGCGTCGACCCCGGTAATGGCCATGCGGAGTGAGTCACAGACAAAATCCCGAAGATGATGGTTCTTGAGAAATCCCGGATTCTTGGAAAAGACCGGGCTTTTGTCTGGCTCTTCCACATCGCCTTCCAGTGCCATCAAGCCTTCTTTGCGCGCCTTGTTGAGCAGGTCGTACATCATTTTCAGGGCGTCGAGGTAGGTCTGCTTGCCGAACTTAGAACTGCCGAAAACACTGCCGATTCCGCCCACAATCTTCTTGATGATGTGGAGCGGATTTGCCACCAGGACAGTGCCCAGCGCTGCTCCAGCGATGATGACCAGTTCAGCGGGCTGAATGAGAACGCGCAGGTTCCCATGCTCCATCAGGTAGCCAGCCACGACGCAACCGAACACCACGACGATGCCGATAATGGCAAACATTTACGAACTCTCCGAAAAATCGAGCCCTGCGGCAGCGGCCCGCGCCCGCACCGCACACGCGGAATCCAGCGAGACCCGCACTCGTTCCAGCAGGGACTCGAACGTGTCCCCGGTTTCGGCCACCGCCTGTCCGATGGACACACGCAAGGAACGCCGCTCTCCCCACCATTAGATGGAGTCATTCGCCAACATATGACGCACGCGCTCGCGCACGGAACGCAGAGCATCGCTGCGGCAACCGTTGAGAACCACCATGAATTGATCGTCGGACCAACGCCCCACGACGTCCGTCTTCCAGACCGACGCTTCGACGGTGCGAGCCACGACGCGTAATAAGGAGGCGGTGGCCTCCGGACCATAGCTGGCGCGGAAGTGCCCGAGTTCCTCTACGCGCAGGCACATCACCGCGAAGGGAACCTGGGATTCCGCGAAGCTGGCAAGGGTCTGGTGCAGATGGGACTCGATGAATGTGCGGCTGGCAACGTCGGTAATACGATCGACGCATCCCGAAAGCTTCATACCCTCGTCGCGATGATCAAGCGCGGCAGGCTGCTGATCTTCGAACGTCTCCACCGCGCCAATGATGGAGCCATGTTCGTTGCGCACCGGAACCGCGCGCACGCGCACGGGGATTTCATGCCCGGCTTTGTGGTGGAGAAATCCGATCGACTCAGCGGGCTGACCCGTTTTAATGCAACGCGCCAGGGGGCACTCTTCGCTGCAGAATTCGCATCCCGGCTGATCGCAGTGCAACAGCGACTCGCCTACGCAGGAGTGTCCAATCACCTCATGGCGCAGATGCCCAGTGATGCGTTCGGCGCCATCGCTCCAGTAATGAATGCGCTTTTTCATGTCGACGACGCAGAGGCCGACGGGCAGGTTCTCAATGATGCTGCGCGCGACTTCCGACTCGTGGAAAATGGACATATACAGGGCGAAGGCCAAAACCCGACACTGGGTCCATCGGCAAAATCCACAGGGACTTCACCCTGCAAGAATTTGCGAGCTGGCGCAACCAGTCCCGTTTTCAATGGGATAGCGGAATGGCACTTTTGGGGTAGATATGGCACGGAAGTGCCATAGGCAGAAAGTCCACATACGTTTAACTTCTTCGGTGAGCAGTTCTGGGGGAGGGCTGCCCGGGCGTCTTGGACTCGAAAGAGTTCCAAGACGCTCGTTATTTTTGCGGACAATTCCTCGTCTTTCGCCTGTTTCTTCCACCCTCTGTCTTCAAGACGCCCCTCGCATCGAGCGACGCATCAGGCCAGCTACCCGCAAGCATTTCTGCGAATCTCAATCTGCGTGATATGGTGGCGTAACTTCTTTTAGCCTGGGGAATCCGATATTGCAGACATGCCATCAGACGACACAACGAATCCAAGGCAAAGTGTGCCCGAGCGCTTCGCCGACAATGCGCCACCGGAGCTAGCGGAACCGAAAGCTACGGTCTCGAGGATCCGCCCAACCGGCATCGAGGAGCGGAAACTGACACAGGCTTCGCGCCGCGAGCTTCTGAAGCTGGCCCCGGTGCTGGCGCTGGGAGCCTTTGCCATCCCGGGCCCGCAGGAATGGCTGCTGAAGAAGGGATTGGGCTTTAGCGATTGGGCTTCGGCGCGACTGTTCCGGCGCTCGCACCTGGCCACGAACTTTGCCGATGCCGATTTGACCCCTTTTGAGAAATTTCCCATCAATGGATACGACGTCGACGATCCCGGCGTCATTTTCGAGAACTGGTCGCTCACCGTGAGCGGCCTGGTGCAGAAACCCGGCGACTACAAACTCGACCGAATCCAGTCGCTGCCAAGATTCCGTCAGAACACGCGCCACGTCTGCGTTGAAGGCTGGGATGTCATCGGACGTTTTGGCGGAGCACGTTTATCTGATTTCTTGAGCGCGGTCGGCGCCGACATTTCGGCAAAATTCATTTCCGTCGCGTGCGCCGACGACTACTACGAAACCCTGGACATGGCCACGGCGCTGCATCCGCAGACACTGCTCTGCTACGAGATGTACGATCGCCCGCTCACCCGCGAACACGGCGCTCCATTGCGGTTGAGCATCCCCACAAAAGTTGGATACAAGCAGGCAAAATATCTGACCGACTTGAAGGTCACGAATGTGATCGACAAGGTTGGCTACTGGGAAGACCAGGGATATTCGGAGTTCTACGGGCAGTAGGAAAGCGAGTTTCAAGGTTTCAGAGTCTCAAGGTTTCTGAGGACATCGATGAGTAGTTCTGTGATTGATATTGTTCGCGCCAAGGGCGATGAAACCGAAGTTGTCGGACGCGCGGTTTACGAGCATCCTCTGCCCGTGCGGATCTGTCATTGGGTGAATGCCATTTCCCTTTTTGTGATGGTGGGCAGCGGGCTGCAGATTTTTCGCGCGTTCCCCAGCTTTGGAGCAAAAATCCCGCAAAAAGACTTGTTGCATTGGCCCAAATCCTTTGCCATTGGCGGATGGCTGGGCGGTGCGCTGCAATGGCATCTGACCTTCATGTGGATTTACCTCGCGACCGGATTGATCTATCTCGGCTATCAATTGTTCAGCGGAAATTACCGCCAAGTCCTGTTCACGCATCGGGACGTCCCGGGCATATGGCCGATGGTGAAGCACTATTTCTTCTTCGGCTCCAAGCCCCCGTTGCGCGAGGCCTACAACCCGCTGCAGAAACATGCCTACACCTCCGCGATCATTCTGGGAGTCCTCTCCGTATTAACCGGGCTCGCGATTTGGAAGCCAGTGCAGTTCTCGTGGCTGGCATGGTTGATGGGAGGCTTCCACTGGGCGCGACTCTGGCACTTCCTGGTGATGTGGGCGCTTCTGGCATTCGTCTTCGGACATTTGGTGATGGTCATTCTGCATGGCTGGAACAATTTCGTATCGATGCTAACCGGTTGGAAGAAGGATCCTGAGTACTGACGGCGGAGCACGATGGCCGAACCGAATGTGGCACTGAACAATGCGGAACTGGCGCGCACTGCGCGAGAGCAGGATCTCATCGCGCGCGTGCAGCATGGCCACACCGAATTGTTCTACGAACTTGTAAGGCCGTATGAGCGACGCGTGTACGCCGCCGCGATGGCGATCCTGCGCAATGAAACGGATGCTGAAGATGTGGCGCAGGAAGCCGTTCTGAAGGCGTTGGCCAATATCCGGCAATTCCGCGCAGAAGCTCGCTTCAGTACCTGGCTCATCCAGATCACGGTCAACGAGGCGCTGATGCGGCGCAGAAGGGAGCGAACCGTAGTCATGGAAGGCATTGACGACCGACGCGACGAAGACAGCGACTACGCGCCCCGCGACTTCGCTGACTGGCGGGAAATTCCCTCTGAGGCGTTAGAACGCAAGGAAGTCCGTCAGAAACTCGCAGAGGCGCTAGCATCGCTAGACCGAAAATACCGCGAGGTTTTTATTCTAAGAGATATGGAGCAGTTGAATATTCAGGAAACCGCCGAGGCGCTGGGAATCTCCGTGGCCTCGGTGAAGACTCGGCTGTTGCGGGCACGATTGATGCTGCGCGATCTGCTCGCCGGAGGTTGGGAGCGAGGCTGGTTCAGCCGCCTGCCCTTCGAGAAGGGGAGCAAGCCATGGTAGAGCCAATCGGTTGTGAACAGGTATGGCGCCAGATTTCAAGTTATTTGGACGGCGACTTGGATGCGAGCGCGTGCCAGGTCGTCGAGAATCACATCAAGACGTGCCCGCGCTGCGCGTCGGTGCATGCGGGTATGCGCAATGTCGTTAACCTCTACCGGGACGAGCGCATGATCGAGGTGCCCTCGGGCTTCGGACACAGGCTGGAAAGAAGGCTGGCACAAAATGCGAGGGCGAGCCGTACGCGGTGGTCAACCTGGTCCACGTGGCTGGTACCAGTGGCTGCCCTGGCCCTGATTGCGGGAGGACTGCGGTTCGCGAATTCCCTAACGATCTCACCCCCGCTGAAGAGCGAGCATGCCCAGCAGCCACGTGATATTCCACCCGACATGATCGTGGTGGTCACGAAGGATGCAAGGCTGTTTCATGCACCCGGATGCGAGGCCATCCACAACAAGGACACCGAGAAGATGATGACCGCAAAAGAAGCCATGCGTGAAGGATATGTTCCGTGCCTGCGCTGCATGCGCAAGTACATGGAGACAGCGAAGGCGGGACATGCGGCGCTGGGGGTGGAAGCGGACGGTGAATTGGAAGGGGAGGCAACCAGACGCGTTCGAGGCCACTAGCAGGCTGCTCAACAATTCGATCGACGACTTGTCTTGAAAGTGAGCGTTTTCATGCCGCGCCCGCAAGTACAACAAAATCAATTGCGGATTCAGCCGGAGAGGAACAGCCGCCTACCCGAAATATTTTCAAGTAGCCCGCCAAGATGCTACCGGCCTTGCTGAAGGCTTGGGGCTCTGCGCTAAACTCCTTTAGTGCACGAGCAATCACTTATTGCAGCGTTCGTGAAGCGTAACAAACGTGAGCGCTACCGGGAGATTCTGTCCAACCCACGTTTGCGCCACAAGTTCACCAGTCAACTTGCGCATTTCACTGACTTCGATCCCGAGTACCGCCTGCCGATTCCGAGTAACAAACTCTTCGCTGAAAACATCGCCATCGAGCTAAAGAAGCGACACTGTCCTAACATCGTCTTCGCCATTTCCGAAGATCCCGCGCTTGATCAGAAAGAACTTTTACTCCTCGAAGCCCTCACACAGATCGTCGGACATGGAATGGGCACAGTGCTATCTTGTTTACTGGGCGCCTTGCTTTCGTTGAAACCGAGGACGAGCGCTTTATCCTCGAGCGTCCCGATCCCTTAGAAAAACGTGAATACATCCGCTTCGTCATCGACCGCAAAGATGAAGAAAGTCATGTTGAGCAAGGAATTTTTCAGGCGGTGGCGCTTGCGCTGGAATGGCAAGATATCACGGGATCAGACGCCGATGAATTGAACGAACTGCGAGCTTGGTTCAACGAAAATCTAGAACGTCCAACTTCCTTCGGACGGGGCAAACTTCGCCGTGGGATTTGTTGGTTCAAAACAGATTCCAGCGAGCACATCTCGCGGATTTGGGAGATGGTTCACATCCTCGAACGCAATGGGATTTACGCGAAGCAAATCAGAACAGGCAGACCCGGGTACGTGATCTACGAAGACGAATGGCAGCTAGTGGCAGAACCATTCCGCAAGGGAACAATTCCCAGAAAATGATAGCTTCGGACACAAAAGCCGTCGCCACCACAAATTAAACAACATGGCGCGAGCCTCAGCCCGCGCCCCCAGAATCCCCTGACCCCCGACTAATTCTGCTTCATCTGGTCTTTCTTGTCGTCCTTCATGGTGTCATTCTTCATTTTGTCGTTCTTCATGTCGTCGTGTTTCATCGCGTCTTTCTTGGCGGCCTTTTTGCTCTTTTTGTCGGCCTTCTTGTCGTTCTTCATCTGATCATTTTTCATTGGATCGTTCTTCATGGTGTCGTGCTGGGCATCATCTTTCTTCATGTCGTCCTGCTTCATCTGATCTTGCGCGAAGCCGGCCATCGACATCGCCAGAACACACGTCAGCGTCACAGTGCCGAAAATCTTTTTCATAGGTTTCCCTCGGAAAATTTATTTGGGCCGCGGCTTGCTCAGCTGCGGGCAAACGATGGGATTAGCGGGACTGGCGGAAGTTACAGGAACGGCAAAAATCTTTTGCGACAAACGACGCCGAGTTCCCCGAGTCAGCAGGCTAACTGATCTCGAGTGATCTTTAGCCCGGGCAGATTCCCCAGTACCGTCACCGCAACCAATTCTGTCTTGAAGAATTGATTGGCCAGCGCGGTCAGATCTTCCACGGTAACCGCTTCGATTTTCTGAATCAGTTCGTCGAGGTCGTAGAAGCGCTCAAAATACATCTCCTGGCGCGCCAAATTCGACATGCGCGACGTGCTCGATTCGAGCGAAAGCATCAGGCTGCCCTTCAACTGGGCCTTCGAACGGCTCAATTCTTCCTGGGGCACCGGCTCGTTCTTCAGTTTGCGGAATTCACTCACCACCGACTGCACTACCTTCCCTGCCGAAGCCAAAGAAGTGCCGGCATAGACAGCGAGGCAGCCCGTATCGCGATACGGATTCAGATCGCTATAGATGGAGTACGCCAGCCCCTGACGTTCCCGAATATTCTGGAACAGGCGCGAACTCATGCCGCCACCCAGCAGCGTATTCAGGATGTATCCCGCATGACGTTTCTCGTGCGCGATCGGGTACGCGGGAACGCCAATGCACAATTGCACCTGCTCGAGCGCTTTCTTATTGCGCAACGTGATGCGCGAGACGATCTTGGGCGCCGACGAATGATAGCCGTTGCTCATCGGCTTCATCTGCTCAAAATGTTTGATCACTAATTCGACAAAACGGTCGTGATCGAGGTTCCCCGCCGCTGACACAATGATGTTTCCCGGCGCGAAGCGGTGCGCGTATTCCTCGAGTACGGAATTGCGTTCGAAGCTCTTCACCGTTTCCTTCGTGCCCAAAATCGGCTTGCCCAACGGGTGATCTTTCCAGAAGTTCTGTGTGAAAATTTCGTGGACGAGGTAGTCCGGATTGTCCTCGTCCATCTTGATTTCTTCCATGATCACGCCGCGTTCGCGGGTGATATCGGCCGCATCGAACACCGGGTTCAGGACAAGATCGCTCAAAATATCCAGGGCCGTCGGCACGTGCTCATCCAGCACCTTCACGTTGAAGCAAATACACTCCTTGGCGGTAAAGGCGTCCATGTTTCCGCCGATGGAGTCCACCTGGCGCGCAATTTCTTCCGCGGTGCGGTGCTTGGTCCCCTTGAAGACCATGTGCTCGATAAAATGGGAGATGCCGTTGGCTTCGGGAGTTTCGTCGCGCGAGCCGGTCTCGAGCCAAATGCCAATCGAGGCGGAACGGATGTGGGGCATCTGCTCAGTGATGACAGTCAACCCATTGGGCAGTACCTGCCGACGAATATTGCGCACTTCCTTGGACATCGCTATATACCTACGGAATTCTCGTAATTAGACGCAAAAGGGGCCGTAAAGAGGACTTTATCTATTCTGACACACGGAGACTGGGTGTGCGAGAATAGATTAGTCATTTGAAATCATATACTTAGAGTTTTTCATCAGCCCGGTATAGCGACGCACCACGAAGAGAAAAAGTCGTTACCACTCAGTAATCTGAAGAATGCCAGAAGCATCACAAATCGCGGTGTTGGGCCTCAATCGCCCTGAGCTGTCGCAGCTGATGGAGGAGATGGGCGAGGCGCCGTTTCGAGCGCAGCAATTGCTCGATGCCGTCTATCGCCAGAAGGTGGAATCGGTCGATCAAATCTCCACCCTCTCGCAAGAACTACGCGCGAAACTGGCAGAAAAGAACGTCAGCGTCGGATTCCCGAGAATCGACAAACGCTTCGTTTCGCAGGATGGCACGGTGCGCTACCTGATTGAGTTCTCGGATGGACAAAGCGTGGAGACCGTCTGGATGCCGGAAGGCGACGGCGGCGAATCCGGGGACGGCACGGAAGCGGGTGAATCGAGTGCGATGCGGAGCACAGCGCGGCAATGGGATCGCGCCACGATTTGTATCTCCAGCCAGGTGGGCTGTGCCGTGGACTGCCAGTTCTGCCTGACCGCGTTGCTGGGCGTGAAACGCAATCTGACGGCGGGCGAAATTGTTGGGCAGGTCTGCGCGGTGCTCAAAGACCAGAAAGTAAGTCCGCCCCAAGATCGAATCAATCTGGTCTTCATGGGCATGGGCGAGCCCTTCCTGAACTATGACAACTTCATCAAAGCGGTGCGGCTGCTGGTGGAAGAAGTGGGCGTGGCCGAATCGCGGATGACGGTATCAACCGCAGGAATCGTCCCCCGCATCCACGATTTCGGACAGGAGCCGGTTCGTCCCAAACTGGCCATCTCTCTGAATGCATCTAATGACCGCCAGCGGACAGAGTTGATGCCCCTCAACCGTAAATGGAATCTGGAGAAGCTGATGGTTGCGGCGCGAGAGTTTCCCTTGCGCAACCGCGAGCGCATCACGTTCGAGTATGTTTTGCTCCATGGCGTCAACGATTCGTCCGACAACGCGCGCGAAGTGGCTGAACTGCTGCGGGGAATGCGAGCCAAGGTGAACCTCATCGCGCTGAACCCCGGCCCCGGCATTCGATTTTCGACGCCGGAAGAAGAGCGGGTCGCTGCGTTTCAACAGACCCTGATCAAGGCAGGAATTCCGGCGTTTGTCCGGCGGCCGCGCGGACGGGATATTTACGCGGCCTGCGGCCAGCTCAAGCGTACGGTAGAGATTGCTTCAGCACCGGTGTCGTAGTTTTCTTCGAAGGTTGGAGGGCCGGATCGATGCCTGGCAGTTCCACGGTCAGGACAAAGGCCTGTCCAGCGGGCGTTTGACGGTTGAGGCTGCCGCGATGCTCCTGCAAAATTCCCCGGCATGCACTGAGTGCAAGACTGTGTTCGGAATCGTCCACGACTGGCTTGCCCGCATTCTCAGATGAAAGCGTCAGGACGCAAACCGCCGCCTGCCGTTCGGTGACAATGTTCAGAACCCTGCCATCGTATTCACTCATGGCGTGCAATCCGTTGGAAATGAGCTGCAGGCAAACCTGCAGCAGTTGATTGGAATCCCCGAAGACCCGCGGGAGTGAGGAATCGAATTGAGGCCGGATCTCAACTTTTTGCGCCTGCCATTGCGGTTCGGCCAGCTTGATCGCCGTTCGCACCAGAGTATTCAGATCGATGGCAGTTTTGGGAGCAGGTCCCTGGCGCGCAAAACTGATCAAGCTGGCAACCAGTGACCGCGTGCGCCGCACTTGTTGTCCGATTTTCGTCGCCATCAATTCCTGTTCGGAACTCAACGGCGTGCTGAGCAACAAGTCGGAATAACCGAGCATCGCGGTGATGGGATTGTTGAGTTCGTGTGCCGCGCCGCCGACCAATTGCCCGATCGACGCCATCTTTTCCGACTGCAGAATTTGGCTTTGCAGGCGATGCAAATTCGTAACCGACTCGTCGGAGTGATTCAGCAAGCGCAGTAATTCGCGATCCAGAAGCGACTGCCGGAAAAACACCATGACCCCCATCACCAGCGCCGCGACCAGGGTCACGCCCAGGCGAAAGAGTCGGATGTAGGAGGGCAAAGCAGAATTAGATAAAGACCACGCGGCGAACAGCGGCAACGAGAAAACCGCAATCATGCCGAATCGTGCGACCCACACACCGTAAACCGTCGACACCTCGCGGGCGTCGGGCTGAGGCTCGCTCACCTCCGCTCTCAGACCGATCCACGTGAGCCACGCCATCGCCACGGCCAGGGGAACATCGTAGAGGCTGCCACTGTAGTAGACGTTGCGGGCGATCGCCCAATTCGCCAGAGCGGAACTAGCCGAATAGCAAAAACTCATCCCGAACAAGCTTCCGTAGAGCTTTTTCCAGGCGCCACGGCTGCGATACCAGCAGGTGGCGAGACCGGCCAGAAACACGACTTTTTCGGTCAGATAGACCGCATTCAAATTGCGGTTGTAGGCGGCAACGTTGGGCTCCACGTATTGCCATGGAATTACGATCAAAACGTAGAGATAGAACCACCAAACCAGCAACAGGGCAAAGTCCAACCGGCCCAGGCGAGCCGAATACTCGTCGCGGGGCACATGTGGCCGCAGGGCCAGGGCCGCCATCAGCGGGACTATGTTGAGGAAGAGGACAACGTCTCCCGCAAAGATGTCGGGCACCTCGCTCTTAAGAAATACTTCGTAATAGGTCCACATCAGCTGATACGACAGCCAGAGCGTTATGCCGAAAATGATGAGCGACCAAAACAGGCGCATCCGCCCACGGGAACGCAAAGCCAGCGGCAACAGGGAGCAGACCCCGGACACCAAGAGCAGCGTTTCTACGATGTCGCAGAAGGCCGTCAACTGGAACGACTGCCGCAGAGTGAGGGCGACCACGACGAACGTCAGCAATACCAGCGCGACCGCTCCCAGCCATAGATTGGAACGCTTGCTCAAACGCACTCCTCCGCTCGTATTGTAGGGGCGATTCACATAACATCGCGGTTACTGTAGTAACCTATTCTCTATCGACCGTGCTTGGGGTGCCAGATGCTTGCCGGAAGAGCGCTTGCCAGTAAAGTCTTCTTATTCAATAATGTGCAGCAATGTAAATTGAGCTCGTGCGGTCCCGCGCGCCCCGTCGTGGAGAATGAGCTAATTGTTTTCTCGCGTTGAGCGGTATCGACATTCGTGGAGATTAAGGGTCCCTCAAGATCCGAGCGAGACTCGCCGGATCGAGCGATGGCTCGCCACCGCACGTGTATTCCTCGCCGTCTCCACCCTGGTTGCCATCCGGATGGACCCCACGGAACTGGGTCATTCCTGGGCGGCCTACGGCCTATTCGTGTTTTACATGGCCAATGGCATCCTGATCCTGATGCTGTTACGGCGAAGGCAGCAGTCGACGGCGGCCTTCCGACTACTGGTGCACGCCGCCGACGTGGTTTGGCCTGCAGTGATCTCCGTCTTCGCGGAAGGACCTCGAACTCCCTTCTTCCTTTTCTTTTTCTTCGTACTCGCGGCCGCCGCCTATCGTTGGGGCCTCTGGGAAACGCTTGGAACCGCCGCGGCCGAAGTGGCCCTCCTGTGGATTGAAAGCTTCGTCGTCCGTGCCATTTGGTTGGAGCCGGGCGGCGCGGCCCGCCTGCGGCAATTTACCGGGCTCAACATCAGCCATATTTCCTACGAGCCGCAGCGCCTGTTCATGTTGTCCATTTACCTGCTGGTAATGGGCCTGCTGCTTGGTTATTTAGCGGAACGGCAGAAGCATCTGCGCGCGGAGAAGGCGGTGGTCACCGGTATTTTGTCGCGGATCCGGGTCGAGGCGGGCCTCACCGGCACCATGCAGCACATTTTCAATGAGACGATGGCGATGTACGGCGCTTCCAAGCTGCTCGTGGCATCGCAGGAGTCGCATAGCCATCGCGTGTTTGTCGGCGAGATGGATAGCCCATCTTCCGGGCAATCTTCCGAGTTTTACTGGCTAGAGTCCGCACCCCGCGAGTCCAAAGTCTATCTCGAGGAATTTCCCGGAGAGGTTCTCTACGCAGCATTCGATGGAGACCGCCACACCGCCCTGGCAATCGATCACAACGGGAATCAGGTTCCGGTTGAAAATTTCGACCCAATTTCGCAATTGCGGGCAACGCAATCTTTTCGCTCGCTGGTGACCGTCTCCTTTCTTTTTGGCACCGAGTGGCGGGGACGCGTATTTTTGTTCGATCCCTCATGGCGCGGGGAAAAGCAGGAGGAGTTGCGATTCCTGCTCGACCTGGTTCGCCAGATCGGACCCGCCATTTACAACGTCTACTTGCTTCATCGCCTGCGCCGCCGTGCTGGCGCGGCCGAGCGGGCCCGTTTTGCGCGAGAGCTCCACGATGGCGCGGTGCAGTCGTTGATCGCGGTCGAGATGCAGGTCGACGTGCTTCGGCGCCAATCCGACGCTGGAAAACCGATCGGCGGAGAATTAGGTAGAATTCAGAGCCTGCTGCGCGAGGAAGTTCTGAAGTTACGTGAACTCATGCAGCAGATGAAAGCCATCGAAGTCGACAAAGAACGATTGATTCGGGTCCTGCACGATACCGTCGAAAGGTTTCAACGCGAGACCGGCATCAGCGCCCGCTTCGTCACCGACGTCGAGAATTTAGACATGCCGCAACGGGTTTGCGGAGAAATTCTCAGAATTGTGCAAGAAGGACTAGTGAATGTGCGCAAGCACAGCGGCGCGCGGCATGCGCTGGTGCGGCTAGCGTCGAGTCCGAACCGATGGAACCTTACTCTCGAGGATGACGGAAAAGGTTTTCCATTCGCCGGAAGATTCAGTCAGCAGGAAATGGAAGAGAATGGCAAGGGTCCGATGATCATCAGGGAACGTGTTCGTCTAATCGCGGGTCAACTCACTGTAGAATCAACTCCCGGACAGGGATCGCGTTTGGAAATCACGGTGCCCCGGAATGGGGAAATGCATCATGAACTTTAGAAAGTCGCAGCCTATTCGCCTGGTAATCGCCGATGATCATCCCATCTTTCGTGACGGCCTGCGTCGTCTGCTCGAAGCCGAGCCCGACCTGAAGGTTCTGGGCGAAGCCTCCGATGGTGCGGAAGCCGTCAAGCTGGCGCGCCAGTTGAAGCCCGATATCCTGCTGCTTGACCTGGCCATGCCGAAGCATCCGGGACTGGAAGCTCTCCGGGAACTGAGCGTTCCCGCCAACGCGGCACCGGTGCGCGTCATTCTTCTCACCGCTGCCGCGGAGAAAAGCCAGATCGTCGAAGCCTTGCAATTGGGTGCGCGCGGCGTAGTCCTTAAGGACTCTGCGACACAGCTCTTACTCAAGGCCATCCAGACCGTCATGGCGGGCGAATACTGGGTGGGACGCGAGAGCGTATCGAACCTGGTCCAATATCTGCGCACGCTCATGCAGTCCTCGCACGACGAAGCGCGGCAAAAGAAATTCGGCCTCACTCCCCGCGAACTCGAGATCGTTTCGGCGGTGGTGGCCGGGTATTCCAATAAAGAAATCGCCGAATACTTCAAGATCAGCGAAGACACCGTAAAGCACCACCTAAGCAATATTTTCGATAAATTGGGGGTCTCCACACGTTTGGAACTTGCGCTTTTTGCCGTGAACCAGGCGCTTCCCCTTAAAAGTATTGCTTAGTTGTACTTACAACCCACACGAAAGTCACCTCCCGTGGCACGTTCGGGCCATTGGCACGTCCTTTTGCGATCACTAGAATTCCCCATATAACACAACTTGGGGAGCACATAGTGCTTCGTGCGCATTTCTGCCATGCGAGAAAGCGCAAAGGGTCAGTGTAAAACTAGAAATGAGGAGCCCCGTGGCAAACCTTTTGAAGCAACTGTGGAACGATGAGCGTGGTCAAGACATTGCAGAATACGCGGTGATGTTGGCCGTGATTCTAGTAATCGTCGTGGGCACAATCCGCCTCATCGGGTCGAACGCCAACAACGTGTTCTCCGAAGTTGGCAGCGCGATCAGCTAATCGCGCATTTTCCCGCTGACAAGGTCATCGTGCGTGGGATAAGTCCGCCTGCCCGTGGTGTGCCAGTCTTCGTGGCGCACAGTCCGCGCTATTGCGCGCTCACTTCTGTTCCGGTACGGGCTGCGCTGAGGTTGAGGTCGTCAGCGACGCGGCCTTCTCTGTTCCATCCGAATAGCGAATCAGGTAGGGGAAGAAAGGAGTGATCTCAAACTCCATCTTCTCCTTCTCCGAGGTCAACGGCACCGCCTTGGCTTTCGACAGTTCGACTTGATCGGTCCAAGGTTCCACCTTGATTCGTCCGCCCAGTGGCAAAGCCGCAATCTGATCGAGCTTTTTCTCGTTCAACTCCGGCGCGCCGGCGAGGAGGCTCGACATCCGAATGCTCTTTCCGTCGGCAATGCTGTTGCCCAGGTGAGAGCGAATCAGGTTCGGGAGATCTGGAGCATGCTGTTGCAGCGCCTTCAGGAACAGACCTGCGTTCCCCAGCTTGTCTTTGTACGGGGAATTCTTCAGCAGTTCGACGGCCTTGGCATCCGCGGCTTCCTCCTCCGCCTGCGTGTGACGGAACCCTAATTTCTGGAACGAATTCTCGTCCGGGAAGAACATGCGGTCGTTGAACGCGAGCTTCGTGTCGAAATGGTGGCCAAGCACGATGTGGCTCAGTTCGTGCGCCAGAATCATCCCCAGCGAGGCCTCATCCGGAAGAACGTCGAGCAATCCGCGACTCACGACAATGGTGTGCCCAATCGTGAACGACTCCAGCGGCGAGGTCAACAGCACGCGGCAATGCAAGTCCCCTTGCAGATCAATATTGTTGGTGACCAGTAAATTGTTCACCACCGTGCACAGGATTTTGTCCACTTCACCCGGAGGCGCCAGCAGGCCGATCCGCGTCAAGCGCTCCACCGCGTTCTCTTCCGCCTGCTTTTCCCACATGCGCTCGGCAACAACCGGAGTCGCATCCGCTGCCGCATCGCTCTGATCTTTTACCGACTGCGGAGAATCAATCAGAATCTGTGTAAATTCCTCGTTCTTGTTCAGCCCTTTGAGGTCGTAGCCCCACAAGCGCGTCTGTGCCTTGAAGTGAAGGGTCTTGGTAAGGCTCGTCTTCAGATTCGATTCTTCCACGTACACATACGCGGGCAGCCACATTCCCGGCCGCATGTTCAAACGCCAGCTATCGAAGTGGAAAAAGAAATTGACCTTGGGCTGCGGAGAGTACGTTCCGTTGAAGCGAACGATGTTGTAGTCCTGGTCGTCCACCCAGATTCGTCCCATGAAGCGCGCCGTCTTCTGCCCTTCTTTGGGTTGCACGTCGATGACGAGGCAGCGAATTTCGCCCAGGAATTCGCGGCGCACAAAAGTAAAGTTGTAGTACTTCTTCTGGAAGTCCGAGTCCATCACCACCATCTGCGCGAAGCCCATCGGCAGGAAATGGAGTGAGTACACGCCGGTCAGTTTCGTCACCATGCGGTGACCGAAGCCAGGCTGGCCAACGAACGAAGTGTCGTCCGGGCCGTCGGACATATCGAGCCGCCCCAGATAGTACTGGTCCTTCACGGGCTGCATGTTTCCATTGGAGTCGGGCTTCAAATCCTGCAGATACGTCTCGACCATCGGATGCATATGCCGCATCTGTGCCATGAACAGGTGCTCGCGTTGCACGATGCGATCCATCACGTCGTTGAACGTCGTCGCTCCCTGCGGGATGGACGCTGTGCTGGCCGGAACTGGAGCCGGCGAAGTCCCTGCCGGACTCGATGCCGCTGGTGCTGCTGTCGTCGCATTCGGATTGACGACGGGCATGGCCGGCGTGGAAGACCCATCCTGCGCGGCAAGCGACAAAGCACACGCCAATACCAGGAAAATCACTACAGAGCCCGAACCCATTTTTCGCATAAGAACCTTCTGGGAGTGGATCACGCTAACTGGAAAATGATATGCAAGACGGCCGTCGAATCCGCTGGCTGGCCATCGCGCAGAGCGGGTTTGAAGCGAATCTGCTCGGCGGCGCGTACTGCCGCATCGTCGAGTCCGTGCCCCAATCCCCGAACAACTTTAACCACATGTAGCTTTCCGCTGGCTTCCAATACTACTTCCAGAAGCACCTCACCCTCAATCTTCTGGGTGCGGGCCTCTTCCGTGTAGACCGGTGTGGGTTTCGAGAGAATCTCCGCGGGAACGATCTTGGCGGCAGCTTGTTGTGCGGGATGCGATTGCACCGTAGGAGGCGCGGCTACATCGCTGCTGCCGAATCCACCAGTCCTCACCGCACCCCGCTGGGATGAACCATGCGGATCGCCGGTAGCAACACCGCCGCCAAACCCAGTGCTGGCGACCACACCACGAGCGCCGTTCGCTCCGCCGGTTCCATTGCCGCTTCCGGGCCCGGTCGGCATATCGAACCCGCCCGCCTGCGCGATGTTCACCGCTCGCGTCTGTTTATTGCTCGCGGGAATTCCGTTGGGATCGCCAAACCCACCGGTCTGCACCTTCTCTGCAGGCTTGTCGATGGTTTGCGGCGCGGAACTGCCCGTAGAAAAAACGTTCGTCCGAATGACCTTCGGAATGACCGGCGCAGTAGACGGCGGCAGATTGTCCAACTTCTTTTCTGCAATCTTCACTTCCGGAGCAGGCGCGTCTTCCACTTTGGGTCGAGGCTGCGGCCGGGGCGCCTCCAATCTCAAAGCCGCGGGCGGAGGATCAATCGGATCCAACTTCGCCACCAGGACCTTCTTCGGTGGCAGCTGACGCTGCGGTTCGTGATTCACCGGAACGGGCGTCGGCACCAGTTCGATGGCGTGATAATCCTTTTTCGGCCCTTCCATGATTTCCGGGTGCAGCACTGGAATCCAGACGGCAATTCCGACAATGACGGCTTGCACGCCATAGCTGAGAAAGAACTCCGACCATGGCTTGCGCCATTCGGGGAGCATGGAAAACGGGCTAGGGTCAGATAGACGCGATACCATAATTCCTGGTCTCGTTGACGGCTCAAACACAGGTTACAGTCAAAAAGTTCTGTCGGTTTTTCTTCGTTTCGCGGGGAACCTGGGAAGTTAGGCCCACACGAAAAAGTTTACTATCCCACAGCTAACGATGCACGGCAGAGGCCATTCCGGCCTTTCTGCCATCCAGGTAATCGCTTTGCTTTCAATCCGTTATGGAGGCCTATGCCTTCTATCCACATGGCCTACAGGATGCAATGCAAAAATCTACACCCTTGTATGGATAGATTTCCCGTTCTCACGGGCAGTTGCCCAATCGACCTAAAAAAGGCTGCCTAGCAGTGCACGATCTTGTCACTGGCAACACCACGGGTGGCGTTTCGCGTGTCGACCACCAGCTTCGATTCCTTGACGATGCGCGCGTAGTCGTAATCCGAGTGATCGGTGACAATGACCACGCAATCGTATGAGGAAAGATCTTTCAAATCGGCACACTTCATCTGCAGATCGTACTTGCGGCCGCGTCCGATAAACGGGAAATACGGATCGTGATAACTGACTTGCGCGCCTTCCTTTTGCAGAAGCTCGATGATCGTAAGGGAAGGCGATTCGCGCAAGTCATCAATATCCTTTTTGTAAGCCACGCCCAACACCAGGACTTTCGAGCCGTTCACCGACTTCTTGTGCAGGTTGAGTGCGCCTGAGACCGAGGCCAGCACGTGATACGGCATGTTCGTATTGATCTCGCCGGCCAGTTCGATGAAGCGCGTTCGGAAATCCCACTCTTTCGCCTTCCATGAAAGGTAGAACGGATCGACCGGAATGCAATGGCCACCCAATCCCGGGCCGGGATAAAACGGATGGAAGCCGAAAGGCTTGGTGGAGGCGGCTTCGATCACCTCCCAGATGTCGAGGCCCATGCGCAGGCACAACAGCTTCAATTCGTTGACCAGGGCGATGTTCACGCAGCGGTAGATGTTTTCCAGCAACTTCGTCATCTCCGCCGCAGCTGGAGACGACACCGGCACAGTGCGATTGAAAATCGATCCGTACAATGCGCCCGCCAGTTCCGAAGCTTGCGGGTTCAAACCACCAACAACTTTCGGAATGTCGCGGCGTGCAACCGTGGTATTACCGGGATCCTCCCGCTCCGGCGAGAACGCGACGAAAAATTCTTTGCCGGTGAGAGCGCCGTCCCGCGCGGCTTTCAGTCCGTTCTTGTTTTCCTTCTCCAGGATCGGAACCATCACTTCTTCCGTCGTTCCGGGATAGGTAGTGCTCTCGAGAACAACCAACTGTCCCGCGCGCAGATGGGGCGCGATGGAATGCGTGGTACCGGTGATGAAACTCAGGTCCGGCTCATGATATTCGTTCAGCGGCGTAGGCACGCAGATGATGATTGCGTCCATCTCTCCGATCTGGGAATAGTCCGAAGTCGCGGCGAAGCCCTGCCCTCGCGCCGTCTTGATCTCCTCGGGAGTGATTCGGTAAATGTAGGAACCGCCGTTGCTCAGCGTTTCCACTTTACGGGCATCGATATCGAAGCCGGTCACCTGAAATTTCTGTTCGCTATATAACAATGCGAGCGGCAGCCCCACGTATCCCAGCCCGATGATGCCTACCCGCGCCTGGCGCGTTTTGATTTTTTCCTTGAGTTGATCAAACGACGTATCTGCGGCAGAGTATGTAGTCATTTAAATTCCCAGAATGAAGTGAAGAGCACCCGCGTAAAACCAGTAATTTTAACACCCCGTCACGCCGAAGACTGTGATGGTGGATACTGCCAAGCAGGCTTGATTTCCGGCCAAGAGCCAACACTCGAATGAGCCATCGGTCTCCAAGAAGAACGTTAGCAATTCTTTTCTTGCTCCTGGTCGTAGCAATATTTGCGGCAAATGCCGGACGGCTTCTGATCGTCGAGAACCCGCAGGCATCCGACGTAATCGTTGTTCTAGCCGGCGAGACCTCCCGTCGACCCGCCCGCGCACTCGAACTCCTGAATCAGGGTTACGCGTCGCGTGTTCTCATCGATGTGCCGGCGGAGGCAAGAATTTACGAGTTCACGCAGCTTCAACTGGCAGAAAGGTATGTGCAGGATCTTCCGCAGCACGGCTCGGTTGCGATCTGCCCCATCTACGGACTCTCCACTCACGACGAGTCCCGCGACGTGCAAAAATGCCTGGCCCAGCAATCAGGAAATCGCGTTCTGATCGTGACGTCTGACTTCCACACCCGGCGGGCCCTCAGTGTGTTTCGACGCGAAGTCCCAGGAAAGTCGTTCTCGGTCGCTGCCGCCCGTGACGATGCACAATTCGGCACACGATGGTGGGCTCATCGACAGTGGGCCAAAACGTGCTTCGAGGAATGGCTTCGCCTCGCCTGGTGGTATGCCATCGATCGCTGGCACTGAGGCAAATGCCAGTCCAGACTGTACTTAGCGAATATTACGAAAGATAAGTTTTCCACATGTATTCAGTCCGCCTGGCACAAAAGCCATTGACGTTCAACAACGAGGAGGGTACGATTTCGGAAAAGGTTACCAAAACAGTTATTAACGGAGTGTGGGAATGGGTTCGTCCGCTTGTCGGAAGATGGTTACATGCGTGCTGCTGTTCCTGTTTCCCAGTTCAGTTTTTGCGGCTGATTCTACTGCCGCCATGCTTTATACCAATGGCGCCGCATGGGTGAACGGTTCCCACGTGCCGCGCGTTTCTTCTGCTATTTTTGTCGGCGATCTTCTTCAAACCCGCTCCGATTCCGTCGCAAACATCAACCAGTCCGGCTCTACTATTACCGTCCTTGGCGATTCCCTAGTGAAATTTGCGGGCAGCACGGTCGATATCGAGCACGGTGGCGTCACCGTTTCCACGTCTAAGGGCATTGGCGCAACCGCCGGTGATGTGAAGGTAACACCCGCAACCTTTACCTGGACCGAATTCAACGTCTCCGATACGGACGGAACCGTCCGCATTTTCGCTCGCAAGGGCGATCTCACCGTAACTGACGGCAAAGAGACTTTCACCCTGCAACAGGGACAGGACACCAGCCGCGATGAAACCGCACAGGATTCGGACTCCAAAGAGGGGAAGAAGAAGAAGAAGCGGAAACAAGCAGCCGGAACGGCTCCCGGAGCGACGGGCGGCATTTTGAATTCTCCCTATGCGATCGGTATTGGTGGTGGCGCCGTCATCGGTTTGACGACCTGGGTGTTGCTGCAGAATGAGTCCCCGGCCAGCCCGGCAAAGCCCTAATTCATTTCAAAATAAAAAACCGCACTCTCTTTCGAGAGTGCGGTTTGGTTTTGCTTGCGTGCTTCTACGCTCCTTCCGGCGCGTGCAACACGCGGAAGCTATTTCCACCATTCGACCACACCAGCACCAGAGCATCTTCTCCCTTCGGCACTTTCGACAGCGCCTCTTTCACTTCGGCCGCCGATTGCACTTTATGGCGATTGACTTCGAGGATGATGTCGCCGCGCTGCAGTCCGGCATTGTCCGCCGAACTTCCAGGTTGCACTTGCTCGATCACGGCCCCGTTCAATCCCTGCGGAGCCTGCAGTTGTTCACGCACATCGGAGTTCAGGTCGCCCAATCCGATACCCCAGCGCGCCTTCCCTTCGCTCTTGTCCGCAGTCCCGCTGCTCTCGCCGGGCTTTGCACCCATCGCTTCCAACGTTACCGGGATTTGCATGGTCTTACCGTTGCGCAACACCGTGAGATTTATTTTCGTGCCCGGCTGCTTCTGTCCAACCATCACCTGCAACTCTCCGGCGTCGTTTATCTTCTGTCCGTCGATCGCCGTGACCACGTCTCCCGTCTCTAGTCCCGCCTTCGCGCCCGGCGAATCGGGTTCCACCTGCGTGACGACACCGCCCGCCGCGTTCGAGTCGTCAAAGAACTTCGCGTTCTCCGGCGTCACGTCCGCGATGCCGATGCCGATCCGCCCGTGGCTCACTTTGCCGTCGCGAATCAGCGCCTCCACGGTCGGACGAACGATCATCGATGGAATTGCGAATCCCATGCCCGAGAATGAGCCCGAAGGCGAAATCAGGAACGTGTTGATGCCAATCACTTCGCCCCGAGCATCCACCAGCGGCCCACCCGAATTGCCCGGATTGATCGCCGCATCCGTCTGAATAAATTCACCCGGCTTGCGAGCATCGCTCGCATCGGGATTCGGCCGGTTCACCGCGCTCACGATTCCGCGCGTCACGGTGAAGCGGAATCCGTACGGATTGCCGAAGGCCAGCACTGTCTGCCCCGGACGAACATCCTTGGAATCGCCCCAAGGCGCGCTGGTCATGTCTTTGCCGTCCACCTTCAAGACCGCCAAGTCAGTGAGCGGATCCGTTCCGACCAGCTTGGCTTTCATGATGCGGCGATTGCTCAAAGTTACGCGAATATCGACCGCTCCATCGACCACGTGATTGTTAGTGACGATGTATCCATCGGGAGAGATGACGACACCACTGCCCATCCCATGCTCGATCTGCGGCCCGCGCTGTTGCGGTCCAAAGAATTGTCCGAAGCCGTTGCCCTGTCCAAATTGCTGGCCAAAGAATTTCCGGAACTCCTTCGGCATCTCGTCGTTCTCCGCGACTTCCTTGGTCTTCGAAGTTACGGTGACGTTCACCACCGCAGGAGTCACGTGTGCCGCGAGTGTCTCCATGGCTTTATCGAGCGAAAGCAGAGCACCCACGCTGTCCACGTCCAGTGGTGCCGCTGCACCCGGTGCAGTCGCCGAAGCGCGCGCCGGCGCCGGTTTCGCCCACTCATATGTTGAGAACGCAGCCAGCGTCGCTAGCAGCACTGGCACTGCCAACCGCCGCGCCCATTTTGATTTGCTGTCTTTCCACCACATCCCTACATTCATACGAACATTTCTCCTTCACTTGGACTTTTGATAGAACTAATTCTTTAGTTCCTGAATCCAGCACAATCCCCGCATTCCTGCTGCACGAAACTAAGTTTCTTTTCGGGGAATCTTGTTCTCGGCCTGATCGTTGGCAGGGTGATAGACCGTTAAGCGCCAAACCTGAATGGAATAGAGTCCTTGCTCAGTTTGGAAGGTCTGTTGTTCTTCAAACACTACGAATACGGTTTGCGTCGCCACTACCGGAGCCGCTCGCATGTGCGCGAGATGGATCATGCCCGCGCTCGTCGCTGTCGCGGACGGCATCGCCTTCCTGGTTGCGTGCTTGACGATGCGCGAAGCTGCGGCGGGTTGTGAGATCGAGCGAGCGTCCAACTTTGCGTTCACCACCGGGAGATGCATCGCGTTGTCGATGTCACTCGCAATCACGGGTGCGGACACGCTCGGCACACTGTTCGTGAACGCCACCAGCCTGGGTGCGCGCGAGATTGCCACGCCGCTCCCCACCGCAAAAACTGCCACTGCAGGAATTGCCAGTTTCCATGCCGCTCTGCCGGAGCCGGAATGCCCTGCGTTCAATATCCGAGCCACGCGCTGGGAAGTTTGCCGGATGTGTCCCAGCGCAGCTTGCGCCAGGGCGATGCTGCGTTGTACGAAACTTCTTTCCGCAAGATGTGCCAGGCACTCCGCATACGCACGCGGGCTCTCGATCGTCGCCAGTACCGCATCATCACAGGCCAGTTCGCGCTCCACTGACAGCTGCCGTTCGATCCACCACACGGCGGGATGGAAGAAGAACAACGCCTTCACAATTTTCTGCGCCAGGTTCGTCCAATCATCGCGCCGTTCCAGGTGCGCGAGTTCGTGCAATAAGATCTGATTAAGTTCCTCGGTGGACATCTCTTCCCACGCCCATCGCGGAAAGACTACTGCCGGCTTCAGCAATCCAATGGCGGCAGGAACGTTCACTTCCTCGGAAACGCATACCGCAGCTCGCACCGAAGATTCCACCAACGATTGCTTCAATGCCTCATCGAGCGTCTCTGGATCAACCGGTTCGCACCGCATCCTCAAGGCGTAGATGTGCCACAGCCCAACCGAAACCCTGACCAATCCCAGCAGTGCGATCGCGGCCCACACTGCAACCGTGTACACCGCCCACTGGCTGGAAATCGTAAATGCGGCCTGCACGCTGGGCGTCACTCTGCCCGCTCCGAACGACCAACTGATCAGAGGCAGTCCCGCGATTGCCATCAACGCAACCAGCCAGATTGCAAACCGCGTCTTCGACTCCTCACGCCGAGCCAGCCACGCCACCGCGCCGGCAAACAGCGCGATGATCATTCCCTCGAGCAGGCAGTCGACGATTCGGGAGGCGGACACCTGCGCTACTGTGTTGAGATCAATTCCAGTCATCGCGGCTGCTTGCCTCCTTCCAGCAGTTTCCGCAACCGCGCCAGTTCTTCCGCGTCAATGCTGTTCTCTTCCAGAATGTTCATCACCAGCAATTCGTGCGAGTTGCCAAAGAACCGGTTCACCAGCCGCCGAATTTCCGAACGCGTAGCTTCCTTCCGATCAACACACGGCGAATACACGAATGCCCGCCCATCCTTGTCGTGCTTGACGTAACCTTTCTTTTCGAGAATACGAATGATGGTGAGGATAGAGTTGTAGGCTAGCGGCGGGTTCTCGGGGAGGGCCTGCAGCACATCGTGGACGGTCCCCGAGCCCTTCTCCCACAGCACATTCATGATGCGCAGCTCAGCTTCCGTCAGAACTTGGGATGTGCTCCGAGCCAATCGCCCTCCTGAGGTCGTCCTTTTCGTGAGACGTGTCTCGCCCAAAAAGGTCAACTAATTATTTAGTTGCGATGGACGACGGTGGCGTTGCCCGAGAGTCTCCAGGATTTCATGGGAAGTCGTATCTTCAAGAAGGACAAGGTGTTACAAGCTCTCCAAGCCTGACAGGTCGGTCAGTAAAAAATGGGGCGCCTCAGGAAGGCGCCCCAAACAGGCTCCCCGCATCTATCGCTTTGGTATTCCGCTTTCAATCACTCCGCGGATCCGCTCAAACGCCCAGTCCACCTCCTCCTTCGTAATTGTCAGAGGAGGCGCAATCCGAAGCACCCGGTCGTGCGTTTCTTTGCAAAGAATCCCCACTTCCTTCAGAGCCTCGCAATAGGGTCGCGCCGGGCTGTACAGTTCAATTCCAATCCACAGGCCTTTGCCCCGGACTTCCTTCAGGTCGGAACTACGCAGAGTCTGCAACCGTCCCAGGAAGTAAGCGCCCATCTCCGCGGAATGCTCCACCAGTTTTTCGTCCGCGAGAACCGCGAGCGCCGCTCGAGCCACTGCACAGGCCAGCGGATTCCCTCCGAACGTGCTGCCGTGATCTCCGGGATGAAACACACCGAGCACTTCCCGCGAAGCCAGCACTGCCGAAACAGGATAGAAGCCACCCGAGAGGGCCTTCCCGACAATCAGCACGTCGGGCTTTACGCCTTCGTGCATGTACGCGAACAATTTGCCGGTGCGCCCGAGGCCAGACTGTATCTCGTCGCACATGAACAGAACGTTGTGCTCGCGGCATATCGCGGATACCTCTTTCAGATATCCAGCCGGAGGAATAATGATTCCCGCTTCGCCCTGAATCGGTTCGACCAGGAAGGCGCATGTGTTTGGTGTGATGGCCTCACGCAGAGCCTGTGCATCCCCGTAAGGAATGATCTTGAAGCCCGGCGTGAACGGTCCGAAGCCATCCCGATATTGCTCGTCGCTCGAGAAACTGATGACGGTCGTCGTCCGTCCATGGAAATTGTTGGCGCAAACAATGATTTCCGCCTGACCCGAGGCTATGCCTTTGACTGTGTATCCCCACTTGCGGGCCGCCTTGATCGCGGTCTCCACGGCCTCAGCCCCGGAATTCATCGGCAACGCCATGTCGAAGCCCGTAAGCTTGTGCAGCATTTCAACCAGTAGTGGCAGTTGATCGTTTCGAAAGGCGCGCGAGGTCAACGTCACGCGGAACGCCTGCTGGATCAGCGTGTTCAGAATGCGTGGATGGCAGTGTCCTTGATTCACGGCCGAATAAGCCGCGAGGCAATCAAGATAGCGATTCCCTTCGACGTCGTGCACCCAAACGCCTTCGGCGCGATCGATGACAACATCGAGTGGATGATAGTTGTGGGCTCCGTACTGCTCTTCCAGAGCGATGAGTTCCTCGGCGCGGGTCGTTTCTAGGACTGGCATGGCTTCTCCTGGGCTTGCGTGATTTCAATTCTTCCTGAACTTGTTATGACGACTCCTTCTCCAAAAGCATGGTCAGCAGCGCCATGCGGACGTAAAGCCCGTTCGCGGCCTGCTTGAAATACAAAGCACGCGGATCGCTATCGACCGTCTTGTCGAGCTCTACCGTGCGCGGCAGCGGATGCAGGATCAGCGCGTCCCGCTTCATCTTCCGCAGAACGCTCGAATGGATCGCGTACCGTTGCAGTTCGTGCCGGTCGCGCAGGCGCTCCGGCCGAATTCGCGTTTGATACACGACGTCAACTTCTCCGATGACCTTGTCGATCTCCGACTCCAACTCGTAGTGAATGCCGTGCTCATCGAGATATTCGAGGATGTCGGACTTCATCTGCATCTCCGCCGGACTGACGAAGAAAATCTTGACGCGCTCGAACTTCGCCAGCAGATAAGCGAGGGAGCGGGCAGTCCGTCCACGATCCAGTTCGCCAATGATGGCGACACTGAGCCCGACCAAAGGTCGTTCGCGATAGATCGTGTAGAGATCGAGCAACGCTTGCGTGGGGTGCTGGCCACCCTCGCCATCTCCGGCGTTGATCACGGGAACCGGCGAAACTCGTGCCGCACGGCTGGCGCCTCCGGCCTCGGGGTGGCGAACGACGATGACGTCGGAATAACTGCCGATAATCCGGATGGAATCCTCAACTTGCTCGGCCTCAACCTCCGAAGAGAATGAACCCGCATGCTCGGTGGAGAGCACCTTGCCGCCGAGGCGATGCATGGCGGCTTCGAAGGAGAACCGCGTGCGCGTGGAAGGGCGATAGAACAGCGTGGCGAGAATCTTGTTTTGATAGTCCAGTGTCCCGCCCCGAGCCACTACGCGTTCCATGCCGCGCGAACGGTGAAACAGCTCCATGAGAAGAGGCACAGTGAATTGTTGCGACTCGATCACGTGCCGGAGCTTTGTCGCGTTCTTCGGCTCGCCTGCCGCCTGGGAATTCGGCAGCACCGGCGCCAGCGTCGTCTCTGACATGGCTATCGTCCTCCTACCGGTGCTTCGAGTTGCACCCGCAATTTGGTCGTCACGACTTCACGATCGGGAATCACGTGCGTCCCGGCTCGCCCGGCGATCGCGTCGCACAAGTGCTCATACGACGTAATCACCACTTCCCTGCCGCCCGCATGCAGGAACTGCAGCGCCGACTCGACTTTCGGCCCCATATTGCCGGGAGGAAAATGCCCGGCCTGATAGTGCTCCGCCAATTCAGTCGCCGTGACCGACAGCAACGGCCGCTGCGTCGGCTTCTTGTAATCGAGATACACGTAGTCGGTGTCGGTGGAAATCGCGAAAATGTCGGCCCCGAGTTGCGCGGCCAGCAGCGCCGAGGCGCGATCCTTGTCGATCACTGCTTCTATCCCGTGCAGCGCTCCGTCCTGGCGCACTACGGGTATCCCGCCACCCCCGCAGCCCACCACCAGAACTCCCTGGCTCATCAGCGAACGGATGACTTCCAGTTCGACGATCTCCACCGGTTCCGGCGACGGAACAACGCGCCGGTAGCCGCGAGCCGCGTCTTCCACGATGTCCCATCCCAATACCCGTTTGCGCTCGTCAGCCTGAGTTCGCGAATAAAAGGGGCCGATGGGCTTGGTCGGATGCTTCATCGCCGGATCGTTCGCCGACACAATGCTCTGGGTTACGACGCTCACCACCGACACATGCAGGCCGGCGATGGCAATTTCATCCTGCAGCGATTGCGAGAGCATGTACCCGATCTCGCCCTGGCTCGCTGCCCCGCATACGTCGAGCGTCTGCCCCGGAACCTGGTCCGCCGCGCGCTCCGAGCGCAGCAATTGCGCTCCCACCTGCGGGCCATTGCCGTGCGTCACCACCAGCCGATAGCCATGGGCCACCAGTCCGATGATCGCTTTCGCCGTGCGGCGAGCGTTCGCCAGTTGTTCGACGACGGTGCCCTTCTCCCCCGCGCGGATCAGGGAGTTGCCACCCACGGCAATGAGCATCGACGGCATGCTGCTTTCGAAAACTCCTTAGTGAACGACCAACTCCTGCGACACCGCCTCAGCCGGAAGGGGAACTTCGCGGTATTGCATCAGTTCGAGCAAGATTGCCTTCTGCGCGTGCAGGCGATTCTCGGCCTGCTGATACACCACGGAGTGCGGCGAATCGATGACTTCGTCCGTAACTTCTTCCCCGCGATGCGCCGGCAGGCAGTGCATAAAGATGGAGTCGAATTTCGCGCGACGCAAGAGCTCCGCGTTCACCTGGTACGCCGCGAAGATATGCTTCCGCTCTCCCGCTTCTGCCTCCTGTCCCATGCTGGCCCACGCATCCGTGTAAAGCACGTCAGCCTCTGCGGCGGCCTCCACCGGATCATGCGTCAAAGTGCACGTGGCCCCGGTCTTGCTTCCCCGCTGCAGTGCCCACTCCACGGCCTCAGGCTTGGGCTCATACCCTTCGGGCGTCGCTACCCACACCTGCGCGCCCAGTTGCGCTCCGGCGAACATGAGCGAATGGCACACATTATTTCCGTCGCCGATGAAGGCCACTTTGAGTTCAGCAACATCTCCCTTCACTTCCTGCATGGTCAGATAGTCGGCCATGGCCTGGCAGGGATGGCTGTAGTCGGTCAGCCCGTTAATGACTGGAATCTCGGCGTATTCCGCCATGCGCTCGACAATCTCGTGCGCATAGGTGCGGATCATAATGGCCTGCACCATCCGCTCCAGATTCTTGGCCACGTCATAAATCGATTCGCGCTTGCCGAGGTTGATCTCGGCATTCGATAAATACAGCGAAAACCCACCCATTTGCTGCACTCCCACGTCGAACGACACGCGCGTGCGCAGCGACGGCTTCTCGAAGATCATGGCCAGGGTCTTGCCCTTCAATACCCCGGTGTGCGCGGTAGGATGCTCCTTGATTTCATGGGCAAGGTCGAGCAGATAGCGGATTTCTTCCGGCGAAAAATCTCGAATGGACAGAAAATTATGACGACCCATTTGTCTTCCTCACTTCTGCAGGCGCATGGCGGAGGGGATTTGGCGTTGCCTCATCCAGATTTGCGATGTGAATTGGTAACCGGAGGAGAGTACCTATGGACTGCGGCCACTCGCTGTAGCTCATTGAGAACACGGCGAGATCCTCGTTTTCATACTCGCCGTTCTGGGGGTAAATCAGCAGTGGCAGGCATCACCGCAGGGAGTGATGTAGGTCACTGGGCTGCCGTTGCGTGACAGTACAGAATGCGTCAGATCCCTAGTGATTGCCGTTGTCCCCCGCTGTGCTTCTGGTCACATAGTCTGCGTTGCTGTCTTTCCTACAATCCACCTGTCGGGAAAGGCAGGACACCCATGGCGACGCAGTTCTTTGTATGCACGCAGTGCCATAAGAAGTCTCCCACGCATCAGAAGTTGTTCGACACGCTGTATGGATTCTCCAAGGCAGCAGCGGAAGACTGTCCAATCTGTGGCGCCCCGCGCGAACTGCGCCTGACTTTGGATTTCCAACTCGGTGCCGGGGACAGCGAGTTCCGGGTCGTCTCGGCCTTCCTGCCCGACAAACTCGAATCTTGGCTCGGCGAAGAGGAAGAAGAAGTAACGTTCTATCCCTTCCTGGTAGTGCTGGAGCGCTTCGATCACAAGCAGTTCTGCTGGATGCCGTATTGGCACGTCACCGGGAAGGACGCGCGTTACGGGCAACACGCCGTTTGCCTGGAGCAGACACAGTTCGAGAGCCTGATGCGGCAAGTGGGGGAACACGCAGACGCACACGAACTGATGATCATTTAGAATCGCACGCCGGACTAGACATGCTTGCGGCAGCCCGTGCGAACCGCCTGTGTCTCAGCCGACCTGCCAAACCGTGTCGAGCACAGTTCCATCCACCCATTTCACAACCGCTACCGGCCGATCACTCCGTTTCGGCCGTTGCGGCCTGCCCCCGCAGATTCGTTCGACTTCTCTCTTGATGTCTCCCAGCGGCCGAATGGGTAGCTTTGAGTTCTTGGTCGCGTCGATCAAATCCTGACGCCGCGGGTTGATCGCGATGCCTCGTTCCGTGGCCACCACATCGATCAGTTCGCCCGGCCCGCACAGAGTCGTCACTTCATCGACAATCACTGGAAGCCGATCGCGGAAGGACGGCACCGCCAGAATCGTACATCCGGACGCGAGGCAGTTCTGCCATCCGCCAATACCATGCAGCAGCCTGCCGTCGGAGTGGGTCACCACGTTGGCGTTGAAGTTGAGATCGACTTCAGTCGCGCCCAGCACCACCGCGTCGATCATCGACGCAAAATTTCCCTTGCCGTGGTAGTTGTACGACGTGAACGGCGACGTGGCAACGTGCCGCGGATTGTTGGCCAGCGAGCGCACGCCATCCAGATCGAAGGTCTGTCCATCGAGGATGTAATCCGTGAGTCCTTCTTCCAGCAATTCGACCAGATACTTGGTCGAACCGCCGCGGACAAAACGTGCACGCACGCCCTCCTCTTTCATCATCTCCTTCAGGTAGTTCACGAACGCGAGGGCGATCCCTCCCGATCCAGCCTGGAACGAGAAGCCGTTGCGCATAATTCCTGCGTCGCGCAAAAAGCGCGCAATGAACTCCGCGATGCGCAGGCGGTCCGGAGATTTCGTAATTTGTGTTGTGCCGGAAACAATCTTCGCTGGATCGCCAATGGAATCCACTTCCACGACATAGTCGACATTGTTGCCCTGAATCTGCCACGGAACGCAGGGGAACGGCACCAGGTTGTCCGTTACCACGATGACGTGGTCGGCATAAATCGAATCGGCGAGGGCAAATCCGAGCGAGCCGCACGCTGATTTTCCGTGAGAACCGTCGCAGTTGCCAAACGCATCAGCCGTGGGCGCCGCGATCACAGCGATATCGATATGCACTTCGCCGTCTTGAATCGCCTGCCAGCGTCCGCCATGCGAGCGCAGCACGCCCATGCCGCGCATTTTCCCTTGCGTGCAGTAATCGCCCAGCGGCCCGTTCATACTGCCTTCGATGTGATCGATGACGCCGGCTTGCATCAACTCGATCGCGCCCTTCTGCGAAGGAA
>Ga0335071_10000733_pt1 | contig 35541 bp, 21 predicted proteins | sample Lox_Sample_15_FD_206724 | JGI IMG/M metagenome (GOLD analysis project Ga0335071, IMG submission 206724) | Soil microbial communities from Loxahatchee National Wildlife Refuge, Florida, United States - Lox_Sample_1.5 | ecosystem: Environmental > Terrestrial > Soil > Wetlands | place: USA...
ACGGCGTCCACACCACGCTCCCGAATATGCGGTTGCGGGGAAAATACAAGTCCGCCTGGGAGCGCTGGGTTGCGGAGCGCGGGCCCGGCCCGCATTTCGTCATCTGCGGGCGCGACAGGGCGAAGTTAGGAGCGTTCTGGAGGCACAGCTACCAGATCGCCCGGTGCGGCAATTACAACGGGGCCGTCGTTAACCCGGACAGCGGGCGTCCGATTGTCTTTGACGACGAACGACTATTACGTGACGATTTCGGCAAGCAAGAGCGGTTCGCTGAAACTCTGGAGTCGATCGCCCTGTGCGGCGAAAAGACCAAGCCGCGGCGCTCTCTTCACAGTCCCCTTTGGCAGGTTGACGGCTCCAAAATCCGCCGCTACGCGCCAATTGAATTCATCGGCCGGTACCTCCCCCACTTCTTCAAGTTCGGAATCGCCGACGAGGTGCATGAAGCCAAGGCCGCCGATACCGCCCAGGGAAACGCTCTCGGGACGCTTGCCGCGGCCGTAGATAAGACCATTGTGCTCACCGGCACGCTGACGGGCGGGATGGCCTCCGACGTTTTCAACATCCTGTATCGAATCGACGCCAATCGAATGGTGTCCCAGGGCTACGAATACGGAGAAGCCGGCGTCCGGAGTTTTACTGAGACGTACGGCGTACTGGAAACCATCACCACGATCGAGCCCCAGGAGAACGCTTGTTCCAAGGCAAAGGTCACCAAGCGGGTCAAGGAACGCCCCGGTGCCTCGCCGTTGCTCTTCGGCCGCTTTCTCATGGACATTGGAGCCTTTGTCTCACTGGAAGACATCTCCGCTAATCTTCCGCCGTACACGGAGGAAGTGGTCAGCGTGCCGATGGACAAACCGCTGGCTCAGGCGTACGCAGAGCTGGAGGAGGACATCGCAGCAGCCCTTCAGGAACACCGCGGCAATTCGTCGGTGGTCAGTACGGCGCTCAACGCGTTATTGCTGTATCCCGACCGCCCATTCTCGATGGGCCAGCTCTGGGGCGTCGCATACGATGAAGAAACCAAACAGCGAGAGCGATTTCTCATCGCGGACCCGCCAGACCTGGATGAGTCCTTCCTGTACGCGAAGGAACGCAAGCTCGTCGAATTGGTCCAGGCGGAGGCGCAGGCCCGCCGCGGGGTTCAGATCTACGCTACCTATACGCAGAAGCGCGACGTCACCCGCCGGCTTGAATCGGTTCTGAGCAAGGCCGGCATCAAGGCGGCCGTGCTCACAACGCAGACGCCGCCGGAGGAGCGAGAGGCCTGGTACGAGCGTCAACTCAGGGCCGGCATCCAGGCATTCATCGGACATCCGCGCCTTGTGCAGACGGGGCTCGATCTGATGTTCTGCCCGGCCATCATCTGGTATCAAACCGGATATTCTACCTTCACGCTCCGACAGGCCAGCCGCCGCAGTTGGCGTATCGGCCAAACCAAGCCCGTGACGGTGCGGTTCCTCTGCTATGAAAACACCGCCCAGGTGGGTTGCCTTCGCTTGATGGGAAGGAAACTCCTGGTCTCGATGGCCCTGGAAGGCAAGTTCTCCGATAGCGGCCTGCAGGCAATGGATGACGGAGCCGACGTGCTCACGACATTGGCTCGTGAACTGGTTATGCATCAGGGCGTGGGCCAATCGGCGGATGAGGTATGGAAAGCTCTCCAAGTACAGCAGCCGCAGGTGCAAGCTCCGGTTGAGGCATTGCCTGAACCAGCAGCAGAACCGGCTCTGATTCACGTGCCGAGTTCGGATTCCTCCCTCGTTTTTGGGCGCGACATACCCGAACCGGCGCGGCGGCGGGCTCCTGTCGCGTCTGGTTCCTCGGAACAGCTCTCCTTGTTTTGAGTTCCCACGTTTGCGGAGTGGAGTCCTGGCAACAGCGATCCTCCGGGGCGGAGCGAATTCCCGTTTACTTCGCGAACAAATTCGAATCCCAAAAAGGGCGCGGATCAGGCGCACTCTCCATTCACAGGAGGTCTTATGGCGTGTCAAGCATCATTGCCCCTATCTCAAACGCTTGCTTCGGAGATGACTCTCTTTGAGCTCGACGAATCTTTGTCGCTGCTGATGGAATCCGCGACGGAAGCGGCAGCCGAGAACAATGGAGAATTGCCGGAGGAATTGCGTCAGGCGCTGCTCGACTATTGCGAGGCGTTCGGGACAAAGGTTGACAACATCGCGAACTACATAAAATCCCAGGAATACGAAGCCCGAAATGCCAAGGCCGAGATCGACCGGTTACAAGCTCGGCAGGCAGCAGCCGAAAACAAGGTCGAACGGTTGAAGGGGCTTCTGAAGTACTTCATGGAAACCCGCGGAATTCCGAGCATGAAAGGACGGCTGAACACGATTTCACTTCGGAAGAACAGCCAGGATTCCCTCGTCGTAGAAAGGCCCGATGCCATTCCGTCCGAATACTGGCGCGTCTCGATAACGATTGCTCTCCCCGAATTCCAGGAGTTGCTGAGCCACCTTCACGAGGAGCATCCCCTGCGGGCTAGGCTCACGCCCGATGGTAACGGATTGGCGAAGCGCGAACCGGACAATTCGAAGCTCCGGTCTGCACTCGCAGCCGGCGTGCCGATAGAGGGCGCCGAACTCCGACGAGGCCGCCACGTCAGACTGACATAACTTTCGAGGGGTCATGGCCAAGCCGGGAATTCACCTCTGCGGCTGAGATCGAGACGTCTCGAAACCCTGATTCAGGAGGTCACGTCGGGTGTCGCCCGGGCCGCCTGCTGACGCCCCAAGCCATTCTGGGCGGCTCTGTGATTATCCGAAAACCGGCCTCATGCTGTGCGCGATTGAGGATCGCTATGCCAATACAACTACCGTTGTTCAACCAGCGCTGGCGTCAGCGCCGCGACAGTTATCGGCCAATCGGCGAGCCAATTAACCCGAAGCTCTATGAGGTCGCAGAACTCGCCGGAGATCGGGAAGCCAAGGATTTTGTCCTGACTCATCACTACTCAGCCTCTTATCCGAGCGCTCGATTCCGGTATGGCCTCTTCACTGGCGGGGTGTTAGTGGGTGTTGCGGTCTTCAGTCACCCCTGCAACGACCGGGTGCTGACATCCGTGTTTCCCTTGAGCCCACCGCACAGTGTAGAGCTCGGCCGCTTCGTCCTGCTCGACAGCGTCCCGGCCAACGGAGAGAGTTGGTTCCTGGCAAGAACATTCGATCTGCTACGAAGGAGGGGCTTGGCCGGCGTCGTCAGTTTCAGCGACCCGGTTCCGCGAACGACGGTGGATGGCAGGATCATCCACTGCGGTCATTTTGGAATCTGCTACCAAGCGACTTCGGCAACTTTTCTCGGGCGAACTGATCCGAGGACCGTGCACCTCCTCCCTGACGGGACGGTCCTGAACGACCGAACGATTCAGAAGATGCGCTCCGGAGAACAGGGCTGGCAGTATGCAGCGGCTTTGTTGGAGAAATTCGGGGCGGCGCCACCTCGAGTTGAGGCGCGCGCGGAATGGTTGAAGATCTGGCTCCCGCGCGTGACGCGCCGGCTTCGACATTCAGGGAACTACAAGTACGCCTGGGCGATCGCTGCAAGCGCGCGTCGGCTTTTACCCCCTTCGCTCCCGTACCCGAAACCCCGAGGATTTCCTAATGCCCCACCCCTTTCCCCTGTTCGAATCGATTTGGAGTCCAAGCCGTGAAATTGCGGTTACGCCCGAGGTCACGGCGGCCTTAAACAGCGGCGCGGTAGTGGCAGTTGGCGTATCAGGCGGCAAGGATTCGGCGGCTACGGCGTTCGCCACGATCGATTATCTGAACCAGATGGGACATCATGGTCCTCGCCTGCTAATCCATAGCGATCTGGGACGGGTGGAATGGCGCGAGTCGTTGCCTGTCTGCGAACGATTGGCCGAACGCCTGGAACTCGAGCTTCTGGTGGTACGGCGCGAGAGTGGCGACCTCTTGGATCGGTGGCATGTTCGATGGCAGAACAACATCCGCCGTTATGCGGAGCTCAGGTGCGTGAAACTCATCATGCCCTGGTCGGCGGCTTCGATGCGGTTCTGCACCTCCGAGCTAAAGACCGCCGTGATCAGCCGGGCCCTGGTCGAACGTTTTCCGAACCAGATAATACTCTCGACCAGCGGGATCCGGCGTCAGGAAAGCCCAAATCGGGCGAGAGCACCAGTGGCGAAGGCACAAGCAAAACTCGCCAGCGCTTCCCGATGCACCTCCGGGTTGGATTGGCACCCGATTTTGGAATGGACGAGCGAACAGGTCTTTGAGTATTTGAAACAGAAACAGTTTGCGCTGCACGAGGCGTACCAAGTCTATGGTTCGTCCCGCGTTTCCTGCTGCTTCTGCATCCTCAGCTCACTAAGTGATCTGACCGCCGCTGCTCGATGCGAAGCCAACCACGAGGTGTACCGGGCGCTGGTCCGCCTGGAAACGATGTCTACATTCCCCTTTCAGCCGACACGTTGGCTCGGGGACGTGGCGCCGCAACTCTTAGATCTTGAGGAAAGGTCTGCATTGCGTCAAGCCAAAGACCGAGCCAAGCGGCGCGGAGCGGCTGAGAGCCGTATTCCGGGCCACCTTTTGTACGCCGATGGCTGGCCGCACTCAGTGCCTACGCCAGCGGAAGCACTACTCCTCTGCGACATTCGCAAAACAGTAGCAGCCACGGTCGGCATTGACGTGGATTACACGGAACCCGGCCGCCTCATCCGGCGCTACCAGGAACTGCTGGCAGAAGGCGCCTGAAACCACCGCAACCAAAAGATCTTGCCGGGACAGGCTTGATTGCCCAAGCCAGGACTGTGGCCACGGAGGAGAAATGCACGAAGTTGCGACTACAATTCTGTCATACGGCATGGGCGTGGAGTCCACAGCCATTTTGCTGCGGTGGTGTCTGGAAGAAGCCATTAGGCCGTGTCCTCTGGATCGTCTTGTCGTGATCACGGCACAGGTTGGCGACGAATACAAAGACACCGGTGAGGATGTGGAGAAATACGTCTTGCCCCTGATGCGGCGACATGGTATCCGCTTCGTGCAGGTCGCGCGGCATGGACACCTCGAAGCAGATGGGGTCACCGTGCTTGACGATACACGCGATCCGATCAAAATCTTCCTCGACGGCGATTACAGATTGTCCGATGAACTGAAGCGAAACGGGACGGTGCCCCAGTACGGCGGTGTCCATCGATGTGCGCTTAAGTTCAAAGCGTGGGTTATCGAGCGGTGGCTCGAAGCTAACCTCCGTGGGCATGCTCACCACGCTTTCGGATATAACGCGGAGGAGCGCAAGCGGATCGGTCAAAGCGAATACGCCTTCCGCGAGCGGATAGCTTTCGGATTCAACGTAGACGAGAGCAGGCGGATCAGTCGAAGTTGCGAATACAACACGCTGACTCGACAAGCATTCTATCCACTCCTTGAGTGGGATTGGACCCGCGAAAGATGCGTGGACTACATCAGGGAAAAACTCGGCGTGACGTGGCACAAGTCGGCGTGCGTTTACTGCCCGTTCAATGCCTTAAAGAACGAGGCGATCCACCGGCACCGTGCACATCCGGAGCAGGTCGCCGATGCGCTGGTCCTCGAGCACATGAGCATGGCACTCAATCCGCGGGGTACGTTGTACAAAGGAGCCAGTTTGATTCAAATCGCCACTAATAGTGAAAACGATGAAGCTCTCAGAGGATATCGGCGCCGAATCGGATCCGTGGGATGGGCTCAGTATCGTGTACGCCGCATCTACACCAGAAAGGGTCAGGCGGATCGGGCCGTGGAAAAGGTCGATGTATTTGCCGATTCCGGCGAAGCGCGCGCCAGTCTGGTTCGTGTTGCGGCTCGCCTAGGCCTGCCGATAGATGAATTGAAAGGCATTCCCTATGTCTGGCGCCAGCGAAGGAGCGAGACAGAGTTCCCGACGCGTGAGGAATTTTGGACGATCGCGCCAGCGCTGGTTGAACCAAAGGCACGAGGTGGGTTGGCATGGTTCGATGCGAAATGGTCCAACAACCAGATGGGCCTCTTCTGATGCAGCCCCATCCAATCTCGTCCGCATCGGCCGCCGCCCGGCTCCGGCATGTGCCATTTCCGAGATGGCAAACTGGCATCATGTCGTCTTCGCCGGTCACTACAGGGATGCCGAGTGGTCGCGGGGATCTGCCGTGCCGCTAGACCTTTCAGAACGGTGGTTTGCCTGGGCCATGGCGCGGGCTGCACGGCACTATGACAGACTTCTCGCCGATCGAAAATGTTCGTTGCTCAGCGAGGTCGGCGGAACAGTAGTCGAGATCGGTCCGGGCACCGGTACGAATTTCCGATACTATCCACGTAACATCCACTTGATTGGCGTAGAACCAAACCGCTATATGCATCCGTATCTGCAGCGCGCGGCCGAGGCCGCCGGACTTCCAATTGAGGTTCTTCTAAGCCGCGCGGAGAATCTGAGCCTGCCCGACGAATCCGCCGATGCCGTGGTAGCGACGGCAGTATTCTGTTCGGTTCACGACCCATATAAAGCTCTGCAGGAGGTCCGACGCGTGTTGAAGCCCGGGGGGCGATTCATCTTCGTGGAGCACGTCGCCGCCAAGCGAGGAACATCGCTACGTAGAATTCAACGAGTCATTCAACCCTTCTGGAGCTGCATTGCAGACGGTTGTCATCCGGATCGGGATACTGGCGAGTTGATCGTTCAAGCCGGTCTCAGGCCGCTTGTTCTAGACGGCTTCAGGTTGCCTCTTGGTCCAGTTGCTCCGCATATTGCGGGCGTCGCTGTTCGTCAGTGAACTCCCCCGCGAACCAGTTCGGGGTGATATTTCGCACAGTCCCTCAGCACGCAATAGCCGATTAGAATGGAGTGACGGGCCTTCTCGTCAGGTTCATGCATTCGCACCCGCAGGTTATTCTGCTCATTGTCCCTCGCTCACCCCGGCCCGCAGAGAACCGATTTGCAGTGACCAAGCAATGCAGCGCATTCGTATCTGCAAAAGCCGCAGGGCCGGAGCCGGCAGGAACCTCGATGGATAACCGGGGAAGTGGCGGACCGCTAAGGACGGTGGTCGATCATCGCACCCACACGATCTTGCCGGCTTATGCTGCGGTGCTGCTGTTGCTCATCCCCCGTCCTGTGCAGGATTCTCAGATTAGGAAACGGCCAACGACTGGGCCGGAGATTTTGGCCGAAGCCACCCACTTGGCGTTTCTTCACAATTGGCCGATGGCCGCGCCTTTATTCGCCGAAGCCGAGCGGTTTTACGCCACAACCGACGATCGACGTAGCGAACTCTATGCCCACGTCGGCCGCCTCAGGGGACAGGTCGAATCGAGATCGTTGCCCGAGGCGTCCACGTACCTTACTGATGTTCTGAAATCGCCGCTCGTCCAGTCCGATCCCCACCTTCGCCTATTCTGCCTGGTTGCGAAGGGCGATATCGACTTTCAAATCGATCCCAAATCGTCGGAGGCGGTCTGGACAGAGGTTGCCACGCTAGCTCGCGACTTGGGAGACAGCACCTGGGAAAACCGGGCGCGGGCGGAATTGGGCACGATCGCGTTTTACAAGGGCGAAATCTATCGCGCCGCCCGAATGGTCGTTACATCCTACTCGGTGGCCGAGTTGAAGGGCGACACCGCATACCTGATCCGTCTCAGAGCCGCTCTGGGAGAAGGCTTCGCCGAGTTCGGGCATCCGAAGGACGCGTTGCGCTTTTTCGACAATGCCCTGGCCCTCGCGAAGAGCAACCCGGATGCCGGCTTTCCCTTCACCGCATACCTGGGTAGGGCTCGTGCGTTGATTGCCCTTGGCCATACCAGCGAGGGCGAGAACCTTTTGCGTTCCGCACTCGACGAAGCACGGCGGAACCGGATGGAGGTTCGCGAAGCCCGGATACTGGTAGCGCTCGGAGATTTGGCGAAAAACCGAGGGGACGAACAGGAAGCACAGAGTTCCTTCGCGAGGGCAGCGCAGTTGGCTGAAGGACAACGTTTGTTGCGGTTGGCGGCGACAGCAACAGCACGGCTAGCGTCCCTCTCAATCGACCAGGACGATTCCCTCACAACCGCGATGCGGCTCTCTCGGGAGAGCATTCAGAGTGCTTTTGATGGGGACGACGCTTTTCATTTGCCCAGCGTGCTGGCAACTTCAGCCGAGGTTGCCTTGAAACGCGGAGACGTTCCCGGTGCGGAACGCAACTTTAGACTCGCGAGCGAACTGGTCGACCGCCTGGCGACAACCGTCACTCCATTCGATGAGAAGGATTTTCTGTTGGCATCCATGAGTCCCATCTATCTGGGACAGGCGCGATTGGCGTTGAGAATGCGTGATCCCGGCAAAGCTTTCCAGGCTCTGGAGCACGCATATGCCCGCGGGATAACGGAATCTCTTCGCGCCGATCGTCAGCGGGATCGGTTGGCGCTGCAACTGACCAGACCGGCGGCACTTCGGGTGAATACTCTGCAGGGTTTGCTACTCCACGAGCAGCAGAGCTACCGACGCAGCCAAATTCTCGACGAAATCTGGGAAACGGAGAAGCGCGGCATAATCATCCGGGACTCAGACGAGATCCCGTTCGGGACGGAATCCGCACCGGTGCCGTTGTCGCAATTGCAGCGGGTTCTGCGCCCCGATGAATTGGTCCTGGAGTATGCGCTCGATGAGCCGAATTCGATTCTACTGGCTATCGACAAGCGCTCCATCGAATCGTATGAGTTGCCCTCCCGGAGCGAGCTGAATCGACGAATCCAGCACTACTTGGCGACGATCGATACGACGGAGAAGCACGGCGGCGATGGCCTACTACTCAGCAACGTACTCCTTGGTCCCGTTTGGAAACGCCCGCAGAGTCGCCTCATTGTTGTTGGGCACGATCGCCTCCAGGAAGTTCCCTTTGATGCTCTGGAGATGCCCGATGGGCGTTATCTCGCGGAAACCCATGTCGTCACCTATTCGCCATCGGCGACCATTCTAAGTGAACTCCGTTCGATTGGGGAGCCGCATTTCAGCAGGGGCCTGTTGGGCGTCGGCGCGGTGCGGTACGGCGGGACGGGCATGTTTCCTGATGCGCTCTCCTCTTTGACTCGCGGCGCCGAGATCGGGTTGAGAGGCGGGCTGTTCGATCCAGAAGCGGCTCCTAGCTTCGGGCCGTTGCCTGGCTCTCGACGAGAGTTGATGGATGCGGCAGCTGGCATTCCCGGCAGCACCCTGTTGCTGGACCGCGGGGCGACCGAGGAGAGAATCAAATCCGAGCCGCTCGACTCCTACGCCGTGTTGCATTTTGCGGTTCACGTTGTAGTGGATAACGAGCGTCCCGATAGGACCGCCTTGGTCCTGGCACGCGATCCGGGCTCAGCTGAAGATGGGCTCCTTCAGGCCCGCGAAATCGCCCATCTGCGCCTGCGCGCGAAACTCGTGGTTCTTTCGGGATGCAATACGGGAAGCCCGATTTTTCAAAGCTCGTTCGACAACGCAAGCTTAGTGCGGTCGTTCTTGTTTGCGGGCGCGAGGAGCGTGTTGGCGACGCTGTGGCCTATCGATGATGCGTTCGCGGCCTACCTGATGGGGCAGTTCTACGCCTACCTAACGCAGGGAATGGATGGTGGAACCGCTTTGGAGATGGCCAAGCGGGACGCCATTCACAAATATCGGAACGCCGGACCCGCCCTGTGGGCTGGTTTCCGGCTGGTTGGCAACGGATACGAGAGGATCAAATGAGGAGGCATGTGTGAGTACTTTTGCTGGACCGGCGATTTCGACATATCCGGCACTGAACGCGAAACAGAGAGAATCCCTGATTCAACGGGTATCGAAGGCCGTCGAAGAACGAATCTGGGATCCCGAGTTCCAACTGGATCGCTGGCGGGAGACAGTGGGACAATGTCGCGACAGGCTTCTGGGCGAAATCGACATGGCTGAGTTTGAGCAGGGGATGGACGCGCTGGTCCGTCAGGCTGGCGATTGTGTGTCGGTCAGGAGCCGCGATTTAGGGTTCTTCCACAAGAGCCGGCGCAAAACTCACCCCAGCCATTTGGCTTCGCATTTCCGGTACTGCCAGCCGAACGAATGCTCCCCCTCCGCTACCCGCGCTTCGGAGGGAGGCGACGTATTGTATTCGAAGCTCAAGCAGGACATTGGCTGGCTGAAGGTCACGAAATTCCCAGGCGCGGTTGGAGTTGAGATCGCAAATCAGATCACAAAGGCAGTTCGGGAACTGGCGGACTGTAAGCGATTGATTCTGGATCTCCGCGGAAACGAGAGCGGTGGACTTGCATTCGTTCGCGTCGCCAGCTATTTGACACCCCGGCGTCGAACCATCGGATATAGCGTGACTCACACTGGCGCCAAGCGAGCTTCACTGGATACGCTCAAGACGTTCGGTTGGATTCCCCGCCGCAAGCCGGGATTGCTTTGGCTCGTGGCGAAGTATGGGTTTTCAGATCCTTCCGTCCGCGTGGAGACGGAGGGCCTTGGAGAGTACGCTTTCCACGGGAGAACCGTGCTCCTGGTTGACGAAGCCACCACAGGCGCGGGCGAGCGAATTGCTGCATTTGCAGCTGAAGAACGCCTGGCACCACTAGTGGGAACCCGAACTGCCGGCCAGGTAATCTGCAGCGATTCGAAAGCAGTCGGCAACGACTTCTTCGTAAGAATTCCAAGCCGGGCATGGTACACGCCGACGAAGCGACTCGTCGAGGGAATTGGAGTGGAACCTACAGTTTCGGTTCTCCAAGATGGACGCTCCTCAGATGCGCAGCTTGATCGGGCGGTTGAAATAGCGTCGGACCTGTGACGAGAGCGGAATCGTCGAAGATATATCAGGCTCGTCACAACAATTCGACGAAGCGCCCGACTGGCGTTGGGTTCAGAAACTTGGTTTCTGGATGCCTTAGCCGACGCTGCTACCGTCGCTACCAGGGTGGCTTCCCCAGGCCGACTTGCATGAAGGCAGGCCGGTCGCAACCTTCCTACTTAACGTTGCGGCCCTGAAAAAATCTCTTGGAAGTCGTCTATTCATGGTCGCTGGTCCGCCTTTCGCGAGCGTCACGAATGGTGGCGATGTCAGTTCCAATCACCTGTGCGGCGTCCGGCGTCGTCGTTCTGATCAGTAACGGCTGTGCCAACGCCGACTACTCTCGTCAGTCTAGCGGCTCCAATCAATCGAACTCGAATCGCATCAATCAATTAGAATGGTGGGCTGGATCCGGGTTTCAGCCGAGCAGCCTGACGACGCGTTGAGTGCGCCGCGATGAAGGCATGGGCCACGCCCTCTGACCAGAGGGTTGGAAACGCCATGTCGGTTGACTGGAGAACGGGAGATATGGCGGGCGACGTTTCATCTTTCAAGCCGAATGTATCCCGCGGAGTGGAACACCTCGTCGAGGCGGATATCGAGGCCATACGGGACCTGCTCCGCGGTTATGGTTCGCATCGAAGTATCCTCAAGGAGCTAGTTCAGAATGCCGAGGATGCGGAGGCATCTCGGCTAGACTTCATTTATCTTCCGCCGGACGAAACCTCTAAACATACATTGACGCGCGGCCCCGGCCTCTTGGCTATCAACGATGGCGGCTTTGGCACTGAGCACCACGATGCGATTTTTCGAATCAACCTTGGAACTAAAGCAACCGACGACCGTGCAATCGGCCGCTTCGGCAAAGGTCTCAAGAGCGTCTTTTCCTGGTGTGAGGCGTTCTTCGTTACCGCCAAGACAGATCCGAAGCTCGGCTGGCCAGTTCCATTGTTCACCGACCTATTCAATCCCTGGCATGGATGGCGACATGCGAACTGGGAAGAAGAGTTTGAGCGAGAGCATCCGGCGATCACCTTGCGCGCCGAGAGGCACGTTTCAGCTCGATATTCTGACGCTTCCCCGTGGCTGGCGTTTTGGTTTCCGTTGCGACACGACTCCCACAGACAGGATTCAGAAGGCGACGTCGACTGGATCTTCGAGGGCAGCGACACACTACCTGGTCAGGATCCAAGCTTCATCACAAAGTTGGCCGGTGCGCTTCGCGACTTGGCTCCCTCATTGGTTATCTTGCGCCACTTGAGGCACATTACTATCTCAGATGGAGCGTCTGTAAGCAGGCCATTTGTTGAATGGCATGTGCCAGACTCAAGCCAACGGATTCCTGCGCCGGACGACCCAGAGCAGCGCGTCCCCGTCGTTGGCGAAGCCCATTTGTGTTGGCGTGCCCAGGGAGAGACACCTTATAAGTACGTCGGCCTAGCAGGACGTCTACCATCGGCTTCCGTTTTGCATCTGGAAGACGCGCACGATTGGCCGAGGGTCGTCAAACGGACCCACGGCCACAGCATGGCTGGCTGCAAAGCGAAGGGGAAGCCGCACTTTGCCACTTTGATTACCTCTGTCCCAACCCGAGCCGACGAGATGAACGGTTCCTTGGAACTTCGTTGGTGTGTCTTCTTCCCTGTCGGCCGGCAGCCAAATCCCAGCAGGGTCAATCTGAGCAAGAATCATCGACACATCGTTGTCAACCTCCATGGGTTCTTTTTCTTGGATTCAGAACGCCTTAGGATTGACGGGCTGGAAGCTGGATTTAGTCCTGATGGAACAGCCTCCAGTAGGTCATGCCTGGAGTGGAACCGGATCATTGCTACCCAAGGTGCCTTGTTTTGTTTGCCGAGAGCATTCGCCGATTTCTCGAAGGAAGATTCCCTTAGCGTTGTAGAATGTCGCGAACTTGCGGATGCCATGCGCCAGACGTGGGTGTGGTCAGCGTTTCAGAATGAGGTTTGCCAGGCTGAGGTTTGGCGCCCGCGCTGGCGCCACGGTGATGAGTCTTGGGAATGCAACCCGGCGTCATCCCCCGTCTTGGCGATTCCTTACCCGCGGAGACCGCGAAGGCTTCTGGACTCCGTTCCAGCTCTCGGGCCTATCAGTGATGAGCAGATATTAGGAGTCCGAGGTGTCGATCTTGCTCCAGGTCTCTACGTGGGCGAGTTCAGTCCCTGGCCGGAACATCTGGCCCTTCGGTTGTTTGAAAGCATTCAAGAAGAAACGCCGCTAGATCATGAAACAGCGGCGTGGATCAATGACATCCTGGACGATCTTGGGAAAACGCGCGCGCTCACTCAAGCCATTCGCGACAGCATCTCGGATCTCCCGCTGCTTCCCGTTATCGACGGTCGCTCAGGGTTGTCGAAACGAATCAGTGTTAGGGATTGGGTTTCTTTCAGCACAGACGGTCGCCTCTTCCTTCAAGAGGCAGGCGCGGAGTCTTGGCTTTCTCTGCTCTGTGACGCGCTTCCGCAGTGGTCCTGTTTTGTCTCATCCAGGAACCTTCTCCCGACCTGGTTCGGATTCTCTAGGCTTCCGACTTTGGATAGCACTGAGGCTGCCAACGCCACGCTCAAGCACACAACCCTTGGAGACTTTACGTCGCGCTCCAAGCTAGTCCGAGCTCTCGCGCAACAACCTTTGCCAAGCGCAGAAACAAGGTTTGCGATACGTTATTTGATGCATGGCAGCTCGCTCCAGGCGCGTAACGACCAGAGTTTGTTTGTGCCATCCACTCAGCACGGCCAGCAGATTTGGAGTCGGCTAATCGGGCAGATTCTGGAGGGCGAAGGCGGCGAACATTCATGGCGTCTCTTGGATGCGGAATGGGGCACAGAACTGAGCCCACAGATTCAACACAGACTGGGAATCTACACGGTCGACGCCGAGGGTGCCTGGAACGAGCTGTCGAATGGTTCGGTAAATGTTCAGGAGTTGTCTTTCTCAAGTGACGAGTGGCCCTCTCGCGATGTGTCCAATCTGCTCAAAGGCCTTTTTGAAGCCGGCCAGAGCAGGCGTGCTGCCGCTTTGGCCGTACTCCGTAAGCTCAGGCTCCACACACAACGGGGGCAGCCCAACGAGCGCATTTCAATAGCAGACCGGAACGGCGGGCTCGACGAACTGTTTGTTCTTGACAACGCAACCTTCGAAAGCGAGCTCCCTAACGAGCTCCTGCCGCTATGGCGGTCGTTCCTCTTTGATACAAGAATAGTCGAGCGCTTACCAGAGAACGATCTTGCATCGACTGCCCAGAAGTGCCTGTTTGAGCGGCTCAACGCTGATAACACACCATACTCTGCCGAGCTCGACTGGAACTACGTTGTTCGGCGGTCTCTCGCGCTACCCGACCCCAGCGTACGTGCGCCGCTCATCATGGAGGCCTTACGGCACGGTGATCAGGTCGCGCGCGGAATTGGACAACAGCTGAAGAGTGTCGCTTGGCTCCCATTATCACTTGGCGGGAGAATTGCGGCGCAGTCAGTCCTGCTGATTGAGGGACTTGAAGATGATCTTCACCGGTTGCTCGACCCGACCAGGGACGGCCTCGCCGGAATTCGGGCGGTTTCGGACTGGATTGTTGCACATCCAGGTTTCGCTACACTCCGAAAATATTTCCCGGACCTTGCAGAAACGATTAAGTACTTGGGACTGTGGCTTGCGGAGAAGCCCGACTGGAACCTGGGATTGACGGGACCATGTGAGCCTGACCGCTTGGAACCTATCATCTCGGACTTGGTGGAGTTTGAGACAGTGCCAGTCGCCGCCCTTTTGGCAAGGCTTCGAAGCGTTAGGCAGCGTGGCTTCGAAGTCGGAATCGACCCCCTTTTAAAAGAATACGTACTTCCGGCGGTACTGAAGCCATTTGACTATTCTCAGGACGGCCCCAATAAGCTGAAGGACACGCTGCTGCGATTGCAGGATTACCGTAGTCGGGCGGCGTTCGACGCCTACCTAGCGCAAGCTTGCACCGATGGCAAAATCGCGCGTATATTGCCTCTGCTCAAACTGGTCAACCAGCGTGGCCAATGGGCTCCGGCGAACCGGCTAACCTGGCCGTCGACAAATGTCGATGAAGCGGCCCAGCTCTGCTCTGACCATGCGCATATTCTGACCACGATTCACACTGCGGGTGGTTCGGAGAGGACGAGTACAGCGTCTGGACAATCGCAGTCTCAGAGCACTCGTTACACGCTACAGGAACCACCCGATTTCGATTCTGAGATCGCAAAGTTGGTTCTTTTCCTAGAGCCGTTCCGGAACGGCAACATAGGCGATACTCTCCCGGCGGCACTGGTAGCTGTGCTTGGCAATCACCCAAAGATGATTGCCTTGCTTGAATCGCTACTGCAGGGCACGCTAAAACAAAGACCTGACGATTTCCTATGGTATTTGCTCGGTGAAAAAGGAAATCGACTCGATAATTCTCTTCGCTTTCTTGTTGAAATCGTAAGGGGAGCCACTTTCAACGTTATCTCCATTACTGGCGACCCATTTACAGTGGCGTTGACCCAAGACGTCACCACATTGATCGTAGGAGACCCGCAAGACCTCTGGTGGACCTATGGCTATTATTCTCGCACGACAGGCCAGGTAGTCAGCTGCCGTCTGCTTCGCTTACGAGCTATTGACGACCCGGATCAACTAACTGACCCTGTCTCGGTATTTGCTACTACAATCGAGACTATTCTGGTAAAAGCTCACTGGAATGGATCTGCCGCAGGTTGTCCAGGTGACCTCAAGGACATTCTTGGCAATGTCGCTGACGCTGGGCAGGCTGATTTGCGCCGTAGTAGGGCGTACCTTTTGGATATGGCCGAGGCGCGGCTCAAGGAATTGGGTGTCCGAGGCAACCCCGCTCTTGACCAAGTGCTTACGCGGTTTGCTGCCGCGAGGCAGGCTAGGGTAGACGCGGACCTCTTGAAGACGCGGATGCCAGCAAGGTCTAAACAACTCCTGGAGGAGGCTGCCCTTCTCGTCGAGAGGGCAAAAGCAGATTTGGTGGCTCTTCTAGAGGATCCTGATGAAAGCACAGCACGAAGCGCCTTGGTTGAGGCGGTTCGGCGAAAGATGACAGATTTTCAGTATGATGCCAGCTCTGTTCTGTTTGAGCTCTTTCAGAATGCCGACGATGCATCTGCTGAACTGTCTGAAATGCAGAGAGGCCTCGAGTCGATCTCGACGCGTGTGAGCGTTCAACTGGATGGCGAAAGAAGGACGCTGGACTTTATTCATTGGGGTCGTCCGATCAATCAACATGAGTGTCCGGGCTTTCGTGACGGGTGGAAGCGGGGCTATGACCAAGACCTGCAGAAGATGCTGACACTCAATTTCTCCGACAAAGGAGTCCCATCAAACCACCAGCCCGCCATCGTCACTGGACGGTTTGGGCTCGGGTTTAAGAGCGTTTTCTTCTTAGCTGACAAGCCCGAGATCATAAGCGGCCGATTGGCGTTCAATATCTGCGGGGGATTCTTCCCCGTCGCCCTAGCGCAACCCGTTGCTGAGGAGATGCGCCAGAAGGCGCGGAAACTCGGTCCCGATAGTGCCGTGCCAACCGCAATTCGACTTCGGTGCGCAGAGGAAGCAGTGTCCGAAGATTTGTATCACTCTATCAACGCCTTTTCTATAGCTGCTGTCTTGCTGCCCGTGTTTTCACGCCAAATCCGGTCCGTCGTCTTACGCTGTGATGGTGTCGACAATGCATGGACGAATGTTGAGGATGCCGTGACGGAGAGTGCCAACATAACCTGCGCACGAGTTGGAACGGAGTCCTTTCTTTGTTTCAGATGTCCCCTTTCGTTCGACCAGCATCCGGCCGCAGTTCTCTTTCAGTTAACGCCGTCTGGTGTTTCCCACATGACGAGCGAACGTGCCGGTTTGTGGATAACGGTACCTACTGCAGAGCGTTCCGAACTTCTGTGGGCCTTGAATGCGCCATTCAAGCCAGATGCGGGGCGGCAGCGGCTCGCTTTGGGCAATTTCGAGAACCGTCATATCGCAGAGTCGGTAGCGCGACTTTGGGGGGATTCGCTTCTTGAGCTGTTTGAAGAAACCCGCACTCGCTGGCCTCGGCTTGCTGAACGATTGGGGCTGCATGCTGATGCGAATCATGCGAGTTGGTGGCATCAGATCTGGAAAGAATGCACTCGCAGTCGCCCCCGGCTTGAGTGGGATTTCATTTCAGATGGCGGGCAGGTGCTGAATTGGATAGCGTGGAGCAAATCGGTTGGTGCAATGCGTCGGCTTGTTCAAGAACGGCCCGCAGTCCCCAGCGAGCTTTGCGATCTCTACGCCAGCATGGTTATCGCAAGGAATATACGCTTCTGCGTGTCCGGATTGCTATCCGAGCTTGCTAATGGATGCTTCAGGCAGGTGGCGCGCTGGGAATCGGTTCAGCGGGACTTTCCGCCTGGACAGGTCGTGAGCGCCGATGTTGGCGCATTCCTCAGAGAGGCGGAACTCGCGGAGGTTGTGCTGAGCGTTACGTTGGAGCAGGTGCTGTCATCAGAGATCGGTCCGCAACTACAGGTCAGCACAACCGTGGCTCACCGAATAGGGACTCTCTTCAGAGAGTGCAGAGTTGCACTTGAGGAGGTGGGCAGTTACGCATCTGAAGTACATCATCTGCTCGCCATGCTAAAACCGGTATTGTTCGTAGGCAAGGACGGTGCCTATCATACCGCGAGCGACCTCGTCTGTGATCAGCCGATTGCGAATTTAATCGATTCGGACGAGGTGCTCCGAGCCGAGTTTGCCCCTGATTCGGCCGTTCTTTCCCCCGCGTACTCAGATGTTGCTTTAGTGTTTTTCATCAAAGCTCGCGGGCAGTTGACGGCCAGCGCCACGACACTAGCAGCCTGGGCAAGGCACGCTCCAGGGCAGAAGCTAGCGGCAATATTCAATTACCTCATCCAAGGGGACCTAGGCCAACAGCTTGCCGACCAGCTTGGGCGCCCGTGGCTGGAATCAAACAGGGCAGCGGCGGCATGGCAGAGCATTTCCCCGGAAGAGCGAAATGAGATCGAGCGCAAGTTTTCGAAAGGGCACACCTGGCAGCAACCAGTATCGTTTCCGGTTTCGCCACCTGAACCTGCTATTGTCAGGCAGGAAATGGACGCCAAGGAGGCCTTTCTTCTCGTATCTGACTGGTGGCGAACAGAACGCGCCAAGTGGATCGCCACCTATGAAAGCAAAACATACCCGACCGGATTCCCAGGACCGCTGCCGTGGCCGGGCGAGGCTGCCTGGGACAACGTCGGCCCATTTTCTGCTCAGGCGGGCTGGTTGATCCTTTTCATCCACGCCGCTCTAGTGCCTTTAGGGTTCAATATGATCGGCCGAGATCAAGGTTTCACTCAATTCCTGGTCGACAGAGGGTGGCTCAACGTGTTGACCGGCGTGTCGGAGAATCCCGCTGACCTTCTCCGCGCGTTGGATCAGTATTTGGATCGGTTCGTTGAGAATACACAATACCATTTTCAGATGCGTCAATTCATAGCCTTCTACGCAGTCGCCAAGAATCTCGACACTTTCTTGCTCTCATTGAAGGAGGCGGAACGGTCTGAAAGCTCGGCGGGGTTCCGCATGGCTCTGGCGCCGAGGGCGAATTTTGCGCTTTCGAGAACAGGAGTGGATGCTCCACCTTTGACGGGTATGCTCGGAGTGGGAGCTTGTCACCTTTTCCGAGAGTTGTACAGACTCGGGCGACTCTCGAACCCGAAGGGCTATCGGTTTGCCTTCACTCCAATTCGCAAGGTTAGACGCATTTCCACGCAACTGTTCGGTATTGCGGAGGGGCCAACGCCAATTCAGTCGTCGGAGACGATCTTCGACGCGCTCCAGGAGTTGGCTCGAGGCCTAGGTTTGGACCCGACATTCGGCCGCTGTTTCGACATCCCTCTCCAGTTCCTCGCTCAAGACGGGGCGCTTCGCGCGCGAGTTCTGAAGGTAAGCTTCATTGCAGAGTCGTGCGACGACAACAGCCTAGACGCAGCACCACAGTTGGAGACAGTCGAATGACCGTGAAAGGCCAACTCGTCTCGGGTACTCCGGTCAATCATGCCGTGTTCGGCCGCGGCGTCGTCGAGTACTCAAAGGGCGCTACGACTATCGTACGGTTCTCAAGCCGCATCGAGGAGTGTCTCACTGATGAGCTCACACCCCTTCGCTCAGCGGAGAGTGATTACCTCGAAGGCCGAATCTCACCGAGCGTTCCAGTCATCCTCCGACTCCTCGGTGAGACCATTCGTTCCGTTAATGATGCCTGGGGCGTGTTTTCACCTAGCCGAATTGACCTGTATCCTCACCAGCTTTGGGTCTGCCGCAAGGTTACCGAGAACTGGCCAGTCCGTTGGGTTGTAGCGGATGACGTCGGCCTCGGCAAAACCGTCGAGGCAGGTCTTATCCTGTGGCGGCTATTCCACTTGGGCTTGGTTCGCCGGTTGTTGATCCTTTGCCCTGCATCACTCGTGTCGCAATGGCAAGAGCGGCTCTTTTCCATGTTCGACATCCGCACCGTACAGTACGATCCAGACCAAGACCGCGGCCGGGTTGATTTTTGGAAGCTCAACCCTAGCGTCGTGGCATCCTTCCACACTCTTCGAGAAGATCGCCATGGGCGCCACGAACGACTGCTACAGACGGACCCTTGGGATCTGATAATCGTCGACGAGGCCCATCACCTCAACTTCGACGAGGCCGCCGGCATGACTCTCGCCCACCGACTGGTTAAGAAAATCAACGATGCCGGGCAGCTTCAATCGCTTGTATTCTTTACGGGGACGCCACACCGCGGCAAGCACTTCGGCTTTCTGGCTCTGATGTCGCTTGTCCGGCCTGACCTTTTCGACCCGCGCCAACCTGTGGAAAGGCAACTCCCGCTGCTGCCCCAAGCTTTGCTCCGGAATAACAAGTATCATGTCACGAACCTGCGAGGCGACCGCTTGTTTCGCCGACCGGAAATCACCACCACCCCCTATCATTACAGCCATGCCGAAAGCACGTTCTATCAAATGATGACGCACTTCATCGCTTCCGGCCGCGCCTACGCAACTAGTCTCGATGGGAGCGACGGCAGGGCGGTGATGCTGGTGCTGATAGCTCTACAAAAACTCGCGTCGAGTTCAGTAGCCGCCGTTCGGAGTGCGCTTCAGAAACGTTTGGCTAAACTTCGCGCGCTCTCCTCCGCCGCGAAGACCAATCAGGGGCGGACGGTGCGCGGCCCAACCAGAATGGAAGGAGACGCTGATGATCTCGATTCATCCAATCTCGTGATCGAAGACGAGATCGCCAAGCTGACTCTTGAACTGATGGAGAACGAGTGCGACAGACTTGAGGAACTGATTGCTGCAGCTGACGAAATCCCACACGAAACAAAAGTCGAGACCATTGTTGCAAGCGTCCATGAGCTTCCGGCTGGCGAGTCGGTTCTGTTCTTTACCGAGTACAAGGTGACGCAAGCTCTCTTGATTTCAACGCTCTGGCGCGAATTCGGTGAGCATAGTGCCACTTTCATCAATGGCGATAACGCTCTGCCTGGAGTGCTTGCCCCAAACGGCAGCAGGAGAGACCTGCGGGAGGCCCGTGACGCGGCGAAGGACCGGTTCAATGCAGGAGCTGTTCGCTTCTTAGTATCGACCGAGGCAGCAGGTGAAGGCGTGGACCTCCAAGAGCGGTGTTCAAGGTTGATTCACGTCGACCTCCCATGGAATCCGATGCGACTGCATCAGCGTGTCGGTCGGCTAAATCGCATTGGACAGCGGGAAGTCGTCAAGGTGATGCTTTTCCAGAACCCCGACACGGTTGAGTCGCGAATTTGGACCCTTTTAAACGAAAAGCTGGAGCGCATTACACGTTCGATCAATGCTGTTACCGAAGAACCAGAGGATATGCATCAGTTAGTGCTCGGAATCGCAGGTCCCAGTGTTTTGGATACTGTTTTCTCTCAAGCGGATACAGTGCCTCGCGCGAAACTTGCAGAATGGTTCGATCAGCAGACTGGACAATTGGGAGGGCAGGATTCCGTTCGGGTCGTCCAAGACCTCATCGGTCATGCACAACACTTCGACTTTGCACAGGTCTCTAAACAAGTGCCGAAGCTCGACCTACCGGATCTCGCACCGTTCTTCAGGCTGTCTCTTCGGTATAACCGGCGGCAGGTGACTGAGTCAACTGGATCTTTGGCTTTCAAAACACCCGACTCGTGGCTGCGGTCAGTGGGAGTCCGGCCTCGCTACACCAACGTACGGTTTTCGCGCAAAGTGCCGGCAGGAGAAAAGGGTATGACCGCGGGCGTTGGAAATCGGCTCTTCGACGCGGCTCTTGAACAAGCATGCCAGCTGACCGGCGCCCACACAGCCATCAATGATGGACCGAATTCCGGCCTCTTGTTCGTATTTCGGTGCTTTGACCGGATCACTGGAAATCCCGGTCAGCCCCAAGGGATTATCTGCGGAGTGTTCTGCGACGGAGCAGCCTTCCTGGCCCTCAAGGACTGGGAAGTGTTATGTTCATTGAATCGATTCGCAGTCAACGCTAAGCCATCACCCGATTCTGAATCCGAAGCCACTACAGGCCATTCAGGTAATGCAGAATTGCTGAATAGGGCTGAGGTTGTCCTAAGAGAGTCTCTTCCATCTCTGGATCTCCCTTTTCGCCAGCCTGACCTGGTGCTACTGGGGACCGTAAGCGGTGTTGCCAAGGACTCCATTTGTCGCCCGTGACCTGTCCTAGTAAAGGCTGTACGAACCGCGGGGCGCCACTCTAACGGCCATTCTTAAGCAATAATCTGTAGGTCTGCCAATCTTCGGCCTCACGCATGGGCCGAAGGGCCAATACGTAGGGCCCGTCTGGTAATCCGCCGAGGTCAATGTCCACGGGGATGAACGTGGTCCCATCGTTCGTAACTGCTGTCGCCTGCTGCTTAATCATTGGTTTTAGTTGGTTTGACAAAACGCCGATTTCATACGATCCCTCTGGCGCTCCTGTGGCCAAATAGATCTTAAGCCTCACGTGCTCATTTGGCACAGCAAGAGGCGGCTTGTTTTTTTGCGCTGCTTCCGAGCGGGTTGGGGAATAGGGTCGAAGATCGATCGGGATCTCGGGTACGTTTCCTGCCTGCGCGAGTTCGCTGTCGCGGGGTTGTTGTGATCTCTGCCGCAGAAGCAGAAAAGAAACCAGCCCGACCAGGCACAAACACGCAGCGGCGGCAAGCACGAGCCACCGACGATTCTTATGTCGTGATTGAATGCGTGTTCGTTCAGTAAGCAAATCCTGGATGCACGGTGAACAATGGACGATGTGCGATTGGAAAACAGGATGCGTAGAGGGCCTAGGTTGCGATGCCACTTCGTGGATTACCTGCAAGCCAGGGCAATCGACTCGGCCGGGATTCGGATATGCCCGAACAGCCAGATCCTGAACCGTTCTTACAAATTCTCTGAGGTCGTTATCTGAGATGTCGTCCATCGCCTGAACATACCTATCTTGTTCCAACTTGCCATCGCACTCAAGTGCTTTTGGAACCGGGCCTGTTACGTGCCCACTCCCTCATTCGCCTGATAGCCCGCGAAAGCCGCTGGTCCAATGCATCTCGGCTGATCCCGAGATTCTTGGCCATTCGCTCTCGCAGCCCCGGAGTCGCCAAATCGCCCTCGGTTAAAGTATAGGCCTCGATCACTAAAGAGCGAGCCTCTTCGGGCAGGCTGTCCAAACACGCGCGAACCTCATCAGCGGCTTCCATCGCTCGTTCGAAATCGCGACCTAATGGATCCTCGATGTTTCCGAGATCTTCTTCGGACTGTAGCAGCCGCGAATGCCGCGATCTCCTTCCGAGGAACAGTTTCCGCACCTCAGCACGGATCAAACGGTCCAATTCGCTAGGGTCGGGATCTGCGGCCGCCGGGAGCTGATCTTTCAACCGCTCGTAAATCCAATCGACATAGGGTTGGATCCGTGGCGAATCTGCTGGACACATGCTGAGAGCTGGGATGTGATCTTTGATCCAAAACAGGTTCCGTTCGAGGGCTTTTCGAAGGGACTCGGCTGCGTCTGGGGGTGGGGGCCGCACAACGTACAAAACCCGCAAGGCTCGTGGCTATCCTCGCAATTCGTTCTGAACAGCACGGAACCACCCGTGTGCCATTCACCGACTATTATACTGCGCGAGGTTTCATGTCAGAAGTCCAGTTACAGGACGGCTATGTATATAGAGGGATTTTTCCGGACGTTCGGCGGCAACGAGCGCTCCATGGGAGGATCGGGATGCTGGCGTCAAAAACCAAAAGCCCGACGGTTGAACGGCAGAAGGGTAGTGGAACTTCGGATGATGCCAGTTCACGCGGCAGCGATACTAAACACGAGACCAAGAAAAGAGGCAATCTGGCGGCGACGCTGGATCCGCAGCTGAATCCGCGGCGCCCAGCAGGACGGCCTGGCCGGCCAAAAGGGGCCGTCAACTACGAGTGGACTCCAGAAACCGATAAGCTTCTTGTGGAGCTTTGTGCGACCAGAGGTGTGGCGGCCGCGAAGCGGACTATCGGGCGAAAGATCCTGGAAGGCCGATCGGCGCAGGCCGAGCCCCGACCGGATAGCGTGCGCAAAGCAGTCGAAAACCGCATGGCAAAACTTGGGCTGTCGACGGGACAAAAGCGCAAGATCGCCGAGATCTCTAAGCCAAGGCGCTGGACGGAGTCTGAGACGACTACGCTGTTGGGTGCACTCGGCGCCGACGCCACGATCGATACAATTGCGGCTCGAACAGGGCACACGATAAAGTCGGTTCGGGCAAAGCTAGCACGGCTTGATTATCAGGTTCACGAGATCCACGGGTTCGCTGAGTATACCGTGGACGAGTTGGCAGAGCGGATCCATGTCACGCCGCGACAGATTCGGCGCTGGAAGGAAAAGGGCTGGCTTCAGACGCAAGACCGGAGGATAACGGGACCATGTCTTGAGCAGTTCCTATCGGAGCACGCAGATCAGATTCCTTTTGCAGACCTGCCCCGCCCGGAGCAGGTTCACCTAATCGATCTTGGATATCCCTGTCCGGGAGGTAAGGCCTTCCAGCAGAATGTCAGAGAAATTCTGGAGGGACTCGGCAGAGACAGGAAGACGCGACGGCGGGCGCGCAAGGGGCAGGCCTCCGGAATGGCGACGGGCGACAGTGGGCCTGACACCGATGGTGACGACAACTCGGCATGCGCGGTTGGGCAATCTGACTGATTCCACATGGAATCGCGCATTGCAGCCGCAGTCGCGGCACACGCCGTCTCAAGTTCCGTTGCTTTGGTATGGCTCACAGTATTCGTCGGCCGCCTCTCTCCACTCTTCGAATGAAGGAAAGCGGTGGGCAGACTGTTTTGTCCATTGATCGTGACAATGCCGAGCGTAGCTCCGCATCGCGGCATAAGCCGGGTGATATCGGACGTGGAAGCTCAAGGCAGCCAGCAGCTCTGTTCGATTGGAGGCGGCGAGGCGATGCTCGGTCTCCCAGCGATAAAGAGCCCGAACCGCTTGCTTGGGTCCACACGAAGTCGCTAGCTCGAACCCGCTGTATTTTTGCGCCAACTCACTCGCAACGAGTCCAGATGCTGATCCGTCCACGTCGAGGACCAATTCCATCCAGACAAGGAACACGATCAGGTCGAAAAAGGTGAGCAGATGCCTGGTCCATACCGGCTGCGGTAATCTGCCAACTGTATTAAAGACCTGTTGGGCGAGACCGTTACCCCTGTGCACATGGGTCACCGCTGCAACTTCACACCGCCACTGCTCGAAAGTCGGAAACTCCTCCGGGGGCGCAGCCCGCCACTGCTGGTCCACACTTTCCCAGTATGACCACGCCTTCATTGAACGGATGGACGATGAGGAAAAGTAACGGACAGCGTCTAGCCAACCTGCCCGCCACGGCACAAGGAAAACGTTCATTTCGGCCCACGAGGAGACAGCATGCCAGATTTCTGTACCCGGATCTGTCGCGTCCTTCAGATCCTTCTCAAGCCTTGGGAGGTTGTGCTCAACGAAGAGATGCCATCTAGAGTCCTCGCACGCGAAATCGGCTGGCATGCGTCGGGACGCTGTGACGACAGCGCGTAGCCAAAGCGTGAACACTTCCCAATCGGTGTAGTCTTCGACGGCTGCTGCTAACGTCTTCCACGGAACTCGCTCGGCCAGCTTCAGCGCCCGGCGTTCGTTCTGACGGCGAACTCGGGCCATGAGGCCGTCATCGCGCTGATTCTGATCTAGGTGCATAATCGCGTGTCCAACCGAACAACCTTCACCGTAGTGTCCTAGGCCAGCATAACGCCGGGTTCCGGTGCGGGTTGACGCCCAGAGTTCGCAGATTGGAACGAGTGTACCGCGAGATTCTACGGCGCGTGGGGTCCGGTTGCCCGCTAGGGACGGCATTCGAGCATCGTGATCTCCTCTCGCGGTGGAGCGTCGATCGGCCAGTCACCCTGGCGGAAGCGCGTCGAGAGGGGCGGGAAGCGGCAAGGCACAAGTCTGATTTTGCTGCAAACACCGATATGCGCCAAAAAGGAAGGTGGTGAGGAATGCAGGCTCGGCGTCGAAGTGAGAAAACGGGCTGGATCAGGGACCTGTTGGCTTGTTGGAGAGAATTGGTGTTCTGGCTGCTCCTCCTGCCGGCTTTTACGGCGCTCGAATCGATTGATCTCGGAAGGCAAGTTGCTGGTCTGATCGAGACATGCGTATTCCTGGTTGTCGCGGTCTCATCGACTGGCAAGCTCAAGAGTCTCGGCCTGGAATTCGCACATTGGAACCGCGTGGCGCGGTCTGACGCAATAGTCTGCGCAGTGGCCGGGCTGGTAGCCGGCGGCGTCATCGTCGTCGTGGCGAGCATCGCCGACCAGCCGCTCGGCGTGGAACGCGGCTGGAACAAACTTGTTTTGGCAGTTTCGATTGGCCCCGTGTTGGAGGAGGTGATCTTCAGGGGTTATTTGTTCACCGCTGCTGTGTTGCTCAGCGGCCGTATGCCCGCGGCACGATCACCAGCCATAGCCATTTTCGGAATTGCCGCCGTGTTCTCGATCGCGCATCTCTCGACGCCCAGCATCACCGCACTCCAACTCTGTTGCATTGGAGTCACTGGCTCAATGTATGGCTATATCCGATTCCATTTTCAATCCACGGCGGCGGCCGCTCTCGCTCATGGAATGTATAACCTGGCGCTATACCTGAGCCACTGGTCTGGGATTTGGCGCTGATGTTCGATCGTTCTTGGTGGGATGCACCGCTTGGGGTTATAGCTGTTGAGTGGACAGACACCGCCGAACGTGGCGCACGTGTATCTTTGTACGTCTCCTCACCCGGTTTGATGGAGGCAACCGCGGGAGAAACCGCACATCGCCCAAACGGGGAACTCGGTGCGACACCCCGGTCCGTAACGTCTCAACATTCAACAGAGCTCATAATTCGTGGCTCAAGCCGGGTGATCGTGCGCGCCACAAGTTGAGATTCGGGATTCAACGGAGGAGTTGAAAATGCATACGACGATCAGGCTGGGTGTTCTCATTTCAGTTGCCGGGCTCTCCCTCGGCTACGGGCAAACTTCTGGCATGAACGGCGAAATCACCGGCACTATTACGGATCCATCGGGAGCCGCAATATCCAATGCGATTGTGAGTGTCACCAACACCAGTACTGGTTTTCACCAAGCCGGCAAGACTGGAGACTCCGGGCTCTACCGCTTCAACCTGCTTCCGCTCGGTACCTACGAGGTGGAAGTCGAAGCGGCAGGATTTGCGACCGGAAAGCGGTCTGGAATTGAAGTGAATGCCGGCGCGACCGTGACCCTCAATATGGCAATGTCCGTTGCCGGTTCCGCAACACAGGTAGAAGTAACGGCCATGGGAGCTGCAACCGATCCAGATAGAACGGACCTGGGAACCACGCTCGATAACAACGTCACGCGAAACCTCCCGCTGGTGTCACGCAATCCCTACAACTTCATCCTTTTCCAGCCGAACGTCAGCGGGGTCTCAAACACCGAATTCGGAGTTCCACGCAAGGTGGACGCTAACGGATTTAACGGCCGCATCAACTATCAGATCGACGGTAGCAATGATACTGAAAGCGACCGCGCCGGGATTCGACTGATCCCGATCTCCAACACGTATGTCCAGGAGGTTCAGCAGGTATCAAACGGTTTTGCACCGGAATTCGGCAACACGGTGGGGACGGTGTTCAATACCATCACGAAGTCCGGCGCGAACGACTACCACGGTGAGGGCGGCTTCATCTTCCGGCGCACGCCGTTCTCCGCGCGACCGAAGTTGCTCCCGGCGAGTCAGCCAACGCCGGACGTCAACCTCAACTCCTACTTCGCCGACGGCGGCGGTCGGATCGTCCGCGACAAGCTCTTCTTCTTTGGAGCTATCGAACACGTCAACCGAGATCTGCCGGCGCCGGTGACGGTCCCGGCCGCCGTGATCGCGCAACTCGGCCTTCCCGCCAGCTATGCGAACGCCATCCCTTTCCACCAGGACGTTTTCTTTTATATGGCAAAGGCCGATTGGGTCGTGAACTCTCGCAACCGGGTAACGTTTCGGTACACGCATCATTCCAACGATTCCCCTTACGACAACACATCCGCCATCGGGGGACAGTACCTTATTTCGCAGAGCTACAGCTTCGTTGACCGATCACACGTGGGGGCTGTCCAAGTGGTCTCTACCGTCTCGCCACGAGCCCTGAACGAACTGCGCTCCCAGGTGGACTATCGGGGCCAGTCCAATGATCGGTTCTCCGCTAGCGGAACCGGCCCGAGCATCACGATTCTGGGCGTGGCGAACTTCGGCGGGCCGACCGGCGCGGGCATGGTTTACAACGAGACCACGCCCGAAATCGCTGACGCCTTCAGCTACGATCTCAATACCCACGCATTGAAAGTTGGCTTCAGTACGCGATGGATTCGCGACACCCAGGTTCAGGCCACCGGCGCTCTGTATGCATTTCCGACGATTCCCAGCTACTTGGCGGCGGCCAATGGGACTAATCCCTTCGCATATGCGCTCTTCGGCCAGACGCTCGGAAATCCGTCGCTGCACTACAACTCGCTGTTCAATGGATTCTTCGTACAAGACAGTTGGAAGGCGCTGAGGAACCTGACAATCGTTTACGGCCTGCGGTACGACGTCTATAAGATGCCTGACGCGAACAAGAGCTCTCCCTTCCCGTTCTCGCAGCATTTCAACACAGATACGAACAACGTCGCGCCGCGCCTCGGGTTGGCGTACGGATTGGGCAAGAACGAACGTACCGTCATTCGCGCGAGTACGGGGATTTTCTATGACCCGCCTCAAACCGACCAATACCGCCGCGCCCTTCTCAATAACGGCTCACCGGCGTTTTTCACGCTGACAGCAGTCCCGGGTCTCCCCTATGCTCCGCCTTTTCCGAACGTTCTTCCCTCCGTGCCCACAGGATTCAATATACCGCCTGGGGACATCACAACGGTTTCGCCAGATTTTGCAACTCTGTATTCCTTCAACGCGAACCTTTCGATCGGCCGGGAAATCGGCGCTGGTTTCGTCGCGACGGCCTCGTATTTGTACACCAAGGGAACTCACCTTCCGGTCTACCGAAACATCAACCTGGTCCCGTCCGGCTCCTTCTTGGCCGACGGCCGGCCAATTTTCAGCAACACCGCCGGCGTCTACCCCGGCCTCGCCAATATACTCTCGGCCGAATCGGTAGGAAACTCCGACTACAACGGGCTTAACTTCTCGGTTCAAAGGCGCTTTGCCCACGGGTACGAACTACTTGCGACGTATACATGGTCGCACGCAATCGACGACGCACCGGAACAGAACAACATCGACAGCGGCAACTCCGTTACGTTGTCCGATCCATCCGATCGGCGCCGAGACCGCGGCAACTCCTTGACCGATCGCCGGCAGGTCTTGAACGTGACCGGTGTTTTCGCGCCCCAGTTCCATGGCAGCGGCAAGCTTGCCAAATATCTGCTGAATCTCAACCGGCTGTCGGTCGGCCTGATCGCAACGAGTGGCGACGTTTTCAACATCGGGAGCAATCGGATCCTGAATGGCGACAGCTCCGAAGCCGCCGCGAATCAGAGGCCGTTGTTCGTTGGCCGGAATACGGTGCGCGCGCCTGCGGTGTTCGAGCTGAACGCCCGCTACTCCCGCCTTTTTCCGCTGAGTGAGAACAGAAACCTTGAATTCTTGGCCGAATCGACCAACATTACGAACACGTTAAACGTGACGAATCTGAGCACCACCGCCCAAGTCGATGCTTTCGGAAACATACTCGTGCCTCCCCAAAATGCAGCGACGGCCGCGCGAGATCAGCGCATCGTCCAAATGGGGATTCGCTTCAATTTCTGATGCGAACACTTCAGGGCGAGAGAAATTCCGAGAAACATTGCCTCCGTGCTTCGGAGAACGCCGCATAGCTGCTTTAGCGGCGAAACTCGCGCCAAACAAACACCGCGGCAGGTTGGACGAGAGGCGGCGTGAGGACGGCTCTGAGCTCCGCACCGGAAGCACTTCCGACTGAACGAATGAACTGGCCGTTCCGCATCTCCCCGTGACGAACCTTCAATCGCCATTCCGGTTCGTACCCCACTGATCCGCGACGGGTGTGCCTTGCTTTTCGCATACCCCAAAGAGGCTTCAGTCTGCCATACTGAATGTTCTGAACATTTTGTCGTCGCAGGGGAACTCAACCTGCTGAAAGCGTTGGAATTATGGTCATGGGTGCGCAAAGAATCTCCGTCCAAAACCGTCCGGCTCTCGGCGTCAGGATGGTCGACAGGAGATGAGCGATCGCAAAAAGACAGCGCATCAAGAAGGGCAGCGTGACGCCCGCCAGTCTCCTTTGTGGCCAGACGCTTCCGGCGAAACCCCACGTGCGGGTCAGTCTCAGTTCCCGGCGCCGGCTCCTGATCGTGCGCACCGGCCTGGCCCGAAGCGGAATGCGCCTGAGCGCAAGTCTCTGCAGGACCTGCTGTTCAAAGAAGGCCTTGAGGCTGCCAAGCTCTCGGCGAATGCTACGTCGCTCGATGACCTGCAGCAGCTCCTCGTGGCGCAATTCGGTCAGAACAGCCTGGAGACGCGGACTCGATACGCCCAATCCGTATTGCGGTGGTTCTTTCCTGGAGACCTCAATTCCATCGCCCGCCGCGTTTGGATGGCTTATGGAGACGAGCAGATTGAGTCCGATATTCTCCGCTACCTTTATTTATCGGCAGAACCAATCGTAGGGACGTGTGTCGAATCCGCGCTGTTTCCGTTGGAAAACGGGATGCTGATTCCCCCGGCCTACTTCGATCGCGAACTTCGCAGCACACTCGGTCAGGATCCCCCCTCAAAAACCCAAGAGAGGCTGAAGTCCAACCTGATGCGGCTCGGGTTTCTTGCTCGCGAGAGGGGGAAATCCGACAGACTGAATTCCGTTGTCCCGAACAAAACTTCGACCCTCTTATTGGTGCACTACATCTTCGCCGCAGACGGGCCGCGCACTGTCGAGATCAGTCGCATCCTTGCCAATCCATTCTGGAAATACCTCGGCTACAAATCTGAGGATTCGGTTCGGGCCGTCATGCGTGAAGCAGATGCGGCCAAGCTCATCGGGAAATACGTCGTCGCCGATCAGCTTGAACAGGTCACGACCTGCTATTCGCTCGCTGAGCTCTTGTCTCAGAAGGCACGGCTATGAGACCCCCTGCTGAATTGAAATCGCTCGTCGAGCAGAGGACCTGGGAGAAAGAAGTTGTGCTGTGGGTTGGCGCGGAGCCGGCCCTATTGAAACTGTTAGGACCGGTTCATCACATAACCCTCGATCTTCTCGACCTATTCGACGAAGACAACTTGCCGATGGACGACGAGGAGACACGACAGCACATGATCGCCGCACTGGCGGCCCGCCTCCAGGCCATTCCTACCGGCCCTGGTAGTCGCGTGGTTCTCGTTGTGACGTCAATCGGCCTCCTCGCTCGCTACGGCGTTGGCCTGAGGGAGTTCTACGATTGGTTCTGCGGCGATTTTTCGATGGTAGTTCTCCTGCTGGAACGGACATTGGAGGACACCCAATGGCCGGACGAAGTATCCTGTGACAGCGATCGGTTGCTCAGCTACTTCCAGGAACCACTGGTCAAGCAGGTATTCGGAGAGAAAGCGTAAATATGTCCAAGGGATTCCGAGAGCTCGATAAGATCATCGCTGTGAAGCCGGAGCCGGAGACTACACCCAGTCTGGCGAAGCTGATTCAGCAAGGCAAGGCGGCTCAGACGGTTTCGCAGTATTATTTCACGCCGTCGCTGCGAGCTCACTTTAAGCGCATCTTCGATTGCGTCGTCAATGCGAAGGGCCAGGGCTTTTGGATACAGGCCGAGTACGGAGCCGGCAAGACGCACTTCCAAGGCACTCTGATCGATCTCCTGGTATGGAAGGCTGACGAGGTCTGGTGCTCTCTCACTGACGAAGAACTGAAGCACGACTACCATGACGCCCTCGAGAAGGTAAAGCTATTTCCGGTTGCATTCTCCCTGCGTGGCATGGGCGAGTCCGACGGACACGACAGCCTGATGCGGGTATTTGAGGACCAGATCCGCGCGAGTATCAAGGCTTTTGCACCTCAGCTGGACGCACAGATTAAGCTCACGTCGGTAGAGCTTGCGGATGAGTGGTATCAGAACGAAGCGAGCGAAGACGAAAAAGCCGCAATACGCTCATTTTTTGCGCGGGAGCACAAGTCTGTACCTGAGGATTTCCGCTCAGCAAATGGTCCGAAGAAATTCGGGCAGGAGTTGGTTCGCTCGAAGATTCCCGAAGGCCGCCTTAAGGGTAGATACAAAGACCGCTTTGCCCATATTTACGAGCAAATCACCAAATTGGGCGGCTACACGGGCATTATCTTCGTGGTCGATGAATTTCGGTTTTGGCAGGACCGGCATGTCCCTGGCACGGTCGAGTCCGCGGAAGACGAGGAGATTCTTGAGACGTTGGCTTTCGTGCTGCCCAGTGAGCACTACAACGTCCTGACGCTAGTGGCCAGTCAAGGCGATATGCCGCAGAAGCTTTCGGGCGGTGCGGAGGGCGATCGGTTCGTTCCCCTGTATCTGCTGGCCGATAAGAACAAAGGGGATTTCGGCGAGATCGTCTCTTTTCGCTGCAGGGAGCTGGTGAAGGGCGCATCAAGCGACATCAAGGATTACTACGACTATTGCCGCAAAGAGTACCGCTTCATCAAGCAGGCAAACATCTCCCTGGAATATTTCACTGCAATCTTCCCATTTCAGCCCAGATGCTTCGAGGTGATGCGGCGCATCACGCAGAATGCCGAACAGCACAACCTACCGACCGCTCGATCCGCGATCCGAATGGCATGGCAGACCCTTTCTGACGCCGCCTTGCTCAAGGGAACACGGCTGATAACGCTGTCGGACATTATTCGAAGTGATGAATTGAGAAAGGGCCTTACCCACGAGCATTACAGGGAGGCATATCAGAATCTCCTCGGTTCGCTGGACCAACTCCCGCAGGTGGACCTGGCGCCGGAGGAGCGCGCCCAGGCTGAGCGCGTTATGGAGACGCTTTTCCTCTGGGGGATCAGCCTGCCCGAAAATCTGCGCGACGGTCTCACTGCTCAGGAGGTTGCCGAAGCAGCATGGCTGTCTGATGACGCGGTAGGCTCAACCGCGCAAGCGGAAATGCTCCTCGGCAAGCTAGTCCAAAACGGCTTTCCATTGCGGCAGGACAAGAAAACTCGCGACGGCAAAGAAGTTGCGGTCTTCTCCTATGAGGGGTCCGCTGCACAAGAGACTCCCGCGAAATACTTCGCGCCCTTGAAGAAGAAGGCAAAAGAGGATTTAAAAGGTCAAGACGCCAAGTGGCTCGATTCTCTGTTCTGGCAACTACCAGATATCACTCCTGAAGCCCAGGCTGAATTGGGCGTGAATGGGGGCATTTTCAGCGACTACCGGCCGAACGATCAACGCAGCGCGCAGGATCGGCAACAGAACAAGCCGCCTGCGTATCTTTTGCCGCATCATGCCGCGGCCTCAACTGGGCGGGTACATCGGGTTCGCTACGGCGGAGAAGTCGTGATCTCCGATCGCTGGCGCGATGAATTCGGTGAGGAAATCAAGAATGCCGATCAGCATTTCCGGCTGGTCTATCTCACGGCGAAGCCCGGGGTGGCAGACAACAAGATCACCGCGGATTTGGCGGATGCACGAGTGGCGGTCTGCCTGCCGGACGCGCTCTCGAACGACAGCCGCGAAGCCCTGGCCGACCTCATGGCTGCCGAGCAGATGAAGCGGAATTGCGCAGCGCCCAACCAAAGCACCTTGCGTGAGTATGCAGACGGCAAGCGCCGCGATGCCGTAAAAGCGATTTTAAAGTGTCAGCAGGACGAATATCGGCGCGGCAAGGTGATTACGCAGAAGGGCTACGGTATTCTGGCCCTGGAAATCTTTAAGCTCATCAAAGACCGCGAGGACGACCTCGCGGGCCGCCTGCTGGACAAATCCTACGATACGCCCCTGTTCGATCCTAAGGGACTGAAGAAAGAGTTTACCGACGCCGATGCGCGGAAGGTGTACGCCGGCTTGTTTCAAAAGGAACCTGCCAAGGCCGAGAAGGATGCAGTGCAGAACTTTGCCGTTGGGCTGGAGTTGGTCGCAAAGACCCACCCGACTGACTTCAAACCGGACACTTCCCAGGCCCTTGGAAAACTGCGCGACCATCTCCAGGGCCAGGCCGACGTGCCGCTATCTGATTTGAAGGCGGCGTTTTGTCGCGCACCCTACGGCCTCACGGAAGCGATGGTCTCTTTATATGCGTTGGCCCAAGTCAAGGTTGGCGGGTACGAGGTGGTGCTGAATCCTGGCTCGCCCATCACAATGACCAATGGCAAAGCGCTGCCTGGAAACCGCCTTACGCCGCACACTCTGGCTCTCTGCGAGTGGAATGCCAAGCTCGACAAGGCGATGCTCGGCGCGCGAATTGTCAAGTCGATTCAAAAGGGCTGGAACGAGGTTTTGGATTATGCGCGAGTTCTGGACCCCGACTTCAAGCCGGCCAGTTCTCCCGATGAAGAGCTAACGCGTAATGACAAGCTACTGACTGTCCTGGCCAAACTAAAAGGGGAGCTGCCTGACGTTGAGAAGAGCCTCACGAGCCTCTTGTCGAAGTTGGGCTCCGCGATGCCAAAGGAGTTGACCGAGACACTTGCCCGGCTGAATGGCTTGGTGACGGTCGGCAGCTATCAGGAGTTCGATGCTGCGGTGCGCGAGAGCTACGCCAACAAGGACGCCTTCGCAGTCGCCTTCACTGACTATGAGAACGCCCGGACATTGCGCGAGCAGGCATTCCAAATCAGCCAGGCATTCGATTATCTTTCGGGCGCCTGTGAAGTAGACAATAAGGTAGAGATGGATCGGATCTCGCTGCTCACCATGTTGAGTATCGAGTCATACCTGAAACAGACTTCTCTCATTGCAGTCCACATGGATGGCTTTCAGAGATGGAAGTCCAACTACGTTCACGCGTATCGCAAGGCTCACCGCGCTCATCACGAGGCGCTGGCGGAATTGGGGAAGTCGTTCGATGCGCTCCGTCCGAGGGCGCGTGCCCTCGATAGGATGAATACCATCGTCGAATTGGGGCCGCCTCTGATCGCGGCAATGCACGCAGGTGCGGACTTGCTCAAGCTGGAGACCGCTTTGTGCGCCTGCCCCGACGCCATGGAAGCAGCAGTGGATCAGACATCTCCCCTTTGCCCAAGGTGCAGATGGACCCCGAATGATTCCCTGCCGCACCAGCAACTCAAGCGCCTGCAGGCCAAGGTCGAGGCTGGACTGGCTGATCGGTTTCAGCGGTTCAAGGACGCCACGATTGCCGCCATTCTCAAGAAGGCGGCCGACGAGAAGAACACCAGCCTTAAGGAACTCCTGCAGATTGTGCAGGTCGCCGACTCCGATAAGCTGGCCAACGTGCTGACGGATGATTTGATTGCTTTTCTGCGCAAGCTGCTCTTTGATGAAAATCTTGTCCATGAGGAAGTGGCTCTAGAACCAATCATCCAGCACGTCGGCGCAATTGAAGAAGATAGGGTCGATGAGTCTATCGCGCTTTTCACTAAACTGCTGAACAAGGCAGTTAAGGACGCGAAAGATAAACACGGCAAGGGCAAACGCGTGCGCGTGTTCCTGCGTTTTTATGACAATACTGGAGGCGTCGTCTGATGTCGGCTGACGGCCACAAGAGAAGCACGCCGGCTCATAGTTGCCTGAGTGTGACGGAGTTCATTGCGAAACACAGGCGTCCTTATGATCCTTCCGTGGACGACTACGACTGCCCTCCTTTTGCCGCAGACATCATGGAGGGCAAGAACGACCCGATCTATAACGCCCACTCATATCATACGAAGGTTCCTCCCCGGAGTATCATTCCCTATATTTTGCACTACACGCAACCTGGTGACTTGATTCTAGATCCGTTTTGTGGATCTGGTATGACCGGTGTGGCTGTGCAGATGTGCTCGAGCCCTCCATCCGATTTACTTGAACAGTTTCCTGAACTCAAAGAACGCATTGGCCAGAGAGCTTGTCTATTAAATGATTTATCTCCTGCGGCTTGCCATATCGCGTTGAATTACACCTAGATTATGCACGGTGCCTGGCGGGGCGCTGCCCGGCTGAGGCATGACGCCATTTGGGACCCCTGAGAATCCTGCGTTAAAACAGTAGGTCCGCGGAGTTCGCAGCTTCGCGAGCCGAT
>Ga0335071_10000734_pt1 | contig 35519 bp, 18 predicted proteins | sample Lox_Sample_15_FD_206724 | JGI IMG/M metagenome (GOLD analysis project Ga0335071, IMG submission 206724) | Soil microbial communities from Loxahatchee National Wildlife Refuge, Florida, United States - Lox_Sample_1.5 | ecosystem: Environmental > Terrestrial > Soil > Wetlands | place: USA...
TCTTCCTGCCGCACCGAGAAATCAGAGGTCATACATACGCCGAGCGGGCGAAGGCTCGCGTACGGGGATCTGGCTCACGAGGCCGCGGGACTGCCTGTCCCGGAACAGGTTGCACTGAAAGACCCGAAGGATTTCCGGATCATCGGGAAGAGGCTTTTGCAGCTCGATGCCCCCGCGAAGGTGGACGGCTCCGCGAAGTTCGGCATCGATATCCGGGTCCCCGGGATGCTCTATGCGGCTGTGGCCCAGTCACCTGTGTTCGGCGGCACAGTCAAATCCTTCGATGAGAAGGCGGCGCTCTCTCTCCCCGGCGTGAGGCGCATCGTCCCCGTCAGCGGCGGCGTGGCGGTCGTCGCCGACTCGACCTGGGCGGCGTTCCAGGGGAGGGACGCCCTGCGAATCACGTGGGACGAAGGGCCGAACGCGCGCCTGTCCAGCGACGACATCAGGAAGATGTTCCTTGAATCCTCAGCGAAAGCGGGCGCTGTTGGTGCAAACGAGGGCGACGTCAACGCCGCCCTGGCGGGCGCCGCCAGGAGAATCGAGGCCGTCTACGAACTTCCCTTTCTTGCCCACGCCATGATGGAACCGATGAACTGCGTCGCCGACGTGAGGAAGGACAGCTGCGAGATCTGGGCCCCAACGCAGGATCCACAGAGCTTTCGCAAGAAGGCTGCCGAGATCACGACCCTCGCGGAGGAGAAGATCGTGGTTCACACGACGCTGCTCGGAGGGGGATTCGGCCGCCGCACTGAAACGGACGCGGCCTCGCAGGCACTCGAGGTGTCACGCACGATCGGGGCTCCCGTCAAGGTGACGTGGAGCCGCGAAGACGACATGACGCATGACATGTACCGCCCGGCCAGCTATCACATGCTCACCGGCGGGCTTGACGACGGCGGCCGCCTCATCGCGTTCAGGCACAGGATCATCGCCCCCTCCATCAACGAATCCAAGTGGCCGGGGAGCACGAAGGGGGGTCTTGACACGGATGCGCTGGAGGGAGCGGTGCAGCTGCCGTACGCGGTCCCGAACTTCCGCGTCGAATATGTCATGGCCAACACCGCTGTTCCGATCCTCTGGTGGCGCTCTGTCTATCCTTCGCAGAATGTGTTTGCGGTGGAGTCGTTCATGGACGAGCTCGCCCACGCGGCCGGCAGGGATCCGCTCGAATTCCGGAAATCGCTGATCACGAACATGCCCCGGATGCAGAAGGCGCTTGAACTTGCGGCCGCCAGGTCAGGATGGGGAACGCCGCTTCCTGCGGGGCACGGCCGGGGAGTCGCCTGTTCGCCCCCGTCGTTTTTCCAGACACCCGTCGTGCAGATAGCGGAAGTCTCCGTCGGTTCAGACAGGCGGATAAGGCTGCACCGGGTTGTCTGCGCACTCGACTGCGGGATTGCCGTGAACCCCCTCTCGATTGAAGCCCAGATGGAAGGGGGGTTCGTCTACGGTATTTCGGCGGGGCTCAAGGGGAAGATCACGGTGAAGGACGGAGGAGTCCGTGAGAAGAATTTCGACGACTATCCGATCCTGACGCTCGATGAGATGCCCGTGTTTGAGACATCGATCGTGGACAGCATGGGCCCACCGACCGGCACGGGGGAGCCGGGGCTCCCCGCCGCCGCTCCCGCGGTCGCCAATGCGGTCTTTGCAGCGACAGGTCAGCGCCTGCGGACGCTTCCGATGAAGCTCGCATAGACGACCTGGGCTGGGTTCCGTGGTTACGGGCCTGTCATTGCGAGTGGCGCCACCGTAGGCGCCACGAAGCAATCCCGGGGCGCCCTTGACTTTCTCACTGCACAAGTGCTAATTTTCCCCGATTCAAAGCGCGGTGGTTCCCCCATCCATCGAGCCGCTGCTCTGGACCCCGTTCCAGTCCCTCAGCGTTAGAGTCCACCCCGACGACCCCCTGGCTGCAGCCATCGCAGCATAACTCATCTCAGTCGAGAGAGAAACGCAAATCAGTTCTCCCGGTAGGAGGACCCGATGAGAAGCACATCATTCCACGTCGCACTCGCTACGGTTCTTCTGTGCCCCGTCGCTGTTGGTCAATGGGTGCAGACAAACGGACCGTACTGCGGCACCGTCAACACGATGGCCGTCTCAGGTCCCAATCTCTTCGCGGGGACGGACGGCGCCGGTGTTTTCGTTTCGACCAATAACGGCACAAGCTGGACCGGAGTGAGCACCGGCCTGACGTACGGGAGAATCGCTTCACTGGCGGTTTCCGGGACGGCTCTCTATGCTGCAACAAATGGCGCCGGCATCTTTCGTTCGACGAACAACGGGTCAAGCTGGACCGGAGCCAGTGTCGGGCTGGCGAGCCTCAACATCACCTGTCTTGCCGTTTCGGGCACGAACCTCTTCGCCGGAACATCAAATGCCGGCATCTGTCTCTCGACAGACAATGGCGCACACTGGACGTCCGTCGACACCGGTCTCACGATCGGCTATGTCGCGAGCCTCGGCGTCTCAGGCACGACAGTCTTTGCCGGGACGACGAGCGGCAACTATCTCTCGACAAACAACGGCGCAAACTGGATTCCGGCCGGCACCGGCCTGCCGGGCGTCGCGGTCACAAGTTTCGGTGTCAGCGGCACAAATGTCTATGCCGGCACAAGCGGCAGCGGCGTGTACATGTCAACCGACAACGGCAACAGCTGGAAGTCGATCAGCGGCGGCACGTCTATTCAATATGTCCTGCGTCTTGCGGTCTGCCCTGACGGGGCGGGGGGGACGGATCTCTTCGCCTCCGAGACTGCCAAGGGGGTCTACCGTTCGACCAACAATGGGGCAACGTGGGCCCTGGCGAACACAGGGCTGCTCAACCTGTACGTAACCTCATTTGCCGTCAGTGGCACGCAGATTTTCGCAGGGATGTTCGGCGCGGGGGTCCATCTGTCGACCAATCAGGGAACGAGCTGGACTTCGGCCAGTGCCGGTATGACGGGTGCTCACTCGACGAGCCTTGCCGTGAGCGGGACATATCTCTTCGATGCAACATACGGCGGAGGTGTGTTCCTCTCGACAAACAACGGGACCAGCTGGGCTGCGGCCGACTCCAACCTGGGGAATGTCTTTGTGTATTCGCTTGCGATCTCCCCCCCAAACCTGTTCGCCGGCACGGGCTATGGAGGGGTGTACAATTCGACAAACTATGGTGCGACGTGGAGGCAGATTGCCCCGGGCCTGTCAGGCACCAACGTGGTTACCCTTGCAGTCTCCGGGGCGACTCTCTTTGCCGGGACGTACAACGGACTTTTCCTGACCACCGACAACGGGACCAGCTGGAGGGAGGCGGACACCGGCATGACGAACAAGGCGGTTGCGGCCCTCTCCTTCTCGGGCAGCAATGCCTTTGCCGGGACGGGCGCAGGCGTTTTTCGTTCTACCGACAATGCGGCGAGCTGGACTCCGGTCGATTCCGGCCTGACGGCCGGCACTATCTATGCGCTGGCGGTGAGTGGGACGAATGTGTTCGCCGGGACAAACGGGGGCGTCTTCGTTTCGACGAACTACGGCACACGCTGGACCGCGGTCAATTTCGGGCTGACGAACCTGGGTATTCTGTCCCTCGCCGTGTACGGCACGAACGTGTTCGCGGGGACGAACGGCAGCGGGGTGTTTCTGACGACCGATAGCGGCACGAAGTGGAGCGCAGTCAACACCGGCATAACAGACGCCGTCTGCAAGACCCTTGCAGTCTGCGGATCGTATCTCGTTGCCGGCAATGATGGCAGCGTCGTGTGGCGTCGGCCGCTCACTGAGATGGTGACTTCTGTGGAGGCCGGCGCCGCGGACGTGCCGCTGCGTCCCGTGCTCTCACAGAACTACCCGAACCCCTTCAACCCGTCGACGACCATCGGATACGTTCTGCCTCAGAAAGCCTGCGTCACTATCACCGTCCATAACGCACTCGGCCAGCAGGTTTCCGTGCTCGTGAGCGGAGAGGAACCTGCCGGCAGCCACGAGGTCAGGTTCAACGGAAACGGCCTGGCAAGCGGTGTATATTTCTACCGTATTCAGGCAGGAGGGTTCTCGAAGACACTGAGGCTTACACTCATTCGCTGAAGGGAAACGGCCGTGCGCCGGGCCGGTCCGGAGGGATTGACGGGCGACGGCGGAACCTGAAGGTTGCCCTTTGCCCGACTGATCGCTATGTTGGTGCATTGTGGGAAAGGAAGGGCCCCCCCGTGACCGGGAAGAGCGAAAAATCCCTGATTCAGAAGTTTGTCGGGCAGTGCAGAACCGCAGGGCTGAAGGTAACGCCGCAGAGGCTGCTTGTCTACCGGGCATTGCTCCTGGACGATACACATCCCAATCCTGACAGGCTTTACCGGAAGATCAAGCGGTCTCACCCGACAATCTCCCATGCCACGGTCTACAAGACGCTCGAGTCGTTTGAGATGCACGGCATAATTGCGCGGTTGACGCCGCTGCACGAAACGGTGCGGTATGACCCGATCGTCGAGCCGCACCATCACGTGGTCTGCGTTCGCTGCAAGAGAGTGACGAACCTCCACGATCCGGATTTCGATTCCCTCGCTGTCCCCGAACATGTGCGGCGCGGCAGCACCATTCTCGGCCTCAGCGTGTATATCAATGTCATTTGCCCGGCGTGCCGGAGAAGCACGGCCGGGAGCTGAGTTCTTTTGCCTTGACATTAATAATCATTATTAGTTACTATCGGCTACAAGAACCGGCACCTCGACCGCCTGCCGTCATTTCATCAGGCAAAGAACCAGAGAGCGCATCGTCCACGTCAGGAGACCAGCAATGAATGAAGACACGAAGCACCCGGAAGCGGGCGGGGCCCCCGCGCAAGCCGCCGGTGGCGGAACGACAAACCGGGACTGGTGGCCGAACCAGCTGAGGCTCGATATCCTGCACCAGCATCCCTCCGCGTCCAATCCCATGGGCGAGGATTTCAACTACGGCCGGGAATTCAAGAAGCTGGACCTGAAGGCCGTGAAGAAGGACCTCCGCAAGCTGATGACGAAATCGCAGGACTGGTGGCCGGCGGACTTCGGCCACTACGGACCCCTGTTCATCCGCATGGCGTGGCACAGCGCCGGCACCTACCGCATCAGCGATGGCCGCGGCGGCGCGGGTCACGGCAACCAGCGCTTTCCGCCCCTCAACAGCTGGCCGGACAACGCAAACCTGGACAAGGCGCGCCGCCTGCTCTGGCCGATCAAGCAGAAATACGGCCGGAAAATCTCCTGGGCGGACCTGTTGATCCTCGCCGGCAACGTCGCCCTGGAATCGATGGGCTTCAAGACGTTCGGTTTCGGCGGAGGGCGTGAGGACATCTGGGAGCCGGAAAAGGACGTCTACTGGGGTTCCGAGGACAAGTGGCTGGGTGACAAGCGCTACAGCGGCGACCGGGATCTCGAAAACCCGCTTGCCGCGGTGCAGATGGGCCTCATCTACGTCAACCCGGAAGGCCCGAATGGGAAACCGGACCCGATTGCGGCGGCACGGGATATCCGGGAGACATTCGCCCGCATGGCGATGAACGACGAGGAGACGGTGGCCCTCATCGCGGGCGGCCACACATTCGGCAAGGCCCACGGTGCGGGTGATGCGAAACATGTCGGGCCGGAACCGGAAGCTGCCGGCATCGAGCAGCAGGGACTCGGCTGGAAGTGCAGCTTTGGTGCGGGCAAAGGCGGGAACACGATCACCAGCGGCCTTGAAGTCACCTGGACCACCACGCCCACGAAGTGGAGCAACAACTTCTTTCAGAATCTGTTCGGCTACGAATGGGAGTTGACGAAGAGCCCGGCCGGTGCGCAGCAGTGGAGGCCGAAGGGAGGCGCAGGCGCCGACTCCGTGCCGGATGCGCACGATCCGTCACGGCATCACGCGCCTTCCATGCTCACGACCGACCTCTCGCTCCGGTTCGACCCCGCGTACGAGAAGATTTCGCGGCGTTTCATGGAACATCCCGACGAGTTTGCCGACGCGTTCGCCCGGGCATGGTTCAAGTTGACCCACCGCGACATGGGCCCGCGCGCACGCTATCTCGGCCCGGAGGTTCCGAAAGAAGAGCTCATCTGGCAGGACCCCATCCCCGCCGTCAATCACAAGCTGATCGATGCAAAGGACATTGCCTCGCTGAAACGGAAGGTCCTGGCCTCCGGCCTGTCGGTGTCGGATCTGGTGTCGACCGCCTGGGCATCGGCCTCCACCTTCCGCGGCTCCGACAAGCGCGGCGGTGCCAACGGCGCACGCATCCGCCTGGCCCCCCAGAAGGACTGGGAAGTCAACCAGCCTGCCCGTCTGGCGAAGGTGCTCAAGACACTCGAGGGAATCCAGGGTGCGTTCAACCGCGCGCAGCCCGGCAGGAAGAAGGTGTCTCTTGCCGACCTGATCGTTCTGGCGGGTTGCGCAGGGGTGGAGCAGGCGGCGAAGAATGCCGGCCACAGGGTGACGGTACCCTTCACTCCGGGACGCATGGACGCCTCCCAGGAGCAGACCGATGCGGCCTCGTTCGCGGTGCTGGAGCCGCTTGCGGACGGCTTCCGCAACTACCAGAAAAAGCGCTTCGCCGCTTCAGCCGAGGAACTCCTCATTGACAGGGCGCAGCTGCTGACGCTGACCGCACCCGAAATGACGGTGCTCGTGGGCGGCATGCGCGTCCTGAATACCAATGTCGGCGGGTCGAAGCATGGCGTGTTCACCAGGCGGCCGGGGGCTCTGACCAACGACTTCTTCGTGAACCTCCTCGACATGGGCACGACCTGGAAGGCGACCGATGAACACAACGATGTGTTCGAGGGCCGTGACGGCGCGGCGGGCGCGCTCAGGTGGACCGCCACACGCGTCGACCTGGTATTCGGTTCGAACTCCCAGCTCAGGGCCCTGTCGGAAGTGTACGGAGCGGGTGACGCGGAGGAGAAGTTCGTGCACGACTTTGTTGCGGCGTGGAACAAGGTGATGAACCTGGATCGGTTCGATCTCGCCAGGCCCTAGCACAGGCGTTGTCGTTGGCATTCCCGCCTGCGGGCACTCCGGCACCATCGGAGTGCCCGCACGGTTTTTGGGGCGCGCTCCGGACGTCCATCAGTCTTCAAGTGATCTCCCACTCGGCAAGGCCCACACCATGAAAACGGCACTTCAGTTCACCGTCCTCCGGCGAGCATCATCGATTGTGATCCTGCTGACCCTGTTATTTCACCCCCCCGCCCCCGGGGGTGCCGGAAGAGAACCCCGGGCGGCGGCCGGCGGCCTGGCGCACGCCTTCCTGCAGCCTCCGGACACCGTGAAACCCTGGGTGTACTGGTACTGGATAAGCGACAATATTTCCAGAGAGGGGATTACGAAGGATCTTGAGGCCATGGCCCGCGTCGGGGTCGGTGAGGCCTTCATCGGGAACATCGGGCTTGACGACATTCCCTTCGGCAGTGTGCCGGCGCTGAGCGAGGAGTGGTGGAAACTCGTCGAGCACGCAATCCGCGAGGGAAAACGTACGGGCGTGAATATCGGGCTGTTCAACAGTCCGGGCTGGAGCCAGTCAGGAGGCCCCTGGGTGAAATCCACCGAGGCGATGCGCCACCTGGTCAGCAGCGAGACGAACGTCCAGGGAGGGCGCTCCGTTGTCCTCAGGATCCCGGAACCGTGCGCGATGTTTCAGGACGTGAAAGTGGTCGCCTTTCCCGTTCCGGAGGCGGACGGAAATACGATCGCGCAACTGCATCCCCGGGTCACGACGGTACCTCCCCTGGCCGGTGCAGGCCTCATGGTTGACGGCGATACTTCGACTGTGTGTCTCTTCAGCGACGCGGGGGGGAGCGACTCCGTGACGGTCGACATGGAAACGGTCGACCCGTTCACGGCCAGGAGCCTTCTGCTGTACCCCGCCCGGAGGCCGTTTGCCGCGGACGTCGAACTCCAGGCAATGGACGGGGGCGCGTATCGCAGCGTCAGGACGTTTCTCTTTGACCGGAGCAATCCATCCGTCAGTGTCGGTCCCACGCCGTACGCTGCGGTGGCGGTGTCGCTCCCCGAAATCACGTCACGAAAGTTCCGGTTGATCATGAGCCATTTCATGGAGCGCTCGGGGCGGAAGGCTTCTGACGCGGGCATCGCAGAAATCGCGCTCTCGGCCGCTCCGAGGCTCGAGCGTTACGTAGAGAAGCTCCTCGAAAAGATGCACCAGACTCCCCATCCGCTCTGGAATGAGTACAAATGGCCGCCGCAGGCCGAGACGGGGACGCCCGCCATGACAATCGATCCGGCGAACGTGATAGACATTTCCACGCATCTCGGGACGGACGACACGCTGCGCTGGGACGCCCCCCGGGGGCGGTGGATCGTCATGCGGATCGGCATGACGCCCACGGGGGCACAGAACAGTCCCTCCTCGCCGCAGGCCAGGGGCTGGGAAGTGGACAAGATGAGCCGTGACCACCTGAAGAAGCACTTTGACGCCTACGTCGGCGAGATACTGAGGCGCATGCCGGCCGGAGAACGGACGGCGCTGAAGCACGTCGTTCTGGACAGCTATGAACAGGGCTCGGAGAACTGGACGGACGGGTTCGCCGGCGACTTCCGCGCAAGATACAGGTATGACCCTGTTCCATGGCTGCCGGTGCTTTCGGGACGCATCGTCCGTTCGGCGGACCAGTCCGATCGATTCCTCTGGGACATGCGCAGGATGATCGCCGACCGCATCGCGGTGGACTATGTCGGGGGGCTGCGCGACCTGAGCCGGGAACGGGGGCTCCGTTCCTGGCTGGAAAACTACGGTCACTGGGGATTTCCCTCTGAGTTCCTTGCGTACGGGGGACAGAGCAGCGACATCGCGGGCGAATTCTGGGGGGAAGGGGAGCTGGGGAACATCGAATTGCGCGCCGCCAGCTCGGCCGCCCACATCTACGGGAAACGCCGGGTGTCGGCGGAATCGTATACGTCCGCCCGCATGCCGTTCGTCCGGTACCCCGGTCTGCTCAAGAAGCGCGGAGACTGGAGCTACACGGAGGGCATCAACCATGTCGTGCTGCATGTCTACGTGCATCAACCCTATGAGGAGCGGGCACCGGGTGTCAATGCGTGGTTCGGCATCGAATTCAACAGGAAGAACACCTGGTTCGAACAATCGAAGAAGTGGATCGACTACCAGCGGCGGTGCATGTTCATGCTGCAGCAGGGGGAGCCGGTCAGTGACGTCTGCTACTTCATCGGAGAGGACGCGCCCGCGATGACGGGTGTCCGCGATCCCGAGCTTCCGCGGGGTTATTCGTTCGACTACATCAATGCCGACGTGATACTTCACCGGCTCTCTGTGAAAGACGGGAATCTCGTCCTCCCTGACGGCGTGACGTACAGAATCATGGTCCTGCCCCCGCTGAAGACCATGAGGCCGCAGCTCCTGCGCAGGATAGCGCAACTGGTGTCCGAAGGCGCCGCTGTGCTGGGGTCTCCTCCCGATCGTTCCCCGGGGATGCAGGACTTTCCCGCGGCCGACAACGACGTGCGGTCGCTCGCTGCAGGGCTCTGGGGAAGTGTGGACGGCACTTCAACGACATCGGCCGGGTACGGAAAGGGGATCGTGCTCAGGGGGATGGACATGCAGAGCGCTTTCCGCCGGCTAGGTGCACCACCCGACGTCTCATTCCCTGAAGGCGTCCCGCTGGCCTGGATTCACCGCAGGCTTGGCGACATGGAGATCTACTTCCTCTCCAACCAGGGAAATGCGCCTCTCGCTGTCGAGCCGGCCTTCAGGGTGAGCGGGAAGAGGCCGGAGATCTGGGACCCGGTGAGCGGAAGTACCAGGGGCCTCCCCGTGTATTCAGAGCACGAGGGAGCGACCACCGTCCCGCTGAAACTCGATTCGTCAGGCAGCGCGTTTATTGTCTTCCGGACGGGCGGCGTCGCGGCACGGGGGAGCACCAACTTTCCCGGGCTCAGGACAATGCTCGAGGTATCTACCCCGTGGCAGGTCAGTTTCGACACCTCCAGGCGCGGGCCGGGAGGAACAGTGACAATGACGCGCCTGCAGGACTGGACGAAGAGCGCCGATGAGCGGATACGGTTCTATTCCGGCGTCGCAGCGTACAGGAACATGTTCGTCCTGCGCGAGATTCCGCGGGGTGAGAGGCTGGTTCTGGACGTCGGACCGGTCGGCGTCATGGCCGATATCAGCGTAAACGGCCGCAAGGCGGGTGGAGTCTGGACGCCGCCCTGGCAGGTCGATATCACCGGGTGTGTGAGAAAAGGAGAAAACAGACTCGAAATTCAGGTAGTGAACACATGGCTCAACCGGCTCATCGGCGACGGCAGGCTGCCGGAGAAGGAACGAAGGACCTGGCTGACGTTCAGAACCCCGGGTGAGGAGGGACCGCTCCAGCCGTCCGGACTCATGGGGCCTGTGACGCTCAAGTCCGTGCGCTACTGAGAAAAACCGGGTGAGATCGCGGCATCCTGTTCCGCCGGTGCGCCCGGCTGCAGGAGTCGCATTGCGGTTTTCACCGCCTTCCTGCGCATGTATACAGGAGACCCCGCCTGCCCGGTTCCGGGCGGCTCGCCGGTGTCTGCTGTTCAGCCAACCAGGAAGGAGTTCACCCGATGAAACGAGTGTTTCGGCGTCTGATTGTACTGTGTGTCCCCGTCTTCTGCCAGGTGTCCCTGCTGAGTGCCCAGTGGGAACACATCGGTGGAACGGGGAATCTCAACGTTGCGTGCTTTGCCGCGATCGGTTCAAATCTCTTCGCAGGGGTCAATTCGGCGTACGACAGCGGGGGCGTCATGATGTCGACCGACAACGGCGCAACCTGGCGCTCCGCCTCGACGGGACTGCCGGCGGTCAAGATCATGTCGCTCCGCGCAGCCGGCACGAGTCTCTTTGCAGGTCCCTACGATGCGGGCGTATACTACTCAACCAACCTGGGCGCAAACTGGTCCGGCGCCAAATCCGTTCTGACCGTTGCGTACGTCTACGACTTCGCCGCGATCGGGTCAGGTGTTCTGGCGGGGACCTACCTCAATGGTGTGTACCGCTCAACCAATGGCGGTGACGACTGGGCAGCGGCCGACTCCGGCATGGGGGTCCACACCATTAACGCCTTCCTGGTGAACGGATCGGACGTCTATGTTGCGACATCCGGCTCGGGGGTGTACCGTTCCACGAACGCCGGCACGACATGGAGCGCGGTCAATACCGGTCTTTCGGGTACGTACGGTTACATTGATGCGCTGGGAGCAAGCGCGACGGCTCTCTATGCGGGCTCATACGAGACCGGCGTATTTTTCTCCACGAACAACGGGGGAAACTGGATCGCTGCGAGCAGCGGACTGCCAAAGAACATATCCATATACAACCCGATCCTCTCCATTGCCGTGAGCGGCTCCAAGCTCTTCGTGGCCAATTACGGTGTCGGGATATACCTTTCCACGAACGGCGGATCGGGCTGGTCCGCGGTGAACGGGGGCCTGACGCACCTGGGGTTCCGGGCGCTCATGGTTTCCGGAACATATCTCTTCGCGGGGGGTGACAGCACCGGGATTTGCCGCGCTCCGCTTTCGGCCCTGACGACCGCCGTGGACCAGCCGTCCGGCGGAGTTCCGTCAACATTCAGTCTCGCGCAGAACTACCCGAACCCGTTGAATCCGACGACCACGATTCGGTACGCATTGCCTGAGCGATCTCGCGTTACTCTCTCTGTATACAACGCTCTGGGCCAGCTCGTCACCGCACTCGTGGACGGGGAAGAGCAGGCCGGCAGTCACGAAGTGAAGTTCGACGGGACGGGAATCGCCTCGGGTGTGTATTTCTACAGATTGACTGCGGGAAGTTTTGTCAGGACGCTGAAGATGTCGATCGTCCGGTAGCTCCCGGACTCGATCCGGTCGGAGGAAAGGCCCGGGCAGCCGGATATGCCCGGGCCATTCGCTCCGCCCGCCGTTATCGTGTTTCTCGTGGGTCCGCAGGACGGGCAGAATGGCCCGCTGCCCAGAAGATTGCGTTCCGCAGCAGAGTCGTGTACGCCGGATTGCGGAACAGCCCGGGATCGTGCCCCATGAAGATGTACACGTTGCGTGCGCGGACGTGCTCATTCGTCCAGATCACGGGATGATCCCCCATCCTGATAGTCGAGGCGGGAACATAGCTTTCCTCGTTCACCCGGGCGAGTACGCGAACGTCAGCCCGCGGGCTGCGGTCGTAGACGTACCATTCGTCTTTCTGGACGCGGAACACGGGGGGGACTCCCACAAAGAGGGGGTGCGCGCCCTCTTCGACGATGACATCCGCAGCCGCGAACGACGCGATGTAGTTGACGAACCTGACACCCCCCATAAACCGGGAGAACCACTCCCACATCGGATACCCGTCAAACTCCCCCAGCAACGTGGCATGATGCAGCCCGAGCCACCCGCCCCGTCCCTCCTCGATGAAATCGCTGAATGCCGCCTGCGCCCTGTCGTTCCAGCCGTAGGGCGGATAGTCCAGCTGAATGAACAGGCTGTAGCGGGCCAGGAAATCCCTGCTGAGAGAATCGGGCGATTGAATGTAGTCCACAACGAAGTTGCTGTCGGCAGAAAGTCGTGAGAGCCAGGCTCTGGCCGTTGCAACAAACTCCGCATGATGGCCCCCGCGCTGGGCAAGCACCACGGCGCTGAAGCAGGGCGGACTCACCTGCGCGCGGGCCGGTCCTGCGGCATGGATGAGCGTCGTCAGCAGCAGCGCCGCCGCGCCTGCGGCAGTTCGGCCCTTCCAGGTCATCGCTGACCGTTCCCCTCTCCCGGCGGGACCTCCCGGGATTCGACCATCGCCGTGACCGCCTGCAGGTACCAGGCCGCATGTGGCAGCCACTGCTCCGTCCAGCGCCACTCATTCCCGCCGTCGCGAAGCCTGAAGTCAATCCCCGAGCCGTCAGCGCGGCCTTCCCCGCCCGTGATGCCGTTGGATATTCCTCCGCGCTCGCTTCCGTGACCGAACTGGGATCGCATGGGGGGGACGTTCCTGCTGCCGAACTGAAACAGGAAGCACATGGAGTATGGATTACATCCGAGGATCCATGAGATCTGACGTGCGGCGAACAGGCTCAGCGAGTCGGCAAAGGGACGGTCGGCGGGCCCGGAGGCGGCAAGACGCCTGCCGATCAACGCAGCGGCCGCCAGGGATCCGAGCCGCGCGTTCTCGCCCTGCCACCACCATCCCGTCTCATTCTCATGGGGCATGAAAAAGCCGTTCCTGATTGTGTTGCCGACCCGATAGGTCTGACGCGCGACACCGAAAGGATTGACCACTTCCCCTGCCGCGCGGAGCGTGGACTTCAGGGCCTGCCGTATGGTGCGGAGTGCTTCGGCGCGTTCTGCCGGCGCGTGCTCCCGCGAGAGGTATCGCGCCAGTGCCACGATCGGCAGACCCGCGTCGGAGGCGTGGTAGAAGGGGCGGCCGGAATCGTCTGCGACAAACCAGCCCCCCGGAGTGAGTCTGCGGCACAGAGCCTGTGCGCGCCGCCGCGCCTCGTCACGGTACAGCGCACTGTCGCATGCGATCCAGAGTTCCGTTGCTGCCATCAGCGCGCAGTAGTCATCGATGATGTTCTCCTTCCCGTCATCGTCGTACCTGGTATTGAACGTGAGGAGATGCCTGAAGGCCCTCTGCGCAGCCCCGGCGTACTGCCGGGAAGTGAAGCTGCCGTGTCGCGTCCAGCGTGAGATCCTGGCGAGCGCCGCGATGGCCATCCCGCCCCCCTCCCGGAAGGCGCACTGGTACTCGGGGGTGGTGACGCTGTTCGCCCGGAGTCCGACGACGCGGCGCGCATGAGGGTTCTTGTCAAAATAGCTGAACACAATCATCCGGAAATACCCTTCCGGCGACAGCGCCCGCACCAGGTAGTCTGCTCCCCACAGCGCCTCGTCGACGAGCGAGTCCTTCAGCGACGCGCGGCCATCCGTGAGACGCCCGGATTCCGCGGCGGCGGCAAGCGACCAGGCTGCCAGGGGCGTCTGCTGCGGCGACATGACATTGGCATAGGCGAGGTGGGAGAAGTATTTGCTCACGTCGCCCCCCGCGTCACACCATCCACCCCGCATGTCCACCGAATCACTGCTGCCGAAAACCGGCAGCGCGCGGTCTGCGGCAAGCTCTTCGGGGGTATTTGCCCGCTGTCGGCTGAAGTATCGGACAACCGCCGGCACGGTGATCGTCGCCAGGGCATCGTCGGCGATGGTGAACTCGGGGGACCTCAGACCGGTCCGTCCGCTGTCAACGTCGATGCGAAAGCGGCCCTGCCCGGTATAATGCGAGAAATCGAGCCGGTAGAATCTCTGCCGCTCGGTCCAGTCCGGGACCGACTCCGCAGGTGTGCTGAACCCTGTGTACACCGTCGCTCCGGTGATAACGTTCACGACGCGGAACGGAACGGCGCGGAGCGGCGGGCCCTGGACGGCCGCGACGGCCGCTTTCGGGCCGTGCGCTTCGTAGGCGACCTGGTTGACGTGAACGGCGGGCTCGTCGATGTCCACCGTCTGCAATGTCGGCGTGGCTGCCCACAGGATCGCGTCCCGCACGAGAGTGACGAATGCGGGGGTGTCCCAGGCCGAGACATGATGGCCGATCCCGATGTAGATCATCCGGTCATAGTGCTCGTTCGTCCAGACCATGGGGTGGTCACCCATCGGGACGTTCTGCCTGTATGTGGACTCGTCGGCAGTCGCGAGTACCCTCACACGGCCGCGGGGGCTCTTGTTGAATTCGTACCATTCGTCCGTAATGGTGAACGACGCCGGCAGGTTCCGGGTGACCGGGTGTGTGCGGTCCTCGACGCACACCGTTCCCCGCTGCAGCGCGGGATGCGGCGAGTAGACGATCCCGCCGAAAAAGTCTTCGAACCACGACCAGTACGCCGTGGACGTATCAATGAACTGCCTGCCGGTCAGTCCGGCCGCGTGAATCCCGACCCATCCCTTGCGCTGCTCGACGAACCGTTCAAACGCGCGTTGCTGCGCGGGGGTCAGCTCAAACGGTGCCTGCTGAAGCTGCAGGAGCACCTGATATCCCGCCAGCACGGAATCCGTTATGAACTCCGTCCCGAGGCGGAAGTCGATGCAGAAGTGATTCGCCCGGCCCAGGGAATCGAGAAGCGGTCGGGCCCTGCCGATCATCGCGCTGTGGTCGGGATCTTTTGAGGCCGTGACAAGCACGCGGACGCACGGTTGCGTTTCGCCTGCGAGACACGGCAAGGCGTTAAGACTGTGTGCCGCGAGAATGGCCCACAGAGCGACGCCGGGTATCACGTGCCGGCGCGGGGGACCGGAATGCGGCCGGGCTGCCGGGAACGGGGCGTTCATTGCAGCCGTCATCTGCGGTTCCCTTTTCTTGCCAGCGCGCCTGACATCAGAGCCTGGTCCGTTTCGAGAGTCCACGCGGCCCGCCTCCCGGGGAACCAGTTGAGGTCGCCGACCGGGAATCCGCCCAGCCCGGCGGTGAGGAGCTTCCTGTTCCGGAAGGAGAAGTCTTCCCGCGACGGGTACACCCCGCGGGAGGAGTTTCTGTAGACAGCGGTCCTGTTCCTGGCCGCGCCTGAATCCGCTGTGTCGTCCGGGTCATATCCCCAGAACACGTTGTTTTTCGGCGAGGAGGAGTACATATCCCCGAGGAACGCAGCCATGAGTGCCCTGGTGTCGGGCATGAATGTGAATTGCGGATTCTCGTCGTCGATCCCGCCCGTGTTGATCATCCGCGGGTGCCACGCCCACATCGAGGCCGTCCGTTCATTCATCACCGGCTCAGGCTGAATTCTGCCGGCCGGGGCGCTCACGGACGCGTTGTACCGCCGGTAGAACCCGTAGAACGCCGAAGAATCGAAATAGCTCGCGTTGTTGGCATACACGATCACACGGCCGAGCTCCCGCGGGTCGCCTGCGTCCAGTGTCTGCTGGTCGACGAGCTGGACGGCGTCACTCCCGAACCGCCGAATCGCCTCTTCCGCGGTGATGCGCCGTCCCGGTGTCTTCAGCGTGTCGACATTGATTGTCTGGCCGTACAGCAGCGTGTCGGGATCCTGAAAACGGCGGTCCGCAATCCGCTCGCCGGTGAAATGGCAGTTCACCAGAAGGTTGTTCGCGATGTAGGCGTTCGTGTAGTAGCTTTCGAGCCAGCAGAATTTTGCGCAGTTGACCACCGTGTTGTGATCGCACAGATAGTAGTTGAGCCCGATTCCCTGCGTCTGGATCAGCCCGAATCCGAGATTCTCCAGCGTGTTGTTGACCTCCACCAGCGTGTCTGCCGGGGACGTGAAATACACCCCCCGCCCGGCCCACCATTCGTCGCTGTAGATCGCATTGCGGATCATCGTGTTCGTGATGACGACGGTCGCCCAGCGTCCCGCGACGTGGAGTGCGGGGCCTTCCTGCCATTCGAACACGCAGTGATCGATGCAGACACGCGCGCTGTCTTTCCCTTCCGTGATCGGCTCCCAGAGCTGCGCCCCGGCAGCCACCCAGGAGAGAAACCAGATATTCGAAACGGTGAGGTCCCCCTCGGCGAGAATCAGCTGATCGGTGACACGGTCGTTGTACAGAAACCGGAGCGTATCAGGGGCAAGCTGCATGACGGCGGGACCCGGATCCCGCCCCTGCACCGGTGCAGGCTGCCCGGCAATGCGCAGGCGATAGCCCCGTGAGACGATCGTCCTCCTGTTGACGTACCGTGCGCCTCTCTCCAGGAGGTACACCCTGTTGGGGTTGGCCCGCGCACCGCCTGCGAGTGTGTCCCCCATGACGGCAGATGCAAGCGCATCGGTCCCTGCGCTGCGGACAAAGAGTGTATCCGCGGAACCCGCATCGGCCGGAGAAGAGAAGAGGGCCGCGCTGGCGATCAGTGGAAGCAGGACACGGATGTTGCGCATGTCAATCAAGCCTCTTCCAGACTTCTTCCAGCAGCAGGTCCTCGTCGACCTTGCCGTTGCTGAAGTGACGATAGTGCCCGGTGGTGTACCACAGGTCCCCCTCGAGCCTGAACTTCCAGTCGATCGACGTCCCGATATTTGCCGGATTGTAGAACACCTCGGTCCGCTCGGTATACACATCCCCCTTCACGGTCCACGTCCCTGCCCCGCAGTCGTCGTGATACGCCACGACCGAATCGTGCGCCGTTCGTCGTGCGAGGAGCTCTTCGAGTTTCTTCCGGTCCTGATTGACCCAGGCAAAATGCCCGCTGCTCAGAATGCGGAGCCGTATGCCGGTGATCTGCTGTTCCTTTCCGTCGATCTTTTGAGACCGGAGCTGCCACGCCCCCTGCAGTGTGGACGCGACCTGGGCATTGGCGGTGAGAAGCGATGAGATAAGGAGGAACGGAAGAACCCACTTTCGATGCTTGCTCATATATGCTTCCTCATGGGAATGAAAGAATGGAACAGGGCGAGTGTGGAATGCCGCGATCGCATGGCGCCGTCCGCGGGCGCGGCTCAGCCTTTCGGCCGCGCAATATAGCAGGATCACCACTGATGTGCAACGCGCCGGATACGCCCGATGCGCTGTCCGCGCATGGCCGCGTCCTTGTGAATGAGCCCGCCTCGTGCTATATTGGAGGAGCATACAGGTTCCTGTGGATAGGCCTCCTCGAAGTCTGGAGGCCTTTTTTTTGAGGAGTGGAATCGCATGATGAATCGCCCGGCCGCGACCGCAGCGGCAATCGTTGTTGTCGCGCACCTTGCGCTGGCTCAGCAGCAGGCCGTCCTCTCTGTGACCGCGACCGGCTCCGGCGAGCTCGCTGTCGCAATACAGCCCACCTTCCATCTGCAGTATGGCTGTGCCTATCCGCTGACATATCAGTTTGATCTCACAGGCGCTCCCGCAGGTCTCAACGCATGGCGGAAGTACCATGCGGCGGAAGCATACACGCTGCTCAGGGAACAGTCAGGATCGGCTGTCTTCAACGCCGTAGAGGCGGCACGATTCGATGGTGCGTCGCGCAGGGCCTATGTCTCCGCCGCCTTCAGCGGCGAAAGCGACTCCCTCTTCCTGAAACTCACGGATTCGCTCGGCGTTCCCGTCCCACCCCGGTATCTCGGGATAAGCACATACTACGATAACCGCCGCGCGGCGGTGACAGTAACAGCAGATGACTGGGCGGACTGGACGGAAGGATGGTATCCGTCGCTCCTGGGGATTTTCAGGAGGCACGGCCTGTATGTCTCCGCCGGTGTCATTTCGGGGGCGGGCAACACGGGCACGCAGACATGGCAGGGGATCCAGAAGCAGGCCGACCTCGGATTCGTGGAGGTTGTCGCCCACAGCCGCACGCACCCCTATGTCCCGTATGCGCAGCCCGACAGCGAGGTGCTCGGTTGCGCTGCGGACATCAAGAAGCTCTCCCTGCCTCCGCTGTTCTCCGTGCACGGCGTCGGCTACGTGTACGTCTGGCTGGCGCCGTACGGCGAGTATGATGCCTCGACTGATTCGCTGCTGGGTGTGGGTCACTACCTGGTTCCCCGGCTCTATACATACGCTCAGGCCCCCATGAGCCCGTGGATCGAAACGACGGGACATTTCGGGCCGGTGAATCCGACACTGGAGCTCGGCGCACCAAGCTGGGGCGGCGGGGACACCAGCATCGCCTCGCTCAACGGGACGTTTGATTCGATTGTCGCGCAGGGGGGGGTCTACCATCTCATGTGGCATCCGCAGGTGATTATCACGGACACCGCCCTGCCGTACTTCACGAATCATCTTGGGTACATCAGCAACCGGCCGGATATCTGGTACGTCAACCTGGGCCATCTGTACCTGTACCACATGATCCAGGAAATGAACGGCGCCGGCGTGAGCGGTGTCAGGGTGAGCGCCGGGACGCCGCAGGCATACTCGCTCGGTCAGAATTACCCGAATCCGTTCAATCCGTCAACAACGATTCCGTTTGTCCTCCCGGAAATGACCCGCACGACCATTGCAGTCTACAATGTGCTCGGTCAGCGCGTTGCGACGCTTGTCGACGCCGACGTGCCCCCGGGCTCTCACGAGGTGAGGTTCGACGGGACAGGGTTGGCAAGCGGTGTCTATTTCTGCCGCATGGAAGCGGCGCACTTCGTCAGGACGATGAAGCTCATGCTCATCCGCTGATCACAGCGCTCTGACGCACACACGGAACTATACAGATGGGAACCATGGAAAGGCAGTCGTCTCTGCATGCATGCGTGATGCGCTGCGCAGTTCTGACAGTGCTGGCAGTTGCATCCTTTGCGGCGATGCACGCACAGTCCGCGGGCCCCGACCGGCTCACGCTTGGCAGGGGGTCGCTGAACTTCCTCGTGATCAGCGACTGGGGGAGGGAAGGGATCACCGACACGGCCAGGAAGGCCCCCGGCCAGATGAAGGTCGCCCGGCAGCTTGGTGTCACGGCCGCCCGGGTGAATGCCTCGTTCGTTGTCACGTGCGGGGACAATTTCCACGGCCGGGGCGTGTCCAGTGCCGCCGACACGCTCTGGCAGGTGAACTACGAGGGACCGTATTCGAACAGGGCCCTCCGGATTCCCTGGTACATCGCGCTCGGGAACCACGACTACTATGGCAGCGTGGAGGCGGAGCTTCAATACGCGCGGAGGAGCGGACGGTGGTTCCAGCCTGCACGCTACTTTGCGTTCACGAGGGAGTCACCGGATTCTTCCGCGATTCTCTTCCTGGTGCTGGACTCGACTCCGTTCGTGGAGGAATACCGTCGCGAAGCGGATGACAGGCACCATGTCGGCGGTCAGGATACCGCGGCACAGATTCGATGGCTGGAGGGCACGTTGAGCCGTTCGCGCGCCCGGTGGAAGCTCGCGTTTTTCCATCATCCCGTGTACTCATCCGGGTCGTCGCACGGCAGCACCGTGGAGCTCCAGAGGGTATTCCGGCCCCTGTTCGAACAGTACCATGTGGACGCATGCTTCTCCGGCCACGATCACGACCTCCAGCACTCGCATCCGGAAGGTTCCCCGGTCGAGTATTTCGGCGTCGGCGGGGGATCTGAAACGCGCCCCGTGGGGCGCGCGGAGTTCACGCGGTTCAGCGCGTCGTCACTCGGATTCGGCGTCGTGTCTGTGACGCGACGATCCCTGAGGGTCACGTTCGTCAACGAGAAGGGGGAACACATCTACAGCCACGACATTCGTAAATGATCCCCCGGCTCTGTGCAGATGAGGCTGGAAAGGCAGCAGAATGCCGTTGATTCTTGGAATTTCGGATGGTAGATTCCTGATACCATGAACCCCGCCTTCCTGGTCATGCCCCTCCTTTGTGCCGCGGCAGTCGCCGCCCAGCATGATTCGCCGGGACGCACGGTCATTTCCCTCTCCGGCACGTGGGAAATCGAGGAGGGGAATAGGGAGACGATCCCCGCCCGGTTCCGGCACACCGTCCCCGTTCCCGGGCTTGTGTCGCTCGCGCAACCGCCCTTCGAGAATGCCGGTCCGCGCGTCAGCGACCGCAGGAGCCTCGCGCAGGTTGACTCGCTGCGGGAAGCATTCTGGTACAGGCGCACATTCACAGTCGAGGAACCCGTCCCGGCATTCGCCGTTCTCAAAGTGGGCAAGGCGATGTTCGGGACGAAGGTCCTGCTGAACGGGATGTCGCTGGGGGAGCACCAGCCCTGCTTCACGCCGGGGTACTTCGATGCGGCCGTGGCCCTCCGTGAGGGCACGAACGAGATCGTCATCCGCGTCGGATCGTGCCGGAGCTCGCTGCCGCTGTCGGTGCCGACAGGCTTTGATTTCGAAAAGGAGCGTTACATACCGGGGATTTTCGACGACGTCGAAGTGATCCTCTCGGGGACGCCCCATGTGGTCCGCGTGCAGGCAGTCCCCGATGTCGCCCACGGGCAGGTGGGCGTCCAGGTCACGCTCGCCCACACGGGTCCGGCGCAGCGGGCCGGCATTCGCTTCACCGTTGTTGAGACGAAATCGTCCCGTGAAGTCGCTGCGTCAACCGCGGAAGCTGTGCTCCGGCGGGGGAGCGGGGAAGAGACGATCAGCGCCGTCATACCGCTCCGGGAGGCCCGTCTCTGGTCTCCGGAGGATCCCTTCCTGTACGATCTCACGGTGAGAACCGACGGAGACGACTGCCGTATCAGATTCGGCATGAGGGAATTCCACTTCGATGAGACGACGCACCGGGCGATGTTGAACGGCAAACCCTGTTTCATGCGGGGGAGCAACATCACGCTCTACAGGTTCTTTGAGGATGAGCAGTGCGGCGATCTTCCGTGGCGGGCCGACTGGGTGCGGTCGCTCCACAGGAGCTTCAGGCAGTTCCACTGGAACTGCCTGAGATACTGTATCGGTTTCCCCCCCGAGCAGTGGTACCGGATTGCCGACGAGGAGGGGATCCTCCTGCAGGATGAATTCCCGGTCTGGTACGGCGGCCCCGGCTGGTGCGTCTGGCCGAAGGATCTGACGGCGGACGAGCTCGCCCGCGAATATGCCGAGTGGGTGCAGGAGCGGTGGAATCACCCCTCCGTCGTTGTCTGGGACGCGAGCAATGAGACGGTGTGCAACGACGGAGCCACGGACGAGACCGCCGACGCCGTGCGACGCGTCAGGGGCCTTGATCTCTCGCGCCGCCCCTGGGATAACAGCTATTCCCGCCGGAGGGAACCCGGCGACGTGTTCGAATCGCACCCCTACCACTTCCAGGACAGCAATTTCAGACTGAAGGATGTGGCCGCAGCGACAGGAATCCCCGACGGGAACGTGATCCCGAACGAAGGGAAATACCCGGTGATCGTCAACGAATACGGCTGGCTCTGGCTCAACCGTGACGGGACCCCGACGACGCTGACGCAGACGCTGTATGAGAATCTGCTCGGGGCGCACTCGACGGTGGCACAGCGCCGGCACCTGTACGCGACGTACCTCGCGGCGGAGACCGAATTCTGGCGCTGCCACCGCGCATGCGCTGCGGTCATGCATTTCACCGCCCTGGGGTATTCCCGGCCGGACGGGCAGACCAGCGACCATTTCACGGACGTCGCGGCGCTCTCCTATGAGCGGGAATTCCTGGAGTACATGCCCGATGCGTTTTCGCCCGTGGGGCTGATGCTCGATGAATGGGGAAGCGGGATCGCCGCCGACTCGCTGCATGACTTCCGGGTCATCGTCATCAATGACCTGGGAGTGGAAGCCCGCGGGACCGTTCGCCTGCAGATTCTGAACGGCGCGGGCATTGCTGCTCAAGCGTCGGCGGCAGTGGCTGTCCCGCCGTACGGGAGCACCCCGCTCGTTCTCCGGTGCAAAGCCCCCGCTCAGGCGGGCACATACGTGACGGCAGCCATTCTCGAGAGGCGGGGTGAGAAGTCGGTCAGGAGTGTGCGGGAGATTCCATACCGCTGATTCCGGCCGGCCGCGCCGCGCTTCCCCCCCACAACGACACCACTCACACTGCAGGCAACCACTCCTATGGAAAAAAATATCCGCTGGGGGATCATCGGCCCGGGATGGATCGCTGAAAAGATGGCGGAGGCGCTCGCGGTCGTGCAGGGTGCGGAACTCGCGGCTGTCGCTTCCAGGTCGCAGGCCAGGGCGGACGACTTTGCACGAAGGCACAACGCGCTCAGAGCCTACGGGTCATACGAGGCGCTGGCGCGCGATCCGGAGATTGACGTCGTGTATATCGCCACCCCCCACACGCTTCACTGTGAGAACTCGATCCTCTGCATGAGAAACGGCAAAGCCGTCCTGTGCGAGAAGCCGTTTGCGATGAACGAGAGGGAGGTTGTGCGGATGGTTGCCGCGGCCCGGGAACATGACGTGTTCCTGATGGAGGCATTCTGGACGCGCTTTATCCCGTCGATCGACAGGGTCATGCAGTTGATCGACTCGGGGGCACTGGGCCGGGTTTTGCATATCAAGTCCGATCATGCCAAGTTCCGGACGTTCGACCCGCTCAACCGGGCCTTCAACAAGAGCCTGGGGGGCGGCGCACTGCTCGATATCGGAATCTATCCCGTATTTCTGACGCTCCTGCTCTGGGGGGAACCGGACACGGTCGACGCGGTGGCCCACATCGGTCCCACGGGCGTGGACGAGAGCCTCGCCCTGACGTTCAGGTACAACGACGGACGCATCGCCACGCTGTTCTCGAGCTTCATGATGGATTCCACCGTTGAAACGGACATCTGCGGGACCGAGGCGCGGCTGAAGATGCACCGGTGGTGGTTCTGCCCCGTGCCGCTCGACATCGCCCGCGGGGAGGACCCGCCCGAGACGCTGAAGTTCAACTACGTCGGGAACGGGTACAACTACGAAGCCGACGAAGTGGTCCGCTGTCTCCGTGCGGGGAGGAAGGAAAGCACGATCCTGCCGCTCGATTTCAGCCTGCGCCTGATCAGGCTCCTGGACAGGATCAGGGCGCAGATCGGGTTGACGTATGACGCCGACCTGGTGCGGTAAGGCGCAGGCACCGTCCCCGTGGAATATCTCTTGCATATGAAGCGAGGCATGGATACCGTACAATACCCGCGGATGTCCACCATCTCACACGACCATCTGACAAGCCCGTATGACACAGACAATGCCGCCACTGAAACTGACTGAAAAGATCGGGTACGGCTTCGGCGACGCCGCCTCATCGATGTTCTGGAAGCTGTTCGGGATGTACCTGATGTTCTTCTATACCGATATCTTCGGCATCCCTGCCGCCGTGGTGGGGACGATGTTCCTTGTCACCCGCGTCGGCGACGCGGTATTCGACCCGTTCGTCGGCGTCCTGGGGGACCGTACGAACACGCGCTGGGGGAAGTTCAGACCCTACCTGCTCTGGATGGCGTTCCCCGTCGGCATCGTCGGAGTGCTGATGTTCACCACGCCGCACATGGACACGGGGGGCAAGATCATCTACGCATACGTGACGTACTCCCTGATGATGATCTTCTATTCGCTGATCAACGTGCCGTATGCCTCGCTCATGGGCGTGATGACGGACGACGGGAAGCAGCGGACCACGCTGGCGACGTTCCGGTTCATCTTTGCGTTCGGCGGAAGCTTCCTGGTCCTGGGTCTCTTCCAGCCCCTCTTCGACGGGTTCGGCACGCGGACGTTCAGCGAGTATTCGGCGCCGACGACCGTCGAGGTGGCGGACACCGCCGCGCACGCGACGAACCGGCTCACGGTCTGGGAGGGACGAGCGCCGGATCCTGCGCAGGCCGAGCCCGTGGACTCGCTCCTCTGGATCACGGCGAAAGTCAACACCGCGACGCAGGATGCGTTCAGCCTCGGCCTCCTGGACACGCGCACGGGGCACTTCGCAGGGTTTACGTTCGACAGGGGGAAGGACACGCTGGGGCTGCTCCGGTCAGGGGCTTCCTGCGATGTGCGGATCAGGCTGCGCGACATCATGGCGGGAGGGACGGCGGGCAACCCCGCCGGCCTCAGGCTGGCGTGCTCAGGCGTCGATCCCGGCGCCATCGTGATCACCGGCGCCGCACTGAAGGAAATCGACTACCGTTCCGGCACGCAGAAGGCGGTTGTCGTCGTGTCGGCGCTGGCGGTCATCTTCTTCCTGCTCACGTTCGGACTCACGCGTGAGAAGGTGAAGCCGATCGAGGTGAAAACGTCGCTGAAAGACGACCTGCGGGATCTCCTCAGGAATGGTCCCTGGTTCATACTCCTCGGAGCGGGAATCTCGACGATATTTTTCAACACCATCCGCGACGGGGCGGCGGTCTACTACTTCCTCTATTATTTCCAGGGACTGAAGAACATACAGTTCAGCGCCTCCACGATACTCGCCATCAGCACCATCTACCTGCTGCTGGGGCAGGCGGCGAACATCGTCGGCGTGGTGCTGGCGAAGCCGGTCTCCGACAGGATCGGCAAGAAGAACACGTTCCTGATCGCGATGGTGAATGCGTCGGTGCTCAGTTTCCTGTTCTTCTTCCTGGACAGGACAAACATCGCGCTGATCCTGGTCTTCCAGGCGCTGATCAGCGTTCACGCGGGGATCATCTTCCCGCTCGTCTGGTCGATGTATGCCGACACGGCGGACTACTCCGAGTGGAAAAACAGCCGCCGCGCGACGGGGCTGGTGTTCTCCGCCGCGTCGATGTCGCAGAAATTCGGCGCCTCCATCGGCATTGCCCTGGTGGGGTGGATACTGGCACTGTACGGATACCGGCCCAACGTCGAACAGACCGAGGCCACGCAGACGGGGATCCGCATGATGCTCAGCATCTACCCGGCGCTGGGAGCGCTGCTGGCCGCGGCATTCATGTTCATCTATCCCCTGAAGGAGGAGGTGCTCGAGAAGATCGCCCAGGAGCTGGCGGCCTTCCGGTCGAAGCACGCGAAAGCCGGGTAAAGCGGGGCGCCCGTGTGATCAGAGCCGCTGTGTGAATGTCAGGGACGCGGAATACTCCGTGAAGTTGATGCCGTACGAGCCGTTGGCCGTGTACCGCATGAGCGAGAGGAGCACCCCGACGGACGCGGATTGCGTGAGCCTGTACGTCGTGCTGAGCGCGGGCCGGTACGAGGCCGTGCCGGACCCGAACGACATCGCCCCCGACAGGACGGTGATCAGGGCGTTGTCAAAGGCCCGGTCCTGCAGCGAGAGTGTGTACGACTGGACGGTCTGCTGCGGCTGCGAGGGCATCATCGTGACCACCAGTCCCGCCCCCGGGGACAGTGACACCTCCTCGCACAGCGGGATGGTCAGGCCGGCGTTTGCGGAGTGGGTGGTTGTCGCCGCCCCCTGGCGCGCAGGCGAGTTGTCGCGCGACTGCTGAAAGATATAGCTGAGGCTGGCGGACTGGAGGAACGCGCCGTCGACAAACCCGGCGTACTGCGTCGTTCCCAGTGTCAGGCTGCTGTAGGAGAAGCGCGCGGAGTCGCCCGACGCGTCGTTGGACATCGTGAGATAGTTGCCCAGGATGTTTGCCGCCCACCGCTCCATGGGCTGGAAGTTCACGTTGCCGCCCCACTGGTAGCGGACCAGCGTCGCCTCTTTCTGCCCGAGGAGGTTGTCGTTCTGGCGGTAGGCGTTCAGGGACACCGACGTGGTGCCGAACCGGAACGACGGCGCCAGGGAGAATTCCTGCCAGTCGTTGAGCATGGAGCTGACGCCCAGGGAATTGTAGGCCGGACTGACCCACCGGTACCCGGTGCGCACGGTGACATCCCTGAAGTTCAGGCTCAGATCCGAGCGGACGGCTATCCCCGCGCTCGAAGAGACGTTGATCGTGTAGAGGTTGGTGACCCACGAAGGCACGTGCAGCGACTGCACGCCGGTCTGTGTCATGTCGCGTGTGAACACGCTCCCGCTTGCCTCCAGGTTCCAGTGGACGTGGTTTCCGAACAGGTTGAGGTACGACATCATCCCCGCGATGAGATTCTCCTGGGGGGTGACCGTGTACGGCTGCACCGCCGAGGCGGCCGGGTTCATCGAGTCCACGGCGGCGGTCGCAGGGGGCGTGGAGAGGGATGATGCCCTGTCCTTTGCCCTCAGGAAGAGGAGATCGAAGAATCCGCCCTCCGGTGTTCCGATGCCGATCCTCCCCCCGTACAGGTACCTGTCGTAGGCCATCGTGGAAGACGTACCCTCCACCGCACGTTGCGTCACCCCCCCGACTGCTCCCAGCCGAAACACCCCCGGGTTGATGAAGAAGCCGCCCCCGCGGATCCGGATGCCGCCCAGCGTGTACTGGGAGTAGGTATCGGTGAAATCCCCGAGGTGGGCCTGACCCCAGCTCCACGTCGGATTGATGCCGAACTGGTTGATGTCCTGGCGGGCCTGGCTCCCTTCGGTGGAGAGCAGGAAGTCGAAATCGAGCGACAGCGCGTTGAAGAAGCTCAGCGTGGGCCGGAAGAAGAGGCGGCCGGTCGACGGGGGACGCCGCGCGACGTCCCCGTCGATCCTGTACAGTTCACCGTAGGAGCCGATCTCGCCCGAGAGCGTCACGGGCGGGTTCCCGGTGCTGCCGCGGCGGTGGCTGTCGGCGTCCTGCGTCTGGCCGTGCAGCAGTCCGCCGGCGGCGACGATCCCGGCACAGATGCATCCGCAATGGAGCAGTCGTGCGTTCATTGCCGTCAGGATGGTGAATGTGGTGATGGTCCGGCCCCCCCGGTTTCCCTGAACCTCCCGTCGCCGGTGCGCGCTATTGCCCCGGTTTCGGGACCTGCACGCGCGCCCGCGCGCCGGGGGAAGACTGGGCGCCGCCGCGCGTCACGAACTGGATTGCGTATTCATACGCGCCGGGTTCTACCTCCCGGTCGGTGAACGTCTTCACGGACGATTCGACGGACCGGTAGCGGGCCAGCGGCGCGCCGTCCCGCGAGCGGTAGACGAGGAAAAAAGATTTCTCCGGGCGCGCCGGCGTATATTTCCAGGTCACCGTGATGCAGTTCTCTTTCGGGTCGAACGAGGCCGCGACGTCCGCGACAGCCGGGCGGACGCCTGTGTCATACGGGCGCCCCTGGACCGTCAGGCCGCCCTGCGAGCGGAGTCCGGAGCTGTCCACCGCCTCGATCCGGTACTCATACATCACGTTCTGTGTGACCTCCCGGTCGACGTACACCGAGGCCGTGCGGGGGAGTGTTGCCACGGGTTTCCACTCCCCGGTTCCTGCTGCCCGTCGGGACAGCACATGCGACTGCACGTCGCGGCTCCCGCTTGGCACCCAGCGGAGCGTCACGGCAGAATCGCTTGCCTGGACATCCGAGAAGGCCGGCGGCACCGGCGGGTTCACGTCCGGGCGGCGCAGGGCGAGGGGCGCGGTCGCGCGCGAGTGGTTGAACCGCGCATTTACCGCGGCGACCTCGTAATACACCGAGCGGGTCAGTGTGCGCACCTCCACGGTGTCGGTGAACGCCGTGTCACGCCAGACCTTCCCCGTGAGCTGCGTGAATTCATGGCGGAGATCGTTTGCCCGCAGCACGCGGTAGCCGAGAATATCCCGCTCCCGGTTCCCGTGCCATGACAGGTGCACGATCCCGGAAGGTTCGATCTGCCCCCGGAGTCCCGCGGGGACTGCGGGCGGGACCGTATCGATCTGCGCGCCCATGAGGGGGAACGACGGGGCCCTGTTGCCCGCCGTATCGACGGAGGAGATGATATAGTACGGCTCCGCCGGATCGGCCTTGCTGTCCGTGAACTGGCGCGCGGTTTTCGGGAGGGGCTTCGCCGTCAGGTCATGGAACAGGCTGTCGCTGAGCGCGCTCCGTGAGACAACGAACCCTGCGAGATCGGGGCTGGTCGCCGGCATGTCCCATTCCAGTCGGACGACGCTTTTGCCGCTCAGTTTCGGGTTGTGCACGCGGGGAGGCGGAGGCGGCGTCAGGTCGCGCACAAGCGCCCGCACTTCGGCCGCAGCGCCCCTGTCCCCGAACGGCGTAATTCCCTGTACCCTGTACACGTATGTCCTGTGCTGCGCCACCGATGTGTCGGTGTATCCCCCCTGCGCGTGCAACATGCTGTCCGTCCCGGTGACGATCACGATCGGCCGTGCGTTCAGCTGTCTGAACGTGCGTCCGCCGTCTTCGGATCGCGACACCAGGTAGCCCGTATATTCCGCGACCCGCTGCGGATCCCACCGCAGCTCGATGCGCCGCTCCACTGCGCGGGCGGTGAGGTTCGCCGGCGGCGGACCTTCCGGCGTCGGGCGGACATCGACCTCCGCCTCCCCCGGATCGATGCGGTACTCTCTCTCCTCGTTGAGCCGCACGCGGTACGTGTATCGCTCGCCCGTCGTCGCGGCGCGGTCCACGAAGCGCAGGCCCATCGCATCCGCGATGTACGGGTCGTTGTCCGCGGCGAACAGGGCGAAGCCGTAGAGGTTGACATTCCGCGCGGCGTTTTCCCTGAGCGTGTCTGCCCCTTCAAGGCCGAGGAGCGCCGAATCTGCCCAGAGCGCGTTGAGGACGAGCCCGAGGTACTGGTTCGACTGGTGCGTGCGCATCTCGTCGATGAACTTCATCGGGAGCCATGGGTGCAGCGTGTCGGGCGTGAGGCGGACGAAACCGCCGCCCGTGCCGCGGCGCTCGACGACATATCCCGTCCGGTTTGCGACGCGCCACCCGTGGGCCGTAGACGGCGCCCAGCGGAGCACCACGGAGTCCCGCCGGACCTGGGCGATCAGGAAGATCCTGGCGAATCCCGGATCGTGCAGCCCGGTCGAGTCGGGAGCCATGCCCGACACGGATTCCTGGCCGGGGAGTGCGCTCTGGGCCGCCAGTCGCGCACCCGCAGGACTGAGAAGCAGGAGCACAATGAGCGATGCCGGGCGGATGAAAAAGCCCGGAGTCCGTAGATGTCGCATGCGGGTCCTCATAGTCTGCACTCCGTCCCCTTGCTGAACCTGAAGGAGCAATCTCCCTTGACGAGGCCGCCGAGAATCGAGTAGCGGCCGGCCACGGTGCCGGTAATCCAGAGCGGGTTCGGCCCGCCCGCCTCGAGGAGCGCGGCGGCGTGAATCCCGAGGATCTCGAAGTCTCCCCTGTAGCCCACGTAACCGTCGCGGCACCACCGGCACAGCCGCGCGCACCACCACGGACCGCAGGGGTAGTAGACGTAGAATCCGATGTCGACGTGCAGCCCGACGGACGCGTCGACGTATGCATAGAGCTGTCCCTGGGCCTGCCAGCCGTTGATGCCGGGGCACCGTGTCTGCTTCAGCAGGGCGATGTCAAACCCGCCCCCGGCACTCACATCACCGTAGAAGATGAGGAAGTACTGCCGGCCTGTGCTGAACGATACTGAGGCGCCGAACGCGATCCCGTTGCCGGCCGCAATGCGGCTGTCCCTGGCGGTGGAGGGCATCCCGAGGATGGCGAGCACGCGCTGCGGGGGGGGCGGCGGGGGCGGCAGGTTCTTGCCGAGCATCAGGTACCCGTCCGTCGCGAGCCAGCTGGCGAGCTGAATCCTGATGCGGTGGCTCGGCTCGCCGATCTTCATGTACCACGTGCCAGGTTCGACGTGTATCACCATCTGTCCCCCGCCGCTCACGGGAGGGGCGTTGATCGTCGCGTCGAATACGCCGTGCAGCGTCGAGGTGGGGAAGTCGTACGTGAGCTCGGCGAGGCATGTCACCTTCGCCTTGTCGCGCTCGGGGATATCCGCCATCATGTACCCGTTCCCCTGGAGCGCGATCCGTCCGACGGAGACCCCGGTGGACGTCTTCTGCAGTTCAACTTCCAGCGCGACATCGGCGTTGAAAGAGACGGGCGAGGGATACGTCCCCAGCACGACCATCGCCCTGAACCCGAACGATCCCTCCTCGGGGACAAAGCTGAATCCCGAGGCGGTGGCCCCGGGCGCATTCTCCGCAACGGCCGACGACGTCGGGGATGCGGGGGTTTCCGGTCCCTCCCTGCGCATGTTCCACCAGAACCCTCCGCCGAAGCCGTAGAAACCGACACCCGTGGTGCCGAAGGCGATCCCGGGGTGGAATGAGCCCCTGGCATCGACATAGAAGTACCTGAACCCGTTCACCTGTCCGAACTGGACAGTCGAGGCCAGCGTGATGCGCTTCAGTATGTCCGCCTGCACGACGCCCCGGAAGCCCGTGCCGAAGACGGGATCTTCCCGGTAGATCGACACCGCGCCGGACACACTGACGGGACCCAGGTCCGCGCTGACGCCGATGGAATCCAGCTCGGCGCCCCAGAATGTGAACTTCTGCCCGCCGCTGCCTGTCCGGTCCAGCGCGCCCCACAGCGTCAGCGCCGTCCCGCCGCTGATGGCGCTGGTGCCGGGGGAGAGGTTGACGCTGATCGTAAACTTCAGCCCGGCGAGGTCCTTCCCCTCACGCTGGGCGCTCGTCAGTCCGATGTGCGAGATGGAGATGGGGAATCCCGCCAGCGTCTTTTCGGGGCTGGCGAAGCTCCATGTGCCCTTCGTGAAGTAGGGTTGGACGGTCTGCAGCTGGACGTTCTCGAACCGCACGTCGGGAAGCGCCACACCGGGGAGCTTGTCGACCGTTCCCGCGATTGAGACGCTGCCGCTGAGCAGCGCGGAGGCGACCAGCTTCTTTTCCGGGTTGTCGTTGCCGATCGTGATGGTGGACGTGGGATCAAGTGTGAGCTTCGCCTTCCACAGGTCGGCCGAGAGCGTGTCGTCGGGATGGAGCACGAAGGAGTAGAGCAGCGTCCGTGTCGTGTCGCCCGACTGCGGCCGCGCCAGCGTTGCCGTGTAGCGCAGGGGCGCCGCGGCGATCGGCAGCTTGATTGCTCCCGTCATCCACCCCCGCCGGAGCGAGCTGCTGACGACGTCCACGGCGAGCGTGTCCAGGCTGCCCCCCCACTCGCCGAAGTTCCCCTCGGGGTACATGAAGACATTCTCGGCGCGGAAGCTGCCGGTGACCCCTCCCGTGCCGATGAGCAGATTGTTCACCGCGATCTGCGGGGGGGCTGTCGCGCTGAACGTCCGGAGCTGCGGCGGGAGGGAGATGCTCCCTCTCCTGATGTAGAAGCCCGTCCAGGATCCGTCGGTGGGGCCCGTGAAGCCGTCGGGGAAGACCGCATCCTTCGGATCCTCCTCGCTGGAATGGTCGAACGTGATGTCCTTCGCCTCGAGCACGAACCCGGGCGCGCCGGCGATTTCGCAGCGGTCCATTCCGGCACTGACGATGAAGTTTCCGCCGCGCCCCACCACCGCGTCGAACGACGCGACGACCTTCGATGTGCCGTCGTCGGCGGGGAAGGGACGGAGCCACGTGCGCGGAAACCGCACTTCCGCGTTCAACCGGAGCTGCTTGAAGCCGCGGCAGTCGAACGTGACGGAGCATCCCGGATCGGCGTCTTTCGGGGCCAGGAATGCGAAGCTCCACGTGTCATCGTGCGTGTACCCGAGATCCGACGTGAGCGTGAGCGTGACGTTCCCGTCGCCGCCGAAACCCGCCGGGGAGAAGCAGATGTTCCGCGCGCCGAGACCGAGCCCGATGCCCGGGCCGAGGTCGGGGAGCGGGTACGACATGGCGGCATTCAGGTAGGCGGCAGTCGGCGTGAACACCACGCCGATGATCCCGATGACGTAGCGCTCGGTCCCGATGGTATTGTCCAGCCCGAGCGGCAGCGTCATCGCCGTCGCGCCCGTGAGCCCTGATATCGCACGGACCGTGCTCGATGCCAGCGCGTGGATCTTCTCGATCTTGTCCTGCGTGAGTCCCAGCGCGGAACCCGTGCGGTTCGCCTCGTCCGCCGAGAGCGGGGAGCCGTCGGACTGGGATCCGGTGATCTGGCCGTCGATCATCTGTCCGGCCTTGTTGACGCGGATTCCCGAGAATTCAACTGCGAGCCGTGCATTGAACAGCGGCACACGGATTTCCCCCTTGCCGGAAAGCCCGAACCCTGTGCCATGGACCTCGGTGAGGACCATGGTGAACCGTCCCGCCCGGATCGAATCGCCCGTGCTCAGGGAAGCGGAAGAGGGGGTCTGGTCAGCGGGTGCGTCGGTGGAACAGACGTCCTTGCAGGCGCCGGGCGACGGTGCGGTACGGGAGGTGTCGACCTGGAATGTGTAGTCGTCGCTTGTGAGTTCGCTGTCTGTACAGCGGTTGCCGTCGGCTCTGATCGAGTCTTTGTTGAACGAGAGGTGCACCTGCCAGGTGTACCACTTTTTGAGATCCGGAGTGAACCCCTTGCCGGCGATCGTGCTGTCCAGCCGCAGTTCGAGCGTGCTGCTGCCGGAGTCCGGTGTCGAAAGTGCGAACAGGGTCGACGCGGTGTCGAATGTCGCGGAAAACGCGGGGGTCCGTGCCGTCACGGCGCTGTCCGGCTCGTTTTTCCGGTTCATCTCCCAGACGTGCAGCTCGCAGCCCGTAATGCCCCTCCGGCGGATGCCCGGCAGCGTGCGGAGGCTGAATTCCGGCAGGGACGCCGAGGTCAATGTGCTTCCGTCACCGGGGAACGCTGCGGCGAGGTGCACGCACCCGGTGATGGGAGGCGGAGGCGGCGGCGGGGGGGGAGGAGGGGGAGTAATCCCGCCCGTGTACGTGAACGTGAAGATCTGGCTGTAGCCGTTGTCGGTCGACGCCGGGTAGCCGTGTTGATCGAGCGCCTGCACGCGCCAGGCGTACGTGCTCCCCTTCCTGAGGGGGAGGCCGCTCACGGGATACACCAGCGTCGTGGATGTCAGCGTCTGGTTCTCGAACTGGGGCAGCACATTCGCTTCGAGGGCCGCCTGCGCCAGCTGCTGCGGAAGCACCTCGACGATCTTCAGATCGTAGTGTATCGTGAATGTGGACGGGGCAACTGCCGGCGCCCACTGGAAGACCGGATACTGCTGCATGACAGAGTCGCCGTTGGGAGGGTAGACGAGAACCGGCGGCGGGGGATGCACAATCGTGAATGGCTGCGAGCAGATGTTCCTGGCCAGCGGCTGGCCGCCGGCGTTCCTGATGTCGATGCACGCAACGTACTCCCCTTCCGGCAGCCGGCTGCTCAGTGCGACTTTTGTCTGGAGGGCATTATTGTATGTGACATTCCTCAGGTTGAGGAACTGTGTGTTGTTCAGAATCGTCCTGGGCGGGCTGACCGGAATGACGAGCGTCGGGCTCGTGCCGGAGAGAATCACCGATCCGTCGGAGTTCCGCTGGAGCCTCAGATCGATGAGCACCTGCTGGGGGATGCCGGTGTAGTTGTCGATCATCAGGTATCCGATGGACGGGTTCGTCTGCCAGTCGCCGGGATACGGAGACGGAAACGGCTGGACGAAGAGGGACGCGTTGAACTGCTGCGAGAGCCCCATGGAGGCGGCAAGCAGGAGTACGGCGGTCAGTTGCGCGGCGGAACGGATACACCGGTATGTGAGCATGGAGCGATGCCTCCACGGGAAAGGCGCGAATGGTGAACGCTGCCGTCCGGCTAAAGGGCGCAGGTGAGCAGAATTGTAACCGGGAGCATGGGCAGACCCATGCCGGGGTCAAATCGTGAAATCATGGGAAAGAACCAGGCACCACGACTTGTCACGCGAAGAATTCCAGGCAGGTACGGCGGATGGAACGTCTTCAGGAAGAAGAGACGTGACAGATGTAAGGAAAAAATAATACCGTGAGAGTCAAGGGGACTGCCCCTTGCGGTCCGGGGAGGGGATGACTACATCCTGTTGCGGACCGATGGAGATCACCCGGTGAGAAAAAAACCTGACATTTGTCACAAACAAACGTTCTGCCGGCGATGATGGGGCGCAACCGATTGGTTCTCGTTCCTCCCGCGGCGATGAGAGGTCTCACCCCGGGGAAATCATCGCTTTCATGACGCCGTCTCTGTACCCTGCCACCAGGTCGAATGCTGCCTGTGTTCCGGCGAGTGAGAAATGATGCGTTGCCAGACGGTCCATGTCGATCGTCCGGGACGCGAGCAGATCGATGGCCTTCCGCGTACAGTGCACCTGCCTCCGGATATTGAGGATCGTGATCTCCTTCCGGCGGAGCTCATGCACAGGAAGGGAGATCTCGTCTTCTTCAGGGATGCCGATCAGGATGAGCGATCCTCCCGGTTTCAGAAGGTTGATCCCCTGCGCGACGGCTGATGGATCTCCGCTGCACTCGAAGACCCGGTCAAGGAGCAACGGCTCCCGTGCGGAGATTCCCGAGCCCACATCGACGCGATCCGGATTCCCGCTCCACGCGGGACCGAGCGTTGCCGCGTACGCAAGCCGTTCCTCGATCTTGTCTGTGACGTACACGCGCCCGACGGATGTTGTGGACAGTACATGGAAGACGGACATGCCGATGGGTCCGGCTCCGAGGATCGCCACGGCGGCGCCTTCTGCGGGCGCCGCACGTTCCACGGCATAGACGGCGATCGCCAGCGGCTCGCACAGTGTCGCCTGGTCGAACGTCACGTTATCCGGGACGGGATAGCAGCAGCGTTCGGGCAGGACAACGTACTCGGCCAGGCAGCCGCCGAGCTGCCCGGGGAGTCCCATGAAGCGGAGTGAGCGGCAGGTGTGCTCGCGGCCGGCCCTGCACTGATCACAGTGCCCGCAGGAGACTGCCGGATCGAGTGCGATCCTCTGGCCGGGCCGTACGGCAGTCACCCCCGGGGCGGTTTTCTCCACGATGCCCGAAGCCTCGTGCCCGATGACAAACGGGAATTCCACGACCTGGGAGCCGATCCGTCCGTGATCATAGTAGTGGACGTCGGATCCGCATACGCCGACCGTTGTCACCTTGATCAGCACGTCAGTGTCGTTCTGAATCGGGGGCGCGGGTACCTGGCGAATCTCGAACCGGCGGATGCCCGTGAGAAGTGCAGCGTTCATGAAGTGCCTGGCAGTGATCAGTGGGCACAGAAACAGTCTGTGACAAGCATAGGGAAAAGTGTGTCAAGGCTCAATACAAGGGCTTGACATTCAGCCCGTTTCCGGTTATCTTATGGACCATAAAACGAATTCGGTCGAAAATGCCAGAAACCCAGAAAGACGAAGCGACCAGGGAGGCGATCCTCCAGGCTGCGCGGCGTGTCTTCCAGAAGTGGGGGTTGAACAAAACCACAATGGAAGATATCGCCCGGGAGGCGGGCAAAGGGAAAAGCACGCTGTACTATTACTACGAGAGCAAGGATGAGATCTTCGACACGCTGATCGATATCGAGATC
>Ga0335071_10000738_pt1 | contig 35417 bp, 24 predicted proteins | sample Lox_Sample_15_FD_206724 | JGI IMG/M metagenome (GOLD analysis project Ga0335071, IMG submission 206724) | Soil microbial communities from Loxahatchee National Wildlife Refuge, Florida, United States - Lox_Sample_1.5 | ecosystem: Environmental > Terrestrial > Soil > Wetlands | place: USA...
ATGCTCTTTCCAACGGCGCTCCGCTCGCGTCTCCGGCGACGCATCCAAGAAAATCTTCAGCTCCGCCCGAGGGAATACGACAGTTCCGATGTCGCGGCCTTCCATTACTACGCCGCCGCCCTGCCCTGCGCGTTGTTGCTCTGCCACCAATACTTCGCGTACGCCGGCAACCGTCGCCAGCCGCGACGCCGCCTGCGCCACTTCCCCGGTCCGAATCTCGTGCGTCACTTCGCGCCCATCCAGGAACACGCGATTCTTCAGTCCCGCCGCTGCCTGCTCGGCGGTCGGCGCCTTCAACTCAATGTGCGTGTCCCGCGCCAACGCCTCGAGCGCCGCCTCATTCTCTACTTCGATCTTCCGCTGCAGCGCCTTCAACGCCACGGCGCGGTACATCGCCCCGCTGTCCAGATACATATATCCCAGCAGCGCCGCTACGCGCCGCGCCACTGTACTCTTCCCCGACCCCGCCGGCCCATCAATTGCGATCGTCAATTTTTCCATAGTGTGCTCGAGTACTTGCCCGAGGATTGCAGCTCCCCTTCGGCCGATCGCCGACATCAGAACAACTCAGCGCTACGGGATCGCCAAACGCATGCAAGCGTTCCCGCGAGCGGCCCGTGTCAGAATCCCATGATGTTGTACCCGCAATCCACGTACAACGTTTCCCCAGTAATCCCCGATCCCGCTTCTGACAGCAAAAACACCGCTGTCCCGCCCACTTCCCCGGGATCCACATTTCTCTTCAACGGCGCCCGCTCCGCGTGCGACTTCAGCATTTCGCCCAACTGGGAGATCCCACGTGCCGCCAGCGTCTTGATCGGTCCCGCCGAAATTGCATTCACGCGAATCGCCTTGGGCCCCAGGTCGTTCGCCAGATATCGCACCGTCGCTTCCAGGGCGGCTTTCGCCACACCCATCACGTTATATTTCGGCACCACTTTCTCTGCGCCATAGTACGTCAGCGTTACAATCCCGCCACCCTCAGTCATCAATGGAGCCGCTGCCCGGGACACTGCGATCAGCGAATATACGCTCACGTCATGCGCAATCCGGAATCCTTCCCGCGACGTATTCACAAAGTCGCCTTTCAGGTCCTCCGCTGGAGCAAACGCCACGCTGTGCACCAGCCCATGCAACACGCCGTATCGCGCCTTCAGCTTTTCAAACAGCGCCGCGATTTGCTCGTCGTAACTCACGTCGCACATGAACCCTTCCGACCCCGGCAATTCCGCAATCAAATCCTTCGCTTCTTGCTCCAGACGCTCGTTCTGATAGGTGATCGCCAGTTGCCAGCCGGCCGCATGCATCTTTTGCGCAATCGCCCACGCGATGCTGCGCTTGTTCGCCAGCCCGAAAACCACCGCCGTTTTCTGTCCTTCGCTCACAATTCCCCCACATTGTAGTTTTTCTTACGCCATTTCGTCTTACTGTTGCCCGATTAGAATGGCTTCACAGGTCACAATTTGCTCAAATCTTACTCGCTTCAAAGGGCAGTTTGCACCTTATGGGCCTTAACTGTTTCACGATTCCACTGTTTCACTCTCCGGCCCCCCTGATCGTCATTCCGGGATCGCCCCTCTGGCCGGTTACTGACATTTGGTTTCGGATTACGTTCCTCAGATCCTGTGGAACGCCTTCTCGATCTCCTTTACGGAATACCGCAGCACCACTGGACGGCCATGCGGGCAACTCATCGGGCAATCGGTTTTCGCCAGCGCTGCCAACAGCCATTCCATCTTCGTCTGGTCGAGCGGCATGTTCACTTTGATCGCCGCATGGCATGCCGTTGACGCCGCAATCTTCGACTGCAGTGTATCGATTGAAATTGCCGCCTTCTCTCGGTCCAGCCCGTCCAGAATCTCCATCAGCAAATGTTCCGCGTCGTTGGCCACCACGCCCGCCGGCACCGCCTGAATCGCCACGCTCTTCGGCCCCATCAATTCCACTTCAAATCCGTTCGCGCTCAATTCCTCAGCGATTTTCTCGAACGTCACCAGCTGCCGCGGCGATAGCTCCACGACCATCGGCATCAGCAATCGCTGCGATTCAATCTTTCCCGCCCGCCGCGCTTCCAGATGCTGCTCGAACAGCACGCGCTCGTGCGCAACGTGCTGGTCCACAATCCACAGTCCCTCGCCATTTACGGCCACAATAAAGCTCGCGCTCACCTGTCCCAGTGGCTTCAAATCGGCAATCTGATCCGGTCGAGGCAGCGTAGCCGGCGCATCCGCTCCATTCCGCGCAAAATTCTCCGCCCAGTTCGGTTCACGCGTCACCGGCCCGCCTGGCATCGCTCCAGGGCTAAACGATGCTCCTGGCTCAAATGCAAATCTCTGCAGCACCGGCTGCACAGGCGCACCACTTAACTCATACCCCGCCGAGGCGTAGTCCGAACCGACCCCCGATCCGACTCCCATTTCTTCCATCGGCGGAATCACCCCGCGAGGCACTGCCCCTGCACTCCCCGCACCATATCCGCTATCAAACGTTGCTGGTGGCGCCGCGGGATTCATGCCGACATTTCCGGTAGTCGCCGCGGCCGCAAAACTCGCAATCGGTCGGGTGGCCATCAACGCCTGCCGGATCGCATCGCGCGCAAAATCGTGCACAAACTGCGATCGACGGAACCGCACCTCGATCTTCGCCGGATGCACGTTCACATCCACTTCGTCGTACGGCATCTCCAGAAACAACAACGTCGCAGGGAACGCATTCGGAGGCAAAATATTCCGGTACGCCTCGTGAATCGCGTGCAGAATCAATCGGTCGCGTACGAGTCTCCGATTCACAAATACATATATTCCGTTGCGGTTCAACCGCTGCACCGCTGGCCGCGACGTGAACCCCGACACCGTCAGTATTTTCGCCTCTTCCCCGGGCTCCATCTCCGGCTCGGTAATCGCCCCACGAAACGCCGACGACGTCACTGGAATCTCCACCAACTCGTCCAGCGCCTGCTTCCCAAACAGCTGATACACGCGGTCTGCCAGTTTCTCCGCAGGTGCGCAATTAATGATCTCCTGCGTCGGCGTGGTCAACGTGAACTGTTTCCCGGGATTTGCCAGTGAGTAATGCGTCACGAGCGACGCAATGTGCCCCAGTTCCGTAGTATCCGATTTCAGGAATTTCCGCCGCGCCGGTACACAATAAAACAGGTCCGCCACGCTGATCGTTGTTCCTGCCGGCAGTCCCGCGGGTTTTACTCCCACCAACTTTCCTCCGGCAAACTCCACCCGCGTGCCCTCGGCCTCGTTCGCGTCCCGCGTTTCCAGGAGCAGCCGCGATACCGCCGCAATCGAGGGCAACGCCTCGCCGCGAAAGCCCAGGGTCGCAATCGATAACAAATCATCCGCGTTTTTCAGCTTGCTGGTCGCGTGCCGTTCGAACGCCAGTAGCGCATCGTCGTGGCTCATGCCGTGGCCGTCGTCGATCACCCGGATCATCCGCTTCCCGCCCATTTCCGTCTCGATCCGTACCGACGCCGCGCCCGCATCCAGCGCGTTCTCCAGCAGTTCCTTCACTACCGACGCAGGCCTCTCCACCACCTCGCCCGCCGCGATCTTGTTCGCCACCGCCTCCGGCAATATCCGTATCCGGCTCATCTTCCCACACGTTGCATAGAATCCCGTCTGTGCTGGCGCAGCTCCTTGCTTCGTTGCCTCATTATTTCTTCAGTTCAATTCCCAGCTGATCTAACTGTTCCTTATCCACTCCGCTTGGCGAATCCGCCATCAGATCTTGTGCCGCGGTTGTCTTCCCGAACGCAATCACTTCGCGAATTGATTTCTCTCCCGCCAACAGCATCACGATGCGGTCTACGCCCAGCGCGATTCCGCCGTGCGGAGGCGTCCCATACGTCAACGCATCCAGGAAGAATCCAAATCGCCGCCGCAATTGTTCCTCGGTCAGCCCTAGCGCCTTGAACAGCCGTTCCTGAATGTCCTGCCGGTGGATTCGGATGCTTCCCGAGCCCAGTTCATAGCCATTCAGCACCAGGTCATATCCCTTCGACCGCACTTCCCACGGCGCCGTCTCGAGCTTCTCCAAATCCTCATCCACAATTCCCGTAAACGGATGCTGCGCGCTCACCCACGTCTTATCGGACTCGCTCCATTCAAACAAGGGGAATCCAGTGATCCACAAGAATCTCCATTGTGTCTTGTCGATCTGTCCCAACGCTTCGCCAAGCTGCAACCGCAACTGCCCAGCGATCAGCGCCGCTGCTTCCGTGCCCTTGATCTGTTCCTTTGCCGACACCGCCATGACCAGGTCGCCCGCCTTCGCCCCGCAGGTCTCGGCAAGCTTCTTCACGCTCTCTGCGCCGATCATCTTCTCGACGGTGGACGTCAGCCCCTCGGCGGTCACCTTCACAAAGTACGCCCCACGCGCTCCGAGCCCTTTCGCCTTCTCCGTTAGTTCATCCAATTGCTTCCGCGAATAGCCCGCCGCTCCTGGCGCCGCCAGCGCGAACACGTTCCCTTCAATGCCCAGCTTCTGCTTCGCCTCGTCCGGGAAGCAGTTCGTCACTTCGTGTAATTCCATCCCAAACCGCAAATCCGGCTTGTCGCTTCCGTACTTACGGATTACGTCCTTGTACAACATGTGCGGAAACGGCGCGGTCACTTCAATTCCCGCCACTTTGCACACCCGCACCATCACATTCTCGATCACGTCGAAAATATCTTCCTGCCGGGGGAACGACATCTCCAGATCCAATTGCGTGAACTCCGGCTGACGGTCCGCGCGTAGATCTTCGTCGCGGAAACACTTCACGACCTGGAAATACCGGTCCAGCCCACCGATCATCAGAATCTGTTTGAAAATCTGCGGGGATTGCGGCAACGCATAAAACTGCCCGTGATGCACTCGGCTCGGCACCAGATAATCCCGTGCGCCTTCTGGCGTCGACCGCGTCAGCATCGGCGTTTCCACCTCGATGAACCCCATGTCGTCCATCGCCCGGCGCATTTCCAGCACGATCTTGTGCCGCAGCGCCAGGTTCGCGTGGGGCTTCCGCCGCCGCAAATCCAGATACCGGTAACGCAGCCGCGTCTCTTCCGCCGCGTTGATTTCATCTTCAATCGGAAACGGCGGCGTCTTCGCATTGTTCAGGATGTGCAGTTTCGTGGCTACTAACTCGATTTCTCCAGTCGGGATCTCCGGGTTCGCCTTCTCCCGCTTCACTACTTTCCCTTCCACGGCCACCACAAACTCGCTCCGCGCCTGTTCGGCCTTCGCGTGCGCCTCGGGCTGCGTCTCCTTGTTGAACACCACCTGCACCAGCCCACTCCTGTCGCGCACATCCAGGAACAGCAGATTCCCCAGGTCGCGCCGCCGATGCACCCAACCCATCACCGTCGCATCACGCCCCGCGTCAGTCGCTCGCAGCATCCCGCAATAATGTGTCCTCTTCAGATTCCCCAAAAAGTCCAGCACGTTCATTCTCCCAATAAAACTTACTCGTCATCCTGAGCTAAGCGAAAGATCTCAACCACCGCATCGTGCCGCGATCCATCCGCCTGAACCTTACACCTCGAACTTCTCACCTTTACGGTTTTACTGTTTCACTCTTCCACTGTTCCGCTTTTCTGGTCTCTTCCTCTTCACAAACTCGACTACTTCCCCCGCCGCCATCTTCTCCTGTGTCCCATCCGCGAGCGTCTTCACCGTCCACTGCCCGGACGCCAATTCATCCTCACCCAAAATCAGCGCAAATTTCGCCCCAACTTTGTCAGCTTGGCCCAATGCCTTCCCAAACTTCAATTCCACAGGCGGCAACTCCACCCGTAATCCCGCTTCCCGCAGCGCTTGCGCCGCTTTGATTGCGGTTTCCTGTGCCTTCTCGCCCATCCAGGCAACGTACACGTCTCGCCCGGCAGCCACTCCGCCCTTCTTCGCTTCCTGCAGAGACAAAATCAGTCGATCCTCTCCAATCGCAAACCCAATTCCCTTCGTCGCTTGTCCGCCCAGCAACTCCACCAGTCCATCGTACCGTCCACCACCGCACACTGCATTCTGTGAGCCCAGTCCTCGCGCGGTAATCTCGAACGTCGTCCTCATGTAGTAATCCAGCCCGCGCACCAGCCGCCAATTCTCTTTGTACGGGACTCCGCGCAGGTCGAGCTGGCGCTTCACTTCCATAAAATTCTTTCGGCAGTCGTCGCACAAATGATCGGAAATCCGCGGCAATCTCTCGATGATCGGCTGTTCATGCTCCAACTTCGAATCCAGCACCCGCAATGGATTCGTGTCAATCCGTCTCTGGCTGTCCTCTCCCAACTGGTCTTTCACCTCGATTAGCGCCGCCTTGAGCTTTTCTACATAGGCGCGCCGGCACACGGATTTTCCGTCCACTACCGGCGCGCTATGCCCGATCGAATTAATCTCCAACTGCACACTCTGCAATTCCAGCCGGGCGAAAAACGTCCTCACCATCTCGATGACTTCCGCATCCACGGCCGCGTCCTTCGCAAGATCCTTCGGGCCGCCTTGTCCCTGTTGCAACGTTTCCAACACTTCAGCGCCAATCTGATAGAACTGGCGGTATCTCCCTTTCTGCGGCCGCTCCCGCCGGAACATTGGTCCGATGTAGTAGAGCTTCACCGGCTGCGTCCATGCATGCATATTGTGCTCGATGTATGCCCGGCATACCGAAGCCGTCGCCTCCGGCCGCAGACTTACCGAAGTGTCGTCGCGGTCCTCGAACGAGTACATCTCCTTCGAGACGATATCCGTGTCGCCGCCCACCGCTCGCGCGAACAGTTCCGTAGGCTCAAAAATGGGTGGACGAATCTCCCCGAACCCAAACGTCCCGAACACCTCGCGCGCCGTCGTCTCCACGCGGTTCCACAACTCCGTCTCCGGAGGCAACAGATCCCGTGTCCCCTTAATTGCCTGAAATCTCTTCTTTTGTGGCACCTGACTCACTTCAGTCCACTCCAATCCACCCGCTCCCCTCGCGCTGCCGCCTCTCCTCGATAAACCTCCCGATACCCTGCATACCGCTGGGCATAATCCTCAATCGACGCCAACTCTTTTTCATTCAACTCGCGTCTTACCTTGCCCGGCGATCCCATCACCAGACTCCCCGCCGGTATTACTGTCCGCTCGGTGATCAGCGTGCCTGCCGCGATGATGCAATTCACCCCGATCACTGCGCCATTCAAAATCGTGGCGCGCATCCCAATCAGCGCGCGCCCGTCAATCGTGCACCCATGCAAGGTCACGGAATGTCCCACAGTCACGTCGTCGCCCAGTACCAGCGGATACTGGTCCCGCATCACGTGCAGGACGCTTCCATCCTGGATGTTCGTTCGCGCCCCAATCCGGATGCAATGCACATCCCCGCGCACCACCGTCATCGGCCACACGCTCGACTCTTCCCCGATCGTCACATCCCCGATTACCAGCGCTGCCGGATCTACGTACGCCGACGCCGCAATCTGCGGCCACTTCCCCTGATATGCCCGGATGTCCGGCACACGATTCACAATAGGCTCCCCTATAGCGGAGGGACTTTCGACCCGTCCGAACTCCGCTTCACCGGCGCCAGACTACCTTCGCCAACGCCAGCCAGCGCTTTACCGTAAGTGATTGCAGGGCTTAGGTATAGCCAGACCCGCAGGTTCGCGCACGCAAGCCGCGCGGATACTCCACGATATCACCCGCTTCGCCACCCTGACAAGGAATGCACATCGATTTGCCACACCAATCGACTCCGCGCTCCTACTCGCGCGCCTTGGAGGCGCTTCACTCCACCAGTTGTCGGTTGGCTACCCTCTTCTTTCCTCGAAGAGCCCGTTGTACAAGACCCCTGCGATGATCGCGCCCAAGACCGGTGCCACCCAGAATAGCCACAACTGCTGCAGTGCCCAACCGCCCGCAAAAATCGCCGGTGCGGTGCTCCGCGCAGGATTCACCGAAAGGTTTGTCACCGGAATGCCGATCAAGTGAATCAGCGTCAACGTCAGCCCGATGGCCAGTCCGGCGAACCCGGTCACGCCGCGGTGGTCTGTCGCTCCATGAATCACCAGCACAAAGAAAAACGTCAGTACCACTTCCGCCACGAAGCAAGCCAGCAGCGAATACCCTCCCGGTGAGTGCGCGCCGTATCCATTCGACGCAAATCCGCCGCTCAATGAGAACCCGTCCTTCCCACTCGCGATCACGTACAGCACGCCGCTTCCCAAAATTCCGCCGAGCACTTGCGCTACGATGTAAGGAATTACTTCACTGAAGGGGAACCGCTTTCCGACCGCCAGTCCAATCGAGATCGCCGGATTCAAATGACACCCGGAAATATGACCGATCGCATACGCCATCGTCACCACCGTCAACCCGAACGCCAGCGCCACTCCCAAAAACCCAATCCCCAGTTGCGGAAACGCTGCATCTAGTACCGCTGCGCCGCATCCGCCAAACACTAACCAAAACGTGCCGAAGAACTCTGCCAGCAACTTTTTCGATAGAGGCATGGATCGCATCCTTTCGACCTACACGAATAGTTTTTGGGCGGAATGATGAGGACGAACTCTACGCAATGGCCGGGATTCTACTGAATCGAGCCCTCGAACACAAGTACGTCCGCTGAAACATGGACGTTATTTCCAGGCAAGACTTTGCACTACGGCGATTTATGGCCGCGCTGACCGTCGATATATGTTCGAACTGTGTCAGTCTTCAACGCTTCTTTCATCCCCACCGCTTTAGTTTAGGCCACACCACTTCCAACGTCCCGAACTTCGGCCTCCGGCAAACATACACATCAAAATGTTGGTACGGCATTGACAACGGATGCTCCACATGTCCAGCAAACTCGACTCTCTCAAACAGCTCGTTCAGCCGCTCCGGCCGGTCGTCCATCACGATCATGCACTCACCCGTGTATCCGCGTGGCCCCCAATAGAAATAGTTCCGATGACCGGAAATCGCGGGCGGCAATCCCATTTTCGCGCCAAAAAAATCGATCGCCCCAGCCTGCCCGTAATTCTGGCCGAATATGGCGCATTTCTGTTGCTCTTCCGCCGGCAGCCGGTGATATGCGTCCGCCACCACCTGCGCCATTTCCTTCCAGCCGAACTGGTCTGCATAAATCTGGGGGAGCGGACCCATCCGGTGCGTCTCCAGCCGCGGCGGCTCGTAATGCCAGAACGTCGCATACTCGAGATACTGCTTCACGGTCAACATCGGGAAATATGCAAACGGCGCGAACAGCATTCCTGTCACCGCGATCACCGCTACGTAGATCGGTCGTAGCCACTGCCTACCCGATATCGCCGCGAACCATCGCTCGAACGCCACCCCGCCAGCCGCAAACAACATTCCATACGCCGGTGCCGGGTAATACATCCGCCCATGCATCGTCAGCATGCAAGTCATGATCACAAGATACGTGATCCCCAACACACGCCATCCGCGTCCCTCGCGGTCGCGCAACAATTCCACCAACCCTGCAATCCACACCGGTGCGCTCAGCGGGTTGAGAATCAGTGCCTGTGTCAGCAGAAATTGCACCGGTCCCATCTCCGTATTCCGCCCGCTTGCCTGCACGTTCCGCAGCAACTCGATCATCGGAAAGTGCCGGCTCGCTTGCCACATCAGGTTCGGCAGAAAGATCAGTAGCGCAATCACCCCGCTCAACCAGACCCATGGCAAAGCGAACTGCTTTCGTTGCTTGGTCAGGAGCAACCCCACGAACAGCCCTAGCCCGAAAAACAACATCGAGTGCTTGTTCAGCAGTCCTACGCCGCACAACACGCCAAACAGCAGCCACCACTTTTGGCTCGCCCCATTGAAAATCTTCAATGCGATCAGAGATGCTCCCATCCAGAAGAGCGACTCGAACACATTCATCGTCAGCAGCGAATCCAGCCCCAGGTAAATCGGCGCTACCATCACGCACACGCACCCGAGCACCATCCCAAACCGCCTTGCCCCCAGCTCTCTTGCAATCAATCCCGTCAACAGCACGCGGAGACCCGCCGCCACCGCCGGCAAGAAATGCAGCGTCGACAACGACTCCCCCAGCGTCACCCGTTCCAGCCATGTGATCGCCGCGATCAGTGGCGGCTGATCTACGTATCCCCACGCCAGATGCTTGCTGCACGCGATGTAATACAACTCGTCGACGAAATATCCGTATCGTCCGCTCACTAGCATGTGTGCGGCAAATACAACGAAGGAAAGCCCGCCCAGAAGTGCCCATTCTCCCGAGCGGGCCTCCCGAGTTCGCTCCTCTGGCTTAAATCCGACCGGTACGGATCCGTCCATCGAATCGCCCTCACTTTGTGAAACGTTGGTTACAAGAGGAATGTTCCACGCGCCTCGCGCAGTGTTAATCACGCCACAACATAACCTGCAACTTCACAATTCTTGTTATTCTTTGTTTTGCGGCAACTAAATGTCCGGGAAGGAACAACGCACGAATCGGTCTGCTTTTTGCTTCTTTGCTTCGTTACTTCTCTGCTTCACTCTTCAATCAATCTCGACACTCGGCCCGCCCGCCGTCGCCGCTACTTCCTTCAACCGCGCCGTCATGGCCTTCGCCACTTTATACAGACTCTGTGCCGCCGGAGCCGTTTCGCCCTGAGCGGCAACTGGCTTCCCCGTATCTCCGCCCAGCCGGATTCGTGGATCAATCTCGATCTCGCCGAGCACCGGCACGCCATATGCAATCGCAGTCTTCGCGCCTTCCCCGTGTCCAAAAATATCCACCGGCTTCCCGCAATGCGGGCACGCAAACGTGCTCATGTTCTCCACTACGCCGAGCACTTCCACATTCACCTGCCGGAACATCTCAATCGCTTTTCGTACATCCGCCAGAGCCACGGTCGACGGCGTCGTCACCACCACCGCTCCCGTCACCGCCACTGTTTGGATCAGCGTCAGTTGTACGTCTCCCGTTCCAGGTGGCAAATCGATCACTAAATAATCTAGTTCTCCCCATTCCACGCTGCGCAAGAACTGCGTGATCACGCTGTGCAGCATCGGCCCGCGCCAGATCACCGGCTTATCGCCAGGATTCAGCAACCCCATCGAGATCATCTTCAGTCCCTGCGCCTGGACCGGAACGATCTTCTGCTGCGGCGTCGCCAAAGGTTCGTTGGTGGCTCCCAGCATGATCGGCACGTTTGGCCCATACACATCTGCGTCCAGCAAGCCCACCTTGTTTCCGAGTTTTGCCAGCGCCAATGCCAGGTTCACTGCCACCGTGGTTTTTCCCACACCGCCTTTGCCGCTCGCCACAGCTACCAAGTTCTGTACTCCCGGAATCGGCTGGCGTTCCGGCATTTGCTGCTGCCCGTGCATTCCCGGTGGCATTGTTAGTTTTCTCCCTGATCCCGACTCACACCCAACTCACTGTCGCTGAAGCTCACCCTTGAAACGTTTCACTTTATACGGTTTTTCCAGCACAACGCGGCTCATTTATCCGCGCGGATTCTACCCTTACACCCTCACACTTTTGCAGCCTTTTTCTATGCGTTCGCCCCGTGACATTTCTTGTACTTCTTCCCTGAGCCACAAGGGCACGGATCATTCCTCCCCACCTTCGCCCCCGCTCGTACCGGTTTCGGAGCCTCCGCCTGCGCCGGCCCGGTCTGGTACTGCAAATCCTTCTGCTGTCGTTCCTGCTTCCGCTCCAGTGCCCGGGCAAAATCCGGCAATTTCTGCGCCGCGGGAGCCTCTTCCACCCGTGCCGCCGCACTCGCCACCGCTGCTGCCGCGCTATGTATCTGTGGACGCGGCCGTTCCTGCACCTGCTGTTGAGGCGGCGCCTCCTGCTGAATCTGCACGTGGAACAAGTACCGGATCGTCTCGTTGTCGATCCGTGCCATCATGTCTTCAAACAGGGTGAATGCTTCCTTCTTGAACTCCACCAGTGGGTCTTTCTGCCCGTACCCACGCAGCCCGATCCCTTCCTTCAAGTGGTCCAGCGATAGCAGGTGGTCCTTCCACTGCGTATCCACCACGTCCAGAATGATCCGCCGCTCCAGCCAACGCAGCAGGTCCGGCGAAAACTGCTTCTCTTTCTCCGTGTACCTTGCCGCCACCGCCTCTACGGTTTTGTCCGCCAGTTCGTCATGATTCAACGAACCCGGATCGGCGCCCGCCGCCTTTGCATCAATGCCAAACTGTGTGTGAACCTCCGCCAAAAACTGCGCCGTGTTCCATTGCCCCGGATGTTGCTCGCGTGGGCAGTATGTCTCGACAATTTCCCGCGCCACATCCTCGGCAATCCCCATAACGTAGTCCCGCTGATCCTTGCCTTCTAGCGCTGAGCGGCGAATCGCATAAATCGTCTCGCGCTGTTTGTTCATCACGTCGTCGTATTCCAGCAGGTGTTTGCGGGCGTCGAAGTTCTGCGCTTCCACTGACTTCTGCGCGTTCTCAATCCGGCTCGAGATCAGCCGCGACTCGATCGGCACTCCTTCCGTCATACCCAATCGGTACATCAATTGCTTTACGCGCTCGCCGCCGAAAATCCGCATCAAGTCGTCTTCCAACGAAAGGAAGAACCGCGAGGATCCCGGGTCGCCCTGCCGTCCCGCGCGACCGCGCAACTGGTTGTCAATGCGCCGAGCCTCGTGCCGCTCCGTGCCCAAAATGTGCAATCCGCCCAGCGCCACCACCTCATCGTGCTCGGCTTTGCACTGCTCCGCGAACTGATCGTACACCGGTTTCCATTGCTCCTGCGGCACCTGGAAGATCTTCCCCTCGTGCTGGAACAGCACCATCTGTACTGCAGGAGCCGCCGCTCCATCTCCGTTCGTCGGCTCTGCCCCAATCACCGCGGGAGCCGCAGCGTAGGGCAGCGCCAGCTTGTTCTTCAGGAAATATTCGCGCGTCAACGACTCCGGATTTCCGCCCAGCAGAATGTCCGTACCGCGCCCGGCCATGTTGGTTGCCACGGTGACCGCGCCTTTGCGCCCGGCCTGTGCCACGATCCGCGATTCGCGCTCGTGCTGCTTCGCGTTTAACACTTGGTGCGGAATCCCCGACTTTTTCAGCAGGTCCGCAATGACCTCCGACTTTTCGATCGAAATCGTGCCCACCAGCACGGGTTGCCCGCGTTCGTGATAGTGCCGGATCCCGTGCGCTACGGTGTTGTCGTCCTGCAGGATCCCGTTGACCACCGCCTCAAACTTTTCCTTTTCCGTCCGGTACACCACGTCCGGATTCTCGATACGGATCAGCGTCCGGTTCGTCGGAATCACCACCACATCCAAGTTATAGATCTTGCCGAATTCCGCCGCTTCCGTTTCCGCCGTACCCGTCATGCCAGACAGCTTCTTGTACATGCGGAAGTAATTCTGAAACGTGATCGTCGCCAGCGTCTGGTTCTCGCGTTCGATCTTGACGCCTTCTTTCGCTTCCACCGCCTGGTGTAAACCGTCTGACCATCGCCGCCCGGGCATCTGTCGCCCCGTGAATTCGTCGACGATGATCACTTCCCCGTCTTTCACCACGTAATCCACGTCCAGCTTGTACAACGTGTGTGCCCGCAGCGCCTGATACACGTGGTGCATCAGCTCCACATTGCCCAAGTCGGATAGATTCGAAATCCCCAGCAGCCGCTCAACCTTGTTGAATCCTTCTTCTGTCAGCGTCGCCTGCCGATGCTTCTCATCCAGCGTATAATCGATCTCTTTGATTAGCTTCGGGATGATCTTGTCGATCTTGAAGTACTTGTCCGTCGACTCCTCGCTCGGCCCTGAAATAATCAGCGGCGTTCTGGCCTCGTCGATCAGGATCGAGTCAACCTCGTCCACGATTGCAAACTGGTGCCCGCGTTGCACGCAGCTCGCCAAGTCGTACTTCATGTTGTCGCGCAGATAATCAAATCCGAATTCGTTGTTCGTTCCGTAGGTGATATCCGCGCCGTACGCCGCACGCCGCTGCGCATCATCCAGGTCGTGCACAATCACGCCGACGGTCAGTCCCAGTCCGCGATACAGCGGGCTCATCCACTCTGCGTCGCGCCTCGCCAGATAATCGTTCACAGTCACGATGTGCACGCCGCGTCCCACCAACGCATTCAGCGCCGCTGGCAAGGTCGCCACGAGCGTTTTTCCTTCGCCCGTCTTCATTTCCGCGATCTTGCCTTCGTTAAGTACCATCCCGCCGATGAGCTGCACGTCAAAGTGCCTCATCTTCAGGAATCGCCGCCCTGCCTCACGCGCCAGTGCAAAAGCAGACACCACCGCCGGTTCCAACGCCTGCCGCAATGTATCCTTATATCCCGCGTCCGCCGGATCGGCGTCCTTCAGCTGCTCCTGCACACGCGTCTTAAGCGCCTGAAACCGTTCCGTCAACTGCTCATCGCTCAATGCCTGCACTTCCGGCTCTTGCGCGTTGATCGCCGCCACAATCGGCTGCATCCTCTTAATGTCGCGCTCGTGCTTCGTTCCGATGAACTTCGCTACGACGCGGTCAAGTATCTGGGCAACTTCCATGGGTGATTCGTCGTTTCCTATTGTTTCTGCAGTATTTATGCTGCCCGCACAGGCTAATCCAGCGCGTACGGTGTAAACATCCTATTGTAACTGGTTGGATGCGCCCCCGCCAACAATTGCCACTCGTAGCACAGGCTTTGACGTGTGCCGCTTTAGGTTATGTAGGGTCCGCCTTCCGCGGCCGGCCGCCTGCCCCTGTAGGGGTTCAGCACCTGAACCGGTGCCGCTCGCACCGACCGCAGGCGTATACTACCTCCATGGATCACTCCAAGCTCGTTGTTGTTCAGGAATACGGAGACCGTCCTGACGCCGAACTCGCTGTCGCCACTCTTTCCGAAGCCGGTATTAAGGCCATGATCCAATCCGACTCCGTTGGCGGTATGCGCGATCACCTCGCCTGGTCTGGTGCTGGCTTCAAAGTCCTCGTCCTCGACAGTGACTCTGCCGCCGCGAAGGAAATCCTCAACCCCAACGAAGCGGACACCAGCCCCAACCCGGCCCAATAGAGCGGGCTTAGCCTATGGGTCTCACTCGCTCTTTTTAGTTGGAATCTCGCTAAACGATTTGTACCAGCTCCGGCGGGCAATTGCGCAGACTCTCCATCGTGACCGGCTTCTCTGACTTGTACACATTCTCCGTCGGCAGTAGTCCGTACGCGCGATTTCGCCCTTCCCTCTTCGCCACGTATAACGCACGGTCCGCCAACTCAATCACGTTGTCGATCGACAGCATATTCACGTCGTCCCGGAACCACGGCAGCGGCGCCCAGCCGATGGAGCACGTCTTGTGAATCTCCACGCCATTCCCAACGTCAAACGGCTCGTTCCTCACCGCGTCCAGCACGCGTTGGCACAGGAGCGATGCATTCTCCCGGTTCGTCGTCCTGCACACTAGCAAAAATTCTTCCCCGCCCCATCGGACCAGGTCGTCGGATTTCCGCATCACCGACCCGATTCGCTTCGCTACCAGTTTTAGCAGCTCGTCCCCGGCGGTGTGTCCCATCTCGTCGTTCACTCGCTTGAACCGGTCGATGTCTACGAGCACTAGTATCAGCTCTTGTCGGGGCGACGGCGGTGCCGTTGGGTCTGGTGTCTTCAGGTGGGAACGCATCGCCTGCGCGATGTCCTTCGAGATTGTCTCGTAGAAATAGCGCCGGTTTCTGGTCTGTGTAAGCGGATCGGTCAGCGACACTTCTTCCAGTTCTTTGTTCTTCCGCAAAAGCTCTGCGTTGCGTTCCGCCACCGCCTTCTCCAACTCCAGCCGCCGACGGTTCAGCGTCCTTGTCCGGAAAAACACATACACCCATAGGCCCGCGAGCAACAGTGCCACTCCGGCTGCCTGTGCCCACCACGTTTGCCAGAAATTTGGCAGCACCTCAAACCGGAAACTCGTTGCGTCTCCCGCTGGCGTTCCTGCCTGCTGGCACTGCACCCAGAATTCGTAGCGCCCCGCCGGCAATCCTCCGTACTGCACTTCCCGCTGTTGCGTCTGCGTGATCTGCTTCTCCAGGCCCTTCAACTGGTAGCGGCATGCCACCCGGTCCCCGCCGCCCAAAATCATCGGCGCGAATTGCACCGTCAGCGACCCGTCTGCCGGCTTCACTCTCGGCGCGTCCTTCGCCCCGCGCTCCACCCCCCCTAGTGCCACGTACGTCAGTTCCGTATTTGGCGGCTTTGATTCCACCGTCCGGGTCTGGGGACGGTACCGCGCCAGTCCGCGCGACGTCGCAATCACAAAACTTCCGTCTCTCTCTTCCCGCACTCCGGTCCACGGACTCACGTCGTCCCACACCAGCCCGTCGTTGTGATTCAGCCGTTCGATCGTCCCGTTCGGCGAGAGCAGCGCCAGCCCATCAGGCCCGTCGAACCACACTCGTTTCTTCGAATCCCGCCCAACAATAAACCAGTCCCACCCACGGTGGTCCAGCTGCGCCATGCCTCGGTCATCGAGAACGATGTGCGATACCTTCACGACGTCGTTGTACGCCACCCACAATTCTCTGCTGCTCAGCGCCGCCATGCTCGTGATCGCCTGCCCCTGCAGCCCATCCTTCGCCGTCAGCATCCTCCAATTCTTGCCGTCGTAGCGATACACTGCGCCCGTTCCTGCGGCCCAAAGCGTCCCGTCCGGCGCAAACGTCACGAACTGCACTTCGCCCGCCCCAGGTACAGACACCGACACATCGGTTGGCTCCTTCTCCGGACGGCTTGTATCAAACACCAACAGGTGGACCCGCGACGCGGCCCAAATCTCCCCGGTGGGTGATGCGCACAATGTTGTGAACTGTCTCCCGTGATAGTCCGCGTGAACCGTCTTCGAAAAGCTATCGGGGTCGATCCTCAGTACGGCTCCAGTGATGGTCAGCGCCCACATCGACCCGTCTTTCGCCGCCTGCATCTGCCGCACCTGCATCCGCCCGTTCGTACCTTCCAGCGGTACCTTCAGCCACCTGTGTTCCTCTTGCTCCCAGACGCCCACCCCGGCCGAAGTGCTCACCCACAACCTGCCGCGCCGGTCCCTCTGCGTCGCCCAGGTCGAGTTGTCGGGCAAACCCTCCGCCGTCGTCCAGTCTGACCACGCGCGAACTCCCGGCAACCGGTCCAGTCCCGTCCCGGATCCGCCTACCCACAGAGTGCCCTCGCGGTCTTCCATCGCAAACTCAACGTCGTTGCTCGTTATTCCTTCTTTGTCCGTGATGACTCGCCATTCCCCGTTCTCACCTTGCCACCACAATCCCGTCGACGACGGCACCAACAACCGTCCGCTCTGGTCCAGCACCGGCCTTCCTTCTTCTTCGTCCGCAAGCCCGATCTTCGCTTCCTCTACGATTACCTTGTGAGCAATCGTGTCCACCCGGGCCACCTTCATCACGCTTCTCAGCCATAACGTTCCTGCTCCGTCCCACACCAGCGCAATCACGCGCTCCTTTGGCAGTTGAATCTGCTTGTCCACTTCCACCGCGTCTGAGCCTGCCGCCACGTGCGCCAGGTGCCCCCCGAACGTGAACCATGCCGAGCCGTCCTCCGCCAGTGCGATCCCGTTCACCGCGTCGTCAATTCCGGCCTCACTGCTGAACACCTTGGTCTGCGTGGGATTCTTTGCGTCTAGCCGCAGCAACCCGCGCTTGTACAGCAGCACGTATACAACCTGATTTTTGTCCACGGCGAAGAGCTGAGTGCCGTTTCCCAGCGGCATTGCTGATTGCGGGATCGCCAGGCTCTCGAATTTTCCTCCCTGGTAGCGCGCGATTCCCCGATTCCCCGCAAACCACGGTGTACCATCGGGCGCAATCACTAGGTCCAGCACGTAATGCCCGATCAGCCCTTCCACGTCTCCCATTTTTCTCGCGCGCGTTCCGTCATATCGGTAGAGGCCCGTCTGCGTCCCGATCCACAAGAATCCTTCCCTATCCTGCCCCATCGCGGTCACCGTCACCGCGCCCAGTCCGTACTGGTCAGCCAACCTTTGAACTGTCAATCGGGGATGATCGGGAAAGCTCGCCGGTGCTTGCCCGCTCACACGCGGGCCGAACACGCCGGCCATAGCGGCGCACAGGCCTGCCACTTGCATCCAGGTTTTGCTCGTTCCATTCACAGACGAGTCCGCCTGCACGAAGCCCGTTGCGCCGGTTTGGGCGGCCCAGCTGCCGACTCTTCGTTATGAAGGAAGGCTAAACTTCGGAATGGCCTTAGGTAAATCCAACTATCGTACTTTCGTATAGTACTGATGAAGAGTAACTATTTGTGCAATCACCAACTCGGTCGCTTCAATCGTCGCTCACTTCCGTCGCCCTGCCGCGGACGCGTCGACGGTTGCCAGTGCGGCAGTGGCGCGCCTCTCACGCCTGCTTCCGCGGGTTCTCGCACTCTCTTAACGTTCCGACGTCCTGTCCATATTTTCGAGCAACAGTCTCCTCAGCTTCGCTCGTTCCTCCATGCTGATGTCCACGAACTCGAACGACATATCCTGCGCCCGGTAATCCCGCATCAGTGCCGTCGCCTGCAGATTCCTCAGCCCAAGCTGCATCTTCAGCGTCACCTGCGTGCCTGGCGCCAGATGCATGCTCGTTGTGGCCAGCCCTCCGCTCAAGCTTGCGGTCCGGATATCCAGACGGCAATTCTGTTTCAGGTTCGTGCTCACCGCCGAAATCGGCTTTTGCAGTTTCACCCGCGGATGCCGCCGATTTCTTACGAACTTCGAATTCACCGGCACATCCAGCGGCGCCAACTTGAGGTCTGTCGGCTCAATCCCGCTGACCGGCAGGAATTCCTTCACCCATTCCGGCTCCAACTTTTCTAGCGATTGCAGAGCTGCGATCCGCATCTCCTGTGGATGCACCCAACCGAACAGTTTCCTCGCTTCCAGAATCCTCTTCAGTGCGTTCGCGGCTTCCGGCGCTTTCAAACGCCCCAACGCCTCAATCGCTTTTACCCGCAGGAATGGCGCCGCCCCCGCCGGCAAGTCTCCATCGACCAGCGTCAGCAACCGCCCCAACGCCTCGCGCTCCTCGCTCATGCCCACTTCGTCTACCACCAGTGGCATGATCATCGGATCGACATAATCCAGCACCGCCAGCAGAATTCGCGAACGCCCGGGCAGGCCGCACGCTGAAATCTGCCGCACGATCCGGTCCTGCGCTGGCCGGGGAAAATCCCGAATCCTCGCCGGCAAAAACACGTTTGCCGCTGTCGGGTCCAGCCTGACCAACAACCCCACCATCTCGACGGCTTCCGCAGGTGATCCGCTGCGCACCGTGCTCCGCAAATATTGCAGCGCCTCTTCGCCGAGGTCGTGGGCCAGGTTCGCCACATTCTCCAAGTCCTCGCGATACTGGCAGCGACTGAGCTTCGTCGCGAGTTGTTCCATCGCTGTCTGCGGCAGCTGCTTCAGGACTCCCGTGAGCCCTGCCGAAATCTCCCGTGCCCGCAGCGCTTCCTCGACAAACTCCGGTACCCGTTCCTCAATTCCCATCTTCACGCGAAGCGAGCGCGCGATCCCCGGCCGTTGCGATTCCACGCCCGCCAACAGGTCCAGCGCCTGCGCCATTGCCCCGAAGTGGCGCTTCGATGCCGCTTCCTGGCACAACCGCACGAACGCCGCGCTCACCAGCGACTGTAAATCCTGGTCTTGCTCCACGCTCAACCGCAGTCCCACGTACCTGAGCGCTTCCACCAGCAATTTTGGATCGGTCTTCGCATACAGCTCTGCCAGCTCCGAAAGCCCCGTGGCCGCCCGCTTCCGTGCGTCGGCATCCTCACTGTCCGCGCAGCGCGCATAGTTCTGCAGGATGCTGTTCGCATCCGCCATCTCCCCCTGCTCGATCAGCTCCGCCACATACGACTGCACGTTCTTCGGCGGAATGCACCATGCTTCGCTCGACAGCAGCACTTCTCGCTTCGCGTTTTCCGGAATATTCGCCCAGAACTGCCGGTCGAGAATCTCCCGGTGAGATTCCACCATCAGTCCTGCGTCTGTCATCTTGTCTTCATGCTGGCCCAGGATCTGTCGGAGCGCTTCGATCTCCTGGTTCAAGCGGTCCAGCATCTGCTTGACCGCGTTTACTTTCACTTCGCCGCGTTCAAACTGTTCCAGTGCGAACCGGATCGCCAGGTGTTCTGCCAATTGCACCAGCACGCCCTGGTCCAGCTTTTTGTTCTTGCCCTGTTCCGCCATCTCCGCCAGCGCATTGCGCAGCATGCTCTGCGAAGAGACGGGCAGCTTGTTCACCGAATCCTGAAACTCCATCGTGGCGGCGGCCACGTTCTGTGTCGTTCCCACTTTTCCGAACGCCGCCAGCGCGCGCAGGATCCCCAGAATTTGTTCGTCCGTCGGCTCGTTCCCGATTCCGCCGCCGACACCCATCCCTGTGCCCGTCCCAATGCCTCCTCCGAATCCCTCACCCGGCCCGTTCCCCCGGCCGAATCCACTTCCAATAACACTTCCGCTTCCCGTTCCCGCAAATCCTCCACTACCTGCAGCCAAGCCCGAACCGTTACCCGAGCCACCGGCGCCTCGTCCCGCCCCCGTCCCACTTCCCTGCCTACCTCCGAGGCCCACGCCATACCCCGTTCCACTTCCATTCCCGCTACCAGTTCCTCCGTCAGCCCCGCCGCTTCTGGAAAATCCCGTATCAACGTCCGTCAGCGGCCCTCCGTGGGCGACCTCCATCCCTCCGCGCCCGCTTCCCGCGCCTTCGCCCACTCCTCCGGTCTTTGAGCCCTCCGCCGCCGCGATCAATTCCAGCAGCTTCTGCGGATCGTTCAGCATCTTCTTGAACGAATCCTGGCTGTCGCCTAGCGATGCTGCGGCAATCTGTGCTGCCATGCTCGCGTCTTTCAATCGAGAATCCGTCGCCACAAAGCAAATTTCGTTGATGTGAATTCCCCGTGCCGACTCAAGCGCGGCCTTCAGTTGCTGCGCCAACTCCGCGGGTTTTGCTTTTCCTGTAGGAAACGACCGCGTGAAGTTCACCAGCTCTTCTTCCGTCACGCACGCACGGAACTGAATGCTCGCCAGCCCCGCCGCACTCAGCAACTGCGCAAACTGCTTTTCTGCCGGGGTTCCTTCCAGTGGCACGCCATCCAGCAGCAGTTGCGACCCCGTCGCGCCTAGCAGCAATCCATTTTCCGATCCTTCCGGGATCGCGCTCTGCAATTCACTCCAGGCAACCTTGAGTTGCTCCATGGTCCGCGCGTGGTCGTAGCCGTACAGGCGCGCGAACTTCAGCAATATGTTCAGGCTTCGTACAAATGCTCGGCCGGCTGTCGCTCGAGGATCCGTTTTCATTCCCTGCCCCGTACCAGGCCTGACGTCCATGGTCCTCGCGGTTTCCCGCTTAGGACACTGTCTCTAGTACGCTAGGGGGATTGTGCGTGCGCCACAATGGTACAGCCGGACCATGTGACTCTCGCGTCAGCTAGTCACTCGGCCAGTTCCTTCAACTGCTCTCTCGACCGGCCACGATCATTAGAAGTACAGGCTCATTTTCTTGCCACTCAACCCGTGCGCACTCCGCACATCGTATCGGCTTCAACCTGTCCCTCGCTTCATCTTCGTCTTTGACGATTGTCTCTCTAACTCCACACGCGATCCCACGATCGCTCCTGATCCCACTCCGTGGTCGGCTCAAAATACCCTGTGCCTGGCGCCAGGTGCTGCCTTACCACATCCTCGTTAAGCGTCACCCCCAGCCCCGGCCGGTCCGGCACCTCGATCCATCCATGATTCACCATTGGCGCGTTCACATATTCCTGCACCATTGACGACCACCACGGCACGTCCAGTGAATGATTTTCCAGCGCCAGAAAATTCTGTGTCGCCGCCGCGCAATGCACATTCGCCATGCAACTCACCGGAGTTCCCGCAAAGTGCATTGCCATCGGCACGCCGTACGCCTCAGCCATGTCCCCAATCTTATGTGTCTCCAAAATTCCGCCAGACGTAGCCAGATCCGGATGAATCTTCCCTACCGCGTGCCTCGAGCACAACACCTCGAACGGCTCCTTCAGGTAAATGTCTTCGCCCGTCAAAATCGGCGTCGGGCTCTCGTCCGCAATTTGCTTCAGCAAATCCGTATACGTCCACGGAATCACGTCCTCCATCCACGACAGGTTGTATTTTTCGTACGCCTTGCCCAGTCGAATGATCGATTTCACTCCCAGATGTCCCAGATGATCCATCGAGAGCGGAATCTCCATCCCAATCGCATCGCGCACCGCGGCAACATACTCTTCCAGCATATGAATGCCCTTGTCCGTCACCTCCATCGCCAGCAACGGATGTGGCAGTTGCTCCTCTTCCCAGTGTGATAAGTCCGATGGCTGTGTCACTGTTCCCGGCGTGTCGGACACCATTTCGACTCCCAGATCCATCTTCAGCCACGTGATCCCCATCTGCTCCTTGCGCTCTTTCATGTGCTGTGCGTACACTTTCGGGTCTTTCGACTCCGTCGTATCCGCATAGATGCGAATCTTGTCGCGAAACTTTCCCCCACCTACCATGGCGTACACGGGTGCGTTGTACACCTTGCCGGCAATGTCCCACAGTGCCATCTCAATCGCGGAAACGCCGCCACCTTGGCGCGCCGGTCCGCCGAATTGCTTGATCTTGCGAAAAATCCGGTCGAGTTGCAGCGGATTCTCGCCCAGAATGCGGCTCTTCAGGAACAGTGCATACGTGGGGCTCGCCATGTCCCTCACTTCGCCTAGCCCATGCACATCCTGATTCGTGTCGATTCGGATGATCGTGCAGGGACTCGGTCCTGGTTTTGCGATTGTCGCCACCCGCAAATCGGTAATCTTCAGTGTGGATGGGCTCGAATTGGTGTTCACACCTTTCGGGTAACTGTCCGCTGATTCCGCTCCGAACAGACTGCTCCCCAGCGCAATCGCGGACGTCTTCAACAGTTCCCGGCGATCCAGCACCGGTGAATTCTCTTTAGTCATGGACTTTTCCTCTGTACGGCGTTCAAATTAGCACGGTTGCTTTGGCATTGCCGCACTTTCTTCCCGTGAGGACACTTCATGAGCTGCAATCTTCATCGCACGTTGCTCGTCGCCTGCGCCGCGCTTTCCGCGCTCTCTCTGGCCGCGCCAGTTCGAGCACAACTCCAATCCTTCCCTAAACAGGAGTTGATCGACTATACCGCCCAGAATCCTTTCGACCGTCTCCCCGATGGCAGGCCCAAAGTTCCCGATGCATTTCTTGAGCGTGCTCGCGACCTCTCCGCCGAAGATATCTGGGCCACCATGCAGGAAAAGGGGTACAACAACCAGTTCGCCGACGGCTTCATCCTCGCGAATCCGGGCAGGCCGCTCGTCGGCCGCGCGTTCACCGTCCAGTTCATGCCGATGCGGGCCGACGTGAACGATGTCGCCGAAACCAAGGCTAAAGCGCGAGGCATCGGGCCCCTCATGAACCAAACCGCCATCGACATGCTCCAACCCGGTGACGTCTTGGTGGTCGATCTCTTTGGCAAGAAGGTCGACGGGACCATTGTCGGCGACAACCTCTTTTATTACGTCATGGTCGCCACTCGCGGCGGCGGCATCGTTGTCGATGGCAGCGTCCGCGATCTCGACGGCATCTCGCAAATCGACATGCCCGCGTATTTTCGCGCCGCGGATCCCACTCCCATCGGAAATGTCATGCTGACGGGAATCAACGTGCCCATCCGTATCGGTGGTGCCACCGTCATGCCGGGCGACCTCGTCGTTGGCGACCGCGAAGGCATCTATTTCATTCCTCCCCAATTCGCAAAAGAGGTCCTCGATCGCGCCGATGAAATTCACATTCACGATGAATGGACCAAGAAAAAGTTCGCTGAAGGCAAATACAAGTCCGCTGAGATCTACGGCTCGCCCAAAGATCCCGCGCTAAAAAAAGAATACGAGGAATATTTGAAGCGCCGCCTTGCCGAACTACAAAAAGAGCATGCCGAGAAAAAACCGACTCAACCGTGACTCCCAAGCTGTGCAGTGGTCCGTTTCTGCTTGCTTTCTGATGATTGTTTCAATCGTTTTAATTCAACTAAATTTGCATCGCCGGACCGAAAGTTGGTGTATGCTGCAGGGTAATTCCGCTTTCCCATTGAACTTTTCCGCGGGAATCTCCCGGAGGTATCCATGTCCCAACCCACCCGATGCTGGATGTTGGCTGTGGCCGTCGCCGTGTTGCCTTTCGCAAGGACCCTTGTCGCACAAGAGGTGGTCGTCGACGCAACTCCATCTCATATCCTGAATACGTTCAGCCCACCTCACGCCCTGGGCGGCGCCATCGACCGTTTACGAGCCGGTGAGGGGGCGCCTGGAAAACCAGATTCCGAACCCACGAAAGAACAGGTGGATCGGAATACCGACAGACTGCTGACTGACCCGGTGCTGAAAGAAATTCTTGGGGCCGGCTGGCAAACGGTCACCTACAGGCAAAATACTGAGCTGATGGTCGAAGCGTGGCACTGGAATTCCGTCGGTACCTGGAGCAACGCGGAAAAACACGAGGGCTATTTTACCGGGAGCGCAAACTTGGGCGAGCCCATCCGGCACTCCTATGCTTACCCGCTGCCGCATAGGGGATTCAGTCGAGGCGACGGAAACGGCTGGTCGCGCCTCACGGATGGAGATGAAACCACCTATTGGAAGAGCAATCCCTATCTGACCAAAGCATTCACCCGGGAGGACGACTCGCTGCATCCTCAGTGGGTCATGATCGACCTTGGCGCCAAGGTTGATGTCAACGCGATTCGCATCGCCTGGGCAGATCCCTACGCGCGCCGGTACGCTGTCCAATTCTGGACCGGCGTGCTCGAGCCTTTCTACGACGGAACCGAAGCTGGCGCTTGGCAGACCTTCCCGAAAGGCTACGTCACGGACGGGCAGGGCGGCGCCGTCACGCTCAAGCTCGTGACCGGCGCCATCTCCGCGCGCTACTTGCGCATCTGGATGACCGAATCCTCCAACACCTGCGACACGCATGGATCTTCGGACCCGCGGAATTGCATGGGATACGCCATCAATGAGCTTTACGTCGGAACACTTTCCGCGGCCGGCACGTTCAACGACCTCGTGCAGCATTCGCCGAGTCGGCGGCAGACTGTGACTTGGCCATCGTCCGTAGACCCCTGGCATGCGGAGTCGAATCTGGATTACGGGCGCGGCGACCAGATTGGATTCGATTTCTTCTTTACCAGCGGAATTACGCGCGGCCTACCAACCATGGTGCCGATTGCCATGCTTTACAACACGCCGGAGGACGCCGCGGCGGAGATCGCTTATCTCTACAGGCGCCATTACCCAATCTCCTGGATTGAGATGGGCGAAGAGGCTGACGGCCAGCACATGCTGCCCGAGGACTATGGCGCGCTCTACATTCAGTTTGCGACGGCCATCCATAAACTTGTGCCGGAGGCAAGGCTCGGCGGCCCCGCGTTTGAAGGGACCTTCGGCGACGTCGATGTGTGGCCCGATGCCATGGGCCGTGTTTCCTTCCTCGGCCGATTCCTCGATTACCTCAACCGCCGCGGGCATTTGAACGACTTCGCCTTCTTTTCTTTTGAACACTATCCGTTCATGGGCAAGGACGAAACCGCGTCGTGGAACGATTTGTATCTCGAGCCTGGCTTTGTCCATCACGTCGTTCAAGCCTGGAAGGACAACGGATTGCCGCCCAGCCTCCCCTTCTTCATGACCGAAGGAAACATGGGCGGCGGTGCCAGCCCGCGCGATGTCAAGAGCGGCTTGTGGCTCGCAGATTACGTTGGTGCCATGATGTCTGAAGGCGCCAGCGGAACTTTCTACTTCCATTACATGCCGACAGCAGGCGGCCGCGGCATGTTTCTCGGCTTGAACAAGGATTTCCAGGTCACCAATTACCCGCCGCAATATTTAGCTGCGCAACTTATCACCAAAGAGTGGGTACAACCCATTGATGCGCCCCATCATTTGTATCGCGCCGCATGCGACTTCACAGATGATTCCGGCAACGTCCTGATTACCGCCTATGCCGTCGAGCGGCCCGATGGCCAATGGTCCGTGATGCTGATCAACAAAGACCGCGAGAATGACCATGCTGTCAGCGTTCTGTTCGCGGACGAGTCTGGAAAACGCAAACGGCACTTTACGGGACAAATAGATCGAATCGTCTTCGGGCCAGCCGAATACCAGTGGCACGAGGATGCCAGCGGAGGGCATGCTGAACCCGATGGGCCGCCGACTACATCAACGCTCACCGGCGCCGCAGATGCCAGGTACCCTCTGCCTAAAGCGTCGGTCGTCGTCCTCCGCGGAAAACTCGATTAGCCATCCGAGGCCGCCACCCCATTGCCCCACAAACGGCCGTTGGGGTGTCTTTGCGGGGCCGTAGCGCCATCACATCTCCTGACGGACGGCTCAGCGCGTTCTGCTCGATATCACCTGCCGCGACGCTCCCCCAAAGTGTTAGCATAAGGCCCCTCAAACCGACGATGACGCCACATCGCCGCTTGACCATAGTGAAACGTGAGAAAGCACCGGGAGTAAGACATGCCCAAGGCCCCTCCGATTTCGGCCCAGCCCGCTCCAGCCGTCCCTCCCAGACGGAGCTTCCTCCGCCTCAAAGGGCGCCACTGGCTCTTAGTTGAGGTTGGGATTCCGAATCTTCGCTTACTTTACCAGCGCCACGCGACTCTGCCGTCGGCTTCGATTATTCACGCTCGAGGCCTGCGGCAATCCGCCCAATTCCAGCAACAGTTTTCTTAGTCGCGAGCGTTCGTCCAGGTCCATTTCTACCAGTTCGAATGCCATCGCCTGCGGCCTGGCTCCTCGCACGATCGCTTGCGCGCGGATATTCCTTACGCCGTGCGACAGCTTCAGCGTCAACAACGATCCCGGCGCCAAGTGCCGGTCCGCCGCTCCGATTCCTCCGCCCATATTCAACTCCGCGATCGTCAACCGCAGGTTCTCGCGCAAATTCGTCGTTACTGCCTGCACGTGCCGGCTCAGCTTCAACCGCGCATAACGCCGCTGCCGAATCACCGGAGCGTTTGTCTCCGGATCGAGCGGCTCCAGCACCAGCTCTCTTCGATCAAGCCCGCTCGCTGCAATTTTCTCCATCGCGAGGGCCGGCTCGATCTTTTGCAAGGCCTGCGCCGCCGCGATTCGCAATTCGCTGTGGTACGCCCACCGCCATACCTGCTTCGCATCTAGGATCTGCTGCAACAGAGGACTCGCCGCGCTCGCTCGCAATCTTCCCGCCGCTTCAATCGCCTTGATCCGCGTGAATCCCGGCGTGCTGTCGTCCCTCACCAGGTCCACCAGCGTCGGAATGCACTCCACCTGCCCGCTCATCCCCATTTCATCCAGCGCCAGCGGTCTGATCAACGGATCTAACCCGCTGTACAGCGCAATCAACAATCTCGCCCGCTGCTCCTGTGGTGCGGCCGACAGCTGCCGTATCGTGCGATCGTGCGAAGCTCGTGGCCATTGCGACAGTCGCGCCGGCAGCAATTTCTCCACCTCGCCCGGCGCCAACTGGCTCAACAGTCCAATCACTTCCGTTGCTTCTGTCGCTGGCGCTGTGTGCAGCGTCTCCACCAGCCGTTGCACCGCTTCTTCGCCGAGCCCGTTCACCACACTGCCCAACAGCTCGCAATCTTCGTGAAATCCGCAATTCGCAAACCGGTTCGTCACATACTGCAGCGTCGCCTTGGGCATCAGCGCCAGAATATCCAGCAGGCCGTCGGGCACGTGCCCGCTCCGCATCGTGTCTTCCACGAACTCCGGAATCCGCTCTTCCGCGCCGATTCTTTGCCGCAAGCTGTTGGTCGACCCCGGCCGCAATGTTTCTACGCTGTCCAGCGACGCCAGCGACTGCTGCAAGGCCGGATAGAACCGCTTCGACCCCGCCTCCTGGCTCATGCGCACAAACGCCGCGCCTACCAGTGTCTGCAAGTCCGACTCTCGCTCCACCGACAACTGGTTCCCCAGCCGCTGAATCACATCGATCAACGCGCTTCCGTCCCCGCTTCCGTAGAACTCTGCCAGGTCTGAAAGGCCGATCGCCGTCGTCCGTCGCGCTTCCGGCGCTTCCAGCGCCACGCAAGCCGCGTACTTCGTCAAAATCTCGTTCACCGTCTTCAGCTCGCCGCGCCGCAGCATTTCTTCCAGAAACGCGCGTACGTTTCGCGGCGGCACGCACCATGCCTCATCCGACGTCAGCACTTCCTTCTTGTTCTCTTCCGGAACCTGCCCCCAGAATTCCTGATCCAGCAATTCCGTATACGACTGCACCTGAATTCCCGCCGCCGCCATCGTCTCTTCTTGCTGTCCCATAATCTTTCGCAGCGCTTCAATCTCCGAGTTCATTCGGTCCAGTAGCTGCTTCACCGCGTTCACGCGCAGCTCGCCGCGTTCGTAGCTGTCCAGCGCGAACCGGATCGCCACGTGCTCCGCCAGCTTCAGCAGCATCGGCTTGTCCGGCTTGTCCATCGGCGCTTGCGCCGCCAGGCCCGCCAGGGCTTGTTGTAACGTGAATTGGGCCCGTACCGGCAACGCCGTCAGTCGCGATTGGAACGACGCCTGGTCCATCCGGCCCTCAGGGTCCTTTCGCGATTTCCCCAGTTGCGCGAATAGTCCGATCATCGACCGCACTTCTTCTTCGGCCACCGAAAATTCCGCTGTTCCCGCCCCGCCTCCGGCTCCCAAACCGCCAATTCCACCCATTACCGACCCGCGCAGCATTGCCGACGCGGTCATCCACCTCCCCGGCTCACGGCTTGTGCCACCGCCGCCGCCTGCCCCGCCGCCAGACCCAGTTCCTCCACCGGCGCCAAATCCACCTCCGCCTTCGCCTCCCCCGGGTCCACCCCCGCCGGGGCCGCCGCCACTTCCGTCGCCTACTCCTGTACCGCCCCCGCCGGTTCCGGTGCCGGTCCCCGTTCCCGCTCCTCCACCAGTACCAAATCCGCCTCCGCCTCCCGTGCCTCCGCCTCCGCCGGATCCACCTGCGATTCCGGTGCCCGCGCCTCCGCCGCTTCCGCCTCCAGCGGCTTTCCCTGCTTCCCACAAACTCCCGCTGCTGTCGGTGCCTCCACTCCAGCTTGTTCCAGAGCCGGACCCGGTTCCCCCTCCGCCGCCACCTCCGCCGAATCCCGGCCCGCTTCCGCCTCCTCCGCCGCTGCCGCCACGGTTGCTCTCCGCCGCCAGGATCAGCTGCAACATCTTTTGCGGATCTTCAAAGAAATCTTTGAACTTTTCGCTCTGTCCGCCCAGCATTTTGGCGGTCAACTGCGCCGCTACCTTGATTCCAGCCACAGAACTATCTTCGGCCACAAATCGAATTTCGTTGATCTTGATGCTCGGATCGCCTGCCAGCGCCGTCTTCAGCTGTTCCGCCAAAGAGCTTGGCTTCGCATTTCCGCTCGGAAATGCGCGCACGAATTTCGCAAAGCTTGGTTGTGTGGTGCTTGATCCGAAGTGAATGCTGGCGATCCCGGAAGCCGCCAACAACTGCGCGAAGCTTTTTTCCGCCGCCGCTCCGCCCAACGGCACGCCGTCCAACAATAGCTGCGACCCCGACGCCCCCAGCAACAGGCCCGTATCTCCGCCTTCATTCAGCGCGGCATGCAATTCCTTCCACGCCGTTTCGAACTGCGCCATCGTGCGCACGTGCCCGAATTCATACAGCCGCGCGAACTTTAGCAGAATGTTCAAGCTGCGAACGAATGCACGCGCCGATGCTCGTGTTTCTCCACTCATTCTCTGCGGACGGCCCCTCTTAACTCTTCTACTACACTAGGCTCTCCCCACTTCTATGACAAGCCCTACCCATTTCTCTGTACCCTTGTTGCCAATGCAAATCGTCGCTCGCTAGTAACCTTTCCGTCACCAAAAGCTCTCACTCTATCCCCCGAGCAACCGGATTTCCTCTTTCACTCTCTCACCTTGTTCACCCTTCCACTACCTCGCTCCTCGCGTCTCGTCACTCGCCTCTGCTTTTTGGTCTATAATAGCTTTGGTTCGTCCTTTGGTTCCCGTCACTCTCTTTTTTCGGGTGACCCCGGCTTCTCCTGAATCTTGGTTGATGATGACGGAACAACCTTCATCGGAGCGCTTTAAGGCTGACATGCCGGACATTCCGGGTGTCTCCGGTCCCGCTCCCCGCCTCCGTGCCACCACTCCCTTCTTGCCCCTTATTGTTGGCCTTGCCGTCCTCGGCTTGGGCCTTTTCCTCGCCGTCCGCTGGCTTTCCCGCCCCAAGCCTGTTGAGCAGTCCACGCACTCCCAGCCCGCTCCTCAAATCGAGGTGCCTCCTCCCGCACCCGATCCCAATTCCCTTCTGCCGCACGCGGACGAGGCTCATCCTTCCATCGCCTCCGTCACCGACCTCGCCAAACCCTGGTCCTCCGCTGATTTCTTCGTACGCAATTGGCTCACGGGCGAAAACATACCTGCTACGATCGTTCGCCTGCCGAGCGGCTCCGCCTCCGCCATTTCCGGCTATTGGGCCTTCTCCCGCAAAGCTCCCTACGGCAACTGCCAGCTCGAGTACATCACCGATCTCCCCAAGCTTCGCGGCGAGTACGGCTATCGCACCGCCAGTCACCCTCTCGTCGGCAATCCGTGCAGCCGCACGCTCTACGACCCGCTTCATACTGTCAATCTCCCCGGCAACGTCTGGATTCGCGGCGCCATTGTCCAGGGCTCCGACATTCGCCCGCCCCTCGGTATCGAGATCAAAATCCAGGGCAAACAGATTCTCGCTATCCGCTCCGAGTAAGCACCACAGCCATTCCTGGCTGTGCTCTCGTTTCTTTATTCGTGCTGCATTTTCCTGATTTCTTCCCCCATCTTCCCCACAATCATCATCCCCACCATCTTCTGATCCGCCCACCACGACCACAGTGGATGTTCAAACGTCGCCGGCTTGTTGTGCTCCACGAAGAAATGTCCTATCCATGCCAGCGCGTACGGCACCACCAGCGCCAGCGCAATCCACCACCAATGGCGCGTCACAATCGCTGCTATCAGGATCCCCCATCCCAACATCGTCCCCACAAAATGCAATACCCGCGTCGCTGGCTCGCTGTGTGCCCGCACATATTCCGGCCAGAACTCCGCAAAACTCCGTTCGCGTCCCACCCTTCCACCCCCCCCAACACTTGGCATTTTATAAGAGGAAGATGCCGGGCTAAAGCCCGGCGCTACGCACGGCATATTCCACTCCTTCGGTCCCTTTCCCTGCTATCAGGGAAACAATCAGGGAATTCCCACTCGTAGGCGGGCCCAATCCTTTACAATGCGAAGCATCGCCTCAAGTTACGCCTTGATCCACGAAGCGAGCGAAGACGGAACAGGGAAAATTCCTGCAGACCAACTAAATATTCTAGGAAGTGAAGATAGAGTCAGAGACGTCTGGGCCAATGCCCGCACCTAAAGCCTATGTCATTGAGGATGTCCCCGCGTGTCGGATAGTGAATATCGAATCGCCAAATACTCCTGTTGCCGCGCCTACTACCATCTGACACCAACGCACATTTCCCCCTTGCCCGCAACGACTCATCGGACAAATTCATTCGCCGGGTCGACCCGAATTGTGAAGTTAGCTTTTCCCAGTCAAAATCCAATCGGTGGTCCGGCCGGATCTCTCGGCCAGCTTGACCACTAAGCTTAAGGGAAGCGCGCTTTGCCCCAGCTCGTACTTTGATAGCTGCGCCTGACTAATGTGCAAGGCGAGTGCGAATTCCTTTTGTGTCTCCGCGCCTCTTATCTGCCTGACTCTTTGTCCTAAGGCCTGAAGGTCCACCTCACTCTGCGAACGAGGCGGCCGGCCTAAAATATGCCGCTTGACTTTATTCATTTCTAGAGTATTCTTTTCACGAGTAGAATTCAGCCCTACCAGGCACGCGCCCGCCAGCTTAACAGAAGGAGATCTCGGAACACCATGAGCCCAAAACCACTTCCAAACGTCGCCCTTCCGAGAAGTAAGAAACACGTTCAATTGAAAACGCCGTGCCAACCCAACGGAACTGTGCACAGAAATTCCGATCTTTTCAAGCCAAATGAGCGTCGCACAGGAGACGTTTTGAGTGCGACAAAAGGAGGATTCGTGAAGCGGAATGCTGTTAGTTTTCAGTCAAATGCCAGGCTCGCACGCCAACTGTGGGGCGAGCCTTCCCGCATCGCGCTACGATCGCTCCGGGAACTCACCTCTAAGTATTCTTTATCGATAGCTGCCGGCGATCTTCAACTGTTGGATGGCCGTTGGTATGTGACCCATTCCGGCCTCCTGCAGCTTGCTTCCCGGAGGGGCTGCCGCGGAATCAACACCGCGGTCCAGGACAAATTCTCTGATTTCGCTTCGGGTCGTTGGGTCTTCAAAGCTATCGTCTATAAAAGCGGCCACTCGAAGGGCTTCGTCGGATACGGCGACGCGGATCCATCCAATGTCTCTTCCGTGGTGCATGGTGCCGAGTTGCGCATCGCCGAAACCCGCGCCGTCAATCGCGCCCTCCGCAAGGCGTATGGCATCGGCCTCTGCTCTGTCGAGGAGTTGGGTGCTCTCTCGCGCTCTTCCAAACCGGCGTCCTTCCCCGCCGCTCCCTCATCCAACGGGTCCCATCCTTCCAACGGTTCCGGCAACGGCCAACCGCGGCTCCGCGACCAGCTCTGCCTTTTGATCCGCCAGTACAACCTCGATGCCAACCTCGTGAAGGCCTATGCCGCAGACTTCTGTGGCACGGAGAAGCTCAGCGGCGCCAGCCGTGAATTGGTCGAGTCCTTCATCTCCCATCTCTCTGCCACCGCGAAAGAGAACCGCGAGGCGCTGGTGTGCAAGCTCAACTCCTATTCCCAACCAGCGGAGGCACTGCCATGAGGCGCCTCATTCCTGGACTCCATTCCCAACATCATGCGTCTTCTGCGAACCTGGATGGGATTTTTCTCGTTCGCGTGGATCGCGCCTCCTATCGCTGGCACCCCCAGAAGCCGTTCCTCTCGCTTCACTTCAGCATTCTGGAACCCGCTTCCTATGAGGCGCTTACCTTTTTCGGCCGCCTGTACTGCACAGAACGGGCGCTCTGGAAGCTCAGCTGGTTCCTCCGGGATTTTGGCTACGACACGGAACTCCTCAACCGCGACCAAGTCGACGAACGGGCCCTGTTCCATCTTCGCGGTGTTGTTCGGACCAGCTTCACCAATCTGAATGGCCATTCCTACCAAAACCTCGATGCCTTTGCCCCTGCCGCCAAGTGGGAGGCGCTTTCTTCTACGTCAGATATTCCCGAAGAACGCCCGAGTGGCAGCGATGATCTATAGCTACACCCAAATCGCCCAGTACCTGCGTTGCCCACGCAGCTACCGCTATCGCTACCTCGACGGATGGCGGGAGCAGGAGACACGGGCCGCTCTGATCTTCGGCCGTTGCTTTGAGAAGGCATTGGAGTCTTACTTCTGCGGGGAGGATTGCGGAGCCGCACTACATCGAGAGTGGGGTGCCTATCGGGAGGCGGGGTTTACCTATAAAAAGGGGGAGACCTGGGATCGGATGGTCCACCAGGGGGTTCATCTTTTGCAGCGCTTCGCCCAGGACAATCGCATTCGTATTTCTTGCCCCAAAGAGAACCTGCAACTCAAGGTAGTTCGAGAACTACCCAACAAAAATCAGTTTATCGCTTACATTGACGCCATTGGTGAACTCGACGGCGTTCGCTGTGTCATGGACTGGAAGACCACCTCCAGCCGTTACCCTGACGAGCCTCTGGGGCTGCTTTCACTCGACCCCCAGCTGATCTGCTACTCCTGGATCACCGGCATCTCCGACGTGGCACTTATCGTCTTTGTACGGAAACATTTCCCTGAGATTCAGTACCTCAAGACAACGATTCCAGAGGAACAGCGCCTGGAATTCGGGCGCCTGCTGGCGACCACGATCGATCAGATTGAATCGGCTCAGTTCCCTTCCCACAGTGGCATTCGGTTTCCCCAAAATGGCTGCGTCAGCTGTTCCCATCTCGGCCTTTGCCTTGGTGACCAAAGATTGATTGAGACCAACCTCATTCGGACTGCAGGAGCGAACGACCTTGCCTGGCTGGACGAGCTTATGGATTAACCGAGGAGCGATCTTGACCCCAGAGATCAATCGACGGCGGGCCGTGTTCGTACTCGGCAGGATCGATGAAATCCTGTCCTGGGAACGACACAACGAGCACGAAAAGGACGTGCGGTTCGTCGAACTGGGGGAGTATCTCTGCGAGGTCCGCGCCAAGCAGTATTGGCGGCTGGAAAACTTGAAATCCTTCGATGAATTCCTGGAAAAGCGATTTGCGGACTCGCGAAGGAAGGCCTACTACCTGATGACCATCCACGAACATCTCACCAAGGTCCCCAAACCCCAGCTTCAGGAGATGGGTTGGACCAAGGCCAGGGAGCTGGTCAAGGTGGCCCGAAGGGATGGAGAGGAATTCAGTTTGTGCACCTGGGTGCACAAAGCCAAGGAGCTCCCGCGGGAGGAATTCAAAAGAGAGGTGGAACGGCATCTGACCGGGAAGGAAACGGAAGCGTGGGAGATTATCTACTTCAAGCTTTACAAGAGTCAATTGCCCGTGGTGGAGAAAGCCCTCGAAACGGCTGGGCTGATGCTCGGTACCGACAAGTCGAGGGGATATTGTCTGGAAATGATTTGCGCGGACTTTCTGGCCGGTGCCAATCTCCAAGACAATCCAACCGACATCACTCCCTCAAGCATATGAGTACTCATCGAGTGTGTGCAAGGAATCCTCGCCTGGAGCTCGACCCAAGACTCTATAGGGCACTGCGCAATCAGGTCTTGGCTCGAGACGGTTGGCGGTGCCAATACTGCGGCTCCGCAAAGGACCTGCAAGTGCACCACCTACGGTCGCGGAGCAAGTTAGGGGGCGATGTCCTCGAGAACCTGATCGCGCTCTGTGCGGGCTGCCACAAATTGCAACATCATAGGAAGTGAGGATAGCGATTGCCTTCCTTCGATCCTTCCGCTACCGCCAGCACTTCCCGAAGGCCCTCTTCATTCACCCCAATCGCCAACAGCAGCCAAACGTTGCGCACTTCGCCGCCCCAGCTCCGCTTCAGCCACAAGCCGTCCAGGAATACATACAGGTGGTTGCCTTCGATTGGCCGGTTCCGCCAGCTCTCAATCTGCGCGTAGATCTTCTGGTTCAGCTCGCTGACCGTGCTCGGTCTGACTCGTGTACCCCACAGGGCTTCCGTGATGTCTTCGACTCACCGTACCGAACTTTCCCGCCGCCGGTAACGTTCGATGATCGCTGTCTCAAACGGCAGGTTGCGCAGCTTCGGCACCTTCAAGCGTCACTTCGCCCCTGGTAGGAACCTGCTCGCGTATCCTTCCGTGCCTCGGTCCGCTCGTACTGCTCGGCCCGGCAAAGACGGTCGGCTTCCGCGTCCAGCATGGCGTTCAACGTCTCTTCCGTCGTGCTGCTGACTACTTCTCCCAGGT
>Ga0335071_10000739_pt1 | contig 35361 bp, 30 predicted proteins | sample Lox_Sample_15_FD_206724 | JGI IMG/M metagenome (GOLD analysis project Ga0335071, IMG submission 206724) | Soil microbial communities from Loxahatchee National Wildlife Refuge, Florida, United States - Lox_Sample_1.5 | ecosystem: Environmental > Terrestrial > Soil > Wetlands | place: USA...
TTCATACAAATGACGTGTCGACGGGGGGCGAGAATGCTGCAGGCCATCAAGGATTGGGACAACGCCTACGCCAACGGGCCGAACATTCCCGGCGGCGAGCGCTGGCCCGGCCTCTGGGTCGAGCCGGCCGAAACCTACCGTAAGGCGATGCTCGCCGAGCAGCGCGCGAGGCTGGATATCGCCTATGGCGATGGACCGCGGCATCGGCTCGACCTGTTCATGCCGAGGGAGCATCCGCGGGGCCTCGTTGTGTTCGTGCATGGGGGCTACTGGATGCGGCTCGACAAGAGTTTTTGGTCGCACCTGGCGAAAGGCGCGGTCGAGCGCGGCTACGCCGTCGCGATGCCGTCCTACACACTGTGCCCCGAGGTCGGCATCGCGGACATCACGATGGAGATCGGCAAGGCGATCGGCCGCGCCATGGACGAGATCGAAGGACCGGTGGCGCTGACCGGTCATTCCGCCGGCGGGCATCTCGTCACCCGCATGATCTGCACCTCGTCGCCGCTGAGCGAGGCGCAGCGGAGGCGCATCGCAAAGGTGGTCTCGATCTCCGGCCTGCACGACCTGCGTCCGCTGCTCAAAACCGCGATGAACCAGACGCTGCGGATGGATGACCGCGTGGCGCGCGAGGAGTCGCCCGCGCTGCTGTCCCCAGTTGAAGGCGCCCGTGTCGTTGCCTGGGTCGGCGGCGCCGAACGCAACGAGTTTCGCCGCCAGGCGCAGCTGCTGGCCAATATCTGGACCGGCCTCGGCGCTGCGACCGGTTATGTCGAGATGCCGGACCGGCACCATTTCGATGTCATCGATGATCTGGCCGATCCACAGAGCGGGCTGGTCGACGCGCTGCTGTCCTGAGGCTCATACCGGCAGCGCCGTGGTGTGCTTGACCGTGCGCAGGGTCAGTGTCGACTGGACCCGCAGCACGCCGGGCAACTGGGTCAGCACCTTGGTGTGGATGCGCTCGAAATCCGCTGCATCCCGGTAGGCGACGCGCAGCAGATAATCCTCCGAGCCCGCGGTCAGATAGCATTCGGCGATCTCGGGGTGGCGCTGCGCCGCCGTCTCGAACCGGTCGAGCGTGGCGCGGCCCTGGTCCTTCAGCGTGACCGACACGAAGGCGACGCCCGCGATGTTGGCGAGTTTGGTGTTGAGCAGCATGACATAGCCGGCGATCAGGCCGGCCTCCTCCATGGCGCGGACGCGCCGCAGGCAGGCGGAAGGCGACAGGTTCACCCGCTCGGCGAGTTCGACATTGGTGAGCCGGCCATCGCGCATGAGCTCCCGCAGGATCGCCCGGTCCTGTTGATCGATTGCGTTCTCTTGCATGATCCTGCGAAGTTTCGGCCAATAGACGCAATAAAATTGCGTAAAAAAGCGGATACACTGCGATTGCGACCGAAAATGCCAAGCGAGTCAAGCTATCTCTCTGCCAGACAGATTCTGGGAGGCGATGATGCTGTTGGGCGTTCCGAAGGAAATCAAGGACAACGAGTTTCGCGTCGGGATGACGCCGGCGACGGTTTTTGAATTGACCCATCACGGCCATCAGGTGCTGGTGGAAAAGGATGCGGGCGCGGGCTCGGGGCTGTCCGACGACGAGTATCGCAGCGCCGGCGCCTCCATCGTCGATGCGGCGGAGACGATCTTTGCGCGCGCCGACATGGTCGTGAAGGTGAAGGAGCCGCAAGCTGCCGAGCGCAAGATGCTGCGTCCCGGCCAGATCCTGTTCACCTATCTCCACCTGGCGCCGGACCTGCCGCAGACCGAGGACCTCATCAAGGGCGGGGCGGTGTGCATCGCCTATGAGACGGTGACCTCGTCAAATGGCGGCCTGCCGCTGCTGACGCCGATGTCGGAAGTCGCCGGACGACTGGCGCCGCAGGTCGGCGCGCATGCGCTGGAAAAAGCCGCCGGCGGCCGCGGCGTGCTGCTCGGCGGCGTGCCCGGCGCGCCCGCGGCCGATGTCCTCATCATCGGCGGCGGCGTGTCCGGTGCGAATGCGGCGACCGTTGCGCTCGGCATGGGCGCGCAGGTCACGATCCTGGATCGCTCGTTGGATGTGCTGCGCCGGCTCGACGTGCAGTTCGAGGGCCGCGTGCGGACGATCTTCTCGACCCGTGCCGCGATCGCCGATCTCGTCAGGAAGGCGGACCTGGTGATTGGCGCCGTGCTGGTGCCGGGCGCCGCTGCGCCAAGACTGATCACGCGCGACATGCTGCGCACCATGAAGCAGGGCTCGGTCATCGTCGACATCGCGATCGACCAGGGCGGCTGCACCGAGACCTCGAAGCCGACCACGCATTCGCAGCCGACCTATGTCGTCGACGGCGTCGTGCATTATTGCGTCGCCAACATGCCGGGTGCGGTGGCGCGCACCTCGACCTTCGCGCTGAACAACGCCACCCTGCCGTTCACGCTGGCGCTTGCCGACAAGGGCTGGCGCAAGGCCTTGAGCGAGGATCCGCATCTGCGCGCCGGTCTCAATGTCTGCGAGGGCAAGCTGACCTGCGAGCCTGTCGCGGTCGCGCACGGCCTGCCGTTCGTCGCGGCGGAGAAACTGCTGGCGCAGTAGCTGATCGGAGGCGTCACGCCTCCGCCACGGCTTCGGCCCAGGGCTGAAAGATCTCGGTCGCGCCGCTGTTGGTCGCGCCGTCGCGCAGCACGACGCTTGGGCAGGCGAACTTCATCGGCAGCGTCTGGACTCGCGCTTCTTCATATTCGAACTGCGAACGCAGCATCTCGCGCACCCCGCCGGGCAGACGGGCATCGCCGATCACGATGCTGCCTTCGCTGGCATCGAGGCGCGGCTGGTGGATCGCGGCATCGAGATCCATGCCGAAATCCATCACGAAGGAGAGGATCTGCATGACCGCCGGCATGATGCGCCGCCCGCCGGAGGCGCCGAGCGCGAGACGCCGTCCGTCGGCGGCTTGTGCCACTACGGGCGTGTAGTTGGTGAGGCAGCGCTTGCCGGGAGCAAGCGAGTTGGGGCCGCCCGGGGTCGGATCGAACCACATGATGCCGTTGTTCATGGGAACGCCGCTCTGCGGCGCGGTGAATTTGGATCCGAACAGCGACAGCAGCGTCTGCGTCACCGCCGCCATGTTGCCCTCGCGATCGACGATGGAAAAATGCGTCGTGCAGGCGGGCGCCAGCTGTTCGGCGCCAAGCGCCCGCCGGCCGTCCGCATCGCCCATGCCCGCGAGCCGCGCGCGATAGGCCGCCTGCAGGCTGCTTGCGTAGGCCGCATAGCTTGCGGCATCTGGGCTTTCACCCGCCGGCCGCAGATCGGCCTGCAGCAGCCGCAAGGCCTGCGCCAGCGTCGGGCCCGCGGTGAGTTCCGGCGTGGCAAAGACCTTGCCGCCACGATAAGCGATGGCCAGCGGCTCGCGGACATGCGCCTGAAACGCGGCGAGATCTTCGACCGACAATGACCCTCCGCCGGCCTGCACATCGCCCGCGATACTGGCTGCGAGATCGCCCTTGTAGAAATCATCAGCTCCTTGCGCGGCCAGATGCGACAGCGTCGCCTTGAGCCGGTCGAGCGGCAGCCGCGTCTCCGACCTGATGCCCCATTGCGGCTGCGGCGGCAGTCCCTCCTTGAGAAAAGTGGCGGCGCTCGCCGGGTAACGCCTGAGATCGGCGGCTGCGGTCGCGATCATCTGGCTGGTCCACCAGTCGACCTCGAGACCCTCGCCGGCCAGGGCGATCGCGGGTGCGAGCAGGTCACGCCACGGCAGGCGGGCGTGGCGGCGATGCGCTTCCGCCATGCCGGCGACCACGCCGGGCACGGCGATGGAACCGGGGCCGTGAAGATTGCGGTCATCCTTGACCCGCGCCCAGGGGAAGATGTCGGCGGCGACATCCTCGCCGCTCAGAGGATAGTCCTCGATCCGCAGCCCGTTCGGCGCGCGCATGCCATAGTCGATCACCTCGCAAACGTTGGCGCATGCGCGATAGAGCACTATCGCACCGCCGCCGCCCAGTCCGCTCATCCACGGCTCCAGCACGGCGAGCGCGAAGGTGGTTGCGATGAGCGCGTCAACACAATCGCCGCCGGCCTTCAACACGGCGGCGCCGGCTTCGGCCGCCTTTCGCGACTGTGCCGCGACGATGCCGCGCTCCGAGATGACAGCGGGTTTGCGGATCTGCTGGGTGTTGGAGAACTGATCGGGCATGTTTTCAGGCTTCTGATCTGGACTGGCGGGATGCAATTCTGCAGCGGGCGCGCGTGAAACGCCAAGCAATTTGGTAAGCGAAAAGTAAATACCGGCCCCGACACCAAACCGATTTTTGCAGGTCGAATCGACTCGCCCCTGCTAAACAAATATTAGGGGCTGCTATCTAGGGTCGAGGTACCCTCGTCCTGACGCTTGCGCCTCCCGATGAAGTCGCTGCGGCCAACCATCTTGCTGTCGTTGATCGTTCTGGGAAGCCTGGCTTCGTTCGGGATAACGGGACATTTTGCAGCCAAGGCCTTCATCGGCCACCAGCAGTCGCGGCAGCTGAATGAACTCGCCGACACCGTGGTGCGCCGCTCCGAGCTGGCGGTGGATTTTGCCGCGGCCAGCCTCGACGAGCTTGCCTCCCGCGGCCTGGTCACCTGCGATGCGGCGTCGCTGCAGGCCATTCGCCTCCACGTCTATCAGCGCTCCGCGGTGAAGGACGTCCGCCTGGTCAATCCCGACGGCTCGGTGATCTGCTCGGCCTATTCCGAGACCCTCGAATTCGACAAGGGCTGGGCCGACCGGTCCGCCATGCTGGTCTCCGCCAATGCCGGCGTCCTGCTGTTCCGGGTCGAGCAGTTCGGCGGCGATGCGCTCGGCGTGCTTCGGGACATCGATCGCCAGAAGTCGGTGGTTGCGATCCTCGGGATCAATTCCAGCCTGCTCGACATCATGCCGGCGGAACTCAGGGGCGGAAGCGAGGTCGTGCTGGGATTGAACAACGGCGAAAAGCTCGGCCAGTTCTCCGCGCAACAGGACCGCGTACTCGCGGACGCGCTTGACGTCGTCCGGACGTCGTCCCGCTATCCATTCCAGGTCACGATCCACCTCGCGCGCGGCGCCCTGTCGCAATGGAATAACGAGATCTACTGGCCCGCGATCAGCATCGCACTGGCGCTCGGACTCGTGTTCGGACTGCTCCTGACCAGGATCAAACGGCTCGAGGGACCCGTCGCCGACCTTGACCGTGCGCTGCTGCGCAACGAGTTCAAGCCATTCTTTCAGCCGACCTTCGACCTGCACAGCGGCGAGATCGTCGGCTGCGAAGTGTTGGCCCGGTGGATCACCCGGGACGGCTCCGTCATCCCGCCCATGAATTTCATTCCGCTCGCCGAATCCTCCGGGCGGATCCAGAAATTGACCTGGCAGATCCTCTCAGTGGCGCTGAAGGACATGCGGCCGCTCTTGCGGCAAAACCGCGATTTCAAGCTCTCGGTCAATGTCGTCCCGAGCCATCTGCTCAGTGTCGATTTCATCGATACGCTTCGGCGTGTGGTGATGGGCGCGCGCGTTTCCGCGCGCCAGATCGTGCTCGAGATCACCGAGCGCGACGAACTCCATGACCTGGACCATGCCGCTGGCGTCGTCAGGCAACTGCGCGACTACGGCTTCAGGGTGGCGATCGACGACGTCGGCGTCGGCCACAGCGGCCTCTCGCATCTCAAGGGGCTCGGCGCCAACATCATCAAGATCGACAAGTTCTTCGTCGACACCATCACCGAAGATGCGTCGACGGCGGTCATCGTGGAGATGCTGGTGCGGCTCGCGCAGGACCTGCACATGGGCGTCATCGCGGAGGGCATCGAGACCGAGGAGCAGAAGCGGGCGCTGCTCGCGTGCGGCGTCACGCACGGACAGGGCTATCTCGTCGCGCCGCCCCTGCCTTTCGAGAAATTTTTGGAGCTGCTGTCGCGCCGCGCGCCGGTCGGCGGCGAGGTCGAAGATACCGCGCTGGTCGCCTGATCGGCGCTCACCGCTCCGCTTGCGCGCAGCGCCAGTCCGCCGGCGATGCCGACGCCCAGCACATACATCCATCCTTCGTGAAAATCGAACAGATGCGAGTTGAAGAGCGAACTGACGAGGTTCTGCACGACGACGATGACGCCGATCCATACCTCCTCCTGGCGTCCGGCTGCGAACAGCATGAGATGACTGAACCACATCGCATAGAGGAGGATGCCGCCGACGACCCCCCATTGCAGCACCACGTTGAGCGTTTGATTGTGCGGGTTGTTGACCACCTCGGCGCGGAGGCCGCTCTCTCCGGTCGCGTCCTGCTCGAACAGCCGCCTGATTGAGCCGGTGCCGTGGCCGAGCAGCGGCGCGACGGCGATGAACCGGATCGATTTTCGCCAGTAGTTCAGCCGCTGTGCCGTCGAGGCCGGCGTGCTCAGGTCGGACGCGTCGTACTCGACGGCGATGTCCGTGATCCGCTTCTGCAGATAGGGCGACGTCGTCCAGACCAGCGCGCCGCCACAGGCCGCGATCGCGAACAGCTTCAGCATGGCGCGCAGACGCAAATGCAGCGATGCAAACAGCGCCAGCAGGACGAGCATGCACAAGAGGGCGGTGCGGGCCGAGGCGACGAACATCATGTTGGCGATGAAGGCCGCGATCAGCGCGACGCAGCCGGCGAAGGCCGCCATTTGCCGTCGTTGCCAGAACAGCAAGGCTGGCAGCGCCAGCGCGAAGGCGCAGAGCGTGAATTCCTGACTCTGGTCGATATAGTTCTTGATCGGAACGCCATCGGAGACGGTCGCCGAGATTTTCAGGCTCGGCGCAAACAGCACGATCCAGGACAGCACCATCAACAGGGTGCACGAGACCAGGAACGCGATGCAGGCCGACATGCCGCGCGACGAGTGCTGAAAGTGGTAGAGCAGCGCGGGAATCAGCAGAAGCTTCAGGGCAGGGCTGATCCCATGCAGCCGTGCGGACCATGGGGCGTCGGACCAGAGCACACCGACGACGGCGAGCGCGACGAACAGAAAGGGCAGGGCGCAGGCGGGATGCGCCAGATGGCGGGCATAGGCTCGCCAGTCGAGAGCCGGGGCCATCATCAGCAGAAACAGCGCGATGAAAATCGCGGGCGCGGTGGTGGACCATGGCAGTGCGGCCGCGGTCAAGATCGCGAAACCATCGGCCGCCTGGTCGAAGACCGGCGAATTGAGCCACGCGAGCCGCCCTTGCGCGATAACCGGCTTCGGCGGATCGTCCAGTATGTCCAGCGCGGTGGTCATGAACCCGTCTCGATTTCACTGCGCAGCCATCAGAAAATCCGGCGCAGGATCGCGAGCGAGGAGATCGCGCGCCTGGGTCTGGTGGCCGAACCGTTCGGCGAGTTCGTCGTGCCGCTCCCGAATCCTGCGGCGCCACTCGTCCTGGCGCGCGGCGACGCGCATGACCGAAGCGCAGATCGATTCGGTCGAAAACGGATCGAAATAGTCGGCAAGCTCGCCGGCGACCTCGCGAAACACCGGAATGTCCGAGCACAGCACCGGCGTGTTGGCCGCCAGCGCCTCGATGATCGGAACGCCAAATCCCTCCGCAAGGCTCGGCATGATCAGGCCGTGCGCATCGGCGATCAGGGCGGCCTTGTCCTGCTCGTCGACATAGCCGGCAAAGCGGACGTTTTGCGGCAGGTCGCGCTTGGGGTTTGGGCCGCCCGTATAGCCGATGACCACGAGGTCGGCTTGCGGCATCTTCCGGAACGCACGCATGAGCGTGTTGAGGTTCTTGCGCGGCTCCGCTGAAACGATGACGACGAAAGTCGGGCGGTCGCCGCGCGTGCTTGCCGCCACGGCGCCGGCCGCCTCGAAGCGCGTGCGCGGGTAGACGATGCGCGCCGGCAGATGGTTGAACTGCGGCAGCATCTCCCTGAATCGGCTGCGGCTGTAGTTCGAGACGAATGCCAGTTCGTCGGCCTGATGCAGGCTGGTGAGCAGGCGGAACAGGAACAGCTTTGTGGCCATATCGCTCAGCTTGAGGTCGGTGAGCGGCAGCAGGTCGTGAACGACGCAGATCACCTTGGTCGCGCTGCTTCGCGTGACCGCGACCCGGGTCGGCGTATCGACCAGCACGATGTCGTAGCCGCGTGCGTCGACGCGCGGCGGCGGCAGCCGGGTCAGGGCGGACGCATCCTGATAGCTGTAGAACCCGGGCTCGAGCCGGAAGTCGCGAAATAATTTGAGGTGCCGCAGATCGGTCGGGATGTATTCGAGCGCCTCCGTGTCGTTCTCGATCGATCTGCTGCGTGTGCGAAGAAGTCCCGTTGCGCGCAGGAAGCAGACGCTGGTGTCCCAGGACGTGGTGGCGCGGACTCGATCCATCGCCCAGCCGATCGCGCGGCGCAGCGCGCTGTGCGCCATCTGCTCGTTCATGTCGGCTTCGTCCAGGAAGCGATAGAGCGCGAGCAGCTCGATGATGCGCGAGCCTTTCTGGAACAACCGCGAGCGCGTTTGCTGCCTGCGCAGCTTGCGATAGCGGCGCGTGGTTTCGACCAGAAGCGACAGCTCGTGCCCCTCGGCGGCGAGCGATCGAACCAGCTCGCGCGTGAAATGAAAAATTCCGCGCTTGTGGTTCGGCTCGCCGAGCGCCTCGCTGATGACGAGAATTTTCATGCGCGCATCTCCTGCAGGCGTGGCTGTGGCGCTGGTTCTGGCTCCGCGCCGACCCCGGTCATGGTGACGACGCGTCCATGGTCCAGGTTGACGATGCGCGTGCAGGTTCGCCGCAGCAGTCCCTGGTCATGCGACGCGATGATCACGATCGCTGCGAGCTGCACCAGCTTGAGCAGCCTCTGCTCGGCTTTTGCGGAAAAATTCTCGTCGACCACGCTGAGCCATTCATCGAGCAGCAGGATGTCTGCGGGAAATGCCGTGGCGGTTGCGAACAGCACCCGCATCAGCATGCCGGAGGAGAACATGCGCAAGGGCAGGTGCCGCATGCGTTCCTCGAGCTCGGTGAAGGCCCAGATCTCGTCGACGATCGCGGGCGTCGGCTTGCGTCCGCTGATCCGCAGCAGCAGGCCGATATTGTCCGCCGCGACGAAATCGAGATTGGCGCCCGCATTCAGGCCGAGCAGCGGCATGATGCTGCCGGCGATGGTGACGCGCCCGCTGGTCGGCGGATAGACGCCGGCGATCAGCCGCAGCAGGGTCGATTTCCCGGAACCGTTGGGACCGGTGAGCCCGATGCGGTCGCCGGCCTTGGCCGCGATCGAAACATCGTCGACCGCGCGGATGGTTTGCGTCCCGCTCGGTTGCCGGATCAGGCGCCCTAGGAGGCGGCGCTTGAGGGAGAAATCGTAGGCGCCATAGAGCGGGTAGTCGAGGCAGACGTTACTCAGACTGATACTGGCCATGTTGTCTAGATCCAGAACGCGGCTTTGCGCAAATGCAGGGCGGTTACGATGCTGCCGAGCGCAAGGACGGCAACGCAAACGAGGACATAAACGAGGCTCGTCGTGGCGACCTCGCCGGTGGCAAGCGGGTCGCGCCAGACCGCAAACAGATGCGTCAGCGGATTGAAACGCGTGATGCTTGCGCCGTGATTGATCATCTCGGGCGTCCAGATGATCGGCGATGACAGGAATGCGAGCGTCAGCGTCGATTCGATGATCGGCTTGAGGTCGCGGAACCGCGTCGCGATCGCGCCGAGCACGATGGAGAGGCCCAGCGTGCAGACGATGAACAGTGCAAGCCCCGGGAGCGCGGCAACTGCGCCCTCAACATCCATCGGTGTCAGAACAAGCCATAGCAGCAGCGGCACACAGGCATTGTGCAGGGCGAACAGCCCCTGCCGGATCAGGCACTGCAGCAAAAAGGTGATCGGCGGCAGCGCGCGGTCCTTGATCAGGCTTGCCGAGTTCTGTAGCGCGGTCGTCGCATCGAGCACGACATTGCTCAGGAACGTCCAGGCGGTCAGGCTGAGCGCCAGCATCGGCAGGCGCGCGGCGGTACCCTCATTGGACAGGTGGCCGATCACAGATCCCAGCACGCCGACCATGATCGCCATCTGGATCGACATCCAGAACGGGCCGAGGATCGAACGTACATAGCGGTGTCGCATGTCGGACCAGGCAAGCGCCGCCGCGATCCGGATTGCGCCGGGCAGCCCGGCGCTTGCGGCGGGCGGCGAACTCGCGGGCCGCGGCGCGGTCTTGGCGGCGATCGCCTGGCGGTACGCCATCTCGATCCCGCTGCGGAACACATAGGTGGAGTATTTGATGATGGCGCGGCGGCGCGCCGCCTCGCCCATGCGTTTGCGCCGCTCGGGATCGGCAAGCAGGATGTCGATTGCCTTGCCAAGCCGCGCGTGGTCGCCGGGCGGCACGGTGAGTGCCTCGATGCCATGGCGAGCCACATGCGGAACGGCGGTGTCGAGCCTGGTGTTGATGATGGGGCGTGCTGCGGCCATCGCCTCGAGCTGGACCAGGCCAAACGTCTCGGCGTTGGTGACGGACGGCAGCACGAAGACGTCCGCCATGCACATCAGTTTTGCGAGTTCGCCGTCGGGCACCGCGCCGAGCAGGCGGACCCGATCCTCGACGCAGAGCTCGCGGCAGAGCTCTTCGAGCCGGGCGCGTTCGCGGCCCTCGCCGACGATCCACACTTCGATATCGCGATTGACAGCGGCGCGGATCAGGACATCGAAGCCCTTGTAGGGAACGAGCCGGCCGCAGGCCAGCACCAGCCGGCCGCGGTCATGGCTGACCTCGGCGCGGTGACGCAGCGGTTCGGCGTATTTGTCGACGTCGACGCCGAACGGAACGACGCAGCATTTGTCCGCGAATTCCTGCAACAAGGGCGTCTTGTCGATGAGGACGTGGTCCGACACGATGATAGCCTGCGCCCGCCGCAAGGTGCCGCGGATCAGCGGCTCGACCCAGCGCCTGAGGCGCGCATGCGAGACAATGTCGGCATGCCAGTGCACGACCAATGGCCGGTTGCGGCCGAACCCGAGCGCGAACACCAGATCGGCCAGCGGGAACGGCGCGTGCAGCGCGAGCAAATCGTGCTCGGCGATGCGGCGCCACAGGCGCAGCGGATAGCTGGGTGCGGCCGGCAGCGACAGCACGTCGCCGAACGAATGCACGCGTTCGACCTTCACGTCGTCGACGACGATTTCGCCGTCGCCGTCAGATCTGGAGCAGACCAGGATCGCGGCCGAGAAGGTCTCTTTCAATTCCGCGCAGATGTCGCGGATCACCGACAAGGTCCCGCCGAACAGGTCCGGGTAGTAGACCTTGAAGATGTGAAGCACCGATAGGCGGGGAAGGGGCTCGTTGGCCTGCATCATGGGCTCGCTCGGTCAGTTGAGTGGGAACGGCGGCGAAAAAAGCCTCCTCCGCGTGGGGAGCGCGGAGGAGGCAGGAGAGCCCGCCGACAGCGCCAGTGGCGGGCGGGGCAACGGTTCGCCTCGGCTGAAGGTGCGTTCCGCCGCGAGACGCGCGGCAGACGGCGGAGGCGAAAGGACAAGCATGGGTCAGGTCCTCGTTCGACGCGCTTCCAATACGTGGGAAAATTTCACACGTCAATCGGAACTCGGCAAAAAAAGTGGGATTGTATCCCACGCCGTGCCTCGCTAAGACTCCGGCATGGCGAAGTCTCCGAGGTCGAACCCCGGCGCAAATCCCCCGATTGCTGCGTCAAAACTGCACGCGCCGCTGGCGCGCCTGCTGCGCCCTTTGGTTCGCCTTTGCATCCACAGCGGAATGACCTTTCCGGCACTCGCGCAGTTGTTGCGCGAGCTCTTCGTCAACGTCGCCGAACACGATTTCGCGCTGCAGGGAAAAGAGCAGACCGACAGCCGTGTCAGCCTGCTCACCGGGATCCATCGCAAGGAGGTGGCGCGGCTGCGCGGCGCCGGCGCGCCCGTGCATGAGGCGCCGGCGACATTGTCGCGGACCAGTGCCATCATCGCGCGCTGGCTCGCGGCGCCGGAGTACACCGACCGCAGTGGCGCGCCAAAGCCGTTGCCGCGGACCGCGGCCGACGACGCGCCATCGTTCGAGCAACTGGTCGCCTCGGTGACCAGGGACGTGCGTCCGCGCGCGGTGCTGGACGAATGGCTGGACCGCGGTCTCGTCACAATCAGCGACGATGAAGAGATTGTGCTGGTGGACACCGCCTTCATCCCGCGCGGCGACGATGACCGCAAATGGTACTATCTCGGCCGCAATCTGCACGACCATGTTGCGGCGGCCGCCGCCAACGTGTCGTCGCCGGCGCCGCGCTTTCTCGAGCGCGCGGTGCATTATGACGGCCTGTCACCAAAACTCGCGAAGCGGATGGAAGCGCGCTCGCGCGAGCTGGCCATGGCCGCCCTCACCGCGGCGAACAAGGAAGCCAATCGCGCCGTCGCCAAGGACCAGGGCGGCGACGCGCGGTGGAATTTCGGCATCTACATCTATTGCGATGGTCTGGATCCGCCGGCCGATCAGGCCGATGAGGATGATCCGTCATGAGCGGACGGCGGACCATTTCCCGCCGGCTGCTGCTGGCGGGCTTCTGGCTCGCGAGCCTGCCCCGGGCCGTCGCGCAGGATCGCAGCGGCAGCGATCAGGGCATCGGCGGCACGGGCCTGACCCGCGGCGATGACCACGGCATCGGCGGCACCGGAATTGTCGGCGTGATCCAGCGCTTCGGCAGCATCTTCGTCAATGGCGAGCGCATCGCCTTCGCGCCCGACGTGCCGGTCACCATCGACGGCGAAGCGGCCGCCGCGAAGGCGCTGCGGATCGGGCAGCTCGCGCGCGTCGTGGCGCAGCGCGAGGGCAATGGCTGGTCGACACGCGGCATCGAAGTGGTCAGCGAGACGATCGGGCCCATCCAAGCCGTCAATGCCGAGGGAATGACCGTGCTCGGCCAGAAAGTCATCTCGGCCGGCCGCGAAGCCTGGCACCGTCCGGGCACCCACGTCGCGGTGTTCGGGCTGCGCCGCACCGATGGCGCGATCGTCGCCAGCCTGGTCGAGCCGCGGCGCGGCACCGTCAGCCGCGTCGCCGGCCCGCTGGAACGCGATCGCGATGGCCTGCGCATCGGCGGATTGCGGCTCGAGGGCGCAGATAGCGGTCTGGTCGGACAGCGCGTTCAGGTGGACGGACGTGTTGCGCAGGGCGTGATGCGGGTCTCGCGCGCCACGTCCGACAATCTGACGGATATGCCCGGTGCCAACCGCTTTCTGATCGAGGCCTATGTGCGGCGTGATGCCGGTGCGAACCTGCAGATCGGTGCGGGTTACGCCGCGCGCGACGCGTCACTCTATCCATCGACGACCGGCAGCGAAGCGCGCGTGGTGTTGAAGGCCGTGTTCGACCATGCGCGCGGCCTGCAGGTCGAATCCGTGCAGCCGGTCACCAGTTTCCCCGGCGGGCCGTCAGGCGGACCGGGCGGACTTCCCGGCTCGCCGCCCGAAGGCGCAACCAGTCTCGGCGGGCGTCCGGTGGGTCCGGGCGGTCGTCCCGGCCCTGACATGCCGTCAAACTCGGGTCCAGCCGGTGGGCCCGGGCCCGGGCCCGGTCCCGGCGGACTGCCGGGGCCATCAGGCGGACCTGGCGGGCCGGGACCTGGCGGCGGCGCTGGTCCCGGTGGCTTTGGACTTCCAGGGCCCGGGGGCGGCCCCGGCGGGCGGCGCTAGATGCGCCGACCGCGTTGAGTCACGACACGCGGAGACACTTAACCTTACTTCATCATCTGTCCGCGCAGCTCGCCGCCGGGATTTGCGGCCGTGTGGATGTTTGCATACCACTTGCCGGCGAGCAGATCGGTCGCCTGATTGTCGGTCAAGGTCGCAGATCCCTGGATTGGACTTTCGACGGTCTTGAACGGCAGCACGATCCCGGCATTCTTGCCGGCCTCGACGGGCCCGTGGAAATGGGCCCCCATGACAGGGCCGGTCAGGTTGGAATAGGTCACGGTCCAGGTGAGAAGCTTGCTGTCGGTATCGAAAGTCGCGTCCGCCGTTCCCGAACCCGGGCTGGTGTTCGGCGGCACCTCGTTGCTCCCTTTCATGTCGGCGTGCAGCTTGACGGTCTCGGCGCGAGCGATCGAAGCACATGTGAACACGGTGAAGCCCAGCAACATCACTGAAGTCAAAGATCTGGTTTTTTTCATTGCATCCGTCTCCCTCAGGTTGCAGCCCAATGTATAATCAGACACCACTCGCTGTGGAACATTCCGGAGTGAGCAGGAGGGGGGTGGCAAGCGATGTGGTTTTGAGAGGATAAACTTTCTGCCAAGATCACCGCGCGATCGCGTCGCAGTCCACTTGACCACGGACACAAGTGGATGCTTAAGCTAGTATGATAATCTGACTAAGTCCACAAAAGGCGATCACGCCCAACGGGAGGATAATATGTTGAACTTCAAGGCCTTTACTGCTGCGACCGCGCTCGGGCTGTTGGCCCTCGGCGCTGTGGCCGGCACCGCACAGGCCCAGGACAAGGGGACAATCGGCATCTCGATGCCGACCAAGTCGTCGGCACGGTGGATCGACGACGGCAACAACATGGTCAAGGTGCTGGAGTCCAAAGGCTACAAGGCCGACCTGCAATACGCCGACAACGACATTCCCAATCAGCTCGCCCAGATCGAGAACATGATCACCAAGAAGGAAAAGGCGCTGGTGATCGCCGCGATCGACGGCACGACGCTGTCTGATGCGCTGCAGCATGCGAAAGACGCCGGGATCAAGGTGATCTCCTATGACCGTCTCATCAAGGGGTCGCCGAATGTCGACTACTATGCCACCTTCGACAACTTCCAGGTCGGCGTGCTGCAGGCCGAGTCGATCCTGAAGGGTCTCGGTGTGAAAGAGGGCAAGAAGGGTCCCTTCAACATCGAGCTGTTCGGCGGTTCGCCCGACGACAACAACGCCTTCTTCTTCTACGACGGCGCGATGTCGGTGCTGAAGCCCTACATCGACAACGGCACGCTGGTCGTGCAGAGCAAGCAGATGGGCATGGACAAGGTCTCGACCATGCGCTGGGACGCCGCCACCGCGCAGGCCCGCATGGATAACCTGCTCTCGGCCCACTACACCAAGCAGCATGTCGATGCGGTGCTCTCGCCCTATGACGGCCTGTCGATCGGCATCATCTCGGCGCTGAAGGGCGTCGGCTACGGCTCAAAGGATCAGCCGATGCCGGTGATTTCGGGCCAGGACGCCGAGGTGCCTTCGGTCAAGTCCATCATCAACCATGAGCAGTATTCGACCATCTTCAAGGACACCCGCGAGCTTGCCAAGGTCGCGGCCGGCATGGTCGACGCGGAGCTCTCCGGCGGCAAGGTCGAGGTCAACGACACCAAGACCTACAACAATGGCGTCAAGGTGGTGCCGTCCTACCTGTTGAAGCCGGTCGCAGTCGACATCAGCAACTATAAGCAGGCCCTGATCGACACCGGCTACTACACCGCCGACAAGCTCAAGTAAGGTTCGACATCGCCCTCGCATGCGCTTCGCAGCGCACGCGAGGGCGCAAAACGACAAGAAAACACCGGCCGGATCGGGTGCGTCGACTGGGCGCAGCCGTTCCGGTCAAAGAGGAACACTCGATCTTGCGGATGCGCGCCATGTCTGATCCGATAACGGATCGGAGCAGCGTCGTCAGAGCGCCAGGCGAGGCGAGGTGGGATCGCCCATGAGATCGCGATGACTGCAATTCTCGAAATGCGGGGAATTTCCAAGAGCTTTCCCGGCGTCAAAGCCTTGCGTAACGTCAATCTGGCGGTTGAGGCCGGCGAGATCCACGCGATCTGCGGCGAAAACGGCGCCGGCAAGTCGACGCTGATGAAGATTCTCAGCGGCGTTTATCCCTACGGCTCATACGAAGGCGAGATCATCTATCAGGGCGCCGAGCGGCGCTTTGCGTCGATCTCCGATTCGGAGCATCTCGGCATCATCATCATCCATCAGGAGCTGGCGCTGGTGCCGCTGCTGTCGATTGCGGAGAACATCTTTCTCGGCAACGAGCCGGCCAAGATGGGCGTCATCGACTGGAACGTGGCGTTCGGCCGCACGCGCGAGCTGCTCGCCCGGGTTGGCCTGAAGGAATCGCCGCGGGCGCTGATCACCAATCTCGGCGTCGGCAAGCAGCAGCTGGTCGAGATCGCCAAGGCGCTGTCCAAGAAGGTCCAGCTCCTGATTTTGGACGAGCCGACCGCGAGCCTCAACGAGACCGACAGCGAGGCCCTGCTCAAGCTGCTGCTGGAGTTCAAGAGCCACGGCATCACCTCGATCCTGATCTCGCACAAGCTGAACGAGCTTGCCAAGGTCGCCGACCAGATCACCGTACTGCGCGACGGCTCGACGGTCGAGACCATCAACTGCCGCACCGAGAAGATCGACGAGGGTCGCATCATCAAGAGCATGGTCGGCCGCGAAATGTCCGAGCGTTATCCCCCGCGCGAGCCGCATGTCGGGGACAAGCTGTTCGAGATCAGGGACTGGCGGGTCGAGCATCCGCTGCATGCCGGACGCGAGGTCATCAGGGGCATCGATCTGCACGTCAATGCCGGCGAGGTGGTCGGCATCGCCGGCCTGATGGGGTCGGGCCGCACCGAGCTTGCGATGAGTGTGTTCGGCCGTGCCTATGGCCGCAACGTCAGGGGACAGGCGTTGATGCAGGGCCGCGAGATCGACGTGAGTTCCATCCAGAAGGCGGTGGCGAACGGCCTTGCCTATGTCACCGAGGACCGCAAGACACTGGGTCTGATCCTCAATGACGACATCAGGAGCAACGTGACGCTCGCCAATCTTCCCGCGATCGCCTGGCGCGGCGTGCTGGACGATCACAGGGAGGCGACGGTCGCCAACCAGTACCGCTCCAAGCTGAACATCCGGTCTTCGAGCATCTTGCAGCGGACGCTGACGCTGTCCGGCGGCAACCAGCAGAAGGTCGTGCTCAGCAAATGGCTGTTCGCCAATCCGCAGGTGCTGATTCTCGACGAGCCGACGCGGGGCATCGACGTCGGTGCGAAATACGAGATCTACACCATCATCAAAGACCTCGCGGCGAGCGGCAAGGGCGTGATCGTGATCTCGTCGGAAATGCCGGAATTGCTCGGGATCTGCGACCGTCTTTATGTCATGAACGAGGGCCGCCTGGTGGGCGAGATGCCGGCGCAGGAAGCCAGCCAGGAGAAGATCATGGCTTCGATCATGCGATACGAAGGAGCTGCGCAATGAAACATGAAACCATCGCAGCCGCTGCTCCCAGCCGCGCGGCGGGCGCCGGCGTCTGGCGGACCAACCTGCGCGACTACGGCCTCCTGGCCTCGCTGCTGGTGATCATGGCGTTCTTCGAATTCCTGACCAGCGGCGTGCTGCTCGCGCCCGTGAACATCACCAACCTGATCCTGCAGAACAGCTACATCGTCATCATGGCGCTCGGCATGCTGCTGATCATCGTCGGCGGCAATATCGACCTCTCGGTCGGCTCGATCGTCGGCTTCGTCGGCGCGATCGCCGCCACCTTGATGGTCGATTACAAGATGCCGTGGGTGCCGGTGGTCGGCCTGTCGCTCCTGCTCGGCGCCCTGATCGGCGCGGCGCAGGGATGGTTCGTCGCCTATGCCCGCATTCCCGCCTTCATCGTCACGCTCGGCGGCATGCTGATCTTCCGCGGACTCACCGGCAACATCCTGCTCGGACAGTTCGTCGGTCCGTTCCCAAAAGAGTTCCAGTCGATCTCGTCCGGCTTCATCCCGGACTTTTTGAGCCCGCTGACCTCGACCTTCGGCGATGTGGCGCTGTTCGGCCAAAACTTCCGCTGGACCTCGATGCTGATCGGCGTCGCCGGCGCGGCCCTCTTGCTGTTCACCAGCGCGCGGCGCTGGCGGCGCGAGAAGGAGCACACGATGGAGACGGAGCCGTTCCCGCTCTTCGTCGGCAAGAACGCCATTTTTGCCATCCTGATCGTCGGCTTCAGCTATCTGCTGTCGTCCTATCGCGGCTTGCCGAACGTGCTGATCACGATGGGCGCGCTGATCCTGCTCTACATGTTCGTCACAACGCGCATGACGATCGGGCGGCGCATTTATGCGCTCGGCGGCAATCGCCTTGCGGCACAGCTCTCCGGCATTCGCACCGAGCGGCTGATCTGGGCGACCTTCGTCAACATGGGCCTGCTCGCCGGTCTTGCCGGCTTGATCGTCGCGGCGCGACTGAACTCCGCAACCCCGAGCGCCGGCAATTCCTTCGAGCTCGACGTCATCGCGGCCTGCTTCATCGGCGGTGCATCGGCTTCCGGCGGTGTCGGCAAGGTGATGGGCGTCGTGATCGGTGCCTTCGTCATGGGCGTCATGAACAACGGCATGTCGATCCTCGGCATCGGCATCTACTGGCAGTATGTCGTCAAGGGCCTGGTGCTGCTCGCCGCCGTCTACGTCGACATCTCGCAGAAGAACCAGGGTTAGCGCTCCGCGTCGCGCGTGCGACGCCCTGGCGCCGAAAATTCCTCGTGGCGGCGGCCTTGCGGCCTCCGCTCGCGTGAGATGGATACAATGGCGGCCCGTTTTCCGAGCGAATTCGGACGTGGTCGAAACATTGCCGCAGCTTGGACGAGGACGTCCAAGGTTTGCCTCACCGGCGTGCCCAAGGAAACAAAGTTTCGCCGGGAGTGTGCATTATGGTTGCAACCGGCGTGATTGATCCCTTAAAATGGATTCTGAGGGGCGGAACCGGGCTGGCTTTGCGTTACATCCGCTCTGTGTGAAATCTCTCACCCTCGCCGCGATTGCGGCAGGGGGCCCACCGCTCCACGCGCCAGAAATGTGATCCGGACCCGTGCGGCTGCCTCGGCGTCCGCGCGAGCCTCCGGAGAGGATTGTAGTTGAGCGCAGGATCGCAGCAGTCATTGATGGGCCAAGATGGCGATTGCTGAAGGAAGGACGGAGCGCCGCGGGGGAGCAGGGAAGCTGCGAACGCTTCTCGCATCGCTTGGGCTGCCGCTGCTGGCGACGATCGCGACGCTGCTCGGTCTCGAGCTCGCGCTTCGTCTCGCCGATTTCCGGGAATTGCGTGAGGGCAACAGCGAGCGATCCCTGAGCTATCAACATGATGCCGAGCTCGGCTGGGCGCCGATCCCGAACTCGACGTCCATCGTGACCAACGCCCGCACCATACATGTGCGGCACAACAGTCTCGGGCTGCGCGACCAGGAGTTTGTGCCCGACGGCCGCCCCACCATCATGTTCCTCGGCGATTCGCTGGTCTGGGGGCTCGATGCAGAGGCCGACGAACGGTTCTCCGAGCTCCTGAAGCCGCGCCTTCCCGATTACCGCATCGTCCCCGCCGGCGTTTCCGGCTATGGCACCGACCAGGAATATCTGTTGCTGAAGCGCCTGTGGCCGACGCTGAAGCCGGCCGTCGTCGTCCTCATCTTCTGCACCCAGAACGACCGCGACGACAACGCGACGAACATCCGCTACGAGGGCTATCACAAGCCTTATTTCACGATCGCATCGGACGGCGAGTTGCGGGGGGAGGGCCTGCCGGTTCCCGCCTCGCGGCTGCAATACATCAAGGAGAACTGGTGGGTGCACCATTTGTGGCTCGCGAGGCTCGCCAACGCCGTCTATCTGAAGATCCGTCACCCGGTGATCTACGTTCCCGACCCGACTGAGCGTCTGGTCGATGCAATGCAGGATTTCGTCGAGATGCACGGCGCGAAATTCATGGTCGGCGTGCAGACCACCGACCTCAGGCTGGTTCATCACCTGCGCTTGCGCGGCATCCCGTTTGCAACACTCGATGAGGCCGACTTCTACCCGGGGGCTTCCGTCGGCGGTCACTGGACACCGAAGGGCCATGAATACGTCGCCGCGCGCCTGCTCGCTCTGCTGGAAGACAACAACGCGATCCGCAACCAGACCCACGGCGCGGAATGAACTGACGCGTCCTGGAGAGTGAAAAGCGACTGGATCAGGCAACGGTGCCGAGCCGGTCCAGCTCGGGCTCGTCGAGCATGTTCAGGACGCCATTGGAGACCACGCAGAGTCCGCGATCGCGGAAATGGCTGAGCACGCGGCTGACGTGAACCGGGGTGAGACCCAGTGCATCGGCGATATGCCGCAGCCGCAGCGGAAACGGATAGCTCTGGCCGCGGATCACGCTCCGCGCCCGCAACCGTCGCGCCAGGTGCGTGAGCAGGTAGGCGATGCGCTCTTCCGCGGAGCACTTGCCGAGCACGGTGATCAGCCGGATCGCGCCGGCATGCTCGTCCCTGGAGGCGTTTTCCAGCACCAGCTGCAGGCGGTCGCCGCGCGCGCGAACACCCGGTCTTTCGAATCGGGAGACCTGGACATCGGTCAGGGCGGCGACGCTGAATTGCGATAGCGGCTCGAACAGGTTCAAGACCGAAAAGAGATCGCCGGGCAGCAGGAAGCCCAGGATCTGGCGTCGGCCGTCGGCAAGCTCGACATATCTATAGGCCCAACCGGCGCAGAGGACGAGAACCTGCTGCGTCGTCTGATTGCGGACGACGATCTGTTCGCCCGGACGAGCTATCTGAAGCAGAGGCCCGTTTGAGCCGTGAACCGCATGGGCAGTTCTGCTCTGTGCCTCAAGAAGCGTTCCGCAGGATCCGGAGTCCCTGTTCGGGCAAGTGACGCAAAGCATTCGCGGAAAGCATTCTTCTTCGGAGCGATCTGTCGTCGGCCCGAGTCAATCTAATTTAAGTTGTTCCATACCCCGATACTGTTTGCAAGCGGATGTCAAAATTACAAGCTTGGAAAGGTTCTGTGATGGGCCGAACGAAGCGCAGCCGCGTCAGCTCGCCGTCGTTCATTCTGATTGTGAGCGCATATCGGCTGCGCGACGTGCCGGCTGCGTCATGTGATTGTCGGTCAGATAACGTGGATCGAGAATGACGCCGTGCTTGAAACATCCGGCAACTCAATTCGCATCAACGGCCTGGCCTGCGAGCCCCGACCTTTGCTTGATGCTTTTAGGTTGCGCGTTGATGTAGGTTATGAACGTGGCGCGATCCGCCCGGCAAAATGGATGAAAACGGGAGGGACAGATGACCGATGTGGAAGGCCCGCGGCCCGCAAGCGAGATCGCCAGCTATCACGCGCATGTCTATTACGATCCGGCCTCGACCCGGGACGAGGCCGGTCGGCTGCGCCAGTGGATCGGCGAGCGGTTTTCGGTCACGCTGGGCCGCTGGCACGATGTCAAGGTGGGGCCGCATGATCAGGCGATGTATCAGGTCGCCTTCGCGCGCGAGGTGTTCGCCGAGCTCGTGCCTTGGCTGATGCTGAACCACGGGCACCTCAGCATCCTGGTTCATCCCAACACGGCAAACCCGCGCCGGGACCATCTGGTCGACCCGCTCTGGATCGGACCCGCGCTGGCCATCCACGGCGATATACTGCCCGAAGACGCCGAGGCGGAGGCGGCGCTGCCGCCGAACACAGAACCGCACCTCAAAGCGTGAGCGAGGTCATGGGACGAGCCTTTCGCATGCACCAATGGCGGTGCGGATGTGTCGACATCGCGACGGCGCGTCGGATCAGGCGCCGATCCCTGGGCTGCCCGGATCGAAGGCCAAGACGGTTTCGGTCCATTTCGCCGCACGAAGCAGGCGGTGATCGTTTCGGTATGACGTGACGAGCTGCAGTCCGAGCGGGAGGCCGTTCGGACCGAAGGCGATCGGCAGCGTGACGGCGGGCACACCGAGAAAGGTCCACGGCGCGCAATATTCGGCGTCACCGGTCGAATCCAGGCCACACGGCGCCTCGCCGAACGCCGGCAGCGTCAGCAACGCATCAAAGCCGGGCAAGTCGGCAAACAGCCCCTCGCGCAAGTCTTCCTGCAGCGACTTGGCACGCAGGTAATCGATCGCAGACTGCGCACTGCCGTTCGCGACGAGCCGCTTGAGATGATCGCTGGTGCGATCGGGATGGCGCACCACCAGGTCGGAATAGATCGCGGCCCCTTCGCTGAGCAGAATGGTGTTGACGGCCGTCCAGTTGGTGCGGTCGAACTCGGCCAACTCGATTTCCTCGACTGCGGCGCCGGCCGCGCGCAATTTGTCGATCGCGGCGTCGAAGGCCGCCTGCTGCGCAGGTTCGGCGCGCGACCACTTTGCGAACCGCACGACGCCGAGCCGCGGCTGCTCCAGCGGCGCCAGACCGCGGTCGATATCGACATCAAAGGCGGGAAGCGGCCGGCCGTGCCGGTCGCCGTCGCTCGATCCTGCGAGCAGCGACAGGGCGAGTGCGACATCGTCGACGCGGCGGGCGAACAGGCCGACATGGTCGAGCGAGGGGCTCAAGGGATGCACGCCGGTTCGCGGGATCGTACCAAAGCTCGGCTTCAGCCCGACGATGCCGTTGAACGCCGCGGGGCGGATCACCGAGCCGAGCGTTTGCGAGCCAAGCGCCAGCGGCACGATTCCGGCGGCGACGGCCGCGGCGGAGCCGGATGACGATCCGCCCGGTGTATGTTCGACGTTCCAGGGATTGACCGTCGGTCCGGGATGGCGCCAGGCAAATTCCGTCGAGACCGTCTTGCCGAAAATCGTGGCGCCGAGATTGCGCAGGCGTTCGACGACCCAGGCATCCGCGGCCGGCACGTGGTTCCTGTAGACGGCCGAGCCGTTCGTCGTCGGCATGTCCGCGGTGGCGATGATGTCCTTGATGCCGACGGGAATGCCGGACAACGGGCCTGGTTTCCGCGCGACGTCGGTCGGCAGATATTCGAACGCCTTCAGCGTCGGCTCGAGCGCCCTGGCCTTCTCCAGGCATATTGCGCCGTATCGATCCGCGGCCGTCGGGTCGTCGCGGAACAGACGGAGCAGTTCAAGAACACCCGCGCGGGATGAAGGTGGCGAAGTCGGGTCAAGCATCTGGCAAATTCCCGGACCAGTTGGCCCGTCATTCCGGGGCGATGCGAAGCATCGAACTATGGTGCGCAATTGCGCACCTGAGAATCTCGAGGTTCCGGGTTCGCGTCTTCGACGCGCCCCGGAACGACAATGCTATAAGGCACAGACGCCTGCGACAAGCACGGGCATGACAAGCGAGCTCTAAGATTTGACGACTCTACTTCATCGCCAGCGCCGGCTCGATGAATTTCTTCACGACGAAGCTCTTGTAGTCCGGCTGGCTCGCCAGGTTGCCGAGCGCGATCTGGGTGTCCATGGAGACCTTGAGTGCGTCCGCCGTGATATCTACGCTTCTCGGATAGACGCCGTCGGCGAGCATGCGCTTGACGGCGGCCTCGACCACGACCGGGTCGAGGTTGGGAAATTCCTTCTTGGCGATCTCGATCGTCTTGGCTTCATTCGCGGCCATGAAGCGCATCGCCATTTCCATGCCGTTGACCACGCGCTGCGCGGTGTCTGGATCGACGTCGCTCCGCGCGGTCACCGCCGAGAAGGCGTAGGCGCCATAGGTCTTCGGGAAGCCGAACACCACCTTCATGCCCTTGGCCACGGCCTGATCGAGCCCGGGCTCATACATCACGGCGACATCGGCCTGCTTGCCGATGAAGGGCCCGGGCTCCGAGCCGATCGGAACCTGGATCATCTCGACATCGGTTTTGGCGTCCATGCCGTTCTCCTTGAGCAGCTTGATGAACAGCGAGGTCGAGGTCGTGGGCATCAGTCCGGTCACGACCTTCTGGCCCTTGATGTCCTTGATGCCGTCGAACTTGACGCCAGGAGCCGTCGCGATCCAGACGGCGGCGCCGTTGACGACATTGGCGATGATGTCGACCGGCGCACCCTTCGATGCCGCGATCGCGGTCCATTCCGGCCCGTGGATCGAGAACTGCGCGCTGCCCGAGATCACCGCCGACAGCGCAACGGTCGGCGCCCCGGCCGTCTCCTTGGTGAGATCGAGGCCCTGCTGCGCAAAGAAGCCCTCGTCGATCGCGACATAGAGCGGCAGATAGAGCATCGACTGGAATGCCTGCGACAGCGTGACCTTCTTGCCGTCGGCCAGCGCCGGCGTGGCCGCCAGCGTCGCGATCAGCGCGGCGGCGCGCGCGAGCCTCGTGGTGAACGACATCTGATGTCTCCTTGATTCTCGACTGCTAGACCTGGACCTGATGCGTGGTGTTCGACTGCTTCCACGGCAGGCTCTTTCGCTCGATCAGGTCGATTACGTGGTAGAGCACGAAGCCCATGATCATCAGCGTGAACAGCCCGGCCCAGACGGTGTTGAGATCGTAGAAGCTGGACGCCGTGTAGATCATGTGGCCGAGCCCGGCTTGCGAGGAGATGAACTCGCCGACCACGGCGCCCACCAATCCGAACCCGATATTGATGCGGAAGGTGGCGATGATCGACGGCAGCGTCGACGGCACCACGGCCTTGAAGAACACCTGGTGCTTGTCGGCGCCCATCGAGATCAGCAGCGACTGCAGGTCAACGTCGGCGTCCTTGGCGGCCTGGTAGGCCGCGATCAGCGCGACGATCGCAGTCAGCGAAACCGATAGCGCGACCTTCGAGACCAGGCCGGTGCCGAACCACAGCACCACGATTGGCGCCAGCGCGATCTTCGGCACGCTGTTGACGGCGACGATGAAGGGCTCGACCAGCCGCGCGACGAACACCGAGTACCACAGCGCAAGCCCGAGCAGGGAGCCTGCGATCGTGCCGATGACGAAGCCGAGTATGGCCTCGAACAGCGTGAACCAGGTGTCCGAGAGCAATTCACCGCTTGAGATCATCTTCGCGACGACCGCAAGGATGCCGACAGGCGAGCCGACCAGGAAGGCCGAGATCCACCCCAGGCGCACGCCGGTCTCCCAGAGCGCAAAGAAAAAGATCACCGTCAGCAGCTGCAGCAGCGCGCGGATGAGCGGGGTGTCGAGGTTGGCGCGGCGGCGTCTTGCACGTGGCTTGTTCGCGGTGCCGGATGTTGCGCCTGGGATCGTCAGGGTCACGTTGTCGTCTCGGTCTGGATGTCGAGCTCGGCGCAGAGGGCATGGAAATAGCCGGCGAACCGGCTGTCGCTGCGCGCCGCGATCGGCGAATGGGCCGAAATCTCGATGTCGTGGACCGCCTTGACACGGGCCGGCCGGCCGCTGAGCACGACCACACGCTTCGACAGTGCGACCGCCTCGTCGATGTCATGCGTCACCAGGATGACGGTCTTGTGGTAGGTTTCCACGGCATCCTTCAGCACGCCTTCGAGATAGAGCCGGGTCTGGTAATCGAGCGCGGAGAACGGCTCGTCGAGCAGCAGGATGTCCGGGTCCATGATCAGGGTGCGGATCAGCGCCACGCGTTGCCGCATCCCGCCGGACAGGGTTTTGGGATAGGCGTCCTCGAAGCCGGAGAGACCAAAATTCTTGAGATAGTCGCGCGCCTTGTGCTCGGCTTCGGCGTGGTCGACGCCCTTGGTCTCCAGTCCGAGCAGCACGTTGCCGAGCACCGTGCGCCACGGGAACAGCAAGTCCTTCTGCATCATGTAGCCGACGCGACCGCGCAAGGACTCGATCTCGACGCCGCGATAGAGCAGGGTTCCGGAATCCGGCTCCAGCAGGCCAGCGATGATGTTGAAGATCGTGGTCTTGCCGCAGCCCGAAGGTCCGATGATGCTGACGAAATCGCGTTCGTTGATGCTGAAGGAGAGATCATCGAGAACGCGGACCTCGCCGGTCTTGCCGGCAAAGGATTTACCGAAGTTGCGGACGCTCAGTTGCTGCGGAGGGGACTGCATGGCCGCCGACACGCAACTTGTATGCCACGCGATCGGCGGCGGAAAAATCAAGTCATCCGGTGCTTTAGAGCGATGGTAACGAGTCCGTGCGCGTGTCCTGCCGCGACTTTAGGCAGCGCCGCGAGAATTGAGGCAGGCAGAGCTGTTGCATCGATCGCGACACGGGTGCGTGGGAGTTGTGGCAGTCCGTTGCATCCATAGACTCGTCATGCCCGCGCTTGTCGCGGGCATCCACGTCTTTCTTTCTTGCAGCTCCCAAAGACGTGGATGGCCAGGCCTTCGCCGCGCCGAAGGGGCTTCGGCTCCGCAGGCGGGACAAGCCCGGCCATGACGACGGGGAACAGCAGCCCCAACCTTTGGGTCGGGCGTCAGTTTCGACAACGCAACCTCTATTTCTTCATCGCGTCGTAGACGGCAAAGCTGTAGGCGCCTTCCGGCTTCTTGGTGATGACGGGATCGGAGCCGCCCGACATCAGCGTGGCGACCGTGCGGTCGTAGTCCTTGACGTCGAGCCTGCCCTCGGTGTCGCCGAGCAGTTTGGCGATCTCGCCCATCATGCGCTTCTGGTCCTTCTCGGTCTTGGCGCCCGTGGTGTCGTTGGCGAGAAGGATTTTTACGGCTTCGTCGGGATGCGACTTGGCGTAATCCCAGCCCTTCATCGACGCCTTGACGAATTTCGCCATCTTGCCGACGAAGGCGGGATCGCCGAGGTTCTTCTCCAGCACGTAGAGGCCGTCCTCCAGCGTGGCCACGCCCTCATCCTCATATTTGAAGACGACGAGCTGGCTCGGCTTGTAGCCGCCGTCGATCACCTGCCAATATTCATTATATGTCATGGTCGAGACGCAATCGGCCTGCTTCTGCAGCAGCGGATCGACGTTAAAGCCCTGCTTGATGACCTTGACGCCGCCCGGGGAGCCGTCGGTCTTGTAGCCGAGCTTCGACATCCACGACAGGAACGGATATTCGTTGCCGCCATACCAGACGCCGAGCGTCTTGCCCTTGAGGTCGGTCGGCTTCTTGATGCCGGTCTCGGCGCGGCAGGTCAGCTCGAGCCCGGATTTCTTGAAGGTCTGCGAGATGTTGACCAGGGGCACGCCCTTTTCGCGCGATGCCAGTGCCGACGGCATCCAGTCGACGATGACGTCGGCGCCGCCGCCGGCGATCACCTGCGGGGGCGCCACATCGGGCCCGCCCGCCTTGATCGTGACGTCGAGGCCGGCATCCTTGTAAAAACCCTTGTCCTTGGCGACGAAGTAACCCGCGAACTGGGCCTGGGCGACCCATTTGAGCTGGACGGTGACGGGGTCGGCGGCCTCTGCGCTCGTCAGCGACAGGCCGAGGGTGAGGCCGGCGGCCAGGACAAGTGTGTGCTTCATGGAAAGCTCCAAAAGATGAGACCTTGCCGACCTAGGTCCGATACGATGGGTGCCAGAACGTCGTCGCGCGTTCGGCCAGCGCGACAAGACCATAAAACGCCATTCCGGCAAGCGCTGCGAGCGCGATCTCCGCCCAGACCATGTCGATGGCCATGCGTCCGGCCTCGGTGGAGATGCGAAAGCCGATGCCTTGCGTCGGCGTCCCAAAAAACTCTGCAACGATCGCACCAATCAAGGCGAGTGTCGCGTTGATCTTGAGCGCGTTGAAAATGAAGGGCAGCGCTGCGGGCAGATGGAGTTTTGTCAGGCTCTGGCGGTGGCTCGCGCCATAGGAGCGCATCAGGTCGCGCTCGATATCGCCGGCCGCCGAAAGCCCGGCGATGGCGTTGACCAGCATCGGGAAGAAGGTGACGAGCACGACGACGGCCGCCTTCGACGGCCAGTCGAAGCCGAACCACATCACCATGATCGGCGCGATCCCGACGAGGGGCAGGGCGGCGAAGAAGTTGCCGAGCGGCACCAGGCCGCGGCTCAAAAACTGGTAGCGATGCGCCAGGATCGCGACCAGAAGTCCGGCGCCACAGCCGATCGCGTAGCCGATCAGCACGCCGCGGACGAAGGTCTGGACGAAATCGGTGCCGAGCGTGGGCAGCGACGACGCAAAGCGGGCCGCCGCCGCGCTGGGCGCCGGCAGCAGCACGGGCGGCACGCCAAGACCGCGTACGCCGACTTCCCAGAGATAGAACACGGTTGCGCCAAACAGCAGCGGGACCAGAAAATCGATCGCGCGCTGCGCCTTGCGCCGCAACTGCCGCAGGCTTGCGAGCGTTGCGACGCAAAGCCCGGCCGACAGCCATGCGGCGATCACGATCAGCCAGAAGCCTGGCCCGGCCGCTCCGGCCACCATCCGGTCGTCCAGCAGGAGCAGCGATGCGGCGGCCGCAAGCACGGCAGCGGGCAGACCGATGATGGCTGCCGCGAGATCGGCGCGCCAGGCCGCGAGCAGGCATGACAGGCAGGCCGCAGTGCTCATTTCCCAGACATAGGGCCGCGCCGACAGCGGCTGCGCGCCTGGTGCTGGCGGCAGCAGGAAAGCCAGCGCCATGGCGGCAGTGGCGAGCAGAAATCCCAATCGCAGCTTGCGCGGGTCCATCAATGCGCCCCCATGCGGCGCAGCACGCCGCCCTCGACAAGGGCGGTGACCGCGATCAGGCCGGAAGCAAGCACGGCGGCCACAACCAGTGCCGACCAGATCTGGATGGTCTGGCCGTAATAGGAGCCTGCCAGGAGACGCGCGCCAATGCCGGCCTCGGCGCCGGTCGGCAGTTCGGCGACGATGGCGCCGACCAGCGAGATGCTGATCGCCACCTTGAGGCTCGCAAACAGATAGGGGACCGCGGCCGGCCAGCGCAGCTTCCACAGCACCTGGCGCGGCGTCGCCGACCAGGTTCGCATCAGTTCGATCTGCAGCGGATCTGGCGAGGTAAAACCCTTCACCATGCCGATCGTGACCGGGAAGAAGCAGAGATAGGCCGAGATGATCGATTTCGGCAGCAGGCCGTGCAGGCCAAGCGCACCGAGCATGACGATGAAGATCGGCGCCAGCGCCAGCACCGGCACCATCTGCGAGCAGATGATCCAGGGCAGCAGGCTGCGCTCCAGCACGCGGCTGTGCACGATCATCAGCGCGAGCGCGATCCCGAACAGCGAGCCGATCAGGAAGCCGAGCAGGGTCGCCGAGAGCGTGACGAGGGCGTGATAGACCAGGCTGCGCGGGGCAAGCGGCGGATAGCCGAAGACCGAGTCATAGACGGCGGCCGCGAGCTGGTGCGGGGCCGGCAACAGCGGGCGCTCCGCGTCCATGGTCCCTGCGAGCACGTCCGAAATCGTGTAGGGCGTTTCCTCGCGCTCATAGGCGTCGCGGACCAGTGTCCAGTTCATCGCGACCGCCGCGATGTACCAGATCGCGACGATCGCAAGCACCATCGTCACCAGAGGCGCATAGCGCTCGACCAGCAAATCGCGGGCGCGGCTGGCCGGCGCGCGGTGGGGGCGCGCGAACGAACTGCTCGTCTCAGCGCTACTCGTCATAGGAGTGTCCCGCACGCAGGCCGTTCCGGACGCGCTGGGCGACTTTCAAAAATTCCGGCGTTTCGCGGATTTCCAGCGAACGACCGGTTGGGAAGTCGCAATCGATGACGTCGATGATGCGGCCCGGCCGCGGCGACATCACCACGATCCGGGTCGAGAGAAATACCGCCTCGGGAATCGAATGGGTGACGAACAGCACCGTCTTGCCGGTCGATTTCCAGAGCTGCAGCAACTGCTCGTTGAGATGGTCGCGGACGATCTCGTCCAGCGCCCCGAACGGCTCGTCCATCAGCAGCAGCGCGGGATCGAACGACAGCGCACGCGCGATCGAGACCCGCTGCTGCATGCCGCCCGAAAGCTGCCAGGGGAATTTTCGCTCAAACCCTTTCAGATTGACCAGCGCAAGATAATGTTCTGCGCGCTGCCGCTGCTCGGTCTCGGAATAGCCCATGACCTCCAGCGGCAGTTTCAGATTTTTTTCGATGGTGCGCCACGGAAACAGTGCGGGTGCCTGGAACACATAGCCATAGCTGCGCGCGAGCCGGGCGTTTTCCGCGCTCATGCCGTTGACCGACAGGGTGCCGGAGGTCGGCTGCTGGAGGTCGGCGATGACGCGCAGCATCGTGGTCTTGCCGCATCCCGAAGGCCCGATGAAGGAGACGAACTCGCCGGGAGAAACCTGCAACGAAACGTTGGACAGCGCCTCGACCTTGCCGTCCGCGGTCTCGAAGATGAGCGAAATGTCCCGGGCATCGACGACCAGGCGCTCGGTCACGGGATCGGTCACCATTGCGCTGGCGCTGCCGGCTGAAGGAGAACGGGACGCGCTTTCGTCAGGGGAATGCCCCGCTGATGGTGGGTTGACAATCGAGATATTTGGCTCAGACAGTGCCATTTCATCAGTGTGACAAAAGCCGAAATCCGTGGCGCGCTCAACCTTTGCGCATTCGGTGAGAATTATTAGCAGGAATTCGACGCATTTCCATGCAGATGTGCAGCTTCATCCACGGTCAGGCTTTTGACTCGCGCGCGTCGGCGGCAGATACTTTCGTCGCTTTCCCTTGGCGAAACCAGAGCGCTCGTCCTTCGAACCCGCATTGATCACCCATGAAGCCTGCTCCCTTCAGATATATCGCGGCGTCGTCGCTGGATCACGCCCTTTCGCTGAAGGCCGAGCATGGCGACGATGCGCGTTTCCTGGCTGGCGGTCAAAGCCTGATTCCGGCGATGAACTTTCGCCTGGCGCGGCCAGCGGTCCTGATCGACATCAACAGCCTGACGGAGATTGCCGGAGTGACGGGATCGCCCGGCAGCGAGATACGGATCGGCGCGGTGACGCGTTATCGCGCGCTGGAGCGCGACGACGATTTTCTGAAGGGCTGTCCGCTGTTCGCCGACGCGCTGCCGCACATCGCCCATCCGGCGATCCGCAATCGCGGCACGATCGGCGGCAACCTGTCCCATGCCGATCCGGCCTCCGAGCTGCCGGCGGTGGCGCTCGCGATGCAGGCGCGCCTGCGCGTGAGGTCGGTGCGCGGGGAGCGCGCGCTGACGGCGTCCGAGTTCTTCGTCGGCCTGCTCACGACCGCGGTCGAGACCGACGAGATGCTGACCGAGATTATCCTTCCGCCACCGCAGCCGCGCAGCGGCAGCTGTTTCATGGAAATCGCGCGCCGTCGCGGCGATTTCGCGCTGGCCGGCGTCGCGGCGGTGATCACGCTCGACCAGGAGCGGCGCTGCGCGGCCGTGCGGCTTGCGCTGTGCGGGGTCGGCGACACGCCCGTCGACGCCAGCGCGGCCGCCGCTTGTCTGCTCGGCCAGCCCTGCAACGACCAGACCATCGCCGAGGTCGCCGCCGCCGTGCGCGAGACGGTCACGCCATCGGGCAGTGTTCACGCCAGCGCCGCCTACCAGCGCCATATCGCCGGTGTGCTGGTTGGCCGCGCCCTCAAGACCGCGCATGAGCGCATCGGTCATGCCGCCTGACCACCACGAGATCTCGGTGACCGTCAACGGGACGGCCTATCGGGGCCGTGTCGAAGCGCGGATGCTGCTGAGCGATTTCCTGCGCCATGATTTGCGGCTTGCGGGCACCCATGTCGGATGCGAGCACGGCGTGTGCGGCGCCTGCACGGTGTTGCTCGATGGTGTTCCCGTGCGCTCCTGCCTCATGCTCGCGGTGCAGGCCGACGGCCATGAGTTCATGACCATCGAAGGGCTTGCACCCGATGCGGAGCGGTTGCATCCCGTTCAGCAGGCGATGCACAACCATCATGGCCTGCAATGCGGCTATTGCACCCCGGGCATCCTGATGACGATGACGGCCTTCCTGAAAGAGAATCCGTCGCCATCGGAGGACGAGGTTCGCGAGGCGCTCTCAGGCAATCTCTGCCGCTGCACCGGCTACCAGAACATCGTCGGCGCCGTGCTGGATGCCGCGCTGACCATGCGGACGTCGTCATGACCACCCGCTACTTCGGAGCTCCGGTCAGGCGCAATGAGGACAAGAGGCTGCTCACCGGGCAGGCGCTCTTTATTGACGATATCGAGCTGCCAGGCATGCTTTATGCGGCCTTCCTGCGCAGCCAGGTCGCTCATGCGCGCATCAGGCATATCGATGTCTCCAGGGCGCTGCAACGCGAGGGCGTCGTCGCCGTGTACACCGCCGCCGATCTCGGTGCCTATTGGCAGGCGGGGCCATTGCTCGTCCCGGCGCCGCCGATCCCCGGGCTGGTTTTCAACGCGCGCACGCAGGTGCCGCTCGCCAAGGACAAGGTCCGCCATGCCGGCGAGCCGCTGGCGGTCGTCATCGCGGAGAGCCGCTACATTGCCGAGGACGCGCTCGAGGACATTTTGGTGGAGCTCGAGGCACTGTCCGTCATCGTCGACCTCGAAGCCGCGCTGAAAACCGCCGCGGCGCCGGTGCACGACGACCTCGGCAGCAACGTCGCCTCCCATGCGCGCCAGATCAAGGGCGACTATCGCAGCGCCGTCGCCAAGGCCGCGCTCGTGCTGAAACGCCGCTTTCACTACGAGCATGGCATCTCCTCGCCGATCGAGACCCGCGGTGTGGTCGCGCAATGGGACGCGCGCGGCCGGCAGATGACGATCTGGGACACCACCCAGGCGCCGGTCTTCGTGCGCAACGGTCTCGCCGCGATTTTGGGCCTGGGGGAGCGGCAGGTGCGCGTGATCGCGCCGTTCGTCGGCGGCGGCTTTGGGCCAAAGATCATGATGTTCTATCCGGAAGAGGTGACGCTGCCGTGGATTGCGATGCGGCTCAATCGCCCGATCAAATGGATCGAGGACCGCTTCGAGCATTTTTTCGCCACCACCCATGAGCGCGGGCAGATCCACGACGCCGAGATCGCGCTCGATGACGAGGGCCGCATTCTCGGCGTCAAGGACGTGTTCCTGCACGACACCGGCGCCTACAACCCGTATGGGCTGACCGTGCCGCTCAACAGCCAGTGCACGTTGCTCGGGCCTTACGTCATCCCCGCCTATGACTCGACCTTCACCGCCGTCTTCACCAATTTGCCGATCGTCACCCCGTATCGCGGCGCCGGCCGCCAGCACGGCGTGTTCGTGATCGAGCGGCTGCTCGATCTGGCCGCGCACGAATTGAAGATCGATCCAATCGAGATCAGGCGCCGCAATTTGATCCCGCCGGACGCGTTCCCCTACAAGAACGAGATCATCTACCAGGATTTTCAGCCGCTCGAATATGACAGCGGCAATTACGCGCCGGTGCTCGACAAGGCGCTCGCCGCGATCGGCTATGACGCGTTCGTCGGGCACGAACAGCCGCGCTTGCGCGCAGAGGGCCGCTGCGTCGGCATCGGCGTTGCCTGCTATGTCGAGGGCACCGGCATCGGGCCTTACGAGGGCGCCAAGGTGCAGGTGCAGACCAACGGCAAGGTCAGCGTTGCCACCGGCGTCGGCACGCAGGGGCAGGGCCATTTTACGAGCTTTGCGCAGATCGTCGCGGACGAACTCGGCGTCGATGTCCGCGACATCGATATCGTGACCGGCGACACCGACCAGTTCTATTGGGGCGCCGGCACCTTTGCAAGCCGCGGCGCCGTCGTCGCCGGCAATGCCGTGAGCGCTGCGTCGCAGGCGGTGCGCAGGAAGGCGTTGAAGCTCGCCGCCGAGGCGTTCGAATGTTCGGAAGCGGACCTCGTGGTCGCGGACGGAAAAGTGTCGATCACCGGCATCCCGGAAAAATTCATCCGCCTCGGCGAGCTCGCCCAGCGCGCCAATCCGATGCGCGGCGCGGTCATACCGGGGACCGAGCCGGGGCTGGAGTCGACGCAGTATTTCGGGCCCGCCAAGGGCGCCACCGCCAACGGCGTGCATGCTGCGATCATCGAGGTCGATCCCGAAACCTTCGAGCTGAAAATCCTGAAATATGTCGTGGTGCATGATTGCGGCACGGTGATCAATCCGTTGATCCTGGAAGGCCAGATCCACGGCGGCGTCGCGCAGGGCATCGGCAACGCGTTCTTTGAAAAACTCACGTTCGACGAGCAGGGGCAGCTGCAAAATGCTTCGCTTGCCGACTATCTGCTGCCGACCGCGCTCGATGTGCCGCGCATGGAGCTCGATCACACCGTGACGCCGTCGCCGCTCAATCCGCTGGGGACGAAGGGGGCGGGCGAGGCCGGTGCGATACCGGTCGGGGCGGTATTCGCCGAGGCGATCGAGGACGCGCTCGGACTGAAGGACAAGAAGATCGAGCTCAACGAGATTCCGCTCAGTCCGAGCCGGCTGTTCGAGCTGATCGGTGGAGGACGCACATGAAAGCGGCGCGGGTTTTCAGGCTGTCGATGGCCCATCCCGGAGACCTCACCGAACTGGAGCGGTTGATCGCAAGCGGCACCGTCGCCGCCTCGGACGTGGTCGCCATCATCGGCAAGACCGAGGGCAATGGCGGGGTCAACGATTTTACCCGCGGATATTTCACCCAGACCCTGATGGGGTTGCTGTCAAAACATCTCGGAAAATCGCCGGAGCAACTGGTCCGCGAAATCCCCTGCGTGCTCTCGGGCGGCACCGAGGGCGTGATGAGCCCGCACTATCACGTGTTCTGCATCAGCGATGCTGATCCATCGGCAAAGCGATTTGCGTCGGCGCTTGCGATCGGCACTGCGTTCAGCGCCCCGGTCGCGGCCGAGGATGTTGGGCGCCGCGCCCATGTCGAAAGCGTCGCGACGGCTGTGCGCAGCGCGATCGCCAGCGCCGGAATCGAACGCGCAGACGACGTGCATTTCGTGCAGGTCAAGTGCCCCTGCGTGACGGTGGCCCGTGCGTCGGCGGCGATGGCAGCCGGCAAGTCCCCGCTCACGACCGATCCCAACAAGTCGATGGCATTTGCGCGCGCTGCCGGCGCCTTTGGCGTTGCACTGGCGCTCGATGAGATCGAATCGGCCGGTTTCAACGATGCCTCGCTGCTCTCGGATTTCTCTATCCAGTCGCCGCGCGCCAGCATTTCCTCTGGCGTCGAGGTCGAATGCAACGAGGTGGTGGTGCTGGGCAACAGCCCGTCCTGGGGCGGCGATTTGCGCATCGCGCACCGGCCGATGAGCGATGCGCTCGACATCGGCGGCATTGTCGATGTGCTCGGCGATCTCGAAATCTCTGCGCGCCCTCAGGTCTCACAAGCCGATGCCGCGCGCATCGCCTGTGTGCTGGTGAAATGCGAGCCGGACCGGCGCGGCAAAATCCGCGGCAACCGCCACACCATGCTCGACGACACCGACATCAATGCGCAGCGGCACATCCGCGGCGCGGTCGCAGGGCTGGTCGCGGGCGTGATCGGCGATGGGCGCATTTTTGTGTCGGGCGGCGCCGAGCATCAGGGGCCGGATGGCGGCGGTCTGATTGCCGTGATCGCCTCACAGCAGCGAGGCAGATAGCGGCATGCGGATCGTCATCGTCGGCGCGGGGGTTGCGGGATGCGTGATGGCGCGCCGCCTGTCGCGGCTCGGTGGCGCCGAGGTCATGTGCCTCGAGCGCGTCGCGCGCGACGATCATTCGGAAGCCGGTACCGGCCTCAATGTCGGCCCCAACGCGGTCAAGGCGCTCAGGGTCATCGATCCCGAGCTTGCCGACAGCATCACCCAAAACAGTTTTGTCTGGCGCAATTGGCGGATCTCGCTGACGGATGGCACGGTGCTGTTCGATCTGCCGCTCTCGGAG